>Ga0209630_10000002_pt1 | contig 330050 bp, 238 predicted proteins | sample COG_01_FD_184745 | JGI IMG/M metagenome (GOLD analysis project Ga0209630, IMG submission 184745) | Pelagic Microbial community sample from North Sea - COGITO 998_met_01 (SPAdes) (version 2) | ecosystem: Environmental > Aquatic > Marine > Neritic zone/Coastal water | place: Helgoland, sampling...
CAACCTCGGTGCGGCCCCACCGAGTCGCGATGTAAAGTGGCGTCTCGCCATCCTTGTTGGCCTGGTTCACGTCTATGCCGGGAGCCGCCAAAAGCAACTTGACTACCTCGGTGTGACCATTCTGACTCGCGCTGTAAAGTGGCGTGCGACCATCATTGCCGGCCTGGTTCACATCTATGCCCGGAGCCGCCAAAAGCAACTTGACATTAGAGGTCTTGCCATTCCGACTCGCAGCCCAAAGTGGCGTGCAACCATTATTCGGGGCCTGGTTCACGTCGGCACCGGCGGCCAAAAGTACGGTGACCATGTCCGTGTTGCCATACTCACTCGCGGCGTAAAGTGGCGTGACACCATGATGATTAGCCTGATTCACGTCGGCACCGGCGGCCAAAAGCAACTTGACAACCTCGGTGCGGCCCCACCGAGTCGCGATGTAAAGTGGCGTCTCGCCATCCTTGTTGGCCTGGTTCACGTCTATGCCGGGAGCCGCCAAAAGCAACTTGACTACCTCGGTGTGACCATTCTGACTTGCTTGGTAAAGTGGCGTGCAACCAAAATGCCTGGCCTGGTACACGTCACGTTCCAGCAGATCTCTGGCGTTAAGTTTTCGTCGCTTGGCCGGATCCTGAGAACTCATTTCTACTTTGATACCCATTTAAATACACTCTATTTTCTATTCAAGTGGCCTTTGGCAAATTCATCCCGAATACATAGGGTTACATATTGATGATAGTGGCCGATTTGCGGGTGTATTTTGTCTCTAATGACATGATGAGGCAGTACAGTTAACCGGTTGGCCAGTATTCGCTCTCGACTTCTCAGCCAACGTTCTAAAATGCGTTTGGCATGGCCACGTGCGACGTCAATTGGCCTTTGGCCATCATTGGTGGCCCGATAAGGATCGGCACCGGCGTGCAGCAGCAACGACACCACCTCAGTGTGGCCCCTGTCACTCGCCCAGTAAAGTGGCGTTTTACCATCAGTATCGGCCTGGTTCACATCTATGCCCGGAGCCGCCAAAAGCAACTTGACAACCTCGGTCTTGCCATTCCGACTCGCCCAGTAAAGTGGCGTCCAACCACCTTTGCTGGCCTTGTTCACATCTATGCCCGGAGCCGCCAAAAGCAACTTGAGAACCTCGACGTGGCCATCCCAACTCGTCATGAAAAGTGGCGTGCAACCTTCATTATTGGCCTTGTTCACATCGATGCCCGGAGCCGCCAGTAGCAACTTGACAGCCTCGGTCTTGCCATTCCCACTCGCCCAGAAAAGTGGCGTGTAACCACCTTTGCTGGCCTGGTTCACATCTATGCCCGGAGCCGCCAGTAGCAACTTGAGAACCTCGACGTGGCCATCCCAACTCGCGTTGTAAAGTGGCGTGCAACCTTCATTATCGGCCTGGTTCACGTCGATGCCAAGAGTGGCCAGCAGCAACTTGACAACCTCGGCGCGGCCATCCCAACTCGCGGTGAAAAGTGGCGTGCGACCAGAGTTCGCGCCTTTGTTCACATCTATGCCCGGAGCCGCCAAAAGCAACTTGACAACCTCGACGTGGCCATTCCCACTCGCCCAGTAAAGTGGCGTCCAACCATCATTATCGGCCTGGTTGACATCTATGCCCTCCGCCGCCAGCAGCAACTTGACAGTTTCTACATCCCCTTGGCGACATGCGGCGAAAAAATCTTGCCCCCTTTTCCTTTTTGGTTCGGCGGGCACAAAGTGTCGGAAACTCATTAACAAAAACATAATCATTTAAATACAGACATATTGCTATTCACCCATTTGTCCAAAACCTGGCCAATCGCCTTTGGCCAGCTATACATTTGGAAACTATAAATGTTGCGATTTCATTTATGAAATGGAATTGGAAATCTGGGCGCCGCCAACAGTTTCGACGGATTCGATCGCGGCCAAGTTGAACGAATGGATGCGGGTGCATCCGAGCAAGCCACCGTTCCAACGATTTTTGCAAGAGCACGTGTCGTCCGAGTGGCCCGTCTTTTGGCATTTGAAAATTGCACATACTGTATTATTGGATAAGATCAAACGCAAATGCGTGGCCGTTGAAAACGAGGTGTCTATGGACACTGAGATTTGCAGCATTTGTCATTCGCCGTTATTATCCGGCACTGAGACGTTGGACTGTTCTCATACATTTCATACAATGTGTGTGTATCAGTGGTTTCGACAGGGCAAGAATACGTGCCCTTTGTGCCGGACACCGTCGCGCTAGATTCGCCTTGAGCAAGTATATAAGATGTAAACCAAAATGTAAATGCCTTCCACATATTTTGTGGGCAATGTGCTGCCTCCGTCTGATCATGATTTTAAAGAGGGTGACAATACTTTCGATTTTAATTTGGACGAGTCAAAGAACATATCGTTGAAGGATATTCCAATTCGAATTGAGCATGAGGAAGGTCTCGCGGTGGGCCACGTCACTCGAGATTGGACTGACTCAGATGGAAAAAAATGGATTGTGGGACGCGTGAACGAGGACACTCTTGAGAGCCGTTATGCGGCGCATGCAATAAAACCGAGTTCGTCTGGTCACACGCTGTATAAGGGATTGTCGTTGCAGCACGTACATACTTCGTTTCGCGATGGATCGACTGTGAAACGCGCGATCGAAGTTTCTTTGTGTGCAGAGCCTAGACGGCCTGGATGCGGAGTGACATGTGTGGACCAATCTAAAAAAAAGGAGTATATAACACACCTTGCATCTCGACATAACATGTCTGCTGAACAATCTTCTTCCGCCCCTGAGACCAGTGCTGTCGCTGCGACCCCTGCCCCTGAGGCCAGTGTTGCCCCTGTCCAGAGCCCTGTCGCAGATCAAAGTACTTCTGGAGATTCATCTGAGAAAAGCGAGGAGCTTATGCAGCTTGTTGTGAACCAGGAGGAAGAGCTTGGATCTACCAGGTCTGCCCTTGAGAAGGCGGAGGGCGAGCTTCGTAAGCTTCAGCAACAGTGGAAGGATCGGGAGGATAATGAGCGCTTGCAAACGAAGAGTAAGGCTGAGGCTTTGAGTAAGGCTTTGGTCGATTCGTGGTCGGCTTCGCTGCCTGCGGACATGATGACTGACGACAACAAGAAAGCGATTTACGCTATGGCTCAGAATTTCCCTGAGCAGTCTGTGAAGATGATGGAGATTGCTCACAAAGCTTCTAAAAAGTATTCTCGGGATCTCGCCAGTCTTAAATCTGAGCAACAGGTGAAGGCAAAGCGTGAGCTTGAGAGCCGTGTGTCTGATATTATCACGAAGAAGCGCCGCGTCCATTCTGATACGACGTCTGTTGTGCATGCCGCGTCGACGAGAGTCGCGCCCGCGTCGAACCCGTTTGCGTTTGATGCCTCCAAAGCGAGTTCATCTATGAACTCTGTCAGATCTAACAACCCTCACCTTTTCGAGGCACTCAAGGGGTATTCGTCTGGAAACCTCAGAGATGCCATGGGTACGATTGCCAACATTAGAGGGGCCAGTAAATACTAAACAAATTATTTATAAAATTTCTTGGATTTCATTACGATCATAATTAGACATGTGTATTCTATGTAATGTTTGGGGTATGAAGAACATTCAATTCAATGTGTTGTCGCCAGAGGCAGTTCGTGGTATGTCTGTGTGTGAGGTTGTAACTGACGAACTATACGAAAATAATTGTCCAAAGGTTGGTGGTTTGCGCGACCCGCGTTTTGGAGTATCTTCTCGCAGAGGCCTGTGCAAATCTTGCGGAATGACTTGGTCCAAGTGCAGCGGACATTTCGGACATTACGAATTACCACACCCAGTATACCATATCGGTTGGACAGTGGAAGTTTTATATTGGCTGCGAAAAAGTTGCGTCAATTGTGGCCACGTTCAATGTGGCAAACTGGCAAAGAAATGCCCAAAATGTTCGAAACAACGTCCGAAATTTACCAGGGTGAATTCCACACTGATGAAAATCCAAGACGAAGCGGTTTCGCGGGAATTGTTTGCAGACGAAGCCTACAAATATCTGGAGCAAATATCAAAGGAAGACGTACTTAAATGCAGGCCAAAAAAGGACGGGTTCCATCCCTCGCATCTCATACTTAAAGTGATACCGATTCCGCCAAATTGTGTCAGACCATCGCCCACAATGGACGGAGACGAAGTTCGAGGAGAAGATGATATTACCAGGCGCCTCTTGTATATTCTAAGAGTTTCTAAAAGTTACAAAAACGCAAGCAAAGAGAACAGCGTCGTGCGGCAACATGCGATGAAGCGCACACAAAATGCTGTACACATGTACCTTGACCAGGCCAGGATGAGCTCAAAAGCAACTACTGCTCAGAAGTCCATCGCTTCCAGGCTGCGTGGCAAACAAGGCCGTCTACGCGGGACCTTGATGGGAAAGCGCTGCAACTTTACAGCACGAACCGTTATTACAGGCGACGCAAATTTAGACATGCGCGAAGTTGGAGTCCCACAGAGTGTTGCGGACACATTGACAGTCGTGGAGCACGTAAATCGTCTCAACTACGAAGAGATTCGCACCATGGTTGCTGACCAAGATCCGCGCATCAAGTACGTTATTCAAAAAGACGGAACGCGACTTGACATGCAAACTATACGAGGCCAAGTCGACATTTCTGTCGGTTGCTCCATCGAAAGAGTCATGAAAAACGGCGATCCAGTTCTGTTCAATCGTCAGCCTTCTTTGCACAGAATGTCCATCATGTGCCACAGAGCCAGAATCATGAAAGTGGGCAAGACATTCAGATTGAATTTGACATGCACCACTCCTTACAACGCAGACTTTGTAAGTTGATTTGTCCACACGCGCCTTGTTTTGTAAGTGTTTTATACCGCTTGTCCTAACCCTTTCACACACGTCTTCCTCTGTTCCACCAGGATGGTGACGAAATGAATCTACACTTATTGCAAACACACCAATCCAGGGCTGATGCCCTCACTCTGATGTCCGTTGCCTACAATATTATCACACCCCAAGCCAACCGCCCTGTTATGGGCATTGTCCAAGACTCTTTACTGTCGTCCTACATGTTGACCAGTCCAGGCGTCACGCTAGACAAAGGCGAAATGTGTAACATGTGTATGTGGGTCGATGGCGCCACACTGCCAGCGCCAGACTTGCCAGGACCACTATGGACAGGCCTACAGTGCATGTCACTACTCTTCCCAAAAGATTTCAACTGGCGTGACGTGGTATACAAGGGCATCTTGCTCAAAGGACCACTGGGCAAGAAGGCACTAGGACGATCTCACGGGTCGATTATTCACAGATTGTACAACGATTACGGACCAGATCGCACATGCCAATTCATTAACGAACTCCAGCGTATCAATCATCTTTGGTTTTCTGGCCAGGGGTTTTCCATCGGTATTGGCGACATGCGGATAAGCAAAGAGACAGCAAAACGCGTTCGGCAAGAATGCTCAGACATTGACATAAAAGCAGAAGAATTACGAAAATTGCACGGCGACGACGCTGAAGCCAAAATCAATCGCATGCTCAATCAAACACGTGATTCGATGGGAAAGATTGCTCAAGATGCAATGTCGCCAGAAAATTGCCTAGGGCTCATGGTTCGCTCTGGGTCGAAAGGGTCCGCAGTGAACATTTTGCAAATCATGGCATGTGTAGGCCAGCAGAACTGCTCAGGTAAACGAATGCAGGCCACTGTATCCAACAGAACTTTGCCAATGTTCAAACCATTGGATGACTCCGTCAGATCAAGAGGGTTTGTGAAGCATTCGTACGTCGACGGGCTATCTCCAGACGAATACTGGCACCATACAGTAGGCGGGCGCGAAGGCCTCATCGATACTGCTGTCAAAACGTCAACAACAGGCTACATACAACGCAGGCTTGTGAAATCACTTGAATCACTTCATGTTGATACAGATAAAACGGTGCGGGATTCACAAAATCGCATCGTACAATTCGCGTACGGGGAAGATGACATGGATGGGATGGCGCATGAAATGGTCACGTGCAACTTTGACGACAAGAAGCGTTTGCCAAACGAATACTACGACTGGCCAGAAATACAAGCAGCATTTGATCTTTGGTCCTGGAATGCAAAAACGAGACTAGGCGATAAATGGGCCATGACAGTGCCGGCAGAGCGTATTCTCAAAAAGTATTCCGATAACAAACATATATCAGAATCGCAATTGAAAGATACCATCGAAGAACTCGTACAAACAACCGCAAAAGTTCCACTAGCCCACGCTTATGTTCTATCGGTCTTTGGCAAAAAAACACTCAAGTGCTCTACCAGTGCTCTCAAAAGAGTATGCGATATTCTTCTGAAAAAATGGTACAACGGCATCGTAGCGGCTGGCGAAATGGTTGGAACTATCGCTGCACAGTCTGTAGGAGAACCGACCACACAGATGACTCTGTAAGTACATCTCTGCGAAATATTTCTTTGACACTTTTGAATGTCATGTTTATTCACACTAACACCAAACTTTCCAACCTTTTTTTTCGCGCAGAAATACGTTCCATAACGCAGGAAATAGTGCCAAAAATGTCACATTGGGCCTTCCACGCTTCGAGGAACTCATTAACGCATCTCCAAACGTCAAAACCCCGATACTGACCATTTTTTCAGAGGGCACCACCACAGAGCCTCAAAAAGCATGGAAACTAAAGACAGACATCAAACGAATGAGGGTAAAAGATCTGATGTGCAGCTCAACGTTTGACACAGACACTTTCCCAGGACTAGACACGTACACAAAGATGCCTGACAATAACTTGTGGGCCAAGACAAAAGACTCAGACCGAACTCTAAAATGCACGTTTACAAGGAAAATATTGGTGCAAAACGCAGTTGATATCTACGAAATTGTGAACGCACTTCGAGCTATGCCACTTGCAAAAAATTGTACGTTTGCCTACAACGACACACCGACAGGCGATACACATCTTTACATGCGGATGAGGAACAGAAAGAACTTTTTCCAGTACGCAAAGCAAATAATCGATGCAACAGTCAAGGGATCACGACACATACCACAGGTCAATATTAGGGTTGAAAACGAAACATTTGTCATAGACACAGAAGGCGTAGATTTGGGACATATTCATGGTCTAAAAGGAATGGACCATAACAAGATTCAGTGCAACGACATTTTTAAAATTAGAGCGACATACGGAATTGAAGCAGCTAGAAACGCGCTCATGAAAGAAATGCACGCAGTACTGTCGTTTGATGGTTCGTATGTCAATATGCGTCACTACATGACCATTGTTGATTGGATGACGTGGAGGGGGGAGATTACGGCCCTAACTCGACACGGCGTAAAGAAGATGATGGAGGGGTCTACACCGTTAAAACGGGCCACGTTTGAACAACCTGTTGAAATTTTTCACAATGCTGCAGTAAAAGGGTTACACGACGAGTTGTCAGGTGTATCAGAACAATTGCTCGTCGGTATAGAACCACGATGCGGATCACATTTTAACGGATGTGTGACCGAAAAGACATATCAATCAAAATGGGATGAAGATGACTGGCAACCACCGGAGATTGTCGACGACAGCATTGGCGTTGATAATTGGATGCCGATGCAGACAATAGATACAGACACTTCTTGGAATACACACACGACATATGCAACAAAGCGTCAAAAGACAGCCTTCGAGCCAGTTCCGACAACTCTTCCACTGGCATGGGCACAGCCACAGCAACCGGCGTGGGCACAACCACAGCAGGCACAGCCACAGCAACCGGCGTGGGCACAACCACAGCAGGCACAGCCACAGCAGGCACAGCCACAGCAACCGGCGTGGGCACAGCCACAGCAACCGGCGTGGGCACAGCCACAACTGCCAAAAGAAATGGTCTCGTCGATTAGTCCGGCATATTCACCCACGTCACCAGCATACTCGCCCACATCGCCTGCGTATTCACCCACGTCACCAGCATACTCGCCCACATCGCCTGCGTATTCGCCCACATCACCAGCATACTCGCCCACATCGCCTGCGTATTCACCCACGTCACCAGCATACTCGCCGACGTCGCCAAACTCGCCAACTCGGGCAGGTCCAAAGGCAAGGCAGAAACCTGACATAAAAGAGCTGAGTCCAACAAAAAAATACAAAACCAATTAAAGTATAAATATACCATGTGATTTTCTAACAAATGGACGGTACCCGAATGTGCGATAGGTCTACACGAATATGGTGTTGTAGGATAATGCTTGTGTTTTCTGTGTTGGGTGTTTTGTCAACAATGATTTTCCAAATTTGGTCTTACTACTTTTCACTTGTTCGTCAGATGGACGAGCAGACAATCTCGTCGCCACAAGTACTTGCCCTTGTAGAGCTGTGTGACCAGGTAAAGTTTACTTGGAATACTGTTTGCTCTAAGAAAGCGGATACGTTTGAATGTAAAGTGCAGAATGAACTTGGACTTTTGAGTTATATTTCCTCAAGTGGGAGGGCAAACGTGTCGAATATCGAAAACACATTGACAATATCTAATATTTTGGATTGTGTCCAAGTAACAGTTTGGGCAATTCCATGGTAAATCCGAATCTATTGGATACATGCTTATATTTAACCTCGGACCAGTTGTTGGTTATGGATGACGCACGAAGGTGACGGTAGAATATTTGTATTTGTGCTTGTGTTGGTATCGTTAATTATATTGTGGGAAAAGCACGTAAAGACTGTGTCTTCGTCAGTGTTTGCTTTGACGTTGGGTATGTTGGTGTCTGTTGCATGGACTTCGCCGTTGGCCGGCCCCGCTGACTTTGCGCCTGAGCTTTTCCTGTATTTGTTACTTCCGCCAATGCTGTTGCGATCTTCGTTTAATTTTGAGATTAAATCGTTGCGTTCAAATTGGTTGGCGTCGTTGACATTTGCGTTTGCCGGCACATTATTTAGTGTGGCTTGGATTGCTTATGGCATCTGTGTGTGGTGTGCTTGGGCTGGCATCAATATCTCAGTTTCGAGGGCGCTCCTTTGTGCCTCTGTGTTGGCCCCGACAGATACAGTAGCGACAATGTCTATGACTCGTTCTTTACATATTTCGGACAGTTATATATTCGATGTATTAGAGAACGAATCTGTTATGAATGATGCGATATCAGTCGTACTAGTCCGCTTGTTCAGCCAGATTGACAGTTCTCAGAGCGAGCTGGACAAGTGGACTCCAGTATCTGTGGTGTTTTGGTCGTTGTTGACCACGTTCCTGTCAATTGTATTTGGGGCGTGTTGTGCAATTGTAAAAAACTACACATCTGCCGATTCGTTGACAACGCATTATTTGTCGGCGTTGTTGGTGTATGCGTTTGCAGAGACTTGTGGATTGTCTGGTATTTTAGGACTGTTTACGTACGGAGCTATCTTATCAGTCCCTTCGTCTTTCGAGGAGTCTTTGACGTCGATTTCCACCATAGTGGAAGCCTACGTATATTTAACGCTTGGCTTGGCGTTACATACGTACGAATGGAAGAATGTCATGGTCTCTTTTTTGGTATTTGTGTCTTGTGTGGTAGGGCGTGTATGGATGTCATTTATGTTTGGCTGTTGTCTGCGTTACAAGTCGCGAGAGAATTGGTCTGTGAAGAGCATGTTGTTCTTTTCAATGTGTGGTGTCCGTGGTGCCATATCTTATGCTCTGTCAATGTCGCTGCAGAATGAGTTCATAAGATCTACAACGTTTGTGGTGATCGTGTGTACTATATTCGTGTTTGGTACACTGCAAAAGTGTTTGCTTAGAATGTTACTAATGTAGTATATAAAGAATAAACTGGTGATTGTGTTATGAATAATGATACTTCTACGAATGATCTACTTCCCGGTATTGGAAGCGTGTCTCTGTTAGAGTTGTTCCGTCAGGTTTGGGACTCGTTGGACGATATTATTGTGTGTGTTGGTATTCTGACGCTGTCGTTAAAGTGTACACGCTCTCTGCACTTTTGTATGCGATCTTATTTCGGTTGTATGGCATACATATCCCAGGCAGTGCATTTCATGGTGCTGTTTACTATCGCAGTGTTTTTGTTGAGTCATCTCGTGGGTATGGAGACGGCAAGATCCTTGTTCAGTGGGTTCTCGATTGGAATCGGCTATGCAATGCAGCCCTATATTGTGTCTTTGGTGGCGGGCGGTACGTTTTTGTTTACTCGGATTCTGCGTGCTGGCGATCGATTGGAAATCGGCGAACAGACAGTGACAGTGGATCATGTTGGATTGTTGTACGTGGCCGCAAAGACGGATAAGACGACGACATACTTTCCAAATTCGATGTTGGCGTCGCGTCCATTTTCTGTGATGCGTTCATAGCTCGGAGACTCCTTTTGTCAAGTTGACGAGGCGCCAAATGGAGTCGCTAAAATCAGTCTTCCACTGAGGGAGTTGGTGAAGTTGCGTTGCAACCCACACGAAAGTCCACAGAGTGCCAGTGACAAGTAGTTTAGCCGACCATAAGCATATTTGGCGAATGTTTTTGAATACAATGTGCACTGCACAGAAAATGGCAATAAATGCAAGTAGCATGGTAACGCTATATAAGTTCGTCTGTGTCATCTAAATCTACCATCGAATATTCGCCGTTTATACGATTGTGCACAAATCCAAGAATTGAATCGACGACGAGCATCACGAGCAAGACAATTTCTGTGACAATGACCCACTCCTGCCAATCTTTTTCGTCAATTCCTTCGGTTTTGTAGCTAATGCTTCCTACTAACAAGGAAATAATGACAACGAGACAAGATATAGTCCTGAAAAGGTGTCTACATCTCCTCGCACCACTTTGTTGTGTGGCCACAATGTGCCATATATACAGTGCGTGTGTCAGAGATAGTATACCAGTGTTTACAGAGTATATGACGATGGCAGTCTGTGAGTCGTTGTTGAACGCGCATAGTACCGAGAAAATAGAAAGTATCGACCACACGTGCCAGTATAGGCCAGATTCTGTGATGTTTTCAACATGGCCTGCGATGCACCATATGATGGCTGCTATGGCCGTAAAAATTGCAACAATTAGATTCAGGTGCCAATCGTTAATGACACCCCACGTTCTTAATAGTATGGATACAAGTGCAAAGAAACACCACGTAGAGAATATCAATATCGATTTTGTTTGACGCGTAGCGTGGATTAAAAGACTGTTCAGCACTACTATTGTGACAAACAGTGCAACAATTGGTATTGACTGATACATATGTGACACGTCGGCATAGGTCAACACGGTGTAGCCAAAGATCATAGTCCATGTGAGAATGCCCCAAAGGACTGTTTGACACCTAAACATAATGATTGAAGATATGTGCATTAAATAGATGATATTTACAAGTACATGCTGTCAGGGGGCGGTGCTGGGACAAAGACCCGTGCATGATGGCGAAATGTTTTCATGCCTTCTTCTACGTCTACAATGGACATTTCGGAGGTTGAACGTTTTGGGAATTCGCGAATGACTGCTGCTTGTTTGCTGTGAAAAATAAGTTGCTGTGTGGACCCGCCACCGTTCTTCAATACCTTGACATTTTTTCCGAAGAACTCGCGCAACTTTTTCTTTTCGATGTTGTTAAACGTCCACTTGGCAGACTTTAATTGTTTCAAAAATATGGACTCTAAGAGTGCGGACGGCGGTGTCTTAAATCTGTACACGTAACCGAACCTGCGTTCGAGTCCTGCGTTATATGTGAAAAGTTGTTTCATGTCACCTTCGTAACCAGCCATGATAAAGATGACTTGCTTATCTTGGTTAGACATGGATTCAACGATTTCCGTTAATACTTCTCGACCGTACATGTCGTCACCGTCCTTGGCCGACACTAACGAGTATGCTTCGTCAATAAAAATGACCCCGCCTTTGCAAGACTGAATAAGTTTCTTAGCTTTCGCAACAGAGTGTCCTTGGTATTTGCCGACCCAATCCGATCGTTTTGTAATCTTAAACCTACGCTTGTCAATAATACCAAGGGCATCCCACACGTCGACCAAAAGTGTTGCAAACGTTGTCTTGCCAGTTCCAGGCGAGCCAAGCAGTAGCGTATGTATGAAATGTCCTTGTAAAAGTTTCAGTTTCTCGCGGCATCTCACAACGAATGGCGGATCTTCTTCATCAGCGTCAGAGTCAGACGAGTCGCCGTGGGATTGCTGCATCTGGCTTGTCAATAGAGCAAAGAGTGCAAACTTTGCATCGTCACTCGGGTCGTAATCAGGATCTGGGTCCTCTGACACAGATCGTGACCGTTTACGAGGTACTTTTTTTTTTTTTGAGCGTCGTTTTCTCTTCGAACGGCGAAGCGGTTGCTCTTGGGCGCACTGAGATATGAAAAACAATACCATTTTGGCCACTGTTTCTTTGATATCTTCGTGCCCAACGAATTCGGACAGCGACCTCAGAGCTGGGATCAACTTGGGGAATAATCTTTTATTCGTCGTCATATAACATTTTAGCTTCTTAAACTGAGCCATATTCATCTTCCTTGTACCATATAAATATTTCACATTAATTAAATCACATAATCTATACTTTGTGTGTGTATTTTTTTACAGTCAAACGTTCGACTTAGTCATGCAAGCTTCAGTTCTTCAAATAGAAACCAATTTTATTATTGATGCGTATCTAGAAATCCTCTTCTAATGAAAAGGTATTGTCGTCTGCAGAATTCCCGACTCCTGCCATAGTATACTCTGCTACGCGCTTCTCGAAAAAGTTAGTTTTGGAGTCGATTGAGATCATTTCCATGAACGCGAACGGTTGGACTGCATTCCAAATTGTTTTATGGTCTCCTTTTAGCATTGTCAGAAGGCGATCTGCGCAATATTTGACATAGTGAACCATGTCTTCTGTGCCCAAACCTACTAGATTCTGTGGTAGGGCTGCGCGCACGAACCCTTCTTCAATAGAAACGGCCTCCTTGAGAATGGTTGCTGCTCTATCGCGGCTCAACCCTTGTCCATTTTCGTTTGCAATGTTGAGCATTTCAATGCCAAATTTCGCATGCAAAGATTCATCTCTTTGAATCAACTCGTTCGAAAAGGTGAGCCCTTTGCATTTGTCTTTGGTTCTCAGCCAATACAGACTTGCAAAGGAGGCAGCAAAAAGCACACCTTCAAATATGCAAAATGCCCACAATCTTTCTACGAATGGACGCTGTTTGTTCATGTATTTGAGTGCAAAGTCACCCTTGGCTTTGATGGTGGGTTCTTCGGCGACGGCATTGCAAAGGGCTTCTTTTCGATCAGGCGGGGCAAATTTTTCCAGTGCAGTGCCATACGTCTCTGAATGAATGGTTTCTATGTACGATTGCAGAGTGTAAAAAGCCCTGCATTCGGCAATTGTGACTTCTCCTATGAATTGCTCCATAAGATTGTCAACCACGAGCATGTCCGAAGACGCAAAGAATGCTATAATACGCAATAAAAAGTCTTGAGCTTTTAGGTCGAGGGAATTCCAATCTTTGACGTCCCCAGCCCAGTCAATCTCTTCTGTGGTCCAAAGGACGGACTGCTGTTCCTTGAATATGTTCCACAAGGTTGGATAGCGAATAGGTAACAACACTAATCGTTTTTGCGCGGGATCGGTTAGCACAGTCGCCATGACTTTTTTTAGAGCCCGCTGCAATATATACTCTGATTTTGTCTGCAGCAATTTTAAATACGATCATACATTTTCATGTATAAACTCGCGAGTATTTAGTCAGATATGGCTGACTGTTCCAAAGACGAATGGTTGACAGGGCTTTGGTTTATGGTATCGGGTATAATGTTGTCTGGTTCAGCGCTGTTTTCGTTGCTCGTTGTCGAGCCTTTGTCATCCTGGTCTTCACGCGAAAGCAAGCGCTGAGATCTATATCTTTTCATGTAGTGTCGCTGGCAAAGCTGTTTCGAAAAGACTTTGCGATCGCATTGTGTACATGTTCGAAAAGTGTAGTGATAGAAACATTTGCCGTCCATGTACGCCGGCTGTGAACATTCCAAACATATGATTGTATCTGGAAATTCGCCTTTCCTGTAGTGGTGTGCGCAGACTTGTCGACAATAGCTCGGGCGTGAACATTGAGACCATGCACAGTTGACGTTAATGCGTCTGTAGTGAGTGCGACATAAGGTGAGTGCAAGGACTGGCCGCAAGCAGTTTGGCCAAGTGCAATGATATTGACTCTTGCGGTGTTCAAGCCAACATGGCCGACAGAGACGAGATTTGTATGGATCTAAAGTACAACATGTTTTCATGATTTATAAAAATATAGAATTGATTTATATACTTTTTACTCGGAAACCTCCTGAGCGTCGATGCTCGAGGGAAACTGGTAATTCATCTGCAGTTCAACGCAAACCTTGTACATACCTGCGGGACCGTCGGGGTGGTTATCCACGTAGTGAGAAGTCGGCTTGGACGTAAACTTCGCACGGACATCGTTGAGGTTCGTGAAAGGCATAGCGGCCAGAACGTGCGATTTAAGGTCGCCAATCACGCGATCAAAGATATGGGCAGGCACTTGCACATATTTGCCGTTAAAACGGGCCTCGCTATCGACATTGATTCCCAGTTGTTCCCAATTCTGACGAATAACATTCAGGACAACGTGGTCCTGAGAGACAAGGTAGTATTGCTCCCCCGGGAAAGCAACGACACCGTCGTACAGGTTCTCGGAAGAGCAGTTGCCGTACTGCTCAATGTAACGATCCGACGCAATCTCATTTGGCTCGTACACGTTGAGTTCAGAGCGAGATTTTTCGTAGGGCATGACAGCCAAAAGGTTGCGGTAACCATCAGCATCCTTGGCGGTGGCCTCAGTGCCAAAGTCGGTCTTTGCAGGTGTGTGGAGCCAGCCCTCGTTGTTCTTAATGCTCGGCTCCTTCTCAGAAGCATTGAACAAATTCAGGGCAAACGTGACCGGCTCAGAGCAGTCAGAGTAAATCGACTTGACAGTGATCGACGTGAGGATACCTTTTGCGGCATCGGACGCATCAGAAGCCTGGAACACCTTGGACGCATTGGCAAGCTGCACGATCACACCGTTGGAAAGTTGCTGCGCAGTAGCATTCGACTCAAAAACAACACGAGTAGTATACGTATCAGTAGGGGAATCTTGCTGAACAGAAGTCATGGCAGTCGTAAGCGGGAGAAGCTCTTTGGACTCGCCGGCAGGAGTAGACATGGAAGTGGAAACGGGGCGCTGAATTTTAGACATGTTTTTTGCTGACTACAATTCGGGCCCTTATATAAGTGACAAAAGTTAATTCGTGCAGTAGTACATAAGCAAAGCATATGTGGAGATTTGTTTACCATGGTTCGTTTCAACCAAAATAATGTCATTCAAAACACTGCATTCTGCATTGGCGAATGTGAAATCTGAACAAATAGTGGTTGCCGAGGACGTGTCAGCGTCTGGCCAAAAGGTTTTCTTACGAGGAACATTACACGAACTCGATTTGCAGTACGCAGATACCACGAGCAAACATTGGTACGAATGTCTGATAGACGGTAGGCCTTCGCGAATATTTTTAGACGTAGAGTCCCTCGAACATGTAGATATCGGCGCCATAGTGGACGTATGTAAAGTAGCGATTGCCCACAAGTTTGGCGTGAAAGCCGATATGAAAATTCTAGACTCCTGTTCTGACAAGAAATATTCGTGGCACGTGCTTTGTTGCAATCTGTACTTGAAAAATGTATACCATGTCGGAGCTTTTGTAAGACGTCTCATATTATCAATGGCTGGACATCCCTATAGACACGCCATTGACGCTGCTGTTTACACCAAAAATAGAATGTTCAGAGTCGCCGGATCGTCGAAATTTGGTTCAAGTCGCATTCTCAAACATTCCGACAAATGGCTTGACTTGCTGGTGCAATCTAGTTCGCTTACTAGCTCTGCACACAATATCATGGAATGTCTAGAGATTGACGAGTCTACCCCGCATTCGACGTCAATGCACCCCGACCAAATGTTCGTATTCGAAAACGAAGTCTGGAGACGTCTCAGATACGCCAACAGAAGACAGTCTAACGCACCAGGGACATGCAACATGTTGCACCCGATTTTAGATTGGTTGGATAGAAACAGTGACGCACAGACGTGTAGACATAACACAAGCTTTACTTCGTCCGGTCACTTTTTTGTCTCAACACGCTCGAAAAATTGCAGCATCGCCAAACGCACACATAAAGGAAATAACATTTGGTTTGATATTGACACAAACCGCCAGATTGTATTCCAAAGATGCTACGATCAAGACTGTTCCGGGCACGCATTGCCTGTACAAGTTCCCCGGGAACAATGGTCATTGTGGAACACAACATGGCACCAACTTATCCACGCACCGAGGAACGAAAACACCCTATTTAACATGTCCCAATAAACCCAAATGCCCATCACCGTCGAAAGATCGCCAAATGTGCAACTAGACGAGTCGGCCGAAATGCTGCTCCAAACCATCGTAGAGCGTCTTGAACTTCAGTCGGAGAAAGTCAAAAGCGTTCAGATACTTCCGAACTTTTCTGTCGACACAGATATGTCCCTCAAATTTGACGCTAATCCAATTGCACAAGGACTTGTCGTGTGCGTTGCAAAGTCATACAAGCTCGGCCCGGAAGATGTCAGTTGGTTCCATCCCAGCATTGCGCGAGGCAGAACTGTATTCTCACTGACACAACAGCTCACCAAGGATGCCCTACAGAAAGTCGAGTTGACGTCCACAAACTCTTCCGTAGGCGTGTACGCCATTTCGAGTCCAGACGAATTTGGATGCGAGCAAACAGAACACAGACTTGTCGTAGACGTGGCTCACGAAGACATGCTTCTCCCTCTTCATAAAAAGTGGCTGCAGCAGGGACTCACGGCCGAAGCCGTAGAAAAGCAATGGAAAAGGATGAAGTTCGGCGATACATACTCCATCGTCGCACAAACGTCTGCCTTGCGTGCTGAAATTGCCAATAAAATCGCCCCCTCGGCAGTCAGTGTCTCCTCGGATACGGTCAACGACGTCCTCTCAGACATTGAGAACGTATACTTTACAAACAACGTTGTTAGACCAGATAGTTCGGGACAAATTCTGGTCAAATTCTCGGCACTTGGCGGATACCGCGTTTACAACGCTGGATCTACACAACAACGTTTTTACCCGGCCACTCTCGGCGCGTCAGCATCATACTACTCATGGGACAACATGACTTCACAAAACTGTGCACGCATCGAACAGTCCTGCGCGTGGGGCGGCAAACTCAAATTCAACACACAAGTCATGACCCCGCCAGCCATTCCGGTCAAAAAACTCAGAGCAGTCGAAGACGAATTTGAACTCACTCACGCAGACACATTGGCAATGCGTATATCGGCCTTCTCGCCGTGCGATAGCTTCGTCGACAACATCAGCCCCAAACATCTCTACAAACTTGAGCCGTCAACACATCAAATTCAAAACGCTAACGACTACATCACAGCACCAATATCCATGAACCACGCTGTCATGCAGAAACTCATGACTAACATAGAGATGATCCAATCTACACACCCGGGCTTCCAACTGTTCAACCCGAAATTCATGTCAGGAAACAGATTCAAAATACCGAGAGACGTATACAAACTCATTGCGTAAATTATACAAACAAAATTTATATTTATTGTTCTATTGACTAAAGTATGGCCGAGTCCAATCATGTTCGCGATGACACAACGTACGATTTCTTAACGCAGACACCACAAGAGTCTGCTCTTGGTGCAAACGAGAATAGGTATTGTTTAAATTATTACGCTTCGACGCTAAACAATCAGACAAGTTCATGCGAAGAGAAACGAAACGCGCAAACAATTGGGCGTACCTTGGATCTTCGACCAACGTCTTCAACGGAATACAAACAACCCCATTCAAAAGAATAGATTCACACTCTTTCATGTGACCATACACCTCGGTAGATATATGCACCACGCCCGACACTTCCGGCGTCTGAATCCAATCAGCATCATCGCCTTCAAAACCAACCACATTTTCAGTCACCTGCTTTGAAATATCAGACGTCATAATCGTAGAAAGCTTTTGAGACGAAAACGCAGACACCATCATCAAAAACTTATAACCAGGATCCGCCTTGACCTCAGAACTAATCTTTTGGCGCTCGCGCAACTGCTCTATGGAGGCCTCTTCAGACACAATTCCCGCGCGGTCGTTCATATTATCGATACGCTCCTCTTCTGAAGCATTGTGATCTAAAACACGCACAGAAGTCTCATTGGGTTCCAAACCTTCAGCAGGCATAAAGTTCACGCGGTGAGTTTGCCAGTTGTTCATTCTCAGCACTTGATCCCATGCTTTATACTACTAATCCACATGTTCTACTGGTCTTGACACAATAGCTGAGGGTAAACGCATTTTTGTAAACAGGATGTCACGCTGGTGTTCCACCCACTTGAAATAAAACATCATCACAATGACTACAACGGCCATCACAAACCAATGCAAATTGGCCAAAGTCCAATCGGCTACGCCTTCACAGCGCCCGTGACCACACGGATACCAATCGTTCAATATGTCGTAAAGTGCTGTCGAACGAGGATTCTCTGATACTATGTGAGACGCCTTCTCACACAGGTTAAATGTGCCCAGCTGTGCCTTCGTTATAGGATCAGAACAAACGTCAGAATTTAAATATATCATTGCCTCATCATTTTTGCGACGATGGTCCACCAAATAGCGATTGTAATTCCGCAGCTGTAGTATTAAACAAATTACCGCTAAAGCTAAACCAGTGTACCTCACAATCATTTACTCCATAGTCCAGTGATTTATACGTCCTTCAGTTCAGACTTTAAATCCATTACATTGTCAACATTTGACTGGCACTCTGAGTATATTCGGAAAAATGCCAGCGCAGAACACACAGCACCGACCATTAGGAATGTTGTGCGTATGTGAAGTTGGATCATATACTACATACAGACGTCATTTAAATAGTTAGACACTGCATTTGTCATTTGAGATTTGAGATTTCCGCAAACGCAATTGCCATTTGAGATTTGAGATTTCCGCAAACGCATTTGCCAATTGAGATTTCCGCAAACGCAATTGCCAATTGAGAATTTCTGCAAACGCAATTGCCATTTGAGATTTGAGATTTCCGCAAACGCAATTGCCATTTGGAATTTCTGCAAACGCAATTGCCAATTGGAATTTCTGCAAACGCAATTGCCATTTGAGATTTGAGATTTCCGCAAACGCATTTGCCATTTGAAATTTGAGATTTCCGCAAACGCATTTGCCATTCGAGAATTTCTGCAAACGCAAACGCAATTGCAAGCTCGACAAAGTTTTGAATCACAACTATTTATGTGACACTCATTTGACAAATGCTTAAACAGCTATGCATTCTACTGACCGCCACACACACTATCGCCTGTCCAACAATAGAAACAGCAGTCAACTGTTTCTACAATAAAGCAGACACAGATCATGACCACAAAATCACAAAGCACGAACTACAACATGCCATATACTCGCGCCTGTCATGGCTTGAGTCGTCAGCGTTTGCAGTCTTCGGAGGGGTTCACAGAATTATGAACGACTGCGATCAAAATAAAGACGGAATTCTTACAAAAGAAGAGGCCTTTCACATGCAAAATACATGCATGAATTCTTGTTTCAAGAGATCAAAAACGATTCAACTCTTTCACTGTTGATGAAAAAAGCAAGTATAAATATGCTTACCATTCTAATGAAATGCGAGCTGCGGTGGTACTTTTAACTGTATTGATAATGGGGGGCTCATACAACGTCGCAGCGTTAAATGTTGACAAAATGCCGAAGCCGCCTTGTGGTATCAAACGCGAAGCGTTTTACAGTGAAGACATTATCTTGACGTCTAAAAATTGTTGGTCGGACGACTACATACCATGTGCAAAGACATGCGCAGATCTCAAAAATCTTTTACGTTATTACTGGAACTCTGAGTCAAAATGTGATATCATTAAACAGTTGGCATATGCGATCCCCCAAGACCGAATGAACGACGCAATAAGCCCAAAACAAATCGCTTTCCCCAACAGACAAGATTGTGGCCTAAACAATGGTAATTGGAAAAACAAAGACGGGAAATTCGATAGTATACGACGAACAGAAAACATAGTAAAATAAATTTAATCATTATTTGATTCACCTCGCTGAACAGACGCTACAAACACTATAATCACTAACGCTGCCTTTGCGATCAACGAACAAAAAATGTACGCAGCTTCAAACCGAATTGCAAAGTACAAGTCATTCTTGCCGCGTCCGCCACTCTGCATGCGCTTGCGACATGCGTCATTCGTATAGTAGAAAAACTGCACTAAATTCACAATAGGAAACGTCAAAAAACACATCAAGATGACACTGTTCAAAATAGTCACAAAACCGAACAGTTGCTGCATAAGATCAGACGTCTCGTTTTCCTCCGCAACCCATGGCTCGATCGTCAACCCATATATGTCCCAAAGCTGCCAGAACTGGAACACAAACACAATGCCAGACATTGCCCAGGCCCACGCGCGAATCGCCCAAGCTTCTCGCCCGATATACTCAATAAGCCCCCCAAAAACATTGACACAGCACATCAGAAGTGCATTTGCCAGCAGCAAATATAAATCGGTCACCCTAGTCAATGCCAACACAATCACAAACATTATTGACGCTGTAATAGAGTACTCCACATACCTGAGCGGCTGGACATTCATAGAAAGCCACTCTTCATACGTCTTTCGAATAGGAAATGCTATCATCAAATGAGATAACGAGGTCAGCAGACTGAACGCAAAAATCAACGTCCACATTTGCCATTCGTTCTGAACCAAGTAACTAGTCTCGAAAGGCGGCATCAACGTATCCGGAGACCCAGAGTCTTCCGCGATCACACTATAACCGTACTTGTCAACAAGATCGCTCTGGTAGTCGTCGCCAAATGTATCGCGGATGCAAGAAAACCACTCAAACACATCATCATAAGTTTTGCTGCCGCATTGTGTAGAATTGAATGGGAATGGGATCGGAGTCGGTACAATCGGAAGATTGCGAGTCACGACGACCTGGAACGGACTGTTGCCCTGCAAACCAGCAATTATAGTAATGATGGCCAAGAGACTATGCAATACGAATGCGGACACATTGAGCCTGTAGAGGCTGTCAAATCCGTCCTTCGAACCACACATCGGCTTGCCACAACAAATCAATGTTGTCGGAGACCCCTTTTTCACGACACGAGCTTCTTCGGCTTGGCCCGAAAGCAGGTAACTTAACCGATTTGTACGTTCCATATTTTCAAACATTCACACAACACTTAAATATGACATTTCTTTTGATCTGTTATTCGTCTGTGGCGTTTTCAAAATACACACTGTTTTCAAAAAACACACAACACTAGATCAAACCTTTCCGCGCAACCAGTAAGTGCCGCCGCCAAAACCTACCCCTGTCCCCCCCGCAGCCCTTTAGAGACGTCCTCGCCTATACGCGACTGTGCTTACGGGCTACGCATACCCCACGCGGAGGCCCTCTTGTCGTGCGCAGTCTGTGCGCGGCCTGGCAGAGTCCAGACACACCCGGGAGGACGTGCGGAAACGTGTGGTTGTCAGCGCTCACATGTTGTATATTTTCATCCCCAGAATGTTTACTCACAGAACTATCATACCCCCACATGGAAACACGACATAATTTAAACATATGTTTTGAAACTTTGTCACATAGTCCATAAAGCACACAAAAATGTTTCGCTGCTTGTTGCTTTCCGCACTCGTCGTTGCCGCTCACGCCCAGGCTAAGAGATATTGGGACCAAGACGGACCTGGATCACAAGCATGTGGCTATGGTCTTGTTTACGGGCCGCATGAAGGACCCACGAATGGTGCTGGTTACGGCACTGAAGGATCTGCAGCAGACAACACTTACGAGCTAGTATTTGACCCGCCAATGGTTGAGTGCGAAACGTACCCAGACCGGATGTACGCTGGAGGTGTGTACTGTGTATACTCTGCGAACACAACGTATACTATTACGCTTCAAAGTTCGGACGGGGACACGTTTGGGGGGTTCGGAGTCTATCTAACCAAAGGTCAGGAGCAATCCGCAGGGTCCAACTTTTCCAGTCCAAGTGCTGGGGCACAAGTCTTGACTTACGAATGCAACGGTCCAGGACCAGGACCATTTGGTATGGGTCATACAAACGGCAATGTTGCGCGCACCTCGGTTTCAGCACAGTGGGCGAGCCCAACGTCGACGTCGTCGTGGAATCAACTGAGGATGAAATACGTTGTCAAAGACAGCACTGGACTCACGACCGGCAAGTGGTTTCGGAGTTCGTACTATTTGTATAGTTCCCGCCCTACCTGTGCGTCGTCTAACCAGGAGTGCATTGCTCCTGCAGTGGTAGACAATGACGCGTTCTGTTCTGATAGCCTATACAGGTGCGAACTAAGTGATTTCGGGAATGCGACTACACCTTGTTGCAAGCTTCCAGCGCCCGCAACAACTCCTGCGCCAGTTCCATCGGACTCTGCAACAACGCGTGCACCAACTGGTGGTGGCTCGACACCTTCGACAGACTCGCAGAACAGCGCGACGAATGCAGCGCTGTCGTCATTCCTGGCAATGTTTTTCTTGTTTGCGAGCACTCAAGTCTTTTAGTTTGTTTAGCGTCAATCTTTAACATATCAATACAATTATTATAAAAAAGAGTAAAAAGTTAGAATTTAATCTGGTCTGGTACTTTTTTAGGAATCGGTTTGTCTGGTGCTGTTTTAGAGTTCTGTTTTTCTGTAAGTTTTGGTGACCATGGTACAAGCAAATGCCATTTGGATGTATTTGGAGCAGTTGCAGCAAATGCGCCGGCAGTAGCCATGAACGAGTGCCATAGTCCGTGCAGCCCGAGGTCTTCTGTCCGGTAGCATAGATATGCGGCGACTGCAAAAACAGTTGTGGCGAGTACATCCAGCCAGAATATTTTCTTGTATTGTATGATTAATAGCATGCCGATGACGCCGAGCAATATGAAGAAGGCAATTTCTGTTTGCCACACCCACGTGCTTCCTACCATGAAGCCTGTGATGACGATTGCTGCCAATCCATGTTCGACGACAGGTCTGGCAGCGACGTAAAGTATTGCGGATCTGGACAGCCATCCGTCTGCCAATTTCCAGTTTTGCAATCCTGAATGCCAGTGAACAGAGAAGACGAAGCATAGCGCGCATAGCGCTGCGATATCGAGTTGTCGGACAGCAATGATTGCGTACAGGGATGTGAGGGCCATAGTCATGTGCGTGTATTGTCTGAGGAATGGATGTAGATTTGTTGTTTCAACGAACAATTGTAGCGCGCAAATGGCATTTGCGATGACGTAGAGTACCGGCCATAAATATTTGCAAGTGGTCCTCATAGTTACGAGGCATGGGAGTGCAAGTATATAGTTGCGTTTGGTTGAGTAACATCTACAAAGCTAGTATATAAGTAAATAATGTGTATGTGATGGATATACTACCGGCATTAGACTTTGAGTCTGTAGCGGACAATACAGGTTTGGATGGTGACGATGATCCTGGGGAATTTGTGCCTTGTCATTTTTCTGATGACGAGGAGGAATCGCATGATGTGGGTTGTAAGTGTGCGTTATGTCAGTATGGTGACGGTGGTTCTGGTGAGGCACATTCTGTGATTCAGCGTATGCAGGAGATCGATTCACAGATGGTGGGTAAAGTTCGTGACGATGAGATATATTCGTTGCAGGCCGATTTGTATCGAACGCATGTGAAGGAGCCGTTAGAGCGGCAGGGTATTGAGGCGCCGGCTGTGACTGCGGAGACGTGTAAGGCGCATTTTTCAAAGCATCGTATGAATATGAAGCGTATGGTAGGTTCTGAAATAACATTTGTGAATTCTATGCAGAAGCATGTGCGTCGTGAGAATATTTTGTCTCGTAATAATGTGACAGGTCGAACAAAGGTGGATAATGGCGCAATAAAGCAGTGGATTGCTTTGTCAAAACACAAATTAGATTTGATAAAATATTACAAGGGTCCTTTGAGCAAAGAGTTGGCGTCGAAGACTCAGAGCATCAAGCCATATAGTTTTTCGTGAATCCAATCTGTGAAAAAATGTGTGTGGCTGTTCGTACAACAACGACAGTATGACAGTATAAATAGGGTTGCAATTCAGTAAATACGATGGCTTCGATTGCATCGCTGACTGGTACTCCAACTCTGGGAAATGTGAACTCCCAGCCCTCCTTTTCTTTCAAGGCTTCGCCTTCTGTGCGTGGCGATTATGCGAGTAGACCATCTGTCTCTGCTCTTCAGAACCCTACACTTCACAACTCTGTGCCTGAGCAAATGGTAAACGCGACAGCTCGTGCGCCATTGTTTGTGCGTCCATTTCAGCAGGGCTTCGAGAAGCAATATTCCGAAGGCGATATCTTGTGGGTGCAGCGGAACGATGCGCGCCAATCGGCCAACATGAACATCGTTGCCAATTTGCCCGTTCTGAATCATCAGTTACGTTCCGCTCAAGACCAGGACGGTAATTTGAAGTACAACACGATCCAAAAGATCGAAAACGACTGGAATTATTTTGGTATTTTGAATAATGACATGGATACGGGTTCAAAGTGGCAGCGGCTGCTGAACATTAATGTGAGAGGCCGTGCGCGTGTTGCTAGGTTGTGGTCTCCTGCGAGAGGGCGCCTTCGTAAGGGTGACCAAGTTTGGATTTCATTTATGAAACGCACGTCGCCAGACATTAGTTCTGGCAAAACTTACCAAAATCCAAATGGTATCAACGAGCCTATGCTTGAAGGCCAAACGTTTTTCGAAGCGGTGCCAACGATGGATTGCTGTGACGATTTCAAAAATGCTGTACTGTCTATTCCCATCGGTATTGTGTCCCAAGTCACACTAAAGAAGCCAGTCACCACTTCGCAAACGAAAGCTCGATACGTCACTGAGGCTTGTAAACTTTTAGAACGCATTGAGGTGCTCATGCGTATATAAACAAAAATGCGGTATATATATCGGTTAATTTTTAACATAATATCATGTCTTTCTCTAATGCTAAGCGTCGTAGAATCAAACCGTTTGCTCGTCCCACAGCCTTTGACATAAATGTAGTTTTTGATATCCGTCACTACCAGGAAGTCAAATATGGAAGCGTTATTAATCCGTATTTCCCGGCAGTTGGCACAGACGAAGCTTTCAAGGTGCTTGAGGGTGAGGTTTTGATGCGCCACGAAGCTCCTGGCATTCGCCGTTACGGAGATCATCAGATGCACGTGTTTTCTTTTGCAAATGGGCTTAAGACGGGTACTTCTGTACTGAATGCTGGCGACGGGAGTCTGGTCAACAGCTCTGGCGATTTACTCAATACTGAGAAGCAAAGTGTACTCAAGTCTCTGCGCTATGCCGGTGTTGCTGTGACTGAATTCACGCCAGAGCGTGACGTTTACGAGCAGGGTTTTGTCCTCACTATGGGTGGGCTTAACTCGATGTTCAACAATGGGTCGAGTACCATTTTCCCTGGCGATCTGATCTGCGCGGACATTCCGAATCCGGCGGACAAAGGATCGAAAAGAAACAGAGCCCTCCAGACCGGCATCCCGCATGACAAGCTTCAATTTGTTGTGACTCCGTTGAAAAAGTTGTCCAGCCAAGTCGGCGATCGCTTGGCTTCTCGCTTTATTATGGGTACTGCTCTTTCGTACTCTCGTCCTGGTCATCCTTTGGATGTTATTCTTCATCGCTCTAATGTATTTGCAATCAGGGCCGAAGAGACTAAGATGCCCGAAAACGTTCCTGACCTGGCTTCTTCTACCTCGGCTCCGAAGAAGTCAAGGAAAGCAGGGGGGGCGTCAAAAAGTAAGAACTAAACTAATATTTTCTATTATAAAAAGACCAATTATTTCTTCGTAATGTCATTGTGTAGTATTTGTAACGGTGCTTTGGGCCCAATTAACAAAGCTATTTTCGAGTGTGGTCATCAATTCCATTTGAGGTGTGTATTTGATTTGCCGTACTCTACGAAATGTTCGACGTGCAATTTGCCTAGCGAGTTGTTACCCGATCTGGGCACAGATCGTTCTGTTGCGCTTGCTGCCGACGTGTCGTCGAGAATCGAGCAACAGAAATTGAAAAGCAGCGAGCCGTTGTCATTTCTGCAGAGTTTTCAACGACTGATTACACCGTTGACACCGAAAGCGCGTACGCTGAGGGATAATGTGAAACACAATAAGAAATTAACAATCATTCGTGATTTGGGATTTGGCCCCGACGACGCGGTGAGGGAGCGAATCCCGTGGGCCGAAATAGATGCTACATACATGTCTGATGAAATATTGGATTTTGGGTTCCAGTGGTCTCACATGGTCGATATGGGCATTCTGCCGCCGCACCTGCGAGCATTTAATTGGTCTCAGCAGAAGCATCACTTGAAACTTGACGCCGCAAAGTTGTTGCAGACGAGGATCACTATATCCGAATTGGCTTCTCTCAAGTATACTACTCACCAATTGGTCGAATTTGGCTTTACCTGGCCAATGTTGGCCCAAATGGGAGCAAACGTAAGCACGTTGCGCAGTTTTGACTTCGACATTGTCGATATTAAGCGAAACTGGTCGCCTACATTATCACAGTGGGTTTCTGCTGGGTTTTACGACAAGGATCGAGTTCAGCAGGCGGGTTGGCCAATCGATGAGATTCTACAGCACTTGCCTGCGATGTCAGAGAGAGCATCTGGAAGATCACTACGTCTTGCGTTTTAAAACAAAAGTAAGGACAAGGATGAACATTGATCCTAGGAATAAGGCTAGATAAGCTATCTCGTCAGTATTATAGTAGAATGAGGGTTCCTGTTGGTCTGTGCCGTGTCGTTTATGTGTAAATGTTGGTTGAGACCAACTTGACCGAATTGGTTGTACTTTAATTGTGGACATATCAATGTTGAATATGGTTTCTTTATATAAATGGTAACTTGTTATTGTTTTGGATTTTTACGTTGTTTCATTTTTTTCTTTTGTTGTTCTAGAACTGTGAGAGGTATTGGCATTTCGTAATTACGCAGCCATGGTTTGTAGCACCCGTTGCAAATGGCTAGCGACTGTTCGTCTTTCTTTTCATTGATTGCGGTGACAGTGGTCCATGAATCTTTGCCTCTGTAAGTGTTGCACATATAGCAGCACACATTTGTGTAAAGTGTGCCTTCTTTCAGGCATTGACCGCACGTGAATCCGTTTTCATCGTACTGTGAACTGTGGAAGATAGTCGGGTTGCCGCAGGAAGGGCAAAACAAGTATAGGTTTTCATAGAATTGAAAAAGACAGCCTAGCATATTTAGCTTGACACACTCTGTCTTTGAGCACAGTTCGTTCTGCATCGTTTTTCGGTGCGATTTCCAGTCTTTTTTTGCTCTCCTTTTGCGATGTTCTTCTAGTTCGACACCCTCCAAGAAGGATTCGACGGCAATTCTCTTTCTTTTTTTGGTGTCTGTCTTTTCACACCGTCGACCGCAATAACACTTGAGTGTTTCGTCATCTACTATGATTTTGTGATGACCATTCGCAAACAAGTTGTTGCACTTGGATGTCTTTTTAATGATGAATCCCTTGAAAGTGTTGCACGATAAGCATACGAAGACTTCGCCAACGTGTTGTTCCAGGTCGTCCTCTGGTTGAAGACCGTATCGCCTGCGCAATGCGACACACTGAGCATCGTAGTAGTGTTTTGGCAGCATGAAGACGCGAATGTCGTGGTGATTTTGCTGGAATGCAGAGAAGAGTTCTCGAATACACTCAAAGTCGTGCCTCGAAGCACTTTGTACGAGCTTGCGCAAGTCGCTGCGATAAGTGTTTTGTTGATAATGCTCGTACATGTTCTGAAGAGCATCAATGGTGGTCTCTTTGACATTAAAATACTTGAGCCAATCAATTCTGACTTTTCCACGCGGCACGCGTTGTGTCATCTTTCTGAGCAGCAGAATGTTTTCCATTGAGAACGCGATGTGTGGATTGACTTGCATTTGTGTTTCGTCGATGCGATTACAAATGTGAATGACAGTTTGTGTAAACGTTTGCCTCTGTGGCCTAAATAGGTTGCCGAGTTGCTGTTTATTGACTTGCATGAGAGTTGACTCCACGTTGCCGAGCCATTCCGAAATGATATTCGATCCAAGTACGTTTGTTTCTATGGATTGCCTGACGTTGTCCATCGCTGTGTGGACTGTTTGTTCAAAGGTGTGCCACTTGTATGTTCTGCACAGCTCGTCGTACAAAGCCGGAATCATAGCCATCGAAAACGTCAAGAACTCTTTGATGATGTAGAATAGCAGATGTTGGTACATTGCAAAGAGCCATTCCTGCATCTGCATGCGATTTGGCTTGAGGTATACAAATCTGCGGAGAACTTTCTTCCTTGATTTCCAATCCAGCCTGGTCTTGCAATGCCTGTACATGCCTAGAAGACTGCATAGAAGGGCCGATCTCATAAAGTGGTGTACCAAGTCGTCGGTCTGGCAGTAATTCGCAATGATTTCTCGGAGATTCCGAATTTGACACCGTTGAGGCAGTGCCTTGCACATAAGATGAACAATTGGTTTCATCTTGGGTTTGTTTTCGTTCCAGAACGAACATTGCAACTGGTAATTGATGATATCTGGCAGGTTGCCTTCTTGTAGAACGTCTTGCGTTTTTGGTTGGTACTTGTGGAATGCAGATTTAATGTGTTGTTCTTTTGCGTCTTCTACAGCGCACATCAGAGGCACATGAGCGTCGTAGTATATGTATATGCAGAACATGATTGATTCTGGAAGAGTTTGGTCCATGAGATGAATGGCTGCGTTGACAATGTCCATGAGTGAGGCCACCCATGGATGGTGCTTGAGGGTCGGGGTCCATTTTTTGTCACATGCGGAAACAGAAGAAGTCTGCAGCCTATCCCAAAAGGTGCCGATAAACAGCCACTCGTATTCTGTACTAGAAAAATACTGCAACAGAGTGTCTTCTGGCAACTCCCCGAAATCACCGTCGTCGTATTCAAACGGACATATTCGCCCGAGACTTAACTCCCGGGCGCTTTCGTTAAAAAATGCATGTCTTGGCCTGGGTATTTCATGCGCCACTGTTCGTAGTAGCGAACACCGTCCACAAGCTTTAGACGGTAGGCGTTGCGCAAATGCAAGACAACAGGGTCGAGCAAGCCTTGGAAGATCGTATGGCTCGACAATATGCAGTCTTCAAGGCAATACTCACCTTCTTCGTCGACAATATTCCTGTAATCCTGTAGGACTACATTGTTCTTGACACCCATACCGTCTGCGCGGATATTAATGAACGCACGCGCGATTTCTGACCGCTTGCACATGAGACAAAGTCTTCCGGCTTGAGGCAACTTGCCTGTGCGCTTAAAGTCGTCTTCTTCGGTGGGCAATAAGAATTCGCGCAGTATGAATGCGTTGTCATTGACGTGAGGCAGGTGCAGGCCTTGGCATTGATCGCCCATAATGCACGGTCTTTCTTTGCCGAGTGGCTCGCGGAGGTACCCCTCTTCGTATGCTCGGCGCACGACCTGTATCGACACGCGCACATGTTCCTTGTGTTTGATCTCTTCCGGCGAAAGAGTATCGCACGGCGGCTGCTGAAGTAGTGCCCGCACATATGGGAAATCGTAAGGTCGAAGGTGACACAAATCAGTACGATGCCAAAAATCTTGGTTACGCTGATTAAAGAAGGTCGTTTCTGCGACCATGCGCGTCTTCGATGGTGGAGGCGCTGGCGATTCTGTCTGCAAAATGTCCGGCGGCATATCTTCCTGCATGGACTCTGATTCAGGAAGTGACGAAAATACAACTTCGCCAGCACGTCGCTTCTTTGTTGGTCTCTGGGTTAACTCAAATTGGTTCCAATGGTCTGACATTATACTATTTAAGTCGCACTTTTTTACTTATATAGTCAAATTTGATCCGACTTTCTCAGATGGATTTTTTAGAGGAATTTTCACGTATATGTTTTAGACAAGAATATGCTAGATGCAAATCCTTTTTGTTATTTCTGCGACATTATGGTCATGGCTTGTCGGCAGAGCCATTGTATTTGGACCAACCACGCGATCAGTATGCTGGTATCCAAACATGCACTCGGACACGTGGTACAGACTCACACCATTGCCATGCAGACTGTCGCGAACCTACTTTGCACTTCTTCCACTTTTATTCACAGCCGCAGCCATACCAGTACTCTTCGTCCCGGACGATAACATTCACATTCTAACCGTCCTTAGACTCACTCTTGAACACGCATATGTACCCCTGTTCACTGCACATGTACACTCGGAATATATTCTAACGCTGTGGCCCATTGTGTCTGCATCGGCGGCAGCTGTCAGCATTATACTACTGGCGCCAATTTACACACTAGACCACATCATTGCAGGTGTGTCTTGCATCGTATCCATTGCAATGCACACATGGTTTGCCTACATACAGATACATATACTACTCAAAGGAGGTATCACACGCAACGAACAACCTTACGAATGCCGACAACCTAGAATTGTCTAATCCACTAAAACGTGTATACATATAGACTACTTACACCCTTGACCAACATTGTGTCACATCTTTTGTGAGAATGTCCTTGCTATTTGTGCCATTTGTACTTGTCATGTATCTTTTCACACAAATCAACACAGGAATAACTACAAAACCAGAAATAAGGACACTGAACTTTGATTGTCGCCAGCGGCAAGATCACGAGCGAATTGCAAACTACATGAAATGGACAAGATATAGACTCTCAGACGCTATCGGTGGCTGGTATTTTGCAGACTGGACAAAAACAAAACACAAAATATACACGCCCAAGTCGCTCGCGGAAGAATACCAACAAAAATGGGGCTATAACATAGTCACAGAATACTTCAATGCCACGAACCGCACAGCTGAATATCATACCCTGTACAAGATTGTACAAAAATACAAAGATCCAAGTAGCCAGCAGCGAGGTGTCACTGCAGTGCAACACTTGAGACTAGGCAACACAGCTTGCATAGAATGTTGGTACACGCCGACTTCATACAGCGCGAAAACAAAGAAATTGTACATCTTTCCCAAACAATATTACGAACACATTTTGGGACAAGTTGTAGCCAAAAATGTCAGCACAGTTATCATTGTAGCTGCCACATCTCATTCAAATTTCAAAACGATTCAGAATGCTGCGAGCTCAGTCGCCAACATACTGCAAATGGCACACTTTTGGAGACACGAAGGATTTAATGTAAGGGTTCGGTTAGATTGTGGAACACCCGACGAAGATTTTATTCGCATGTCGAATGCGCACGTATTTATTCAAGGTGGGGGCGGATACAGCAAAATGGCCGGTCATATGGTTCGACTGAATCGTGGTGCTGTCATATTCGATCAAGCCTACATAAAAAAATTACAACTGGAAGCGTGGCGAAAAGCGCAGGCGTCGGCTGGCGATTGACTAATGACATATATAAATAGCTCCTTCGTAGCTTGTGCATATGCCTTACATCAAAGACGACATTGGCGTGTCACCAAGATATGTATACAAGCTAACGTCACGATATTACGATCCGGCCAGATGTACACAAGTCGCTAATAATCTGAAGAGGCTTGGTATTCATTATGAGAAGAGGGAGTTCGGCAGTATTTGCGCAGTCCACTTTGGAGATTCTTACGAGAGGCATGTTGACAGTATCAACCCTTTGTGCTATACATTTCCATTCTGTTATATGTGAAAATCAAATATAAATAGAATTCTATACTTGGTACCAAATGTCATCTGTAACACTGCAAAATTCAGTAAGGGTTCGAATGTTTTTGATATTGACCCTATCGATATGTATTCGGTTGCTTCGCCCTTTAAATGCTGTCGGCCTCCACAAGCTTACAACATTAATGGCATATAACTACTTTTTTTACGGCCTGATAACTTTGTGCACGTTGATTCCGCATTTCACGGCGTGGGTGGTAGCAACAGCGTGTCAGTGTCTGGCGACGACATTGGATCTCGTGTGCTTTGTTCTGGGGTTTGTAAGTGTGTGGCGTTGTGTATCTGGCGAACAGATGGGCTGTGTTCAAAACGCGCCGCCAGATATCGTGTCGTTACTACTTATTGGCGCTATTTTGACGCTGGACGCGATCCAAACGTGGGCAGCATATCGCGTTCTTCGTTTCCCGACATTTACTGGGTCTTCGGTACAACGCGTTCGCGTATTGATGTGTTGGTCGTTGCCTTTTCCTTGGTTGGCTTCCATTGTTTTGTGGTCCGAATCCAAATGGACTTTGTGGTTGTTGGGTCGATTTTTTGTGGATCCTTCGGTCATATTTCTGTCTGGCAGTGGTGAGTATCTTGTACTCGCAACCTTGATGTCAGTGGGTATAATTTGCGATGTGATTGCTTTGTTGCAGGTTTCAGAAGAGTTGGCGCGTTGGGCTCTTCTTGGATCTGTTGGACTTACAGCAGCAGGGATATTTATGCTGTTCACTGGTGACGTTTTGCAGGCAACTGCCGCGACTGCTGACACTTTGAAGCCACTAGATTCCCAAAAGCCAGTGGTTGTCGTAGAAGACGACAAACGTCTGCGTTTACGTCAAAAATCCGACAAGGCGTCAATTGTATTTTGACTATATATTGTCGCGCCAAGCATCAGTGAATGAGTGACGCGCCTCCTATGGATGACGAATTGGACACACCGCCTGAAATAACATCTGGCATTCCTAGACAATACCCAGCGACACCCATGCCAAGTCAATTCCATGATGACGTATCTGAAGGCGATGACTCGCCGACACACATGGCCATGTCTGTGAAGATCCTTCTCATTGCGATTGCGATTGCACATTTATGGACAGTGTGGACGCTTCGTGCTGACATGAACATTGTCATGCAATTCCTGCAAGAAATAACCCAACAAAACAAACATGTAACGGATTTGTTGCACAATCAACATCACGTCAAATGGCAAATTGTGCCCTCACAATTGTAGAATCCAATCTTTTGGAAAAAATAACTATTTAGTCTAGAAAACATTGTAGAAAATGGTGAGGCGTCGCTCAAAAAGAAAACGCGACCCAGCCCGTCCAAAGCGAGCAATGACACCTTTCTTATACTACGCTTGTGAACAGCGAAACATTCTCAAGGCACGAGGAGATAAAATGACGCTTCCTCAACAGTCGAAACACATTGCAGTGCTATGGAAGAGCGTTACGGATAAGTCCAAGTACGTTGGCCAGGCAAAAGAAGATCGCGCAAGATACGATGACGAGATGAGTCGCTACACTCCTCCAAGGAAAATTAAGCGTCCCCGTTCTTCGTATGCCTTTTTCATGAAGGACAAACGAGACGAAATTTCAGAGAAGCATCCTGAAAAGAATCCTCGCCAACTCATGGGTGAAATAGCTGGCGTCTGGAGAAGCATTTCTGACGAAGAGAAAGGCAAATATACAAAGCTAGCAGAAGAAGACAAGGTGCGCTACCAACAGGAAAAAGCCGAGGAGAGTACAGAGTAAACTATTTAACTAACAAAACTAAACGCATGTATGTTTTTTCGAAAGTATCTGGCATTCGTAGAGGCCGTATTTCCATGGATGTTTTGTTGTATATTTGGATGGTGGATAGATCGCCTTTTCGTTGAGTTTGGACATCGCTCTACGGACTCTCCAATTTGTCTGCATAGCGATTTGCAGTATGTCCGTTGGCATCAATTCGTAACAACAACAGCATGTTCAATCCAAATCATATACTCTGTTCGAATTCGCAAAACGCAATTCAAACGTGAATTGGATATTCTGTCTGTCGTCAACCACCATCCATGCCTAGTGCATCTCTACATGGTTCAGGCTATTCTCTGTGTTGCATGGGCCTCTGTCATAGGATGTCTAATAGACGTTTCCCCGTGGCTGTGCATACCGTTCGTAAACGAATATAGAGCCACGATTTCGGCAACGGCCATTATTGTCGTTGTGGGCTCGTTGCTACTGGAGAGGAAATTGTGGACATTAACTCTAAACCGAGCCATACAATACGACTCGAAATCATTACTCATTTGAACTGTCTTATTAACCTCGTATCTTGAGTGGGCTGGATATTCTATGTATGCGTTTGAACTCATCAAAAAAGGTGCCTGCAATCTCTGGATCATCAAAATGCATAGAATTCTCAATGTTTGTTACCGCACTCTCTGTGACATTAAATGAGCCATTCATGACCCAAAGAGGCTCGCGCGCTGGCGATAACCCAATTAAAAACTTATGATGCATGAGCGACTTGAAACGCCCGCGTCCTTCACCAACTGTCCGTATGACCCCCCCTTGAAAACATCCAGACAACTTGGCATAAGCCTGTTGATTATTACGACGTTTCGTCAGTTTATCAGTCGTCGTAATGATCGTCACACCTTTGAGATGTTCAGCCATGCACTTGAGTATTCTTTTGTTGGACAGCCAGGCAACACAGCCGACAACATAGGCTGTGTCTTCTCGTTTGATCGCTTTGACAATTGCATTTTGTATGCCACGCCCGTCGAACAGGATGGAGACTTTGCGTTTGCCGCGCTGGTGCACTTTCTGCCGCTTCCTGTCGGTCTCGACAAACTGCTGATTGAGATCGCGGGATCGTTTTTTTTTAGGCGGCATCGTATCGTTGCACGTTAGAGACTATATATAGGTCAGATCGTCCGTAGCAGGAATGGATGCGCACGCGCTGTATGTTATGTTTCGAAAATACAAGGACTGGATTCCACAGTTGTCGACAATCAAATCTGCAATTAAATCACAAGACGTGAACACGTTGGAATTAATCGCTCTAATGATGGTTGATAGAGGGAAGCCTTTTATTTTAAACGAACTTGGACTTGACGACCCACTAAAAAATACATTTAACCACATGGTAGCGAAGTCTAGTATTCTACTTCGATCAGTTCGAGGCGAAAGTAAAGCCGGAGGCGAAAGTCAAGGCGGGGACACTCCATTGATCGACCCCCCAACGGAGCGAGTTGGTCCGTATCAGAGCGGAGGCGAAAGTAAAGGCGGGGACACTCCATTGATCGACCCCCCAACGGAGCGAGTTGATCCGTATCAGAGCGGAGGCGGACGCGGAGACGAAAGTAAAAGTTCTGCGCTCAAAACGAAAAAGTCGTTCGTCGCTGACATTAGTGTCATTAACGAATGCTCGACATTGTTTTTAAGCAAAAGCAAAGCGAATATAAAAAGTCTCGCAACATTATTCAAATTGCACGAGCCGATGCTATGGGTGAAACGATCCGCATCCAAGATTGAGGCGGGCAATGAGGTAATGCCTAATCCTCGCGATTTCGTCTTACTCGATGATACCAATAGATTTGTCCATGTCAGTAGTTCAAAAGTGTTTGATTTTGTCAAAGCACTGAAGAGAGAAGACGTCAAAACATTTTCGTGGAATATGACCGCAGGACTTGTGATCAATCTGGCTGCGCTAAGACAGAAAATAAAGAAACGACTCTTTGCGGGCGCTACAACTTCAGACGTCACTGTATTTGTCATCATACTCTGTTCTATAGGTTTGCCAATTTTCAAGCTCGTTACCAAACTCAATACCGCAGAGATTTTCTTGAAACATTGGTACAGTGGTCGTTTCAAAAAATTGACATCTGAGAATATAATTCGCACTCTGTGCAAGGATATGTTTCCACCAGAACATTTTGTGGACAAACTGACGACACCCGAGACCGAAGCTCGATTGTTTTTGGATGCGTACGATAAGAGCAAGTTTTCGCTGATTGAAAGAGGGTCATCAGCATTGACGTGTGATACGTACATGTTTCGACGGTGGTACTGGTATCCAAGCAAAGACGAATTGAGCACGATTGTCGAGCGTGCACAAAACATTTGTAATGCCGTGTGATTTATGAAATAGCTAAAAAGTGATAAAATATACTTAGCGTGTTAACATAGCTTGTAAAAGATCTTTGTATATGGTAGTGGTCCGACCATCAACAAGCTTGACCTTTTGGTCGTGGCGGTCGTATATAATGTGCTGTTTCTTGTTTTGCGCGAGTAGAAACGTAGAATCTTCGTCCATCCTAAATACACGGGTCGGTGCGTGCCAAAACCATTGTCCAGTGTGCCGGTCGGCATGCTCGTTCCAGTGAGTGTACAAGCGCATTTGAAGCGGTAGGTCTTCTTGTGCCAGCATAACCATGTCTTTGTCCCAGTAAGAAGACGGTAAAGGATCGTTTTCGTCTACAGTGAATTTGTCTATGAATTCTGTGACAATTCCTTTGACTCTACTTTCTAGCGCCAAGCCTTCAGACAGGTGTAATTGTCGTTGTAGCATGCGAGATAACATTGTTTGCTACTCTGGGATCATGTTGACTTGTTAGTCATAAATGCTGTAACTATGCTAAAAAAGAATATATAAGTGGATGTATGTCCGATCTGAAGTAACGCCTATATTGCCAGTAGAATGCCTAAAGTGAAACGTAAAAAAAAGAAGGCAAAGAAGGAGCGAATCAACCCTGACGATTTCCAAAACGCGAGCCGGTCGGCTGACGTGTCTTTGCCTAAATTTGAGTTGCAGAATGTGGTGGCGACATTCAACTTGGGTGTGGATCATTTGGATTTGCGCGCGATAGCACTTCGCAAGCCATTTATTGAGTACAATCCCCAGAAGTTTGCTGCGGCAACGTTGAGAATTCGTGAGCCGCGTACGACAGCCTTGGCCTTTGCAAGTGGTAATATGGTTTGCACTGGGGCAAAGACTGAGATCGAGGCTCGCCTGGCTGGACGAAAATACGTTCGAATTCTTCAAAAGCATGGGATTCCAGTCTCGTTTCGAAATTTTAAGATCCAGAACATAGTGGCTTCTGCGGAAATCCCTCATTGTCTTAAATTAATGGAACTGTCTCGCGCGTTTGGACCGTACGTGAGCTACGAACCAGACTTGTTTCCTGGCCTTGTATTCCGCACGACTTCGCCAAAGTTGGTGTTTTTGTTGTTTCGATCTGGAAAGATTGTCATCACTGGGGCTCGCTGTCGTGAAGAAATCGCAAGCACGTTCGCGTCGTTATTTTACGGTATTGTTACAAAATTTATAGATTATGAAGATAAGTCTGCGTCTAGCTCAGACTATCGTGCAAAGATGAGGCGAAATTTAATGTAATTATTTCGATTTAAAAAAGTTATGTACAAATCGTTTGGAGGTGTCTTTGTTGGCTGGACCCCATTCATCTGGTCCGGTTTGGGATGGCGGCTCAAACGTCACGGATTGCTTGATGCCTTTTAGAATTTCTTGGAAAGATTCGGAGCCATTGTTTTTAAGCCATGACATACATTCTGGGGGTGCTACTTCATTGAGCCTATGTAGGACCATATACTGACCAGATTCTGAAGTGAGTACAAAGGGTTGGGCTGCTGGGCCATTATTATTTTGCGTTGGCGCGTTGTTTTGTTGAGGTTGTGGCTCTCTAATGTCTATCGGGAGAGTTTCGCCAGGGAATTTGTTTCTGAACCACTTGATCCAGTCTTCGTTTGCGTTCTTGAGTGTATCTATGTGGTGTTGTTGTGCTGCAATTTGTTCGTAGAGAAGAACCGATCTGCCTGTATCTTGACCGTTTGCTTGGTTGGATGCCATTTGACTGCGCTGCAAGTGCTTGAATAGAACTTCCATGGGTTGGTCTTGCAGGCGTTGGTGCCGTACTCTTTTCCATGACGAATATCGCGTGTGGTATTCGTCCAGACATTCTTGGATGCATGTTTCTGTCCAATCTGTCAACGATTCGAATGTTCTGACATATGGCTGTTGGTGGATACTCGTTTGGCTTTGAAAGATCTTGAGAGCCGTTTCACCAGGCTTTTGCCAGGTACAATGCCATATGAGGCCTCCCTGGGCAATTTGTCCTGTAAACATGTGTTTTTTGAAGGTAAAATAGAGAACATCGCCAACCAGTACAATTCGTGCGGACAGCAGTTGCTCAAGACGACGCATATTTTGGTTTGTAATATTGGATTCGAATGCAATTCCACATATGTTTCTCGGACTTGTATAAATATTCGCATCCATTTGTAGATGCGCTGTGAACTTTGCGATGAACCCAACAATGTTTATCGATTTAGCTGTGGACATGTTTACCACCTAAACTGTCTAAAAAATATGCACTCAGATTGGCGTGTACAATGCCTTAAATGCAGTAGAAACCTACTTTGTTGTATGCACGATGGTGCCCACTGGTACTTAGGTCTATCAACAGACCAGACATTTGAGTCATTGTTTCGTATAACAGACGAATCCAAAGTTGTGCCATCTTCGAAGCGCCATTTGCATTGGCACCGACGTAACGGTCGGCTATTACGTACACCAAAATTGAATCTTGTAAGTAACATTTGTGTGTCATAGTTGGACTATTTAACACAAATGTCAATAAAAGTAGTATCTTTGATGGAAAACATTGAAGACGAATATTTAGTAAAGGCGTTGTTTGTGTTTGACCTGGAGTTTATCGGCGATGTTCGTAATTTGAGTTCGTGTTACATTTGGGAAATTGCTGTGTACAGTGTGCTAACGCAAGAATGGTTTGAAATGGTGATCGATCCAGATCCTTCCATACAAAATTTTCCACCCCCGCCGATTCCAGAGATTCCGCAGCTGACCCGCGCATTTCTGGACCAAAACAATGCTGTGACGTGGGACGTCGTCTTTCCTAAACTGACGAATTGGGTCGACGAGCAAAGGAAAGATATGCTACCTGTCTTTATAAGTCACAATACGTTTAGGGCAGATAAACCGATTATGGAACTTGAAGGCCGTCGCTATTCAATGCACATGCCTTTGAACTGGTACTTTTTTGACTCGTTGCATTTTTCACGAAGGGTTATTCGAAACACAAATGGCAATTACTCTTTGAACGGATTGCACGAGCAAATTTTTGGCAAGAAAATTCAAAACGCACACAGAGCGAGGGAAGATGTCGTTGCGTGCATACATATTATGGAACATATTACAAACAATACGTGGCAACTAAAGGGGCCGATGTATCCAGTGTATAGCACTGCTTTGCGCACCATTCGTTGGATTGGTCAAAAAGCCGAGCAACTATTGTTTGAAGCGAACATACGGTCTGTAGAGCAATTGTATATGCTAATTATGGCCAATGCAAGGAAGACGAACATTCCACTGAGTGTAGTTGTGTTGCAAACGTTGGCGACTGCGCTACAAAACCGACTACCGAAAGATAACGTCAGGAACATTGCACAACAACTCACGTCAACGCAGAATTGTATGTATTGTCACACTTTCATGCAGCCAGTGGCACTACGCTGTGTGTCACCGAATCCAGGATAACCTCGATGTGGGCTACAATTGTTGGGTCATTTCGGTAAGTTGTCATCAAAGACTCTAGACCTTTGCGGGAGTCCGCCAAATACGATTCCAAACGGTCTGACTGGGCGTGATTGTCCTGCATCATACCCATGGCATCGTTGTATAAACTTTGAATGCGCGACAAATCAGTTGTACGCGTTTGCTGGGCCCACCATCGCTTAATCCATGCAGGGATCCATTCCGCAGTAGTATGTATTTTGAACAGGGTCTGTGTAGTGTCCAATCGATTATGACATTGTAGAGACGCTAATACTCGTAGATTAATTAAAGTTCGCTCAAAAACATCCATTCTATTTTAATAAATTATACTTCACTATATACGAGAAAAACGAACGTAATACGGACCGGCAACCTTTTTTTTGCGATTCCTCACAAACTCCGCCAAATCGCATTCATCCATGGATATTGACTCAAGTTCCAGTGTAGACCCATCTCTCATCTTCAGTGGCGCATCCGATTTGCCACGAAGTGACTCCCACGTTGACTTTGTCAATTTACACGCCAGAGATTCCAAAGAATCGGATCGCTTGTCGGGAACTAAATGCACGATCAGATTCTTGGACTCTTTCAACAGAACAGACTTTGACTGACGGACTGCCTCTTTGTAACCGTCTAGGGACCACTTAGGCGCTTCTAGCTCTGGGGGGCGGACATTGTTACGCAAACCGGACTCGTACACAGGCACAGACGACTTGAAAGCCTTCTCTGACGTCCGAACCTGAACAGAAGGAGCTGTTTCGGCAACCTGTTCCAGCGAGGCTCTTCCAGACATGATTGCAGGCGCTTCTTCCTCAGTCGAAAAACGCTTTAACAGCGACGGAAGCCGGCGAGTCACCGGGACTCCAGCTGAACGCCGAGCAGCAACGAGCACACGTTTAAAATCAGTAAACGCATCTGCGTTCGTAGGCAAACAAGTATAGTTGTCAGTATTAAACTCCTCGAACGTTGGCGTGTCAGCATGGCGGCGACAATAACGCTCGTACATTACACAAGACTCTCGAAGTGAGAGAGACATATTCGTTAGTAAAAGCAATCTTAAATACCTACTTTTTTTGAGTAACGAGGGGGCGCATATGCACAGATACAATGGAAGGCTCTTCAGAATCTGCGTCGTTGTCACGTGTCAGAAATTCACACTGACATTCTGCCATAATCGCAAATGTTATCTTGTCAATCAAAAATGTCGACTTATCGCCACGCCAAACCAACCACTGGTCCTCAGGGATCTGAGAAGGATGATTATGCAAAAACGAAATAAGTCGATACGCGCGACCCTCGACCTCCGCACGACAGTGCACACACTTATTTGGAACAGTCCGCTCCATTGTTTTCTACATAGTTGGCCTCTATATACCTTAAAACTGTAGTTGGTTCGGATTCTGAAATTGTACCAACCTCCGTTTGCGACGACCAATTTCAGGCACCACAAAACTTTCAGCGCGCTCAACATCTTCAACAGCCTGAGACGCAGCAGACTTTACCTTTTCATAATTCGACGCATCGTCTGGACCAGACTGGCGCCATTTCACTATTGACAAAACTGTACACAAAAAGTGAACCACAAACATAGACACTGAAGACACCAACCACCACCGGTTTACACGGAATCGATACGGATGACACAACTCAGAACAACCCCAATACCAACATGACGATATTGAAGGCTGTTTAGAATACGTGTACGCAGCCGGAATAGACACGTTTCCTATTGCACTCTGAAGATTAAATAAATACTTCATGTTGTGAATCTTATCAATTGTTGCGACATGACCCTGTGACGCAGACGCTACATCAGAAGGATCATCACGCCAACCATACGAGGACGCCTTTGTCCAATCCATATAATTTTCGATCAACGGACCACAAGCTCCATTCGACTCTCCATAACCATTACACGCTTGCGGACCACTATAGCGAGCTTTCATATCAGGCCCCCAAAACCAGAATTGACAATCACCTCCACTAGGAGACAAAAAACCAATGTCCTCGTTTAGTGATTCATAACGAGTTGTTGGACACCCTGACAGCGACGTGTCACTGCACACAGAACTATCACCCCCCAAAAGACCTAGACTAGAAGCACGCAATAGCACAAACACGCCAAATGCAACTGAAACAACGCCGAAATACATGGACAAGGCGAACAAAACCTTCTTCGATTGGAGGCCTGCATACACTATCACAGCCAACAACGCAGTCGCAACACACAACCCGCACTCGACAATCGCAATTGTATAAGGCTCATCATGCATGTCATAAGATACAGAATCACCATAATGAATCTCATTGTAATTCGTCAAGTAAAACGTTACAGCATAACCCGCAACTGCAGCAACAGAAAACCACCTCGATAAATACGAAGACATACAACAACACGTCCACAAGCTTATATACGACATTTTACAGCTCATCGTAGTACGCCAAATTACGAAGCAAGCGCTTATCACCGGGCTTATACATCAACGCACGAGACACAGATCGGCGCCCCACCTCGAAATCATTCACAAAATATGCTACTGCGCCAAGTAAATCTGGAATCAAATACTCATATACTTCTCGTCGAATAGACATGACACAATCTGGCAATGGTACCTTTTCAGCCTGGCGCAGATATTCAAACGAACGATCGTAGTCCCCAACATCATAGTAATGATAAGCAATCTCATACAGTGGTTCCGCACGAGCAGGGCGATACGCAGAAGCCGACAACAAAACCGGTTCAACCGAAGACCAGCTCACATTCAATGACATGAGTGCACGTGCCATACCAAAACGAGACGCGTACTCCTCCTCCTCCCACCCTTTCAATTGCCAACGACGCTCATACCACTCATACGCACAAGACCAATTTCCCAAACTCTCGTACGTCCGCCCAAGATAAAATGATGTCCGGTGTAGATTCATACCAGTCTCCCATTCCAATAGCAACAATCGCTCATCCTCGAGCCATCGATCACGGTTCCCGATCGTATCTGACATATTCTTTTCGTGCAAAATATAGACAGGCAAAGGCACATATGCACTAGTCAGCGCACCGCTTGAATGACGCAACATTTCATGCGTCCGACCCACATATCTCCAAGCTTCGCTCGTTCGATGAATGCGGGCACTCTTAAATTCGACAGAAAACGCAGCGTCCAACCCCAACTTTACGCGCATATTGTACGCCGCGAGGCGACCCAGCGCCACCTCTCTAGACAAAAAAACACGCAGATTCGCACCTTCATGCAGCGTCTCGTCCCCGGACAACATCAATGCGTACAATGACTTCTCACCCTCCAAATCGAGAACTCGATTGCGGGTCGATGAAAAATCCAAAAATGGCTCCTCGTACACTTCGCCAGGTGTGTCACCAAATTCCGATTTGATCAGCGCAACAGTATCATCAGTCGACCCAGTGTCCAAAATTGTATATCGATCTACAATACCTTTCACAGACAATATTGTACGTTTTATTGATACAGCCTCGTTCTTTACTATCATTACGAGAGACAACAATGGGGGCTCACACATGGCATTTTCCAAAAGCAGTGCAAGCCAAAATATACAAGACAGTGTCAGCATTGTTTAATTTTTGACACTATATATATAGCCCCCTGCATATTCATAAAATGAATAAAGTACTTCTCTTTGGATCGACAGTCGCAACTGCAATTGCCGCACCGGTAGCACAGAAAAGACAATTAGCCACATGGGCAGGAGGCACCATTAGCGGCGGTTGTCACTTCATGTCCACGGCAGATATCTTTAGTTACAAGATCGATTCCGGGTTCGTGCAGTCTGCCGCGGCCAACGCCTTGGAAGACTCAAACCAGGGTTCTTCGACCATGGCGGATTGGGTTGACCCTACCGTCGGCATTCACCTCGGTACCTTTACCATTGACTTTGTTCTGAACAAGAAATCTGAGGCAGACAATAACTACAACTTCTACGAGTACATCAGGGACACCGACTCCGTCACTGGTGGAGACCAGCCTGGCTGGATAGGTTCTACCCAGGTTGGCGCGTGGAGCCAATACGGTGCGTCCGGACCCGCAAGACAGCAGGAAATGGTCACCGTCTGTTTCTACAAGAACACAGAACCCAGCGCGTGTGCTGGTAGTACCTACCAACAAGAGGTTGAAATTACCGACTCTGATCTTCCCACAACGGCTGGTACTATCACATCCACCCAAGCCACCGACACTGTGACCCTCAACGTCCGTAAAGTCTTGGGAGTTGCCAGTAAATGTGGTGCGGCAGACTCCGGCGCTCAGCTTACCGGCAGTGCTGATGATATCTTCGTCTGGTCCAAAATGGACGCGTCAGCCGACCTCTCTTATGATATTGGCATCACATACGTTGATGCGTACGGGGCAGTTGCCAACGCGGCCGCAGGTCTCGCAGGTGGCACGGACGGGAGTGTCAAGTTTACGGTCGCTGTGAGCCATGCTCATAAAGTTCACGACCTTCTCTTTATTGAAGGTGAAACGACGGCGACTGACTTGCAAGGCACCTTCGCTACATCCAACACTGGCGAAGTTCTTAACTTTAACTACAATGTCGGTTTTGACTCTGGGGGTGGGTTCACAAGAAATGCTCAGGCGGACGTCGCGTCTGCTTGCACCACCGCGTTCACCGTTGATGCTCAGGGTAACACAAAGACCACTATCGCCGGTGACGGAGCCGCGGGTCATAGAGATGCGCACTGGCACTGCTTCCGGTCGGGTGATGACTTTAACAATCTTTTCCCGACGAAAACCGCCGGTGATGGATCTGGAGCTGAAGTTGCTACAGCTGGGAAACCCGTCCTTGATGCGTTGAACACAGACGCTTTGACGCCGCGCCACAGCGCGTGCACTGCCAAGCTCGAAGTTTCTTGCACCAACATTCCTGAGACTTTTGAAATTACGGGCACGGACGCGAGAACCTGCGTTGAAGGTAATGCGTACACCAATGAAACGGACGGAGCAATCGGTCACATGAACGAAACTGATTGCGCGCAATCCGGATTCTTTTCGCGCACATACAGTTACGCCGCGTACAGTCCTATCGAGATTGATTACGAGGCTGCTATCGTGCAGGCTGTCAGGCTTCGGTCGAGCCGCGCCTACCCGAAGGATGCAGATTCGATCGCTAGTGGTGTTACTGTCACGGATCTTTTCGGTACCGTGGCGCAAACGTCGACGTGGGAGTGTGGCGACGAATCCTCCGCGGGTGCGGCAGATGGAGATTGCTCATCTGAAGATCCTTACAAGGTTCTGTACATTGGTACAGGTACGTCGAAAATCGCGTGCGATGCTCTTTCGTCCGTTGGCGACCCGACCGACGGCACTAAGGTTTTGGTGAACGGTGTCCAGGCAGTTGCTGGCGGAGCGTGGACTCAGGCCTGCACGGTTACTGGAGCGTCAACGGTCAATAGTGTGGCAACTGCTCAGCTCGACAGTGGTGCCAAAACTATTCTGGCGCCGCCAATGGACTTCCCTGAGACGTACGTTTTCGCAGCTGTGTCGTTCTCTCACACGACCAGAGAGCAGGCTGTTAAGATCACGGAGGCCGACGGTAGTGTTGACGGTACTTTCAATGGGGCGTTCACGAACGTCTCCGGTACCAGCGAAGGGAGCGCTGTGGAACAGTCCAGCGTCGGTACCGATGCACTTAATGACAATTCGCGCCGACTGCGTTCGGCAAAGCAGACGATCCCGTCGACGACTGTGTTCCAGTTGGTTGAAGCCAGCCAACACATGGTGCAGTAAATCCAATCTTCAATCGACGATAAATTACATATAAATACAACCTTAATTTACAACAAATGCTATTCGTTATATTCTTTCTTTGGTGTGCTTCGTGTGCCCTCAGTAGTCGTGTGATGGTGCCTGGAAGTGGTCGTGAACAAAAGCAATTAAAATGTGCTGACTTTACCGTTCAGTCGATTGTGTCGGATAAGCTTGATTTGGGCGATTTTGATAAAATCATGTCGCGAATGGAATTGGAGTTTCCAGAGGTGTATTTTGAGGAAAGGACAGTCGAGGAGGTATCAAATCCGCCAAAAATCCTTCCTGGTCTTCGTGCCATTTGTGGTAACGTGCAATATAATTTTAGGTATGTTCTTAACGATGCGTGGATAAGGCGTTGGATTATAGATTCGCAAAGAGGGTATAGAGAGATTATTCGCCGTATTAGTGCAGCTGACCCATTCCATACGGATTTCAAGGCGTCTATTCATGTAATGAGTCGAAAGCCGCCTACTATTATGGACACGTTGATGCAAATGCCTTCTGTTGGCGTGGGTTGGTCGCGCACGACCTCCAAAAAGTTTCGCAATACAGTTGTAACATCTGACATTTTTGGTCGTATTCGCATGTTTCATAATCGTAGTCTGCACAACTTATTGCATACACTGTTACCGCCGATCATTCCGTACAATATGGCAGTAGATAGTGTAGGCAACGAGATTATGAGCGCACTGTCCGACCGCGAGATTCATGTAGTTAGCGATCGGCCATTGCCTGACTTTTGGGATGGTCTGGCGGCCGAGTACCCTTTGACTGCGTTTGTTCAGATGGATCCGTACGATACTGATTTGCCGAATGGTACTGTATGGTATTTTCGCCGTTCTTTAGAGTTTATGTATCCGAGTTTAGACACTGGTGCGCGCGTGTGGTTGAATAAAGTTGCGGAGAACATGGCCGAGCCTCTGAACCGGCGTTCTTTATCCCCCTCTATGCCATCAGATACTCATTTTGACGCAACGGGTGTGAATTTGTTAGAATGGATAAACGAGCGTGAGATTGTGTTTTTGAGTTTGTATGACGATACGTCGCGTCCGTGCGCCATGCCCAATGTCCAGCATCGTGGTCGCATGCACATTGGTGTGAATGATCACGAGATTCTGCCTGAAGATGCTGTCGCTGGCATGGTGTTACATATATTGGGTTATGGCGAGCATATAATTATAAAGGATTGTGCTCAAGTAGAGGCTGGAAAGAGTCTTCGTGAAATCCGAAATCAGAATATGGCGAAGACGGCTACTGAGAACAAAAGGGAAGAGAAGCAGGAGCTGTAGTAAACGGTATATAAATAAGTTAACAAATGATCAAGATGCTTTTTTTGGTATTTTGCTTGTGTATGGTGTTGGTGGACAGTCGTTGTCGTTGGCACCCCCCTGAGACAATGTTCAATGATCGTTTGATTCATTTGGAATTGGACGAGTCCCGTTTTATCCCTGGTCGACATTTGCGCTCTGCGAGCCATGGTTCAACAAATCTGCGGTCTACGAATCGCAAGGGAGCAATATATGAAATTGTAGACAGGAAAGATGCAAAACGAAATGTGATAACAGGTGCTACTACCGGTAAGAATTCGGGTATGGCTAGGCACAAGAACGCAGTGCCTGGTGAAGCTCAATATAAAGACCGGAATTTTACGGTAGGTCTCGACAACGAGGGGACAGCTCATTACCAATTGGTTTTTGATCGATCTTGGGCCGCCTCGGACGTGATCTATAAATACATTTCTTCCGAACCCCCGGCTTTGTTTCGCGATGTAGATTTGACCGATCCAGGGGACAAGATCGTTCTGGCAAGGTTCGACCATAGATTGGCAGAGGCATTAGAATATGTCGATCATATAAAGGTGTGGATATCTGTGTTTCCAACTTGCATGCCAACATTAGAAATAGGTAGAGTTCCTTATGACTTTAACGTGACTGCAACGTTTGAGCTGTATCACAGCTATAGGAATAAATTGGTAGCTAACGCGACACAATTTTATTCCGATCGTGGTTGGATTTCTGATGCGTCTATAATCATGGAGCCTGAATTTGTGCAACAAACAAAAAATATTAGCTTACATAAAAATATTAGCTTTAATGCAACGGTCGAATCACCATGTGGTCGCGCGTGGACGGATACATCTTTGGAGGTATACAATACTTCACAGTTCACATATTACAACTTGACAACTGGAGAGTATTTCCAACCGCAACCTGCGTTCATTGGGGATCAAGCGAATTCAATCCCGAGATGCCATCGTCGATGGCAGGGAAATGTGTGCATGGTTGAGGCAAAGATGCGTCTCTCCTATGAGAATTGCCAAGTACCAATTGCTTTTTCTGTTTACCAAGCAGTGTCTCATGTGGCGAGGTTTACGCGCAGAACTATCAGGACGCCAAGACCTGCAAATTTTGACGCCACTCGTAGGTTGCCAGTACCTGATAGGGACGATCAGAGATATGATATGTGCGAATCGCGCGCGTGCGAAGACGAGAATGTCTGCACTCCATTCCATATTGAGAATGAGCAACTTATGCACGACGGCCAAATCATGATTGCCCAGCAAGACGTCATGGGATCTGGTTTCATCGAAACCATTTGCCGCTTTGAAGTGATTGGGTTCTTAGACGACATATGGTCGCCGCATATATATTTTAGACAATGGGTAGGCTACAACTATACGTTTTTATAGCCGATAAGATCATCGTGGTCATTGATCAAGATGCCTTTCTCGTTTGGATCTGCCATCATATATGTTCTATTGACGGTGTGGTGCGCGATATGCTCCGATGTTGTACCGTTATAGATGGCGTACTTGCACACAAGTCTTTGAAATGGAGAATTGCTTTGTTCGTCCCAAAATGCTGTGTACGTCATTCTCTGACCGTTCTCAGATGCGTGCAAGTTAGCAGAGTCGAAGACATTATATTCGTTGATGACTGGGGCAGTTGCGGCCTTTCCTTCTACGAGTTGAACGGTACAGTCTGTAATTTCAACATGTACCCCCGTATGATTACTATCCAATTTAGCTTCGAAAAACATTTCAGAAGACCCTGCCAAAGGCCTATCGTCCTCAGACCCTGACTCTGTTCGGATGACGTATTTGTTGTGAATGGTATCGTGTTCGAAAAAGGCAAGTACATTAAAGTCAACGAAAAGGTCTCTACTTACTGGAAGCAAATCAATTTTTATGTGAAGTATAATGTGACCCATACACTTGTTTCGCCACCAACGGATCATAGCTGTGGCTTCAAGGGGGTCTGTAGATGTCAGTTTAATACACCTGTGCCACCTTGAGTCGTCCCACGGTACAGAAGTCACATTTTGCCATACTTGGCCGTAAGTGCAAGTGTCTAACTCATCTGTAACGCACGCACATTCTGCATCCGGACAATGCACAAGAAGACCGCTTTCGTTCAGACTCGCACGAATCGAAGGTGCCTGACACCGATTCGAACACGTGCATGACGGACAACACTTGCGCGCAGTAGATATTGACATGAATATAAAAATGAGGTAGAAGAACATCGTTTTCTTACTGAGACTATAAATAGGTTGTTTTGAATGTGTATATATGTTATGCCGAGTTGTGTTTAGTTTTTGGTGGTCAATATTTGTTTGGGGGGTGTGGTCTCACTTGAGTCAACCAATGCACGTTTGGACAGTCGATCGACATGATACCAAAACGGTGTCTGTCACGCAAACATTGACTCCAATAGTGTTTGCAAATGCGTCTGTCATGTGGCTCGACATGTTGTCTGACACTGTGCATTTGGATTTGCAAAAATCTAATGACATTGGAACAGTCTCCATAGATTCGGCTGAAATGCTGGTCTATGAAGACGGTTTTCGCGACAAAGTCATGGAAAAGTACCAGGTCATGCTGGGAAACGTCACTATTGGACAAGCGCATCTTGATTTGCTTCAAGACGATGTACACCTCTCACCCTTCCGGTCTATACGAATTTTCCCAAAAATCGAATGGTCATTGGGGAACGAAGGCGTTCCAGACTTCGAAAGAGTTGGTCATTTCAAGGACGGGAAATGGTACGAGGGAAGAGATACTACACAATTAGGCGCCGGCGCGTTATTCGCATGGTGCATCGGTGTCGTGTTTCTTATTGTTATGAGAAGGCCCAGGAACCATCAGTCGACTGTTGTCATTAGGCGCAAAAAGCGCATATTTAAACTAGGTCGTACTAACGTGAAACCAATAAATGGATGGGAAAATGCTTGAGTCTATCTGGTCTTATATTTTTAGCAGCAATCGCGTTGTTACTAATGATGATGTATAATTGCGATAACATAGATGGATTCGTCTTTCATTGTAACGAATGCGAGTCTCATTGCAACTCTGAAAATGCTCTTTGGTTTTTGCTCATTATTTCTTTACCTGTGATACTCATTCTTCAATACATGATTGACAGGGAAGAGGCTTTGAGAGAACCCAGAATTATTTATCTATCATAGTGTCCATCGCATATCCTTCTTGTGGCGTTGGTATGTTCGCCAAGAAATATAGATACCAACCAAAACAATTAGAACAGACAGCATACCCCACATCCGAACCGATTGTTTCACCCCGTCGATCTCTGGCGTGTGGTCCACATTGTTTGTGACATGACGCTCATGTATTCCTTGGTGAAACTCAAATTTAAGCCTATTGCGATCTTCTTCGCGAGAACGATACTCCTGAATATTGTCGATAGTTCTTTCAAGTTGGCGAATACGTCGCTCCAGCTCTATGATTGTCTTCTTGCGCACAGGGTTATCCACGATGTCAGGCTCTGACTGTACGCTCTGAATGACCTGTTCCATGCCGCGTTTCGACGCCGCTGATATTAAGAGTCTGGACTTTGGGCCAATCTGTGATCTCTCGAAAATTTTGGTCAAAGAAAGAACACCGGGCGGAGCATATGCCACTAAAAGCTTATCGTCCTTCTGTACCACTTGCAACCACATCGCCACTTCAAGTCTGCTCGTTGTCAACACTGAAATATGATCTTTGCCATACCACAGTTGGTGTGAGCCAAACGCCACAGTTATGTTTGGTGAGCCAACAAACGTGAAGTTCAGCCACGAGTCCTTGTCCACTAATGGACCACCATATCTTTCAAATTGAATGTAAGTCGAAGGAGAAAACAAATCTAACTCGCAAGTTTTATATTGTTTCTTCATCCGTATTGACGTCAAATGCAAATGACCGTCTACTGTCAGAACATCACACAAATCGGAACTCTGCAATGCCAAAACAAAAGGAAGGAAATATAGATAACGCAACAACATTCGGTTACTACGACGACTTTAAATATACAAACATTCTTTTACATTTTAAATCCATTTGTAACTTTCACACAGAACTCTCGAATCTCGTCGCGATTTCACAGTATTTAGGAGGACGATTGAAATGCAATCCGAGATGCAAGAACTGCCCAAAAATACTCTACTGTCTGGCATCAAAGAAGGTGCTGCTATCACAGGGATCGGACAATTTACAAAAGGTCTTAGCATACAGGTGCGTTCAGACCACTCTGTTGGATCGCCATCGCTTTCAGGAGATTTCCGCCTATTGCACGGGGATTTTGACACCTTTATATGCCATCATTTACCTCTTGGTTCGGAAATGCTGCGCGACGTCGCCACACGGATTTCAAAGCCCACCAAGCTAAACTTTGAAAACGTTAGACAACTCATCATTCAACATATTGGCGCCGAACACAATGCCGAAATTATTAATAAACATCTTTTTGCTACTTCGGAGTGGTCGCTTATCAATATTTAATATAAATAACATTCAAAATAAACGAAGACATGCGTTTAACATTCGGTGTAATGATTAGTCTACTGACCCTGGGCGTTCTTACAGCAAGGGCTCTGTGGCCATGCATGGCCAAATGGCCTTGGTATCCTATTCTAACAATATTCACAGGATCGCTACTCTTCAACATTGGCCTGCATATGTCAAAGTGGAAGTGTTGGTCATACTTGCGGCAAAATCCTGACATTCTGCGCACATCTGCGGGCCGATCGTCTAGCACAGTCATAAACTGGCGGATAATTGTTATTGCACTGGCGGTAGGATGGTCGGCCATTTACGGAATCGTTTCTTCGACAATCGAAACATGCAATACGCCGTTATGGCCAACAGTAATTTGCCCAGCACTAGTGTTTGTCTACACGATAGTTTCGTTTTCGTGCAAAAGTTCGTCGTCCTCGTCATCTGGGTCAATTTCTAATGTAAATGCACTGTCATCAGGTTCGGCTTCATCCCCGCCATTATGGCTGTCTCGTCCTGCAGTGACATTGTATGAATCTGATTCGTCTTCATTATCCTTGGATTGTTCAAACACACAATCCTCGCCAAAATCCAGAGGTATATCCTCATCGGATTCTTGAGATAACTGCGATTTTAATTCAATTTGCTCTTCGGCATTCAATTCACTATATTTTGTTGTCTTCGTCCACTGTTCCTTCAAGAACCATGTACAGCACATCATCACTGCCGAAAACGTTGCCACTGTCAGCGCAACGTAAACCATAGCACCTGATTCGACCCAAGGATCGACATTAGTAGGATCGAACGCAGTACTATTCGATACATTTGCAGACGAGCTCGGTGCAACACCACCCAAATCAGAAGAATTCATTCTTTTAACTTGGAAAATGACTATATACGCCTTTTCATAAATCCAAAATGAAACTTAACTGGTGCAGATCCATCACCGCGACCCTCGCCATCATCTATTTCAATTCCATAATGACAAACATTGTCTCGCTCAGACAACAATGGTACGTTCAAACCGTTAACAATGGGACGGCAATGACACCTCTCTACGATAGCCTCTTTGCAGATTGGCTACACGGATACCAAATTCCCCTACAGGAACAAATCGCACTCAGAGACTTTGTAGACGTATTCACATACAGTTGGGTACTGGCCACCATCATTGTATGGTTCGTCTTCAGTAGAGAATCTCTACTCATAGCAAAAGCTATTGCCGCGCAAATGGTACTTGTACCAACGTTTTCTGTATCTCAATTGTTTACCATTGTACCTGACGCAACTCCTAACTGTCTGAAAGTGTACAACATACCACAACATACTGACTACTGGTGGCCTGCCTACAACTATCCAATGAGGGCGTGTGGAAACATGTTGTGGTCTTCCGATGTCACTCAGCTAATTATCTTTACCACACTCGCCACCCAAATCGTATCTGAACGCAGAAAGGCACTCAGGTGTATCGTGTGGTTCGTTGGTGAATGCTGGACACTCATCACAATCGCACTAATCTTCACTGCCAGATATCAATACAGCGTCGATGTATTGTCTACAGTGGTTGTCGTTAAATTAGCTATCACACATCCGTGGATAGACAACATTGCCAAAAGATGCTTCATCAAGAAATCAAGCTACTACGCCAGAGCACCGTCACCACAATTGCCATTATAGACTATTTACGTCGTGTCACACAACAAAAGATGGACATACGCCCACAAAAATCACTTGTGCCTGTCACTTCACAAATGCATCAACTCGTATCACATTGGAACAATATTATGCAACCCGCCAGAAACAGCAGAAAACGAAGCCGTGATCAAGTTGACGACACTATCCCAGAAACTCAAAACACTTCACTTCAACGCGAAGAGAACCGCTTGCAGAAACACAAAAGCCAAGACAAGCACGAACCTTTTGCGTTCTCTTTCTCGTAAACAAATACTGCCACCTGCGACGAGGTTCACGATAACTCTTTGAACCAGAACCCACGCACAAATAGCTTTGGATACGAGCACTCTTTGGCACAAACACACGAACCACGCGCTCGTGACTATAACTCATCTTTATACAAGGAGTCTTCATTTTTAATTTGTACCCCAAGTCGCTGATGTACTCCACGAAATGCCAGTGAGAAAACACAATCAACATCTTAGGACATATCTCATGCCATTTTGAACTCCACGGAGTCCACACTCGCAAGGGACTGTTCAAATGACAATTCCACAACACCGCGCCGTTAGCCACAACTTTAAATCTTGACGAATACTCACTCAGAATTAAAGCACGCAAATCCGCACGATTACATGGCTCTAAATCGTACGCAATGCCAAAGCGAGACCAATCCACACTGCTAAAATACTTACACGTTTGAGAAAAGACATAACGACATTTCAACGGACAGAACTCCGCCAACAAGATCAACACATCCCAAGGCAACATTACATAACAATAGACCCTCACAACCCCGGCGGAGCATATGACATACATACTTTTTACAGAATAATCTTGGAATATATCTTTTTGTACTCGGCACATCAATTGAATGTATATAAACTACGGGGTGCCCTGGATTACTGTCTCCACCATGGACGAATACATGTCAGAGGATTTCTCATCTTCGTCTGACGAGGAAGATGACATTATTGAAGAGCCGGAAATATGGTGTCAGCGACAACTCGACTACTGGAAAATTGAACACGTCACAGACAATCATAAACCCCCGCCGGTCATCGAATACATTCTACACATAACCTCTTTTCACATTCGAGAAGCAACGGTATTGCCCATTGCTACAGATCCAAACAAAGTCATGGATCCCATCTCTGCAAACAACTGGCACGCATTCTGGCAAAATGGACGCGAAAATACAGATGCCAATTTTTCGTTTCAAGATTTCGATATTATCTGCGAGTATTGTCTTATGTTATGCGAAGCCGTACACGGTAACGTCTCGCACATAAGGCTTAGATCTTGTATTCTGCATTTGCTTGGGCACGGAAAGTTCATTTAATCTTCATCACCATCACAGTCCCAATCCTCATCAGATGATTGCTCCTCCTCATCAGGCACCCAATCTTCGTCTGACGATTCCTCCGCGGAATTCTCAGAAAGGGATTCTTCTTTGAACAAATGTTCCCAGTCTTCCTGCTGCCAGCCATATTTTTTTGCATCGTTAGAAAATCGTTTCCAAGGCAATGGGTCCAACCCGCCGTGAACGATCGGCGCGTCAATGGCATTCGTGATCGCATCCACAAGCGCGCGGTCGACAGACATTTCATACACACAATCCGCATGCACAAACACCACATCACACATCTTCAGTCGAGGCGACAAACGCTGAAAACATACGAGCCATACATCATTATCAAATACCTTCTTATTTTTTTGTTTCAAAACGACTTGTTTACCTGTAATTTGAGCTTGTGTTGGCGTTTTACCCACCGTACCAGAGAATTCAAGAGACATACGCGTGTTACGAAGTATAAATCACAAGTATATAGTGTTTTCCAGAACCTTGGCTAAATGGATTGCGACGGATATGCTACCAACGTCAAGGTTTTTATCAATCAACTTTGCGACATGAAAAAATGCTGCTGTAAAATTCTAGCAACGAATGTCAATGGACCAGGCGAACAAAAATGAAGACAATCAATTGCCGATTGAAATGCAGCGCCATTTGAACTTGGATGTGCGTCCCCCCTTTTACTCAGTGGTGACACGTCCAATACAGGCACAGACGGTCCGAGGATTGATATCGCAATTTTGTCAAACTCGTCGTAACGAGCATACTGTTCACCATAACGAATCGCGCGCGTGCTCCAATCAATATCAACATTCGGTTTCTTAGAACAACCACCAGGATTCATAGTTTTCCAAATTAGTTCAAACTCATTCGATCTATTTGAGTAATCTTTTTTCACTTGGTGCATTATCTCTGTGTATTGCAAGACACTCGCGTTGTGCACCCCAGGCGCAATATGAGCACCCACATTCATAATTACAATACTAGGCTCATATATATCAACCCAGTCAAGCCAATATAACCCCCTGTCTTGTGGCGCGAACGTCTTTGGCGACATCACTAAAGTATCAGACAGTGCATGTGTAATGGATGTTTCACAACCACCTTTGTCAAAGTGGATTACATTTATAAGGGCAGCTGCAGACTGTTCCATTGTAGAGTCGCCGATAAACAACACAGTGCGGTTTCTCAACAACTTACAAAACAATTTGCCATCGAAATCCAACAATTTACACATGTGTGGAATCCACTCCATTTGTAATGGGACCTTGCACTTGCATGTATGTCCAAAGTATCTAGAATACGTGTCTTGCATCCCTTGAAATGTGCGAACTAGTTTTGCACCAATTTTCATTTTTAAACGACTAGACGGGTATTTGCACTCTCCTGCAAACTGGCCCGAACAACATGGAATAGCATAAAAACGATCAGAAGATGGACTCCAGTAACCCGACCCTACTTGACTAGTTGGATCACACAAAAACCGCGCATCTAAAGATTTTCTTTTACTCAGTACATATAAGGCTGCGTAAGTGAAAGAAGCAAAAAGCATCAAAAAAACATGCATCTTAGTCATTCATTTTTTTATGTCTTTATACGTGTAGCCGGTATTTTCCATTCGTCATGTTAGGTTTAAATTATGAACTTATTTAAGTGGATGTCAATAATCTACATGAGCGCCATAAAATCGACCGCCGGCGCGAAGAGACAGAGACATATGGACACTATGCAACACGTGCCGAAAATCAAAATATTAAATTGGCAAAGTGAATCTATACTGTCCGAAAAAAAAGCTGTTTTAATCAGAGAGGGAGTAATATACTCCAAAAAAATTTCGTCTAGGGAAAAGTTTTACGTTGAAGAGGACGAGGAAGGTAGAGACATTGAGAAAAGAGGATGGTATGACTGGATTGCCTTGAATAATATCAAAATCCTAGCTAATTCACCAACATATGAAGATATTCCGCCTTCTTTACTCGAGCCACCAGCTATGCCATTTCCATTCATTCTTATTCAATTTCAAACCTGGACGTTCGAAGACAGTAGTATATATCTGCATTGTTTGGTATCCCTACGCGGCTTAACCGAGTTCTTGCCCGATTCATCTCAAAAATCTGTTGACAGTCGGGAATCTCTAAAAGAGATCGTCTCGGCTTTATTAGGCACTGATGCGATGTACAAACATCTAAAGCCGTACTTGGACGAATTTGGCATTTCCAAATCGGCCATTACACCCTATGAAATAGTATTTTGATTCACCAGCGATTCGAAATATCGATTGCCAATTGCCATCTGAGATTTCGCAAACGCAATTGCCATTTGAAATTTTCGCAAACGCAATTGCCATTTGAGATTTGTGCAAACGCAATTGCCAATTGAAATTTGTGCAAACGCAAACGAAGCATTTGCGCGCCATTTGCCATTGCCGGAAAGTATCACCACGAGAATAGGATTTTGAAATACACATAAAAGAAACGAAGTATATATTGAAAAAAGCTAATTATACTGATGATTGTGTATCAATTCCTCGGATATGCACTTCTATTAGTAGCGTCCATTTCGTCTTCCGTAAGCATGAACTTTCAAAAGTTGGCCGCCAACCAGACAGAATATAAAGATCCACGCACAAAACGAATCAAGCGCGATAGGCATTTGACCTCGCCCCTGTACTGTCGCCCACTCTTTATCATTGCACTTGTTCTTTCTGCAGCTGCATCAACATTAGACTTCCTAGCTCTGACTTTTCTGCCACCGGCTAGCGTTGGAATCTTCGGTAGCATGTCTATCATTATCAATTTGGCAGTGACACGCGTAATTTTATTTGAGAAGCCAAAGCAAAAAGAGTGGGTACCCATTGCATACGTGATCGTCGGCTGCATGCTCGCAATATCAGTTACTCCAGAAGACAGTGCGAACCGTAGCCCACCACAGTTAATCGAACGGCCACAATCCTGTATATACATCATATTCAATTGGGTTTGCTTCTTATCTGCCGCAACGGCTCTGAACAAGCTCAAAAATATACCAGAATGGATCCAACGCGTTGGGTTTCCATTCATTGGAGGTGCGCTTGGCGCACAAAACGTATGCATGGGGAAATATATGGCGTACGCGGCATCAACAACACAAGCTGGCCATTTGACTGTGCGTGCAGACGTTCTGGTTTCAACAATTTCGCTGTGTGCAGCGTCAGTACTCATACATATCGTGTGGTTGAACGAAGGTTTAAAAAAATACGACGCCTATTATTGTATTATTGTCTATCAGACAGCGTGGTTTATATTTACCACGCTCTCTGGGATAATTGTATATGATAACATTGCGCAGCTAGACACGTTTGCAACGATTGTTTTTGCAAGTGGTATTGTGACTGCCGCATACGGAGTCAGAAAAATATCAATTTTGCATGGAACTACACAAAACGAAGATTCATCTGATTCATGTTCCGACCACAATCAGCCATAGACTGGCCCTGGACCAATTTGTACAGCTCGTGCGGGTGCATAGAGTCGCTAACTGAACCATCGATTATTTCGCCTTCTTTCAAGGCCCCAATGACAATTTCTGAGCAATACCAGCGAGGCGACAAGCCAAGCCAAGTATAGGAAGTCGGTGAAGGTCGTATAGGCGACCAATACATGAAATATCCCAAGTGATTAAACCCATCTCCTTGGTGATCTTTACAGTAGGACATCATCGTATCGTACTGTCCTTTGGAACATTCCATAGATCTGAAAAACCACTCCTTTCGACTGAATCTCTTTTTCTCAAGATGAACTGCACCAGAATAAACAATTGAACACGCCAAACCAGACACGGTGTCTTTAGATGTTGGACTGTTGGGCGGGCAAAATAACAGCTCTGCGTGAATGAAAGGCGCAGAACCATCGTCAGTAGTTGCCAACGAAGCAGCTGCGCGATTTAGCCAAGAAGCTTCCAATATGTCGGAATCAGACCTTACAAAACACAGCATAATTTTATGAGTCATTTATCACTTTTTAATTTATCTACTTCCCTTTATACGTCTGTTTGTTAATCATAGTCAGAAGACTCAGCCCAACCAAGTCCAGAGCTCGAACCGTTTTCCCGGGCACTGTCAGACTCTACAGCCGAAGACTCTGCGAACTCAAGGCCAGACGATGTCTTGTCCGACGTTGACTGCGTTGCAAAATCATTATCGCTGTCCGTTTCCACCGCGGACGACTCTGCAAACTCCAAAGAACCGGAATCATTATGCTCGACGGCTGAAGATTCAGCAAATTGTAATTGGTCACTACCAAGCTCTTCGCTCTCAGATTCTTCTGCAAAATTTAATTCGTCTTCTGAAGAGGCCCAATCGTCAGACATATTTGCAACCATCTCTGCAATTGCACCGCTTGGAATATGATACTCTCTCGCGTCTGGTGATGGATTAAGCATCATAAGACCTGGTCTTGGGGGGGCGGCTTCTGAATACGATTCCAACATGTCGTCTTTGAATAATGCTTCCTGACCATCGTCGAATTGAACCACATTCATTTGATCAGTCAGGCGTCTGACAACTCCGGTTTTGTCCGCATATTTTCCTCTAAGAACTCTAACCCTGTCGCCGACATTGAATGCGCGCTCCGGTTCATCGTCAGTGGCATCGTCTTTCTCTTCTTCGTCAGTGGCGCCGCGTTCTTTCTGCAGTTCTTGCAATGCAACGTCACGAGCTCTCTCAATGACCGCTGGCGCAACAGGGTATCCGTTCACGGATAACCCGTTCTGATCGTCGGCGGCAACCTCTTCTTCTTCGCCATCTTCTTCGCCTACTTGTTCCACTTTAAATTGAACCCACCTTACAGAATACAATTCCAACATGTCGTCTTTGAAGAGTGCTTCCTGACCATCGTCTAATTGAACCATATTCTTTTGAGCAGTCAGGCGTATGACAACTCCAGTTTGGCCCTCATATTTTCCTCTAAGAACTCTGACCCTGTCGTCGACATTGAATGCGCGCTCCGGTTCATCATCTGTGGCAACATCCTGGCCTTCGCCCTCTTCATCATCAGTGGCAACATCCTGGCCTTCGCCCTCTCGGTCATCAGTGGCAACCTCTCCTTCTTCGTCAGTGGCAACATCCTGGCCTTCCCTCTCTTCGTCATCATTGACAACCTCTTCTTCGCCAGTGGCAACATCCTGGCCTTCGCCCTCTTCTTCGTCAGTGGAAACATCCTGGCCTTCGCCCTCTTCTTCGCCTTCTTGTTCACCGACTGCAGAATACGATTCCAACATGTCGTCTTTGAATAATGCTTCCTGACCATCGTCAAATTGAACCACATTCATTTGATCAGTCAGGCGGCTGATAACTCCGATTTTGTCCGCATATTTTCCTCGAAGAACTTTGACCATGTCATAGACCCAGAATTTGGGACTGTTGTATTCGTCAATCTTATCTTGTGGGATACTTTCTGAAAAAACTGTGCCGTCTTTTTCTTTAAAGTATTTACGAATGGCGATCTCGTTTTCAATTTGCTGTGAGCCAATTACTTTATGCGCACTGAATATAGCAAACTCCAGCGGGTCAAACGTTTTGTTGTCGTCTTCGTCCATGGCATTGTACAAAGATTGCCACCCTTCCAAATTATCGATTCGAGGACCAACGCCAAGCGCTCTTTTGAGTTCAAGCTCGCTTTTCAAGTAATTCCTCAATTCCGTTTTGGTGAGTGTCTTATCGTTATTTTTGTCCGCGTCCTTGAATACTGACGTAAATAGATCTGCATAGTCCGCGAAACTACTAGGATTGCTGTCGGCAATCGATTGCTCAAGATTACTGAGTCGAATATCGGGTGCCGACTGCTGGCGTTTGGATTCGCCTTCGCCGCCGCGTTTGGATTCGCCACCGCGTTTGGATTCTTGTTGATCTTGAGAGTCATCTCTTGGCAATGGTGGAACTCTTGGCAGGACATCGTCTTCAAAGTCTGAGTTACCAGGTGTCAAATCCGAGTCAGAATCGTTTGCAAAATCAGAGTCTTCTGCAGAGTCTTCTGCAAGCCTGAGTTCGAGTTCCTTGCCAGCATGAATGCGTTTAACTCGTTTACGGTATCCGTCTTGATCCAGATATATGGTAGGTTCAACAAATTGTACCATCTTTAGGAAGTTGTCATCGTCGAAATCATTTGCGTGGCACAGATCAATGATATCTTCGCTTGTTTTATTTAGATGTTGTGGTAGTTTTGACACACGGTCTTGAAAGACACGCATCGAGAACCTTGCCTTTTGTAAGTTGAAAGAGGAGTTCGTTCTAATTCTTGGTTGTGTGAGCCTTAGAATTCTTCCAGCGACGCCTCTGCATCTCGCCCGGAATGTAGGATCATCCGTATCAAGTTTGTACGTCTGGCGTTTCGCAGCAGTTGCTTGGCGCTTGATGACAGTGCGGATGGACACGGTGTTTGAGACAAGTTTCGTGTCGCCATTTTCGTAATGAAGTCGTACGTTCCCGCCTGTCAGTTCCGGCTGTACTACCCTTGTTCCATTTCCGCCAATTTGTGTCCAGCTCTGTGATTTGTTCTGATATTCCCAGTGATATTTATTTCTTGCACTGTTGGGGAACTTATTTGGCCTGACCATACCATTTCTGTAAATGATGAGTAGTGTTTTTATGACCTTTTGTCTGTACTGCGGGGTCATTTCCTCGACTCTCGTTAGGTCTCGTTTGGCCTTTTCGAGCATAGATTGTAGTATTTCTGTATTCTTCTCGTGCGAATACGCTTGCATGACAGTCTTTCTGAAGTTTTGCATTAGATTTTGCGCTTCTTCTCCGGCTGCGTTTTCTTTGCGTTTTTGCGCTTCTGATATTTTCCTGGCTGTCAGAGCCTGACTAAGTTTTATTTCTTGGTTGAGTGCCCTTTGCAATTTGTCTCGTAGGTCTTTTTTAGCCTGAATAATTTGTTTATTTGGGACATTATCGTGGTAGAAGTGTTTGTGTTCTTCCATAGAATCCGTTGCTATGAGACGAGCAGTGGGGTATATATAGGGTCGAATGGTTATTGCTCCCTCTGATGCAGGCAAAATGTTTTCGCAAACAAAGAAATATATATCGTGACAAGCCGACGTCCCGGTGGCAGCGTTGTTCTGTGTATGGTGTGGGTCTGTGCATTGTATTGTGTATTGCATGGTGGATGCTCCGTGATACCACACCTGTCCAATTTGTGAAACCCAGCGTCGCTGATTTCAACGCGCCGCCTGGTGATATGGTCACGCGGGGGCAATTAGACGATGTTTATTGGCGTGTTTCCATACGACATGCCGCAAATCAACTTGCCGGGGTATGCAAGGGCAATGAATATTCCGTGTTGACGCACAAGAATGTGTTAATGGACGGCGATCGTATGCGCGAATCGTTTATATATTTGTGCAATCCGGTTGGAGGTGATATAGTGTCTGTACTGAATGCTCGATACGTGTTGACGGGTTCGTCAAAAGAATCGGTGTCGTGTGTCGAAACGTACGGTAATGTGACCAAGACAATCGTCCGAAGCTATCCGTTTTCATTGAAATATATATGTGGACAAACGTTTACCCAAAGAACTAGAGTTGTCAGGGAGGCTGTAGAGGCTTGTACTTGGTTGCATGCGATCGATATTGTAGAATCGGTTTGGGATTGACCTATAAATAGGGCATGTTTTTTTGCATAATGGATCACGGTGTTTTCCTGGACAAAAATGAAATTGAAGTTGCCAGCACATTTATGCACAAAACACCGATGATATATACATGCAGAAACGTGCTTCAACAGCATCTTTTTGGCAATGGTATATTGTTTAATCACAGACGTGGCCGCATACGCCCGGATCCCCATATGCAAGAGATCATGTCTGATTTTTGGTTGCCCTTTTGTCGAGATATGTTCGACAGTGCAATGTCGTGTGGTATTGTGGCCGTACGCGTCGTGACTCTGCAAGATGGATTACGAATCCCAGTGGTGCTCGAGCCCAACTGTGCGCAAATAAAAATGACGTACAACTATGGTATCCGTGAATATGTCGTGCTGGATGCTCAACAGGAAGAGATACCAGATACGCTTGTCATCGACACATTTGGGTACTCTGCGTCTCCAGAGGGAAAGATACGATCAATTATTTGCAACTTGCTTCCACAGATCAGATATATAAACATGATGATGGGCACAGCCTTGACTATGGAGAGGAAGCGGTCAGACCCCGTTATTTTGACGGAAGCCGTAGATACCAGGGTCGATACCGTCGAAGGTATCAACTATGATTTTTATGCGGATGGTGACATGCAAGATAACTCAGACCGAAATAAGTTCCACAGAAATCGTTCTAATGTAGCTCAGCTGGCTCACCAACAAGCCATGTACGATCACTTCTTCGCCGGAGGCCCTAATCCTTCCACAGGTTCTGCGGTACTAGACAAAGTTGTCAATTTGCCATTGGGTCAAAAGGTTGTCAACGTACCGCTTCAAGGTGGTCGCAGCGATTTAGTGAATCAAATAAAGGCATTTGAAGATATTGTGTGTGGAGTCATGGGTGTGCCCCGTTCCCTTATTATGTCAGATACGCCCCATAAGTCAGACTCGGAAGGTACACACCAGACATTTCAAAAAACAGTCATGGCGTGGAAATCGTCCATACAATCCGCTTGCGAACATGTCTACAACATAATATATGCAGACTCGATCAAAACGCAACTCATGAAGGCCATTGGCAATAACAAGAGAAAACGAAAAGAAGATGTGTCGGATTTGTACAAACTGAAGAAACGGTTACAGGTCGAAATAGTTTTCCCTGTTTCACCATTTATGGGCCACGAGCAATTATACACCCATTATCAGCGTGGCGTGCTGCCGTGGGATACATATGTAGAACACGCGTGTGCCCATGGGTGTTTGCCCCACGTGAAAATGCCAGAGCCTGTTGAGACGACGTCAGATGACAATAGCCCATCATCGTCAAGTAGTGATGCTGTAGGCAATGGCGACAATAGTGAGGCGAAAAGTGACAAAGATAACAATGATGATTCGAAAGATAAGAAAAAGAACCAAAAGAACCAAAAGAAGAAAGATACAGAATAACAATAAAAAATAATTATTTGTCTTCATGGTACATTGAGTCGTAAGCTGACATAATCTTGTAATCTATATGTGATAGGAAATGCTGGTTGCTTTTCTTGGTAATGGCCACAAATACTGCGCCGTGCCTGGGTGTATTGGCAGCTTGTTCAGCTTTGACACGCAGCTCTGCAATTTTATTGCTGTGCGCATCCGAATTGGCATTCACAAGTTTTTGAAGAGTTTCCGCGGAAAGTTGCATACACGTTACGTTCGAGTGAAGACCTGGTCTGTGGAAGTTGACTCGAAGTGTGAGATCGGCTGATTTCAACTTTTCTATAATTTTTTCAATGGACATGGAAGTTCCATAGGTTTCGGTCGTCTGGTACAGAAGTGTTCCTGCACTCTGAACTTTTCTGGTTTCGTTCATTTCAAAAATGTCTTTGCCCTCCTTTCTTAAACTTCGAAGTTGTGCAGCTTGGTGTGCGACATAATCTTTCCTATATTCGCCAGCACCAATTGGCTTGACTGTTGCTTCAAGTATAATGTGGTGTTGTGCGGTTGGCGTGCGCGCCTCTGCACTGACTGTGGAATCGTTCGAGTTGGACCTGAAAGCTAGGCGCGACATAATACTCGAAATACAAATCTTTATATACTGCGTTTTCTATAAAACTAAAAATCTAGTGCTGTTTGATCAAGACGAGTTTTCGCGAGGGTTGTAGGTGTCTTTGCTTTCTGGCTTGGATATCTGTGCTTACAATCGTCTGTAGAACTGCGCTGAAAAGATTTGCTCACAACGAATAGAATCTGCGACGCAGAGAATATGAGTGGTGTCAATACTGACTCTGTGCCCATTTTCAGCAAAGATCCGTTATGCATCCGTAAGATGACGACCACGTACATACCGGCAAAACTTATAATGGTCATGAACGACCAGATGGCCTGGGCATTACGAGGCCCACAACAAGGCGTGATCTCCTTGCGTCTGTCTACTACAGGGTTTAGCGAGTAGTATGTATGCATATATAACTCGTTCAGGGCAATGACCAGAATATGCCAAGACAGCATTGAAAGAAAGATAGTCCTCCATTCAGAGTCGTCCTCATCATCGCTCAAGTCGTACAGCATAACCGATAGATATAGCCAGAATATACCCAGAACGATATCGTGTAACAACCATAACGAGTACACTTTCCTAAAACGCATGATAATTTCCTTGCTTGAGATTTGCGCGGCAACCTGGGCATATTTTGGATTCGCGGCGCATTGAATCAGACATACAAACATAGGCAAACAGGAAATCAGCCACAATACGACAGTTGCCGACCAAAGACAGGAAATAAAAAAATAATGCCCTGACAAAAATCTTTCTCTGTCAAACCAGCTCGTGGCACAGGCAATCACGGCAGCCAAACCAGAAACTGCGCGCAATAAGATAGTCGCCCACTTTACAAAGTCAGGTTTCGACCACATTTCGTGTATTAAACAACAATCTGTTCTCGTCATTGCTCGAATGGCCGTGTTGTATAATAGCCCTTGGGCATACATGGATTTGATATCTGACGTTGTCAGAAACATAATGGTAATTGAAGCTATCGCAAAAAATGGACCAGGTAAAGCGGCCCACCACGCCCACATGAGGGCAATGCAAGAGAATGCAAATAATACGTACATTACTTAAAAAAATCTATATTTAAATAGGTTCACTTTTAAAAAAAGGTTGCATGGAACGATATGATACTATTGCATTTTGGATTAGCAACAAAACAGAATTGCCAACAAATTGGCGAGACACTTTAAATAATGACAGTGTCGAATCCGAATGGCTATTGAACCCAGAACTTTGCCAACTGACACCTAAAGACATGGTGACATTTCTCAAACGTAGCTCTGACCATGCGATGGCCGCGTCAAAGAAATACATAGCGGCATCCGAAAACGACATACCACAATCGTATTTGCACTGGTGGTGCTTCACATACTATGCAATCATTTCCAGAAAAAACACGACGAATATATACACAGTAGCCGAAAGATGGCGTCCAAAAATCGAAGAGTGGAATGACATGGTCAGAAGCCCAGAAACAAAAACCAATTCCATTTCGACGACTGCTACGACTATAGGCATATTCCAACTTTGGCTAGACATATTGTTCCTAGATATATCCATGTACAAAGACGAAAAAATGAGGCTAAATGTTCCTCGACTGGTCAATCGCGATATAAAATGGATAAAACACGAACATCAAGCACCAGTCCAACAAAAAGAGACGCGCCGAAGGACATTAAAGTATATTATGTCGCAAGGCAAAGCTATGTTCAACGAACGCGGATGGACCACCGGCATAGAGTACTGGAATGATGAATGTAAGAAATTTTCAATTCTTAGTTGATTTTAACATAATCGAAACATCTAATAAATGGAGCGCCAGCATGAATCCAGAGAGACATCCGATAAAGAACAGAATGGTCAACAAGAGGACCACTCTCATCTCACCATGCGAATTACACATGACCATGAGAGCTACCAGCAATATGTAAACGGAAATGCCAATGGATGACAGCAAATTCTCAGCCATGAACACGTCGCTGAATGTGCCATCGGACAGAACTAATGCCAGCACAATGCCTATGGCAAAGAAACACATAATGACCAACCAATATATTTTTGTAATGAAACTTTGAAGATCGCGCAACTTCATTAACTCGTAGATAGAGTCGGCCTTCATCTTGCCAGATTCAAGGTCGGGAGCGAGCATTTCGTCTGATTCAGTTGTACCATTACCAGCACGTCGCGACATTTTAAAACATAAGAAAAACATTAAATAGGACCAAGTGATTACGTTTATGGATTTAAACTATTTTTTGACTTGCACTCGTTCATTGACAATCTGTATTTCATCATTTCTACTTGCCGCCGTAACGCAGCGACTTCAGTCTTGGACGCTGACAATTGCTGACTGAGCGAACCGTTTTCCTGCAATGAAGCCTGGTACGCTTTGTTCATCGTGTTCAGATGCACCTTCAGGGTCTCTTTCTCGTGCTGTGATTCGCAATACAAATTGCGCAATGTTGTAACGTGTGGAATAAGGAACGCAATGGCTTCCTCTGCAGTTGGCACCGTTGCCCGAAGACGCTTACGAAGATGAGTCAATTCGTTATCGAATTCTGCAGGTCTCTTGTTTGATGCGCGCCCTGCCGTCCAATCAAAAGACGACACGTGCACGCACTGGCGCTTATTAATATCCAGGCACTCTTGATACGGCAAATGTCTTTTCAACGAGTGTGTCGAGTCCAACAAGACATGGCCATCTCGACCACGCTTCGACATTTTGATACTTTTGTTCAAGCATTTATACGGACTTTAACATACTCCGAACATATTCGAATAGACGATTAACATGTCGCACCTGCAGGGTCTCGGGCATGTCTATTCACATCTCACCAAAATGGCTTGTGGAAGCGTGGTACGGCAAGACACCGTTCAAGTCTCTGCCGGTGTTGACTATCGCGGACAAACAGCTCAAAGTCACAGTTTTAAGAGAACACGGCATTGGCATGCGCTCGGTTACGACACCAGTTGCGTTATGCGACCAACAAACGTACTGCTTTCAAGTACCAAATGCTTTGCGCGCATTCGTGTACAATACTCAATACGCAAAAGATATACAGTTACTTTTTAAGGACAACAACCTGGAAATATCCGTCGAGACACCGTCAATTGCAATTCAGTATCGCATACCTCATCTGGCACCTGCCCAAGACAATTTCATCCGTAACTCGTCGAAAGATACTCGTGTCGAAATTGGCTCACAAGATTGGACAAACGTTTGCAAGACCATGCCACAAAACGGGCAAATTCAAATCGAATGCACCATGAACAAAAGGATGGTCACCGTAAAACATTCAAAGAATAATTGGTGTGCTTGTATTATGGCAAGGACCAAAGCCACAAAGTCTGCTCGATTTGTTGGCAATTCTAGTTGCACGCGATTTTGTTTCAAACATGTAGAACACTTGCCAGCATTCGGATCATTAATATTTATGGAATGCGGTGTGGTACAATGGCAATGCGGCTTTGTGACCATTTATTTGGCACCACAAGATGACTAATTATATATTTTCTTTCTTTTTTTTTAATTTCTACTAATATAATGTGTAATGGACCATTCGTCTATCTTTTTGATGAACTCAATATACTCGTCCGACTGCAACATTTGTTGATATGGGTTGCCGCCAGTTCCCGGTGTAAGATATATGGAACCGAAAACACGTGCGAAGGCATTGTCCAAAATAGCGTCAAATGATGGTTGAGTGCCGGATGTATGCAAAATAGCTGAGAATCGATCTCTTAAAACTTTGCCATCAGGAATACCTCCATCGGAATTGACTGCAGAAATAGATCCATATTCAGATTCTTGAGCCGGTGCTAATACATAATGTTCGAGCTGGCTCACTGTATTTTCCAAAAGAATGGATTGTGTACACAAAAACATAACGTCGATAGAATAAGGATTGCCTGCACTATCGGAAGGAGAACCAAAATTGCACAGACTATCGCCTGCAATTTCATTTCCATAGTTCGAATACGTTTGCATTGTATCTTGACCTTGGGCGTCAGCGCCATTCATCTCGTCCAAAAATATATCTTGAATTTGCCAATTAGACGCATATCCTTGAATATATTGTGTCACCGTTGACGAAACATTCGTCGAACCATATCCCGTAGGTACATAACCATACAAGCGAACATTTGAGAGTTGTTTCAATTGTTGAATGAGGTCCGCCCAGCTTAGGTTTGGCGCGACTAATGAATCTGCGCCATTACTTGGGTTGATGATGACATGGAAGTGTACTCGTGGGTATGCTTTTGCTGTTTCAATGAAAAGGACCCATTCTGGCGCCATGTTATTGTGCGTTCCATTCCAATTGTGTGGATACACATATATTGGCGCGATGACCGAAAAGTAGGGTACACAAGTTGGCGTTGCTTCTTTGACTTCATTTTGCTCATGAATTGTTTGCAGTTGACGGCATATGGTTGAATCCTGATCGGCAAGTGTTTGGACAGATGTTGGGCCAAAGTTGTTGGTCAAATGTCCGCGCCACTGTATACACGTTTCTGTTGTGTTTGCAACGGCAGAACCACATTTATCTGATTCTGAGAGTGGCGTGGCTGCATCGGGGTTGTGATGAAGCTCAAAAGAGGCATACATAATTGGGCATGAGTGAAGTGCGGAATGATACTGAATGGAATTGACACACTGGCCCTGGCAATTCACAGCGCCAATGGCACCACACGTTCCTGTTGAACTATCCGCACATTTGTAAGGATGCACTGCACAATCAATAAATGTACATTGCGATACGTCTGTGAGTGTTTCTTTTCCTTCTGTGCACGGCACACATTGAGTACCAGAAATGGTAACAAACTGCCCCTCATTATTGCGAGTGTCTGAGCCGTCTGCACATTGTTGACATGCGTCATTACCCGTTTGGAATTTGCCAGCCTCACAGGCAACACATTGTGAAGCTGCAATGGTAACCGGACTATTCGTCTCATTCAATGTTTGAGAGCCAGCCGGACATTGCTGACATTCGTCAGTACCACTCTGATAGTGCCCAATAGCACAAGCGGTACATGCAGTGGCCTCCATAGTGACGTACACATTATATTCATAATAACGATCAAATACACGCACTTGACCAGCTTCAACTCCATTCCCATCATGCCCCACAGACCCAATGGCAACCGTCGACCCATGATAGTTTGTAGCTATAGATGCTCCACTAAAGTCACCCGATGATTCGCCAATATTGTTTGTTTGGAGAATCCAAGCATCTGCAGCTGTACTCCAAAAATAACTCCTCACGTGACCGGAATCCACCTTTATGCCATTTGCATCGGTTCCATCATTCATAATGGCCCCGACAAAAAGACGCTCACCGTTACCGGAAAGCGCTATAGAATAGCCGCTCAAATCGCCACTAGAGTCGCCGATTATGTCTTGACCTTTAGGCAGCCAGTCATTCAGATTAGGGTAAGTTGATCCACCCCATCTGTAATAAACTCGCACATGCCCAGAGCTCTGCCCATTCCCATCATTGTGAATTGCGCCAATGGCTAACACATCTGTATAGCCCCCGTCTTGTAGGTCTACGGACCACCCACTTGCATCGCCCGGATACTCGCCCTTAATCTCTTTTACGAGCCCCCAAATTCCATTGGAAAATGTATATATCCGCGCTGCGCCAGAATCTAGTCCATTTGCATCAGTACCCACGGCACCTATAGCTAAAACTAAATCCGGGTCCTGAACAATTGAAACAGAATAACCACTGTTTTCGCCAGGAGTTAATCCTTCAATAGCTTGGCCTTTTTGTGTCCAAGTCCCAGTGTGCCATTCAAAGACGCGTACATGGCCTTTTCCACCATTAGCCCCGGGCGAACCAATCGCTATTATGTCTCCAGAAGGACAATCTATGGCAAGACCACTACCGTCCTGCGCGACTTCTCCATCGATATCCAATCCTCTTTGTACCCATAACGAATTTGTCAAATCGAATATGCGCACGTGGCCAATTCTTGTTTCATTTCCATATTCACCAGAATTACCATGAGCACCAATGGCTAACACATCTCCATTTTTATTGAGTTGTACAGAGCAACCGCTAAAATCGCCAGGCATTTCGCCGATAATTGTCTGGCCAACTTGGCTCCACGCCCCAGACTGATAGTCGAACACACGTACATGACCGCGATCTGTACCGTTCAAGTTACTTGCTGGCGAACCCACAGCTACCCTTTTAGTGCTGGTGGCAAGTGAGACAGAACCACCAGCTTGATCCCCTGGTAGCAAACCGTCAAAATCGCCAATTTTGACGTACTCTACAGTATCGCCTATAGTACTGTAACCGTCTTCACATGCTTGGCATTCGGAATCGCCAGTCTGATACTTGCCAATTGCGCAAGGCGTACATAAAGTGGCCTTCGAAGTTACAAATACATTTGATGCGTTTTGGGTCTGACTTCCATCTAGACAATCCAGGCAAGTGTGATCCATAGAGTATTTTCCCACAGAGCATGTTGTACAAGAAGTTGGAAGTCCTGATACAAAAACTATTTCATGACCAGGCTCGCATGCTACACATTGTGTCATTGTTCCGGATGCCCGCCAATAGCCGGCTGCACACTCTGAACAATCTGTAGCGCCCAAATCTGTATACACTTCGCCAAACTCGCGTTCATAAGGATGATAACCATTACCGGTACCATTCGTTATTTCCCTACCATCTCCACACAACATGCATCGTAATTGATACGCCAGAACCGCCGTTCCATTATTCGTGTATGGCATGGGACCTGTACTAAATCGCCTCGAATACTTGCCACCACTGCAAAGACTACAGACATGTCCACCGCCCGTCGAGGCAATCAGGTTTCCTGTAGAACCCACTCTAAATGTGCCAGTTCCGTCTGGACAATCAGAACACTCTGCATTATTTTGGGATACTTTGCCATAAGGACACCCACGACAAAGATTTGCACCCGAAGTGACGTATGTAAAATCGCTATAGGTTCCAGACAATGTCATCGTGCCATCGGTACATGCAGTGCACACGCCAGAACCACCAGCATTATACTTACCAAATGAACATTCCTCACAATTCGTGGCACCCGATGAGACATATGTACCGTTCACATTCTGAGTCTGTGAGCCCGCAACACAAGATTGGCATTCCAAAGAACCTGTTTGATGCTTTCCGTACGAACAAGGCAAACATTGCGTCGCGCCTTCGGTCACAAATTGGTTCATCGCATCGCGAGTATCTTGGCCATCCGGACACGATACACATTGACCATGCGTGCCTGGGGTGTCTTCGCACGTAAATGAAAGCGCACACCTATGGCACGAATCCAACACACAAAGATTCTCAAAACTATGATAGTCTGCATCTGTATCACATTGTGATACAAACGCCATAGATGTATCCGATGTATCAACTGACTCATACTTTTCCACACAATCACTGCCGGTCCATTCGCAACATGTCTGGTAAAAATCCCTATCATCGGCCAGGTTCGGGTTATAATCCGGATTTGAGGGATCCATATTGCTTGCAGTCCCTTGGCAATACGCTTGATCTATGAGGTCAAGCGTCGAGTCGCGTGCACTATCGCAACCACTACTATGTGCGTTTGGACCTGTCATATCTTTCATAGTGACACAAATCGCTGGCAAAGATGCATTCAATACGCTCACTTCATACACACCAAGTTCTGCACAATTGCCGCCAGAACATGCAACATGATCCATCACACCTGCGAATTCGCTACCATCATTAAATATCATTGGACATTCAAAATCAATAATGCCTTCCCCCAAAATTTCAGCTATGCATTGATCTACAGATAGTTCCATAATACTCAACCCGCTGCTATCCATAAATGTATGTAGGGCATCTGAGTTTTGAACAAAAGATACATTGCCATCAGAGGTTTTCGAAAGAACACCAATGTCAAAAGCAGTTTGACGGCCACCAATCTCTGAAATTGCAATTCTAGTTGGCTCTTCAATCTCCAATCGAATATGAATATTTGTACCATTGTGGGCATTGCCCAAACTCAGGCGTCGACCCCCACGCTTCACCAAGCGCAAATGCTGCCCACATGTGGAAACAAGTAAAAGGGCCATCAAAAACATCAACATCGTATGCAGATATACTAATTTCTTAAATAGTGTATTTAAGACTCCCATAACCATACCATGAAGAAAAACACATACATGAGACTATTCTTCCATTGTATGGGAGAATGTGACTTTGACGTCGTGTTCATGCACAACTCAAACATCATTTGCCAGCAACGATTTCAAGAGAATAACACTTGCTTTGGTGCGTATTTTGGAACATACAAAACACACACATATGTACAATATGATACAATACCCTACCTTAACTACTCGGTTCACTTGGGCAATTCGTCCATTCCATTTTCGCACTCTGAATATCAAAGACCAATTATATTTCAACCCGGCTTTCCTCGACCTCGTGGAATTCGGCACGCGGTTCATTCACACTATTTTTTAGTCAGATTTGCCGTTCTAGCAGTACTATGCGTCATTGCATTGGCTATACTTAGGGTTAAATCACCGCTTAATAAAGACAAACATCCTAACCCCATAAAAGCTTCCAAACTTTCACACGCTCGAGTAGATAAGAAACTAAAAATTTGACAGCATATAAATCAAGTGTATTTGATTCCAATCCATATTATGTAACGCATTTTAACTATATAACGATTATGTCATATTTTATTCGCGATGTCCACGAAATGCACAAAAATGCGCTGGTTCCTGTTCATTTGCTTATTTTTACAAGTGTTCGCTTTTGAAGACGACGATGACGATGATTCCGACGTCGGCACAACCATCGGAATAGTAAGTTGATTTTCTTAACCATGATTGTTTTTCTTTACATTTATCTAACTCGTCATCTGCTTTCAAACTTCTAATTAAACAGGACCTTGGAACAACATATTCATGTGTGGGAGTTTTCCGCAACGGTGCCGTCGAAATCATCGCAAACGATCAAGGCAATAGAATTACACCGTCTTATGTGGCGTGGAGCGGTGATGAACGGCTTGTGGGCGATGCTGCGAAAAACCAGGCGACCATTAATCCAGAAAATACTGTCTTTGACGTCAAACGTTTGATTGGGCGCAAGTTCAACGATAAGACGGTTCGTGCTGATAAGAAGTTGTTCCCATTCGACATTGTGGACAAAGGTAGCAAACCGTATGTTCAGGTGACCATCAACGGAGAGAAGAAACAATTTGCCCCAGAAGAAGTCTCAGCCATGATTCTTCAAAAGATGAAGTCAACTGCTGAGAATTTCTTGGACAAAGAGATTCAACACGCTGTCGTCACAGTCCCTGCTTACTTTAACGATGCCCAGAGACAGGCTACGAAGGATGCAGGCAGGATTTCAGGTCTCTCTGTAGAACGCATTATCAACGAGCCAACAGCCGCTGCAATCGCGTACGGTCTTGAAAAGAAGGGGGGCGAGAAAAACATTCTTGTATTCGATTTGGGCGGTGGTACCTTTGATACAACACTTCTGACTATTGATAACGGGGTTTTTGAGGTCCTCGCGACAAATGGAGACACACACCTGGGTGGATCGGACTTTGATCAGCGAATTATGAAGTATTTCATGAAAATGTTCAAGAAGAAGCACAAAGTGGATCTTTCACAGGATAAGCGCGCGATGCAAAAATTGAGAAGAGAATCAGAACGCATTAAGCGCGCTTTATCGACACAGCCTCAGGCCCGTGCCGAGATTGAAGCGTTGTACGACGGCATTGATTTTTCAGAACCATTGACGAGAGCGCGCTTTGAGGAACTGAATTCAGACTTGTTCAAGAAAACTTTGGGACCGGTCAAGAAAGTATTGGATGATGCTGGACTGAAAAAGTCAGAGGTAGACGAGTTGGTTTTGGTGGGTGGTTCAACGCGCATTCCAAAGGTTCGAGCTATGCTACAGGATTTTTTTAACGGAAAACGTCCAAATGCTGGCATTAACCCAGACGAAGCGGTAGCATATGGCGCGGCGGTCCAAGGCGGCATTTTGTCTGGGGATGGTGGTGACGCTACGAAGGATATTTTGCTGCTTGACGTCACACCGCTTTCTCTTGGCATTGAAACAGTTGGTGGCGTCATGACCAAACTCATTGAACGCAATTCTGTCATTCCGAGCAAAAAGAGCCAGACATTTTCAACATACCAGGACAATCAAAACTCTGTAATGATTCAGGTCTTTGAGGGCGAAAGAGCCATGACCAAACATAACCATGCCCTTGGAAAGTTCGAACTCACTGGTATTCCACCGGCACCTCGCGGCAAACCCCAAATTGAGGTCACATTCGAAATTGACGCCAACGGGATTCTTCAAGTCTCCGCAGAGGACAAGGCCTCAGGCAAAGCAGAGAAAATTACCATCACCGCAGAAAAGGGAAGACTGTCAGAGGACGACATTGAACGTATGGTGCAAGAAGCGGAAGAATTCGCGGACGAAGACAAACGCACAAAGCAAAAAGTTGACGCCAGAAATGCCTTCGAAGGCTATTGCTACAGTCTCAAAAATTCACTACAAGACGAAGATAAGGGCATTCCTGACAAAATCAGCGAAGAAGAACAAGAATCTCTCGAAGAAGCCATCAAGGACGCGTTGGAATGGCTTGGCGACAACGAAGAAGCAGAGAAAGAAGACTACGAAGCCAAGCAAAAGGAACTCGAGGACATTGCCAATCCTATCATGCAACAGGCGTACGCACAAGATAGTGAACAACCAGGAGATGACGACGACGACGAAGATGACGAAGACGAACTTTAAGTATAATTTACAAATATGATTATTAATAAACACATCTTTCATAACGAATCGAAATGAACGCGTCTGTAAGCGACAATTACACCAAGCCGTACGAATTTGATTCTGGGTCGCCAGATGAGAACCGCACTACCACCATTATATTGTCTATAGTCATGCCAGTTTTGCTCGTTCTTTTCTGTATTGGTTACGCTGTGTGGGATATGGAGCGAAGCACAAGACCAGACCAAGCAAGAGCCCCGAAAAAGCAGCCCAGAGTCCAGACCAGACTTCAAACTAAAAAAACCCTCAAAGTTCAACCTCGGATTATGTCGATCGATCAGGAAAACAAGGAAAACAAGGAAACTCAGAACGCTAGTGCAACACGAGAAATATTACTCACGTGAAGCTTTAACCCTAACATGTGAGAATACCGTATAAATATATTCGCATCATCAAAAACATGTCTGAACATTATCTGCGTGTCCGCAGGCTTCTAGTAGAAATCCTAACTGAAATTGTGAAACAAAAAACCTTTAGAGAAAGTTTCAACTTCTTTCAAGACGATGATTCCGGAGAACATACTGCAAAACAACTTCTGAACGAGGATTCTGAGTTATCCAAACACATATCAGATGTTCATCAGCAGATGTCCGACTTAGAAAAACATTTTTTTAAGAGGGAAAAGTTGTCGACTAATGGTTGGCAACCTTCGGACACTGACATTACCACGTGTATATCAACCAACAAAGAAGACTGCACAACAACAAGTATACGCTTAGACGGTAAAGACCAAGGATTAACTTTGGATGATATCGAATTCTTTGAATTGTGTGCATTTGCCAACGACTATACTAGAACGGTTCAAGACACACCAGCACAACGGGTCATGGACAGACGCAGACAATCGGTTAGTCTTTACAGACAGTTTGTATCTCTCCAATAGATGCAGCAGGCGCCGCCGCACTAGCTGTACTAGGACAAAATTCGTTTAAAACACATGTGCTTAAATTTTAAGGGTTAGTCATTCATAGTAAGACCTCACTACTGGCCTTAACATTTGCATCGAAGACTTTTTGCCATTTGCCGACCTGCCCAATGTATACTCCGTCTCTCCAATAACTTTTCTTACGTTGCTTGGTCAATTCAGTGGCCTCGAATGGCTGACCACTTTTTGTTTTGCCTACGTACACGAATTTTTGATATCTTCTTTGAATCTCGGAATATAATGCGTGGCTCGTGGGCATCGCCTCGTTCATAATATGAGCGCGCTCGTTTATATGTAAAAATAAGTTCAAAATATGATTCATTTGCGCAGTTAAAGCAACGCGAATGGAGTATAAACAATTCGCGTTGCTATACGATGTACCACGAATTATTCTGGCTCGTCATCGTGTTTGGTGTGGGTGTTTTACTGACATATATCAATTTGATGAAGAGTGGTGTGTTTCTGGGTTCTCTTGCTGATCCAATTCCAATTCGCATTTGGACAATTAGCATGGTGTTGACAGTGGCTTCTTTTGTGTACGTATCGAATCAATGGATTTGGCACTTACCGGCGAACTCAACTGTCTTTGGTATGTATAGTATATTTTTGTTAGGTGGGCTGACTTGGGCGCCAATGATTGGTGACGCGCTCAGGCGAGAACGAAAGACCTTGTGGGTAGCTTTGTCTTTATGGTTGGCTGCTACCGGATGCATCGGTTTGTTGGTTATGTCTTGCAATCATCCAGACAATCCATTACTGATTGCTAGCTCGGCATGGTTGGTTATGCATCATGTGTTTGTGGATGCGATAGCGTGGTATACACGCTGGCAACCGGCAGTCGCACCTTTGCCTTTGTTCACTATGGGTTCTAGCTTGGTTGGCACTAGCGTGCCGAAAATCTAGAATATATATGAATATTAAAAAACGGGGGAAAACGCAAATTAGTTGTCTAATTCTTTAATTATATTTTGTAATGCGAGAGCGTATTCTTTCAAAAATTCAGATCTTAGTAATAGATCTCTTTCTTGTAACGGTTCTCTGGTTTGTGGATCGGTGCCCTTCGCGCGCACCCAGGTAAGCAACTGCACTCTGTCATAGTAATGATCATTCAGAGGTGTTTTGACAAGATCCGATGAATAATCCTGAGATATAGGACATCTGAGCATGTGCGTAACTTCTTCCCATTTCGGACTTTCTTCGTATTTTCCTTCGAGTTTTTCCATAATGGAACAAAGAGCAGATGTAACATTCGCGACAACGGCTTCCAAGATCATATTGGGCACAATATCGTCGCAAAGTTCAATCGCTTTGTCTGCAAATTTCTGTTGTTTTGTTTGGCGAATCATAAACCGACAAACATTTTGAGACACAGAAGTTCGATTATCGTTTAACAAAATTTCAATGTGTCCAATCCTGGAATGGGCACATGCGTGTTCTAAAGGCAATCGCTTGTTCTTCAACTTTACGTTTGGATCAAGTCCTCTGTTCAGACAAACTTCCAAGTAAAAAGCTGGAACCGACATCAGGCCTTCCATTTGATATGTCGGCACTGATTCTACTCTTTCAAGCACTTCTTTGAAAAGTTCTTTGTGTTGCCGCCTTATGGCTGCGGAGATGCATTGGGTTTGAAGCGTCCTTGCGAGCGTCACACAATTGAGAGCTGTTGACACATGCATCTTCCCTATAATTTTGAGCCATTCACCCACCGTTGGCTGGTACCCCGATTCAAGGCATAGTTTCATAACAGTCGAGTCGTTTCGACGAATCGCTTTCTGAAACCGCACCGCAATCATTTTATTTTTTTGCGCTTGTCTAGATTCGGAAAGAAGCGGCGCTGGCGGTTGTGAACTAGACAAAGTCGACGAAGATATGGTGTTTATCTGAATTATAGGCTTGCCAGACTGCGAAATTGGACCATTGCCAATCATTGTCACTTGATCTGTTCTGGCCCTCTTTAATGGCGTTTCATCGATCGTCGGGTCATGGGTCCGCCCCTGGGGGAGCATAATCAATACATGAAAAAGAAGGCATTTATATACGTATAAATCGGATCTCTCTTGATGCATACCCTAAAATTTGCAAAATGGAATTGATCCAACACGAGCGCCAACATTATGTTCGCATGTCACAATTTTTATCTGAGTGCAAGTTTTCCGAGAAACAATTCGAACGACAGTCAGACTTGTATCAGCTCAACAAATCAAAACCAATCGAGACGATTCAAGACATTGACGGAAATGAATATATATTGTGCAAGTCGGCCTGCTATTTTTTGGATTGGTTTATGGAGCACAGCTATAAGCTTCACCCAGAGATGAACCAATTCAAACACGAATTGAGCAAGTTCACGAAAATGATTCCAAAGCGTGTCCTCAGCAGGGCGATCCGAGTTGAGTTGGCGTACAGACAAAAATATCGATGCAATAAATGCGACATTCTGCTTCCGCCAGATTTTGAGATTGACCATATTGTTGCCCTGGAAGATGGTGGACAAGATATTGCGGCGAACTTGCAATGTCTGTGTAATCCGTGTCACAAAAATAAGACACGGCTGAATCGTTTGCGAAAACATGCGTTGTTCAAAGACGAGGCAGAAGCCATGCATCGTGCATTTCAAAATCCAGTCTTCGAGACATCTGATGACGTCATGACAGTCGAAGAATCGGATTCCGAAGACGAAACCCCACAATTAATCTTTAGTAAATATTTTAGTAGACAACAAGATACAAAAACAAATTAATATTTGCGATAGGGGTTCCATTTTTCACCCACGTTCTGAGCAACGCATGGCAAATAGGATTCTCGTGAGAAGACGTATTGATCAAGGCACCAGTGGAAAAAGAGAAGCCCCCATACATATAGGTCATAAGATTGGATCGTATCTTCATCATGATGTTAAAACAAAGTTAAAGTTTTAAAAAAATATATAATCTAAAACTTTAATGTTACATCTTTAAACATAGCAACGAACCCGCCAATATGTCTCACTGGGTCGATTGGTATAGGCGGCTCACCCATATTTCTGCGTCGTAGTTCAACTCTGGGAAATCTGCGCCGTAGTTCAGTTTTGTATTCTTTCAGTAATCGTTTAATCGTGTCTTTGACGCTCTGATGTCCCGATGCCCAGTCTATTTGTCTTAAATACCTATTCATTTGACCGGTAAAATCTTCAATCCTATCTGATTTCAAAAGTTTTTTCACGATTGCATCGTGGCCATTGTAACACGCAATAAACAGCACAAGGCCTTGATTCACATCGACTCTTGGATCCCTAAGAAGGACCTTGACGGTTCTATAATGATTCTCGGCACACGCTAAATATAAAGGTGTGTGATTTTGCCCGTCAACTTGATTCACGTCGATTCTTGGATCCCTAAGAAGGACCTTGACGCGGAGACGATGACCATAAGAACACGCACGGCACAGTGGCGTCTCGTGATACTTATTAGATATATTAGGATCTGCGCCGGCTTCCAAAAGCTTTTGGACAATATTCACGTAAGGGGTAGGGTTAAAACATACTTCCCCTTCGCACGCGAGGAAAAGTGGTGTGCGACCATCTTCTTCGGCCTTATCCACGTCAATTCCCGGAGCGGTCAGCAGCGTTTCGACAATTTCGTTGCGGCCATTGATCACCGCGACGTGAAGTGGCGTCCAACCTTTGTTGTACGTTGATAAATCAACCGCTTTGTTGGGGTCAATGGACTCGAACCCACAAAGTGCTCTGATGATTGCGCGATGACCCAATTTGCACGCGGCATACAAAGGTGTCTCTCCATAACGGTCTGCTATATTGGGATCAACTTTAAATGCCAAACTGCCATCCTTCTCCCAGCCACCGGTGCGCAACAGTAGCTTGACGATTTCTCGGTGATTTTTATGGGTTGCAATGTATAGTGCCGTGTAACCGAAATAACCACTTTGTGCATTCACGTCAACTCTATTGTCGGCGAGCAATACATGTGTCTTATCAATAAAATTATTATAGCACGTGACATACAAAGGTGTATATCCGAGACTATCTTTTTGGTTCGGATTGGCACCGGCGCTTAGTAGCCACGTAAATATCTCATCATCTTCATTTCCATAACGACACGCGGCGGCCAGCGGTGATGTTTTATTCACGTCGATGCGTTCCTGGGCCAGCAGCAACCGGACCAAAGGTTTGAGGTCCCCCTCAACCGCAATGTAAAGTAATGTCTTGCCATCTGTTATTGCATTGGGGTCGGCGCCCGCGGTCAAATATTTCTTGACATCATTTAAATCGCCATACTCACACGCGTCAAAAATATTTTCGTACACGTCATCCGAAGAGCGTTTGCGCTTGATGAGCTGGCTCATTATACAAATGGACGGCCGTTTTATAGTAACAAAAAATTGAACAAATAAAACACATCACAAAGAAAAGACGCGGCTTAATAACATGCGTTGTTCAAAGACGAAGCAGAAGCAAGGCATTGTGAATTTCAAAACCCAGTCTTCGAAACATCTGATGACGTCATGACAGTCGAAGAATCGGATTCCGAAGACGAAACGCCACAGCTAGTCTTTAGTAAATATTTTAGTAAACACCAAGATACAAAAACAAATTAATATTTTTTCTAACACATATGTGTTTTAAAAAATAGGAAGTCAAATGATAATTGTAGAAATGGATATCAATGACAAACTGACCAAACACGATCTAACTCATGAGACAGGCCACAAAATTCTTCATACCATTGGCAAAATGGAAATGGCTTCGCCATGTTTTGGCAAACCGTATTCCGATGAATATTGTATGGATTATCTGCAACTTCCCAAGCTCAAACAGTTGAGCAAAAAAATCAACTCGCGAATTCCACTTGAAAGAGTCAGGACATCGGTAAAGAATATTGAAATTTTTCTGCTCCACATGACCAAGCACTCGCTGAAAACAAAACCTTACAAGAACGCCCCAATTGGATCACTAGCTCCGAAAGACAAATATCCAATTGAGAATTCGTGTAAATCGGCCATTAATTTTCCATCTTGCGTCATTACCAGCGATGGAGTCTACATACATATGCACCATATTCGCGCGAACCTACAAGATCAGTTCTCACAGGATCTTGATCCAAATATTAATCAAGATGTTTACAACGAGTATGATATTCCCACCCAAGCCTGGCGGCGTGAAGACACTCCCTGGAAAGCAAAAAACTGCCCAGCCGAGACAGTAATAGGCGCTGAAATAATTCGTATGGTGTATGAAAATCAAAATGTCTACGTGAAATCTCAATTTATGAATCAATCCGGTGACCATGATTACAATTATTGTCAATTGATGAACTTGAAAAAACTCTGCAATGAAGTTTCACACCAATTTGAAATAGAACACCCGATGAAGTATTGTAACGTGCGTACACTTGACATTGAACGTTTCTTTCACGATCTAAAAAAAATCACCTTAATATCTAAAGGCGTGAAGGTTGAGTATTTGAACGGCACGACATATTACAAAGTACATTTTAGTAGACGTAAACGAGCGTTCGCGGCATGTGTTATTACATCCGATGCGGTTTACTTGCACACTAGATTTTTCCTCGAACAACAGGAGCTGGAAAAAAAAAGTAAGAAGAGGCATCGTGAGACGTCAGACTTGCATGTTGAAGACTTGGAGACTCGGTCTGTTTTAGCACGCAAACGACTGAAAGGTGTGAAAGAGCAATTAAGAGCAATTCAAGGATTAAGCTCTAGTCTGAAAAGGCAAGTTGGAATTATCGAAGAAAGTATCAGTGTATGTCTAAAAGAAAAATAATTTAAGATAAGCAAATATGTTCATCATGACGTAAAGACAAAGTTAAAGTTTTAGTAACAAAAAATAGTATATACATGTCGTTTGATTATGTGCATTATGATTGTGATTGGTATTGACCCTGGTACGAAGAATTTGGGATGGTCTGTCTATGATACAGAGAAATGCCATTTTTTAAGTTTTGGTCGTTATGATTTGACAAAGGACCAGCCCAAAAATAAGCATACCAGGTATGCAGACCTTGTGAAGGATTTTATCGACGCTTCAAAAGACGTGTTCGAAATGGCTGACGCTATTGCTATAGAAATGCAGATGATGGCTCGTTTTAAGGTGATTGAGACGGCATTCCAGTGTTTTTTTTATGAAAAGGCGCACCGCGTGTCAATGCGATCAGTGCGATGTCATTTTGATATCTCCACCAAAAAGTATTCGACGAACAAGAAGGCGTCGATTGACATTGTTCCATCATTAAAGATATCGTCGCAGAACAAACAATGGTTTGCGCAATTCGACAAAAAAAAGCGTGATGACGTAGCAGATGCGATGCTTTTGGCCCTGTATTGGGCGGAAGTAAAGGCGCCGAATGCTACAGTCGTTTCTAGGAAAAGAAAACGATCTCAGGCGAGTATTTAATGTCTATTTTGCGCAGTGAATGTTAAGGTGGGCTGTCGTTCTGTTTTGCATACTGTGGTTTCGGAGAGTCTGGGTCCTGATCTTGAGTTGGCCTGTCCGGGTGTGTTCTGTGTGTTTGCTGTTGGCGTTTCATGCGATCCAGACATGTTATGCTCAGACTGCCAACATAGCCAAATACTTTTGCATAAAGCGACAGAAGACCACCCAAGAGTCCCACAGATTCGATGACAGAAGGGTTAATGTCAAAGACGTGAAACCCGTATATAACAATGATGCCACCGCATAAAGCGCCTCCAATTTGTTGTATTCGCGTAAATACAACTTGAAAGCGTTTTCTGAGTTCAGGGTCGGCATCCCTGAAATCTTCGAGGTCTTCGTATGTTATTTTGCGCTTGCTTGCAAATCGCGCGTAGTCTGGATATTGATTCAAGAACATATACACAACGGTGATTGAAGCTGGCACCATGTAGAATCGTGTCCTCAGAGTCGGAATAAGTAGTAGCAGAGCCAGGGCAATAATAGCTATCCATACTATACACTGAGATTTCATTTATTTATTTACTTACCTATAAATACCGGACAATAATTGTAATTCTAAACATTTTGGCGCGTCCTCAACAATTTAAAGAAGCCATTCGTGTTACGCTTCAATGACACTGTGTACAAAAGCGCCTTTTAAGGATTCTTTAAACTGTTGTGAACGCGTTTGTGTGGTCGTATATATTTTCTTCCATTGTGAAAGCCATCTCTTGAGCCATTTTCCCGTATGTTGGTTCAGATCGTTTTGTTTTTCGTGTCTGACAATTTTGGACCATCTTTTCTGCACGTGAAGGATGCGCGCAAATTGAGTTTCTGCTTCTGTCAATGTCATTGCTGCCTGCTTGAGCGAGTCGTTGTCAAGGACATCTATTTTTCGCATTTCCTCGAGCGCGTCGTCACGTTTTTGGCGAATAGCATTTGAATGTTCTGTGATGGTTTGCAACCAACGTTGGACATAATTGAATATATCCACAGCATTTTCCTCTGAGTATTCAAACGTAGGCGCAAACCACTTCATTTCGGGTACTCGCGCTTCGTGTTCAGTGACCTCTGCGACCTGTTTCAGTAAGGCAATGTATTGCTGTTCCTGTTTTGCAAGATTTGCGATGATCGTCGCGAGTTGCGAGACTGCCATGAATTGCTCAACTTTTGGATGGTCTCGTTTTTTCCTGGGCCTGGGCGGCTCACTTTCAATGCGTCTTTTTTTCGACGGCATGTCATAATCTGATTAAAAAGCATTTATAGGTGTTATCGCTTATTTTGGGATTAATCCAAAATACAATAGTATGTGTATCATCTATAGTGCACCATTAAATGTCTGTGTTCGATAATTCTACAAAAGGCATCCTTTTTAGCCAAGTGTCTAAAAAAGTGTCAACGTCCATTGGTAATTGGGTTCAAACATTGTATCCGGACATTCAGTGCCCGACTTGTCCGTGGTGTCATACAAAAGGCGTGGAACTGCATCGCTGCCATGTTGGTCCGCGTAAGGTTGACATCATTCGTGCGGAAATGGACGTTCTTTGGAAACTTTCCACGGCCATGGGCCAGGTGCCAAAAATGGACACTTTTGTACTACGGGTGACCGACCGTGTCAAACAAGATCACAACGACGGGTTTACGCGCATAGAGATCGCATGTGGGGCCTGTAATCCATATTTTGAAGAAATGCAGTTGGCGAAACTCATCGAACTGAATCGTTTCAGCGGGCGCGATCGCAAAACCATGTGGAATATGTACAAGAAGCGAATCGACAATCCGAATCCGGTGAAAAGACGCAGGGTCGAGCCAACCATAACAAGGTACTTTCGGAGGCCGCACGACGCAGACAACGAAGACGACGAGGAAGAAGAATCAGCGTCGGATGGATTCGAATCAGACGAAAGTGATTCTGAAGAATCAGACGAAAGTGATTCTGAAGAATCAGACGAAAGCGATTCATATATAAACCACATAAACAATCGCACAAACAAGATTCAGTGTATGAGACAAGCAATTGAACGTTTTCAAGGCCCTCTGCACCCCAATAATCGCTTCAAAGGCAACGCGAAGTGGCTTGTTGGCCAGCTAAAGAAAGAAACGGAGCGAAAGGGGATACACACTACGACTTTGAAACAAATTTACTCGCTTGTGCACGGGGGACCCGCCCGGGGCCAGATGGCAAACGATCGCGTTTGGTTGCAGCAAAGCATACAGGAATACGAAATTTAATCTGAGAGTTTAATTCCTTTTAGTAATCCTAACGAAGCTATAGGTATAATGTCTGTCAAGTTGCAGAGGAGCAGCAATTTCCACAGATTTGTAAAGTTCGTGGATGTGACCCCAAACATGTTTGTGAATAGAGATCCCCATTCAGAAGAGATCACTCCACCAAAGTTTGTAATGGACATTAAGAGTGCGTAAAGAGTGCCCTCAACGCCTACTGGACATATTTGTGCACCAAGGACAACCATAGGCATTGTTATGAACTGTGAAATTAGAGTTAGAACAATTCGCTCGGCAAACGCGAATACAAAGTCGGGTATTCCCATGTCTCTGTTGACGTGCAAGACCAGTAGAAGAAGCGTATTCTCAAGCACAAACGAAATCAACATTGCCCATCCAAATACTTTGATAAAGGCCACTCTGCGCAGATATTTCTTGTAGACGTAGGTGCCAAAGATTTGCACCAGGAACCCCATGGTATCAAGCAATCCAAATTCGTCAGCTGTGAATCCTAGCTCGCGCTGATAGAAGAACGTCATAGCTCCTCCACAGCTGGGCGTCACACATATTAAGAAAATGAATATTGCTGGACAGTAAATGCCTGGCTGGCGAACGGCTGACCAAAGCTTCTTGCCGGTCTCGCGCATTTGCACTTTCGAGGTTGTTTTTCGGTCCGGTATGTAAAGAGCCACATACGTAATCATGACGGGTATGAATGAGTTGATGAGGAATACGCGCGTCGACCCTAGGTAATCATAGGCGATTGCGCCGAGTCCCGATGCCAACAATCCACCAGTAAACCGCATCATCCATGCATGTGATTGGACGACCCCCTTATCTTTGTCTTTTTCACCGCGCGCTGCTTCCACTAGTAGAGAATCCGCCATGACATCGGCAAAGCACATTGACCCGGACGACGCTGTCATCACCAACGTAATTACAAACTCGTCGTGTGGTACAAATGGCAACAGAATCCACATGTAAGCCGCCAGGAATGCAAAGACGATCATGTACGGTCGTCGCCTATATCCAAAAATTGGATATGAGTCAGAAATGAATCCATATACTGGCTTAAGGCACCAAGGTATGGCAACGACTCCGTAAATGGCTGCCATTTGGGCAGGCGATACACGCACTGTATCCATCATCCAGTAGCGCATGGCCACCGAAGTAAACTGAAAGCCAAAGCCCAGAAAGAAATAGAATGTTAGTAACGGGACATGCTGCATTTAACTAATTTGTATTGAATAAAATACCTTTATTTCTTTGGTTTTAATGGATTTGCAGCCAATTCATCTCGCCGCCACGCGGTTTTTCCGTTTGACAAATCCTTGTAGTACGTAGTGCCAGAGGATGCACACTTCACCTCGGCAATTTTTCGAACGTCTTTAGAGCCTGCTAGCGCTAACCCAAAATGGCACTGTGTATTATATTGAGAGAACATCTTTCTTAAGTTTATTTATCTTTCGACCTAACTAAATACGTTCGAATGGTTCACCTGTCACGACGCGGAGACATTGGTTCGGAAAGTATTCCGAACCAATGAGCATATATCCCGATACTGCCAAGCGTGTAGAATGGACGAAGTTTCAAGTAATCCAAAGTCGCTATTTACCAAAGAATCGCCCGCCTTAGGATCTAGTTAAATGACCACATAAAAAAAATTGTTATTTTCTTTTTTGCCTATTTTTCATGCTTCTGGCAATGTGTGCATCCATTTTTCTTCTCTCTTCATTATGTAGGGCCCGCCGAATGGCGCTAAATTCTTCATAGGTGTGAGCATAGTCAGATGCAGGAACGTTCGGGTTCGGGAATGGCTCGGCATACTGGCCAAATCTTGCCGCATATATGCCATAAAGTTCGACTCTGAGAGATCCTGGTAAACTACGCTTTGGACATGTAAACCAGTAACGCTCTGGTTTTTTGTCGTGCCAAAGCCATTTATACTTCAGGGTGTCCTCCTTCACGAGCTCCGCTAGGCGCTGATTATCATAATGTTGTTTAAATCTGTACGACCGGACAACATTTCTGCAGTAAATAATGCCAAAATCTGTCATCACATGGTCTCTATCAAGTGGCTTTTCACTTGGTAAGATTGTTCCGTACCTAGTTCGCGGTCCAACTTGTCTTTCAATACGTAGTTCGTTCTCGAAGGCAATGCTCTCCATTGTCTTCATGAATTTAGAGAATGTCTGCTCTGTCAATCGTGTCATGAAGAAATATAAGTCACTCCCTATATCTTTATCTTCGTCTCCGAGACGGTTTAAGAACTCCTTCCAGTTGCCCACCAGTTGTTTGATTGTTTGCGCTGAATCTAGACTTGCCCAAAGGCCTTGTATTAAGTCGGTTCCAACTCTTCTCATCCTTTCGGCATTGTCGATACTAACAGCACCGTGATTCTCCTCAAAAAAGTCTTGTAGACATTCTTCGATGAGTGTGTCGAGCTTATCTGGCAACACGTGTTGTCGATATACCGGCTGTGCGGCCGCCACTGGTATTAGCTCTTCGGTTGGAAGCGAAGGCCTGCGCGGGAGGTGTGATGGCTCTGGGCTACGCGCAGCCGATGGCTCTGGGCTACGCGCAGCCGATGGCTCTGGGCTACGCGCAGCCGATGGCTCTGGGCTACGCGCAGCCGATGGGTTTGCGTCGCGACGGAACAATCTTCGAAGCATTTTCAGCTGGCAACGCCTTTTTATACAGTCGTCTCACAACCCAACACCTAATAAATATTGGCCAATCACAGACAAGTTTTCCGACGACACTGCCATCAAATATTTGTGATGTGTTATCGATGAGTCAGTTGGTATGTTGTGTACCAGTGCAGAAACCGGAACGTTGATAATGCCAGCTTCCCCGGCAGCTTTAAGTACCGTCATGACGGTGGTCCATTCTTCTGAGACGTTAATTGGAAATAGTTTTGATGCCGGTATGTCCTGGAGTATCCGTAGAAGTGTTTTTGAAAGATCAAGTGGGTGTTGGTCGTCGTTTGAATTTTGAACAGTTTCAAGCAGCGTTTGTGCTCTTTCTAGCCTGACTTTTGATCTTCGCAATCTAGACATGATTATATTGTAAGTCACTATACTTTATAGTCCGCTGAGATTACCGCCTTGGGGTTAGACTATAGTCCACCACCAATGAGCATGTCACGTGTCTATGGCCTCGTTTTCCACATATGCCGCATTTTGATTTGTTTTTGTACAATCGTAAATGTTTGCGTTTAAAGGGGGCTGTATGAGTGCACCCGCACTGCTTTTTGTGTTTCTTGCACTTTTTCTGTGTATGACCCAGGTGGCCGCACCAGCCACATCTGCGCCGTCTGGCAACATTTCTTCTTCGTATTCGTCTTCGAATTGGAGGAGTCAATCGCAGTGCAGTTGGCGGCCTTCTTGTGAAACCACTTGAGGGTGTGCGTCTTGAAACGAGAGTAGGTGTTGCAGCTCTTTGACTCTGAATGAGAGGCGACAATTGCAGCCGAGTTGTGGAATCTGGCCTGAAATGAAGTCGCTTTAAATCGTATTTACAAAATTGGTGGCCGCAGGGCAACGCATACATGAAATCGTTTTTTTCAAGGCAAATCGGACATTCATTTTCAGAGTTGTAGAGTCTCAGGGCACACGTGTCTGGCCAAATGGTCTTGCAGAGAGGACAATTGGGCATTTGGTTCTAATAACAATTGGCATCGTTTTGTAGGTTATTTTTCAAATGTCTTTCGTTTCGACAAACATAGAAAATACTCTGTCGTACTCTGATCGAAGCGAAGTGTCAGTCGGAGTTTTGGTTGTTCTGGGCACGCGAAGCGTTTCAAGGAAGAGCGGTTGTCTCTTTGGTAGCCATGTTCCGTAGTGACCTAGCATTATTGGCGTAACTAGGGGGATGTTTAGACGCCACGATAACCAAACGCGAAGTTGCAAGAAAGGCATTTGAATCATTTTATACGTGGAGCATTCGCCCCTGACGAAAACAATGTGTACCGGTACGGATGGACTCAATTTTAGCACCCCGTACCTGGCAAATCTCTGTTCGTCGTCACCAGTCTCTGCTAATACAATTTCTGGGACACCCCCGGGTACAACGAGCAGCGAATGTCCGGCTGCTAGCGCTGACTGCATCGCGTTTTTGTTTGCGGGTATGCATGCCAGGAGCTTAAGCAGCCATCCAATTACCGGAACGTAAAATAGGACCGGTGCGACACATAGCACTGTTTCTGACTCTGGCACGAGATGCACACCAGCAATAGCACCGCAGCATATAAGCCCGTGCGGGTGGATAGTGATAATACATTGTTCTTCAAACTTGAGTTGATTACACGGGAACCAATCACACCACGGGATGTTTGATATCCACCTTCTTACAGGATGATTCACAATGATTGCGTCATGACTCACATATTGTGAGAAAAGAGTGATGGCAAGGCAGATTGGAAATGCCGCCATTGCGAAAGGGACTGCGCACAAGACACCTATGACTAATAAGGGCACAGACCAGATCCAGAAAAATGTGAGCACAAACATTAAGCAAACTTGCCACGGTCGCATATATAAAATAACAGAACACTTAAATATACTCTTGAGTATTCAACGAAAACTCTGTATATAAATAGTTGTGTTGACTTCAAACTAGATATGCTATTGTTCTTGGTTTTGTTGTTGGTCGGAATGTCTTATGGACACACAATAACGATTACTGTTTCGGGAGGGAGCTATACAGACCCTTATTATGATTTTGGGTCGACGCTGCCAGCGACTTTCATACGTGGTAACACATACAAATTTGTTGGGATAGATATTGGCACTTCTCATCCCTTTTCTGTCGGTGTCGACTATGAACAACAAGGGACATTGACAGGGTGGAGTGGTAATTCTGTGAGCACAGGTATTAGAAGAACCGAAGAGTTTGAATTCACAATTCCGACCGATTTTGCAGCAGGAAGCAAGCTGAAATATTTCTGCACTAGACACTCGAGTATGCAGAAAGACTTTGACATTAGCATTGTTGACGCGGCACCGAGCGCTCCACCTGCGCAGGTAGCACCGAGCGCTCCACCTGCGCAGGTAGCACCAGCGTCTAAAGCGAAGTGTGACACACATACTTGCCCTTCTGGCAATGTTCTTATTGCGGCGGCAAGCTCTACCGATTGTGCGGGTACAACGTGCGACTCTGGTGACGATGGCGTTTGCTGTGAGGCAGGATATTATTTCGGAGATGCTGAGATAGATTTGTGTCCTGACAACGGAACTGTCCAAATAGTTTGGTCTGGCGAACACAATATCCAAGAATCGGACGACCATGTCTGCTTATCTGCTTTGAAACAAAACAGTTTACCGTTTGTATTTCCCAACACGTATGCTGTTGGCGGACACGTTGGTTTTTTGCCATCTGGTACGCGCAAACAAATCCAGGCCTCCGATATATCGGATTGGAATAGCGTTCGCTATTTCCGTTGCACCCAGCATTGTGCAGGCGGCGCAAGGATTAAGGTGACTTGCAATCGTCAGTCGCCAACTCCGGTCTGCCAAGCGGGTTCGGATTATGGATCATTGGGCAGGGTGTACGATGAGAACGCGCCCGAATGTCCCAATAGCGCGCATCCAATCAACTCGACTACAGCAGCAGCGTTTCCAAAGTCAGACTTGAACAGCGACCGTAGACTTTGTAAATGTTCTTCGTGTGACACGCTATTTGAGGCAATGGCTGGCGTAGACGAGATTTGTCACGACGGCGAATGGAGATCCAAGGGTTCTTGTAATACGTACACGTGTCCCGAAGGATTCTCCGCCAAAACGTCGCTCGTTGTGCCGAACTGCGGCGGTGCGTATTGTCGTTATGCTTCCACCGTACAAGGTGAATACGGATACGGGACAGAAGGTTGGGGCCAAAACGAGGAAGAATTGGATCTTTACAAGTGTTGTAGTTACGATAATCCGGATTTTACGTACGTCAAACATCCTCGAAATGTAGACGGTACTTGGCAGAACAGGGCCCAGGGCGCAAAAGGATGCCTTTCTCAAAAATGCCATGCGAAGAGCCAGACGTTGCAATTTAAACACATGGTATGCAATTGGAATTCTGGAGCGTGTAGAGCTTGCGATTATTGCCAGGTGCATAAGTCTGCCATGCCCGATCTGGAGCAATTTGAATTGGGAGAAGGGTGTATGCAGGGATGCATAAATTATTTATATTTGCCGGCAACGAGTTTTAAACGCCAACACATCTGCCAGCATAAATGGTGCGATCATTGTGGGTTTTGCCGGGCAAACAGAGCCTTCTGCTCGACCCACGTGTGTCCAAAGGGTTATACGCCAAAGGATAATGTCGAAAAATTACATTGTGAAGGTGCGGCGTGTGGGACCAAACAGGACACGAGAACTTGCTGCAACAAGCCAGCGTTTCAGGCGAAGGGCGGTTGTAGTGCAGCGTGCGAACGATACGTAATAAACCCATTGTTTGAAGACAAAGTCGAGAGATTCTGTAGTTGGTCGATGTGCCAAGAATGTGACTTTTGTAAAAACCACAAAGGCACCTGCGACGAGTTTACATGCCCGTCAAATACGACAAAGGTAGAAAACCCAGAAACTGTGCAATGCCGAGGTAGGCACTGTGTTATAGAGTATGATATCATGGCATGCTGCACTAGTGATCTATTCGCACAGGCCAAAGGTTGTGACGCACAAATCTGCGCCAGAAACTACGCGTCCGACCGGTTCTTACATAATCGCGATAAATTTTGCAATTGGGGAGCATGTCGTCAATGCAACTATTGTAAGACCAATAGAGCAACATGCGACACGTACACTTGTCCAATTGGATTTGAACAAAAGAGCAACCCTAGTAGTATTGCGTGCGAAGGTAATACCTGCGAGACTCACGAGGATACTCTGTCGTGCTGCACACCTCCAACACTGTCTGGCGACTCCAATTGCTGGACTGATAAATGTACGAGATACGTCGAAAATCCACGTTTTATGGATAAAATGGATACTATGTGCACTTGGGATATGTGCAAAGGTTGTGATTATTGCAAGTCGTCTCACAGAGATACATGCGCCACATTTACGTGTCCACTCGGATTCCAAGCAAAATGTAATCCTGAGCACATCTATTGCGAAGATAAACCATGCACTCAGGACGATTTGTTAACATGTTGTGATTACCCACCATTCGTTGACAAGAGTGGTTGTGGCAAAAAATGTGAAAGGTACTTGACAAATGGGGTCCACGCGAGCAAAGTAGACGATTTTTGTGATTGGACTATGTGCTCAGATTGTGACTTTTGTCGGATAGCCAAAGGCGTGGATCAGCCCCTGTCAGGCCAATGTTCTGCTCATGTGTCTGTCTTCAAGCCGGTCGATAAGAATGCATTATCAAATGCAATTTCCCAATGCCTAAATAACGCGCCGGACGGGTCGCAATGCTTCGCGTGTCAAGGTGGTGGACTCAGACAGGCTGCAGGTGCATGTGGTGACGGTGGAAACGCAAGTTTCATTTCAGATTGGGACACGTCTGACGTCACAGATATGAGTGGTCTGTTTGTCAATTTTGACCGGTTCAATCAAAATATAGCGAGTTGGGACACAAGCAATGTGGCAAATATGGCAAATATGTTCCAGAGTGCCACAGACTTTAACCAGGACATCAGCGGTTGGAACACTGCCTTGGTCGAAAATATGTCAAGTATGTTTGAAGATGCAGTGGCGTTTGATATCGATATCAGTTGTTGGAATATTGTAAATGTTAGACACTTTGACAAAATGTTCTCTGGGGCAATTAAGTTCGTAATTGGCTTATGCTGGGAGCCTCGATTAGAAGCAGGGTTTAATAACATGTTCTACATGACAGGAGGTCAAGAATCAGGGGCAGCATATATAGATAGTACATGCATTGCGTCCGGTTGTAATTGAATCGTCTTTTTATTTAAGCTTTGCGTAAATTGTGAATATAAATGAATGTTCTTTAATTAAGAAGTTTCGCGTATAGGGCAGTCCTTTTGGTTGTGCTTGCGCATTGACTTCGTGAAGTATTGACATTTTCCATATGTCCACATTATCCCATCCATTTTTACGGTTGGTACTGGTTTTTTTGTGCATTCGATGCCGCATTGGGTTTTTATTCGTTGGCTTTCGCTGTCGACTTCCCATACCCTGCCAAATTCGTCGTAGTATTTGCGTAAGTTCCATTTCTTCAACACGTATGGCATGTGATGAAGCCATCTAGACCTCCTTTGATTTGCATATTCCAAGTCTTGAGTATCTTGGCACGATGCTTTATTGTGGAAGATGCGAAGTCCATAGTCTGTGAACAATTGCCTGTTGTGTTTTTTGAGTGTGAGCATTGCGTCGTAATGATCATTACACTTCAGTTTGTCATCCCACACAGGGCCGATACGCGACCTAGCCAGGAAGAACTGCTGTACGACATCCGTTTGGATGCTTTTCCCACCTCGTTTGGGGTACACCATCATAAACAACTCATCTTTTTCTGTGACAAGTTTGGCAACATGGCCCATGTGACAGTCATTATAATTTTCGCAACGCAGAGGTGCAATGACATCAAGTGTGGGCATGTTGCTCATTGTCTTTGCAAGTTCTCTGACCATTGACGGATTCTGAACGATGTAATCATCGTCAGACATAACGAAATATCCGTAGCCTAGATCCAAAGCCTTTTCAACAATGCGGTTCCGACCATAGCCTGCACCCGAATTGTATGGCAAATCCATGTAACTGACCAGCCAATCGCCTAAAATTTCTCTGGCTTCGTTCTCTGAACTTTGCGCTGAATCATCGCCTATGATGACATCTATAGGCTGTGGTAAAAGTCGAATCGATCTCAAAAGCGCAAATAAGCACTTTGGTCGTTCAAACGTTTTAATGGTAATCACTGTATTTTGTAAAATAGTATCCACAGTTTCCTCTTCAGACCGAATGCAATTTACTTTTGTATCTGATGCACTCACAATTTTCTTCTCGCAATCCGCGACGCCTCTGGGAACCATCTTCCAACAGTTGTCGTTCCAAACTGGAGTGGATGTCACAATTTCTATAGAGTCACTTGTAATGGTTTGCAATCCTTCCATCATGTAGGAATGCATAAAAAAGGTCTCTGGATTTATGACCCATTGTGGCACCGACTCTGCCGGATAATGTTTGATAGGTGCCACGAACAGCGATTCTGATTCCTTGCCGTTTACCAAAGCAAACTTATCATTTATGCCATGCCATGCCGCACAATCTTCTGTCACAATAAACATTGATGTATGCTCAAAATGCAATTTGCGAAGACTCTCCTCAACATCGAAATGAGATATGTACGCATCATCCCGAATACGTATCGAGATATCGGGTACCGTGTCTATTCTCCCTAAAATGTTATTGCACGTTGAAATCGTTTGATATTGCCGGACGTGGTTCCGAGCGCGCGACTGTCGATATTGGATGCCCCGCCCTACCTTATCGTATTGGTTTACAATTGCACTGTTCAACTCAACGTGTGCGAACTCAGGTTCTTCAAAGTGCACGGCTTTGACACCAATTCTTTTTAGTTTCGCCTTGGCCTCGCCAATGCTAATGAACGACGAACTGTCTGAAAAAGTGTTGCTCTGCATATTTGTGTAACGGGTTTTGCCAGATGACAACGCTAAGCCAACCCGAACATGTTTGAACGTGTTTAGTAATGGCAATAAAAGACGCCTTATCTTAGACTCCAACTCCAACCTCTTTAGTTGACCAGTCACACACACGAACGCGCTATCGAGTTTCGTCTTGCGTTGTACACTGGCCCGAACATGATTTGAACTCATCAATAAAAAACCTAACTTTGATGAATCGTAATTTGATTTTGAACTCAAGCAATTCTGAAATGCAACTATGTTGTCTGTCAGTTTTTGACAGTTTTTGACGTGCCAATGATGTACTAAATGCGGTTCTTGCCACCGGATAATAGTCATATTCGTGTCGGTACGTACACGGTTAAAATATTCCTTGTCCTCGCCCCCCCACCCTTCAAACGTCTCGTTCAATTTATGAGTAGCAATATCTTGTCGATGTATTGCGAACATACCATAACCATACTTGCGCCATGTGCCTTTGTACGGGGAAAAGTTGTCCACGTCGAATTTTGCAATCTTACGCACTAGATCTGACGACTTCGGATTATAATTAGACCAAATTTTTGGAAAATATATAGTACCTGGTCGGACATACTTTTTAATTTTCCAAAGAACATGCTCACTGATTTGTATATCCACATCGACTACCATAAACACAGTGTTCTTAGACATTTCCATATTCATCATTTGATTAATATTGCGAGCCCTTGAAAACTTATGTCGGGCCGTCTCCAGAACAAGCTTAAACCCATGAATATCAGAGGGGTAATCAATCACTGCAGCAGGGTCCTTGCATTTGTAGTGCAAGGACACAAAACGTAAGCCGGACTTCCATGTAACTGACCAGGTTTTCATCGCCTTGTTAATTTCCAGAAATCTGTAAAAACGGTCTTGAACGCACGCCGCAACTATTCCGATCACCAATTGCTTAGGAACAAGTTCGTCCAACAATTTTTTTGGTCTGTCGGATACCGACCGCAATGCATTTGCTTTAGATGTATGATGAGCAACCGTGTTCTCACGATGCGTTTTAGGCGGTCCAGTTGCAACGTGAGGCCACCAAAAAATGCAAAGCGTGTACAATACGAAGATCGAAAACATAAAACACAGTATTGGTCGAAACTTATTTTTTCTTCGATGTCTAGACCCGTACATACTAGACATACTTTGCGTGATATCTTGTATACTCACGTTGTCAGCATATAATTTTGGATTTCGAATACGCTAAAATACAAGCATATTTAACCTCTCTAGTTAAATTACGCATGCTCACGCAAACGTTTCTGTTGCTATGGTACAGTGGGATGCTCATGCGCGTCAAGAACTCCGGTTTCGATGAGAAGGCCCTGCGCATTATTTCAGACAAGTGGACCTCGACACCTATCATCACGGACTCAACGATAGGTCCAGTGCCGGAACAAGACACGCTGACTTACGTTAGCGTCCACCCAGACGGTATCTCCGCGTGCCTACTACACCACAAGAAAACAGTCGCCGCCATCATTCAACTCACCAACAACGAAACATGGGGCATCATTCGCGACGAATGGATCGAACGACCTGCGATATCATTTAACCCACCAACCATTCTGAGTTTGCCAGTACAGCATGAATTGCGATTTGACGGGTACGTCGTACAGACATCCGACGAATTCCTGAAATCAGCCCTAAACGTCTTAACAGGAGGCAGCCTGGCCTACATACAACAATCAAAAATAAACACAGAAGATATTTGCGCCATTGACCTGATGACATCTTCTATCAACGGATCTGTTGTTCAATGGACAAACGGAAAACCCTTCAATTATACCCAACGAATTCACGCGGACGGTCTGTTCATTTCGACGACCATGTCAAGACCATGGTTTGGCATTGTCTCCAAAATGCGGTCGCCAACCACACAACTGGCACTACTCCTTGTTGCATGGCTATGCCTATACCTTTATCCAGATAATACCCTCGTAAAAGCAACCTCGAAAGCCGGCTCCATTAGACTTGCAACGTGCACAGTCTTCATTATTTCGTCACTCATACTCAGGAATGCTATAGAAGACAGCATACGCACCGCTACATTTGACGGAGAGCTATTCGTGTCAAATAATTCCATTATTCTATTCACCAGGTTTGTTGCTACGATATACAGCAGCTTATGGGTTCAGAAACGCACAACACCGCTCTTTCAAACATCCATTGCGTCCATTGCGTCGACTACGGGTGCTATTGCACTCTTAGTGAGCAAACGACGCGTGGCATATCCGGTCATTGCCATCGTACAATCGCTCCAAATGCTAATCACACTCCTCGTTGGCCGTTGTTTATTCAAAAGGCACTACAAAACATACCCACACTCAATTGCCCTTGCAGGAGCTGTTGTTGTTTGTCTCACTTCCAAATACTCTTCTCCTTCAGATGCATTGACACCAATGATCGCCGCATTGTTGTGCATCTTCCTATTCATGTCCGCGTTCTTCTCACAGTGGCAAACATATCTGTACGCGAAATACAAAACACCGGCAGTGGAAATGATGTGGGCAACGAATTTTTGCTCGACTATTTTTCTCGGAATGCTCGTTTTTTTCAGTGGCGAACTTCAAGACACCATTCAATTTGCATTTGATCATTATTCGTTCGCCCTATTCATGTTGTCCCTCGTCATACCAACCATCATTGAACAATGGATGATACAACTCATGCTGAAACAATATGGCGCTCCCATATACGCCATGGTCATCACAGGATCAGAAGGATTCGCACTTCTTGGCCATAGTATATTATGGAAACACGGCGAACATCTGAAAAGTGTACAGATATATATTGGCCTCGTATTCACTGTCGTCGTTATGTACCTGGTATCTAAACTACATGGCTCGAACAGACAATACCAACCGTTGCCACAAAAAGACCTAGAAAAGAATTACGATTCCATGGACGAATACAGCCTTGACTCGGGATCGGGTGATGACACACACAAAGATTAAACCTCACGAAGTATTAACTGTCTTGTTCTTTATTTACTGTCTTTTTATTTATTAGAGGATGCACTGGCCTTCGATTTTACTATACATGTCAAGCTCATTCATGATTGTCATTTTTAACAAAATTGTATTGACTGCGTTTTCATTCACATCTGTACCCTTCATTATGTTGGCGCAATCCATCTTCACGGCCATTGTAACGTTCATAAGAGACTGCAACGCCATTCAAAAGCCAAAACTTGACATAGTCTTAGTTTGCATGTTCAGCGCCAGCAATATTTTCTTCGGTCTATCGTCTGCGGCCGCGCTGAACATAGCGATGTTTACGGCCCTTCGTAGAATATCTATTTTCATGACCATGGTGGCACAGTATTACTTCTTCCAAGAACCTATACACAAAGCAGTATTCTCGTCCGTCGTCATTATGATTCTTGGCTCACTCGTTGCAGCGGCAAACGACCTGGCCTTTTCGATGGAAGGATACACATACGTAACGGTCAATAATATTCTCACAGTGGCGGCGCAAATACAAACCAAGAAAACCCTCTCGAAAAAATGGACAAAAACCTCCATACTTTTCTGGACTAGTGTCTTGACAGCCTGTATATCTGCAATGTCACTCACACACTGGGACCCAGCCTCGTTCAAAGCTTGGCACGAGCCAGCATTTCAATTTGCATTCGCATGCTCTGTCGTATTAGGGTTTGCGATCAATTACAGTTACGCTTGGACCATCGAACAGAACGATGCCCTGACTCTGGCAGTCGCAGGTTCAACCAAATCTGCTATCATGGGGCTCATGGTCACCGCAGGCCTCTTTGACAGGACATATATTTTCTCATGGTGGAACTTTTCAGGGCTACAAATATCGACCTTAGGTTCTTTCATGTACGTTTGGTTTAGAAACAATCGCGCCGCGGACACACCTCAAACAGCTTGCTATGAGCGCTCAGAACACAACAAGGCTACGCGCGGTACTGACCTCAAACCCGACACAGTATAAGTACACACGCACACTGTATTTGTACACTGAATACGGTTTTTGTTTAAATGCCGACTGTAATTTACAAGATGGCGACAACTGGTCTACCAAATGGCATTCGCTACTTTCATTGTGCGATCAACGACGAAGTTTGGGATAAATGTGCGGTGTACACTGGTGGCCAGCTAAATGCTGTTGCGACGTATCGAAAGTATTATTGCACAAAGCCTTGGCAGCTCAAGTGGAACAAGTCTGTTGACATGGCTCCCATTTGGTATATGCCGGCTTCCAGGCAGGTTTCTGTGGAAAAGCTTGAAACTTTCCAACACAGCCCAGTGTCCATCGCGTCTTATAGTCCAAGCGATGACTTTGGACTCGTTTCAGCCATCTGAATTCCTCAAAAAAATTATTTGATTTTTGAATGCCGTATTTCGAACACACGATGGGTCCCCAAATGACGTTACATTTTGCTAGTTTATTAAAACGTTTGTTCACAGCATGCATATCCTGTGGTTCAAGATAAAACATAATTTCAATGTGTATTTCGTCTGGGACAACTTCCATGTCGCACGAAGCTATGTCTACTTATACTTGCCCCGCGGCGCTTTTAGGTATCTTGTTTATCAATTGACACCCAAATATTTTTGGTCTCATTTAGTTGCCAGCAACGATTTGCCAGCAACGATTTGACAGCGCATCCATTCAAACATAAACAATGGCCGTGCCGCTGTCTTCGTCAGAGCTCAGGGGGCTCGTCGTATCCGCAGTCGTGCGCGCGCTACGGGCGAATAAACCCACAAACTGTACGTGTCCAGACCTAACGACGCAGTCTCAGATCATAACGGCGTACTGTCACGTTCGCGCTCTCAAAGCGGTCGGCAGGGTGTCTGTGTCGGTAGGACGCGATATGCTTGTCTTCGCATTGAGCAAACAAAAAGACCAGCGCCTGTATACGACTCTCGACGACTGGCCGGCTGACGAAAAGATTGCTGGGTTTCTTACTTTTCCCGTCGAACATGCCGCAGGGATGTCGCTACGCGTGAACAAGATGCTTCTCGACGCATACGTCTCTGCAGAGACGAGTGGCGCGACCTGTGTGGTCAAGCGTCTCAACAATTACATACGTGCCGTATCTTTAATTCAATCATGACAGTGAACTATGTCGCAAACTACATTTGAAACAACAAATCGTACAATATTAAGAATAACCGTTTTATTGTATATACGTACACACACAAGAACAAGTACGATTATGAACAATGTATTCAAAAGGCTATTCAAGTCGTCCATACAAACTCGCCTAGGTAGGTGGTCCATCACCAAAAACCACGACGAGGCCAAACGAAAGATTGATCTGGCAAATTATGATCATTGTGGAACTTGTCCAACGATTCCAAAAGTCAAGTCCGACAACTTTGACAATTCTATGGACGTATCCATATGCGCGTTGCAATCACTACATTCGTACCCCAACTCAAAGACAAGTGTTCGCCAAACAGAGTATAAAAACACCTGATCCTTTCATAACACTTGAATATGGCATTCCACCATGTTCAAGCATTCGCAGACTGGGTAGACACGAAGGCGACACAAGGCAAAACGTTCCAAGACTGGCGCAATTCGTTTTGGCCAAAATACCAAAACCATTGTATGGATATTTCACGAAACATTTATATTATGCACGCGTCAACAGAAGCATTTCAAATGCTTTTGCAGCCTGACACGACATGGGAACAGGCTATGGCGAACACCGATTTGAGAAACGACATTGACGACATTTGCGAGTCTGTACAGATTTCTACAGACGATTACTTTACTTATGGAGCGCGAGAACATTTTGAAAAAAGGTGCAGAGAGATCTTTGATAGTGTCCGTGAAAAAAATAGTTATAGACTAAAAAATAAACCTATATAACATATATTTTAATGAATTACAATGAGCACTATACCAGTACCACCAGACATAGGAAACTTTGAATCTGCTTATTTAGCAGATTCAATAGTAAACAACAAGAATTCGCAAAAGGACCAAAATACTGTGGACAAGTATAGTCTCAGAATGAATTCGAAAATCATTGTCCCTGCCCTACAGATGCTCTACGACGGCAAAAATGACGAAGCCGTAGATTTCCTCAAGCGCTGTATCGTTCCAATGTTGAAAAAGCCAAGCTGGACACTGAACCTTTTCTTCAAAGTTTTAAATGCTAGTTTACAAGGCCTCGAAAAAGAAATGGCAAACGAAATACATGCTACCATACTCAATATTTATAATCAGGTCAGGGTCAAAAAGACGCTCTTAAAATTTTAACTTTGATTTCATTTGCTGCCACTTTACAATCAACCGCAGGACTATGTACACTATCGAATTCTATAGTAGCCGGTGCCTGTAGTATTCCTATTACGTATTTACGTTCTAAGTTGTAAATAGAACGTACTTTACCGTACCACGTATTCGAGCTTTCGAGCCTTTAATATATTCATTCGTTTTTAACTGTGCATCGTTTTACAAATTGTTTCATCATAATTATAGAATATGTGATTTAATATGTGCATAACACTTGTGTGACTAGAAACAAATAGCCATGGCCAATAAAGTTCTGTCAAAAAGAAAAAACGAACAATCGCAACCATCTGATGCAAAGAAACTACGTCTTTGCACACTTCACAGTGGTATAATTAGGTCTCGGGTATACAAAACCCGAGACCCAAATGAGCCAGATTTAGTTAACTATATATCGGCAAAATTAAGTACTTGGAATAAATGCGGCGGTAAGTAAGGCCCACCCCTGGCAAAAATATGTCCACGTTGAAGTCATATCATGGGGTACTCTTGAAACCGTAAAGGCACTCATTGAAGATGGCTTGTTGCGGAATAAGTCAAGCAACTGGAAACACATACCAGATGAATTTAAGGATGCTGTAATTGGTGATGCAATTCTGTCAAACGAATGGGTTTACAAACATATGAATGAGGAGCGAAAACTACGCAAGGACTTGTTACTTCTTGCTGTAGATTATATTGGCGAGGGGGCTACTCATTTGACTGAATATATACCAGACGTGTTCAAAAGTGACATTGATGTTGTCATTTCTCTTCTTGAAAAATACGCTTCCAACCGTCTTTGCGAGGACCTGAGAACTCTACCAAGTCCGTACGAGTGGTGTGACCAAGATTTATTCTCTCAACCTGTGTTTGTGATGCAGGCTATACGTCACGACTATGGCATTATGGATCATCTTTGTCAATATCATCCTGAAATGTATGAAAAGGTATCGGACAACAAGCAATTTGTTTTGCAGTTTATAGAGAGATACAAAAGCCAGGTCGTTGCAGAGCGCGATGGAGGCAATCCTTTGGGGTACGTGTCAATAAGATTGTGTGATGACCCAGACGTGCTCAACAAGGCTGCAGAGGCGGATAACAGCAATGGTTCATTGTATTGGGACACACTTAATTACGCTTCCAAACGTCTTTGCGAGGACCCCGATTTTGTCATTGGCATTTTACAATATTTACCATGGGATGTTGATGACCCCGATTATGTGCGCGAAATGCTCGAGAATAACTGTCCTTTTTTAGCTTGTGATATCGATTTTATTACTAGCGTGGTCAAAAAAGTGAGTGCAGATGCAATTCTCTGGTTTGACGACTGGTTTCGTAACAACTTCGATGCTGTGAGTAAACTCAGTAAGGCCAATGCCCTCGTGCTGGCACATGTCTCAGACGATCTCAAAGACAATCTCTATATTATTCAGACAGAATTCGCTAAATGTCCAAGTGATGAAGTACTCGAATTTGCATCCGACCGAGTTTATGACTTCATTGAGTCAATGAAAGATTTATATGCAAAACGCCGCGAAGCATTTCTTACATCGAAAACCGACACTGATGATTTTAAAAATGTGTACGATCAGATAGTAGCAAAACGACTTGCATTCATAAAAGACAAATACAACGCGCGAAAATAAAACAATAACATAACTTGTCTTGTATGAATTAAAAATGTAATTTTGATTTCATTTCTGGTAACTCAAGACGTCTTGTATGAATTAAAGAAGTTGTAAATGAACGTAACTCTCAGTTACCAGAACATAACCCCAACATATCAAGGCATAATGTTAAACGAAACCTTAAATCCCATTACTTTTCGACGATCCAATATCGCACTCGTATATGTAACACAATGGCCAAATGCCAAAACGAAGACTTGGGAAAACGCTGTTTAAACTGAATGTTAAAAGGAAAAGAGGTATCCCCTTTGCCCACTTTACTTGTAGTCACGAACCTGAAAATTGCATTACATCGGATGGAAGATGTTCTTTACACATGACCTCAAACGGCAAACGCAAAGTGGATTGCCTAAAAAATCCAGATGATGCTACCTCTTACACCACAGGCTCGCGCACAAAAGTCAAATTCGAATGCGATGTGTGCCAGCATACTTTTAGTTCGATAATCAATGGTGTTTCTAATGGGCGGGCATGGTGCGGACAATGTTCTAGTAAATGGAAACACTGTGGCAAAGATAACTGCGTCTACTGTTACAAAAGATCATTTGCCTCCTATGCAGGTGTGACACCAAACGGCAAACGCAAAGTGGATTGCTTGCTTGATAAAAATGATAAGTATGAGCCTATAGGCTCGCACACAAAAGTCAAATTCGATTGCGATGTGTGCCAGCATACTTTTAGTTCGTCAAACGACAAGGTTTCTATTGGCAGATGGTGCGGACAATGTTCTTTTAAGTGGAAACACTGTGGCAAAGATGTCTGCAACTACTGTTACAAAAGATCATTTGGCTCCTATCTTGGCGTCACGCCAAACGGAAAACGCAAAGTGGATTGCTTGGTAGATAAAAATGATAAGTATGAGCCTATAGGCTCGCACACAAAAGTCAAATTCGATTGCGATGTGTGCCAGCATGCTTTTAGTAGTCAAATTTATAATATTTCTGCAGATAGTTGGTGCGGCATGTGTTCTAAAACATGGAAGCACTGTGGCAAAGATGATTGCAACTACTGTTACAAAAGATCTTTTGGCTCCTATGCTGGTGTCACCCCAAACGGAAAACGCAAAGTCGAATGCTTGATAGATGTCAACGACGCGAAGAAGCCTATAAGCCACAACGGAAACGTCAAATTCGAATGCGATGTGTGCCAGCATGCTTTTAGTACGACACCGAACGGTGTTTCTAATGGCAGATGGTGTGGTCAATGTTCTATTAAATGGAAACACTGTGGCAAAGATAACTGCGTCTACTGTTACAAAAGATCATTTGGCTCCTATGCAGGTGTGACACCAAACGGCAAGCGCAAAGTGGATTGCTTGCTTGATAAAAATGATAAAAAGAAACCGAAAAGTCAGAACACAAAAGTCAAATTCGATTGCGATGTTTGCCAGCATGCCTTTAGTTCGGCACCCAATCAGGTTTCTAGAGGCAGATGGTGTCCCAAATGCAAAAACAAAACCGAACTAAAAGTGCTGAATTTTCTCGCCAAAGAGTTAGGCATGAAGACAAAACACCAGTATACAATTCCAGACATAAAAGAGATTTACAAAATACAGCACCGTTTTGATCTCTTGTTGGTGAAATACAACCTCGTTTTCGAAATAGACGGGTATCAACACAACGCAAGAGCTTGGCACGATAAGAATGATCACGCATTGTTTCGCAGACAAATTAAAGACAAATGGAAAGAGTTTATTGCGAGGAAACGCGGGTTACGTGTCGTTCGTTTTGATCAAGAAAGTATATGGGCGGACAGTTACGACTGGCGCGCTGAAATGAAGGATGTAATCAAAGACGCGAAACAAGTCAAATGAGTACTTAACGGTGCCAACCAATGAAAATTAGGGTTATCGCAAAACCGGGGAATGCCCACAAACACGAGCTTGAGTACTTAGTCTTACAAATAATTATAAGTTAGAATATAAATAAAATCTATTACATTTCACCAAGTTGTGAATAGAACGTAACTCTCAGTTACTAACCCTAACATAAAAATTAAAATTTTAACTTTGATTTCATTTCATGATCTAAAAACGAACCAATATGTTCCAACACATCTGTCGGAGCTTCTCTCTTGTGCCCTTTGCCTTCTTCGATTTGTTTCCGATGCATGACTCTGGCAAGCTCAAATAGTTTCCACTTATTCTAATAATGAAATACACTTGAGAATAATTACCAAAAAAAATGGACACTTTAAATCTACATCTGAGCAAGGAAATTGCATCTAATTTTCATTTTCATGGTGTTGTCAACTTCGACAAGCAAGAATATTTATCTTGTGACCCATTTATATTCAACACTGAGAAGGGAATGACAGCTTTGCCAGTGACTTTGCCTCCATGGTCACGCGCACCAAAAACATTGTCAACGTTCTTACATTCCAATAAATTGGGACACCCTCAAAAAGTCAAAAAAAAAATGGTGAAGGGTACAAAATTTGGTCAATGTTTGATAAATTGTGTACGCATGACAAAAATGAATGGTGGTAAAGTAATTTTTGGATATTCTGTTTTTACAGGAACAAAACATACTCTTCTTGAAAAACATTGTGTATATGAGTCACCATCCGGGAAATTGATTGACATTACGCCCGGGGCCGCACCTTTAGAAGTGGAACCATACACGTTATTCTGTACTGACCCTACGTTTGTATTAAACACCTCTGAAAATCGTGACAGAACAATCGAGCAAATGAATGTTACCCATATAATCTGGTTAAGCAGAGCTGAGCTGAAATGGATGAGACGAATCAAATGGTCCGGTAAAGAAATATTTATGTCAGGACCGTTAAAAGTATCTAATATCGACCGCAGCCAGGTGCGTTATGGGGAGAAAAAATGTTCGGAAAATTAGGGTTATGGTTATCGCAAAACCTGGAAATGCCCACAAACACCCACAAACACGAGCTTCAGTACTTAACCCTACAAAGCATTATAAGTTAGGGTCAATGTTAGGGTCAATGTTCCGACTAGGGTTAAAGTTAGGGTCAAGGTTAGGGTCAATGTTCCGACTAGGGTCAGGGTTAGGGTCAAAGTTAGGGTCAATGTTCGAAAATATGTGTCAATAAATCTGTTTATTTATTAACTATTATAATTTTATTGTAATATGCTCAAATTTCTTTTGGCCGCAATGAACTCGTCTTTCGTCAATAACCCCTCCTTGTACATTTCCACCAATTGAACCAATTCTTGCGTCGCGCTGCGTCCCGTTTGCGGAGCACTAGGCGCGGTGATGGGCGTTTGAGCAGGCGCAACGGGCACAGCAGGTTTATCCTCAAAAGCAGAGTCCAACGACGCAGACACGGACGACGCGTGATCCTTCTTGCCATGAACATATTTCGAAGTCGTTTTCAATGATGAATGGCCCATTTGATCCTTAATGGTGGCAATGTCGACTCCCGACTGCGCACCGTGCGACGCAAACGCGTGGCGGAAATGATGCGACGCCACGTCTTCGAGGCCCGCGGCGCGCGCCGGCTTTTTGATGTAATTCCACATGGTCTTTTCGACGATATGCGTGTCCTTAAAACGTCCGGGAAACAGGTACTGGTGACCGCCTCTGGCCTTGGCCGCTTCAATGAATGGTTTCAATAGTTTGGCCCCTGTTTTTGCTATTGGCACATCGCGTTCCTTTTTGCCCTTGGCCGAAGCTTTTGTGACGGTGATCGTCATGTTTCCGCCGACCGTTTTGCATTTAGACGCGGCGAGATGCACTGTCTCTTTCGTGCGCAGACCGGCAAAGTAGGCAGCGGCCAGCAAGGCCTTGGTTTTTTGGTCGTCCGTGGCATCCATAATCTTTTTGACTTGTTCAATGGTGAGATCTTTTTTCTTTTTGGGCTTGGGCGCAGCAGGAATTTTAATGTGCTCGGAGCGATCTTTGGGCGTCACGTCTTCTTCGGCGAGATGTTTGAGGAAGCTCGACGTCGCGCTGAGTATCATAGTTTGATTGGACGGCGTGGCGCGCGTTTTGACGTCTTGCTGAAATTGGTTGACGAGCGTGCGGGTAATGGCGTCTTTGGGATGTTTCTGGACATTGCCTTGTTGTTCAATGAATTGAATGAACTTGTTGACATATGGCCTGTATTTTCGAATGGTTCCGGCATTGGAATAGTTCGAGAGCCACTCTTCGCGTCGCGCGTGCCATTCCTCGTGAAATGTGGGTCCGCTGGCGTAGTCGACGTGTTCCTGGTATTTTGTTATTTTTCCGGAATTGGCGTGCGGCGCACTTTCCAGAACTGGGGCACTTACCGGAACTGAATTCCGAGAAGCCCCCTTCTCAGAACTCCTTTTAGACCCTTTTCCAGAATTCAATGCAGACTTTCCAGAACCCGACACCGGCAAAGACTTTCCAGAACTCGCAACACGTGAAACTCCCACACCGCCTGAAACGCCCGCACCGCCACGAAACAGAACGAAAACACCAGGAGACGTCGTTGCCACAGACTCAGAACCCACGCACAACCCAACATTCCCGCGCTTTGAAACAGGAGGAGACATCTTTGAAATCTCAGCTTTTGAAAACCCAGCTTTTGAAACAACATTTGAACCTATTTCAGAACCACCAGACACATCAGGCATACGCGACCGATACGTATTCGAAACCCGGCGATGGCGCGACGCCAGAACAGCCGCTGTCACGCGCGGCGACAAATCCGCAGCGCGCGGCGACAACCCAAAAGAAACATGCTGTTGCGATAGCTGCAAATACTGCGGGCTATGTCCGTGCCGGTGCAGGGGTTGCTCCTGTAAACAAGATTGCTCCAAACTTGACAAGGAGGGGGGAACATCAAGAGATAGAGCCCCCACGGGCTTCACGGGCCTCGCAACGCCTGCCACGCGCTCGTTACTCCTCTCGTCCATGACCTTTGTCGTCGCTTTGACCTCCTTGTACCTTTTCTTCGCAGTCTTATAGCGCGCCTGCAGTGCTTTGTCGCCGGGGGCGGCATCCCGAGCACGCTTCGCGGTCCTCTTCGCTTCCTTGAGGACTTGGAGGTATTCGACACCACCATTCGTCCCCGGGACCTGCACCAAGCGCGCCAAAGGGCTCAGAGCACCACCGGGCCCGACCGCACCCCCCGACGCGTCCGGAGAGCGTCGCTCGGAGTCGGAGACGGACATGCTGCGCAGGGACGCCATGACTGCGGCTGGCAAAGTGTCGTCTTTACCGATGTCCAGTAAAGAGCTCGACCGCAACCCCGACGGCGTCATCGTGATAAAAAACAATGGTCGCAAGACGACTATTGAATGAATGAATGCATATGCTTTCAAAAGTGTTTTCAAAATTAAGTGCCGACTGGTCAGGTATATACACGCACAAAACACGGCTACCGTAACACTATATACCGACGCAGTGGATGAAGACGTACAGTATGTAAGCCATCAGGGTAGTCGTACAGTACAACTACATACCACGCATACCGTGCTGACAATGCGAACCCTAACCGTGACCCTAACCCCATATGAGAACCCTAACCGTGACCCTAACCCCATATGAGAACCCTAACCGTGACCCTAACCGTGACCCTAACCCCATGGATGGGTTCTTCACTCGGTGCGGTTAAGTACCAAATACATATAACCGAAGACGCTCCGCATGGTCATCGCACGAAATCGCATTGGGCAATTGTGTTGCCATGTCCCCAAATCGCAATTGGCAATTGGTCCTCGCTCAGCCAAAGTGAGTGATTTTTACAACGACGATTTTACGAGTACATTACTGTATGTCCCAAAAGTATGCGTCATTCTTAGTCGCCATAACAGTTTTTTTGATATATAAAAAGCACGTGACACCCAAAGATCATGTTTGGGCAATTTGTGTGGGCCGAGCCCCGACGTCTTCGTCGACAATCTCAATTCCTTCCCAAATTCGAATTGCTGGCCAAGTCATACCCAGAACCAATCATCACTGAGCAAGTCAGAAGAACGTTGTTTGGCAGGCGCAAAGAATACAACGTCCGACTACTGACATTAGATGCCTTTATGCAAACCATTGATAAACCAACAGTCGACGATTTCGACGTCGACGAGACCACTGTTTGCATGCGAAAGGATGACTTATCATCGGAGATGGAAAGCATTGAATTCCCAGACGGATTTGGCAGTATATCGTTCGCCGAAAAGGCGCGCTACACATACTTGCAAATGCAATTCGAAACCAGGACAGACAAGCAAATGCTTTGGGGAGCATTTCAAATGGTTTGGCGAGGCATCGCCAAAAGAGAGGCCCAAGATCGCATGATTACATTTCAAAAAGATGGAAAAGAGATAATGAAAATGAATATTTAGACCTACGAAGCGGGCCTCACAAAATAGGCTATTTCGTCCGCAATGACTATTTTTGCACCCATGGTTCTGGCCCTATCTAGGAAATAAAAATCCTCTGTATTACTCGGGGTGAAGTACAAGCCGTTGTTTTTATAAAATGAAGTCTTGACTGCAAAGCTTATACCCACTGCGTTTTTCTTGAATGTCGTTTTATGATTCATGGGAGGGACAATTCCCAAACGCGGATGTTTCATTCGGAAAATGACAATGTCTGCGTCGTATTTTTTGAGGTATTCTCCATATTGGGGCGATACGGTGTCGTCGTCATCCACAAAGCCAACCCAATCCGATTGTATATTTGACCTCATACCTTGATTTCTGACTAGGCCTGCAGAATTCACACCCTGACCAAGTTTTTTTTGCAAGGCAATTGTTTTCGAATTCTGGCCAGAAGCTTTTGTTGAGCAATTATCAGTGACCACTAGTACATGAGCATTTTTGATTGCGGATACTGTGTCAATGGTTCTTTGAAGCGTCTCCCTACATTTGGTCGGCACTATGAAGGTTATTGAAGTATGTTTTGCGGCGCGTGGACACGTCTTCAAATACGAATGGTCGTGAATGACTGGAGAGTTGTTCCCTGTCACTCTACACTGACCTTTGTGCGGGCCTGTGTGTGGAAGCCATGCGTCCCTTCCCCTATCCGCTATGAAGTGTGCATTGATAGTAAAATATGCCTCGGCTCTGTGTTCAAGGTTCTCAAAGGACATCCGAGATAATGTAGAGGATCGAATGGCAAAGAAGTCCGTGTGCATCTGATTGTGAATACAGTGGGACGTGTTACACCCCGTATCCTGGCAATCGTCGAATATTCCATCAACGCTTTCGTCTTGCATAGTTTTCAGAATCCACGTGTCATTGCGAATGATGACATCTGGATTTACCCGTATAACCCATTCGTATCCCTCATACCATCTATTATTGACCATTTCACGCATTGCTAAATTTGCTCCGCTGTGGTAACCTGGATTAACGTATGTAGACACGACCACATTTCCGTCGAACATGTCGTACATCCAATCAGCGGTGTCGGTGGCAAAGATTCGCACGTCGGACTCTTGAAATAGCCTCTGAGACACAATAGCCGGCCAACATTTAGCAAAAAATGAAACGTGGCGTTTGGAAAGATGTGTAGAAATATATATGAGATTTTTTTTACGACCAGCCAACGCGTCGAATCTCCAGTTTTGATCAATGGCATGGACCCGCGCCAAGTTGGCTCTACCCTTACGTACATGATCGAGCATGAAAAGAATATAGATCAGCGTCAATACGTACAGTATCATTGACGTCCATTCGATTTCTTTTATACTTGATGACATACTTTTTGCGACCTGACACCTCTATTTGACTTCTGGTGACTTCTTGTGACTTTTCATTTATTCAAAACGTCTATTCAAAACGTATCAAAACAAATGCCCGCCTGTCCTATGTGCCGAACCGTGTTCGCAGCAAGCGTCGGTTTGCGCCTGTATCAAGAAAACAAGTGTGCAATATGCCTTGAAAAGTGCGCAGAGATGATCGCATTGCCGTGTGGGCACCAATTCTGCAAGGAAGACATCGAAAAGGTCGGCTTTCACCCGGTTTCGTCACAGAACATTGTAGCAAGTCATGGGGCACCAGTCCCAAACAACCAGACCGTTCACGGTGTACATACCCAGATGGTTCAGTCGGCGACAGACACCGTCATTGACCTTACGGGCGCAAGCTATAGCCTGCCAATCGTCCGGAGACGCCGGCGCTGTGGTTGGTGTGGTCACATAGGCCACACGCAGCGTAGGTGCCGTCAGCACATTCAACAATGTGGCTGCAAGACATACAGGGGTTCAAGGCATAAGCAGCGGTTGGGGGCAAAGGAGCTATGTACCCTGTGCAACAAAAGGGGCCATGCAAGCTACAGCTGTACGCAAATCGTACGTGGCATGAGGCTGCCACGCGTGACTAGATAAATGGCGTCACGCCGTGAAGCAGACATGCTACGCAGCAGCATTCGATATGACGCGACAAATGACGTCATCCGATTAAATAAGTACTTGTGCTTACATAATTTGAAAACTTTAATTCGAAAACTTTAATTTGAAAACTTTAATTCGAAAACTTTAATTTGAAAACTTTAATTTGAAAACTTTAAATTCATTCATTATAATATTGCTAAACCCCACCCCATTCACCCACACCACACCACACCAGTCATGTCCGCACCATCCAGTTCGGTACCATCTAGCCAGCCCCAGGCCAGCGGGACCCCATCAAACAGCGTGGAATCGAATTCTGCACCGTCTGGGACCACCGCGAACGCGTTTGCGAGCGTCGTTGGCTTCAACCATCTCTCGAAGACGCTTTTCACTGGCGTGGGTACAGACCACATTCTGATTGATCACTCTGGTTCTATTCATGGACCAAATGCTCTTCTGGAACGCACTGCTGTGGCCGCCCTGATCAAAGGAAGCAACGCCGAAGGCAAGATCGTCATCCCAAAGCCCTGCGGCGGCACTGCGATCATTTCTGCGGTGTCTGCATGCCTCGAGAACAAGTCTGGGGACAGCACGATCTACTTGTTCACGGACGGCGAAGAAACTTGCTATTCCGGACCATTGATTGTTGGGAAAGAAGAAGACGGTTCCCCCAAAGTCGAAGAGTTCTTTGGCAGCAGTGCTCATAGGGCCAAGCTTCTGGCCGACCATCTCGAGTACCACGGCGTGAACGTTTGTGTGCTTGGGATCGGTGCGGCTGCTCAGCCGATGGTTCAAAACATGCTCAATCGGAGTAACGTGTTTTGCGCTCACATTGACAGTGGAGCTGACACTAAGGCCATTGTCAGTGTCATGCGCACTCTCAAGGGGATGACCAAGCGCACCGCTGGTTCTTCGGTGACTCGAAATGGCAAGCAACATACTCTGCTGGTCACTCTGAATCCAGAAGTTCAAGAATCCATCAAGAACCTGACACCGGCCGAGATGGACGAATTCGATGACGTCATCGGAAACGTCATCGTGTCGGATTCTCATATTGTATGCCCGTCTGATCTCAAGCGTGCTATGAAGCAGGTCTTCGACAATTACGATGAGGACATCAGTGGTCATGAAAAGGACATCAAGTCGGCTCTGCTTTTGGCTATGGAGGCCATGTGTGATGAACCACTTCCGGCCGCAATGATCAGCAGCAAGCACTCTGCAGTGATCGGTGTGCCTCAAGACTGGCGCGACTTTCGTCGCCATTGCAACCGACTATTTAGTCAGATGGCTACCGCGGAGATTGTGAAACGCGAACCGGCTGTCATTACGACGGGCATTTCGATCACAGTCAACGGGAACGAGCACAAGTTTTCGAGTGGTTGTGCTCAGTACAGCTGCCAGGTCCCCAAGTCCGCTGTCACTGGCGTCGCAGAGGATGAAGACTTCTGCACGGCTCGCTCGAAATTGCCTGTTCCCAAGACCAAGAAGCGCAAACGCGAAGATACCCCGATGCCACCGCCGTCGGCTCAAAGCGGGGAGGGGTCAAGTTCTTCTTCCCCAAACAAGCGTATCACTTTTCGCGCCTCCCCTTCCTCGCCTTGAAAGACTCCGTTTTCAAAAAAAAAACACACTGCTGGACATATCTACAGTAGTCCAGCAAAACAAGCAAATGAATAAAAAAAAACGGACAATACACAACGGCTCGAACATATACACATAACCTTAAAAAGAATTAAAAACTTGCCTCCAAGCGTTCCCTTTCAACCATGCGGAGCAACATCAACACATACTGTTTATATTTGTTTAAATTATGTTTCACAAATGTTTGTTCGTCGTATGTGCTTTTGTGTATCAGTTCTTTGCATTCTTCTTCGCCTTTTTCATCGCCGGTCCCTGCTCATCATAAAATTTAAAACGGTTTCTCCAGAATACGCGGAAAAGGGGGTCGAGAGTGCCAGCTCTGATTTCGGCCAGTTCGTAGTGTTCAATGGACGTGCGACCACCCTTGGGCCATGTGTCTTGTTTCCATTTGGTCATTTTGGAGCCGGTTTTGGACTTACAGTGACCACTACCGTCTTTCTTTTTGGATTTAGATGCTTTTGGCGCGCTCGAATCTTGTTTTGCAGCGCTCGAAGATGCGGCAGTAGTGTCCTGGGTGTTTTTTTTGGCGCGTTGGGACATTGTGAAGCGCGTTTGAAAAGTTTTCGAACGAATGAACGCAGGTGGATTGACACCCTAACAATTCAAATTTACATGCTCAATTTGAATTGCGGCGATGCACCCGAACTCGTTGTGTCTTCAGTCTGAGATCGTATTCTTGTGAGTTCGAGTGGCACAGTAAAATTTGAGCCGTCTTCTATGAGTGCTCGGAGTCGCTTGTTTTCATTGTTAGACTCCTCAAGCTGGTCTTGAAGGTTTAGCACATACTTCTTAAGTTGTTTTATTTTGCATTCATATCTATATATCTGTATGGACTTGCCTCGCTTCAATACTTTTTTTAATAGAGGCTTATCCATTTGACATGGACTCTCCTCGCGTAAATACACAAAAAGGAAAGGTTTTGGATTTTGTATACTGAGTACATATTGAACCATAAGTTGGTGTAATGAAAACGTATGCTCTTGAGTTTCTCATTGTCATTATTATTATAGGCCTGACAGTGTGTTTAGACGTATTGTACCAGGTAGATCACGTGAAAGACAATGACCGCACGAAGACAAATACTGGCCTGGAGAGAGCACATCAGATGAAGCATATCATTCATGAAATGCATGTGATGGAAGATCATCACAGTATGTATGTATTGACTACAGGTGAGCGCAAATTTGTTGAGCCAAAAGGGTTTTCAGTTCAAAAGGTGTTTGGATCGGATCTGTCAGGCGTTGTGGCCCACACATATGACGAGGGGTTTGGTCCTAAGAAGTGGCCGGAGGGAGCCAGGCGAGTTGCATGTGGCCATGTGGCTATTTGGAAGCGCATTGCGTCCGAATGTAATGGATGGTGTTTTGTGTCAGAGGACGATGCAAAGTGGCCAGATGTACCGCTGCCAATGTTACCGGCGAATGGATTCGTATCTTATTTTCGATCAGCTGTGTGCAATGCTGCGACCGTCTCGTACTCTGCGGATTACCTGCGCGTTGTAAAATCTGTGGTCCGCGGGCGATGCATGCCGTACGGAGCAGTGGCTTACGCTATGTCAAGCTCTTTCGCCAAAACACTTCTCTCCGAATTGCCCATGAAAAAACCAGTGGACCATTTTTTGTGGGAGCAATCCGTCAAGCATCAAGTGGCATTCGTTGCCCGTGACTATTATGTGAAGCACGTGAAGGGCAAATCGCTGCGCGAATCCGTCGTCAATACAGAATCGACGAGTGTCAAGGTAGTCAGTCCAGGACCAGTAAAGGTTTCTGAAAATCTGAAGCCGATACACATATCAAATGGGAATCGCAAAGTGAAATGCGATGTCCCCTGTTATTGGCCTAAAATCTCAGGAGGTATCATCAAATCTTTGACCATTGACGAATTGGGCATTCAACTAATTATGTCTATGGAAGGAGAAATTAACCACCCATCTTTGAGACTATCCACGAAAAGTAGCAAACGCATTTTCGCCACGACTCGGTTCGACTCTGAGATTCCGATGCCTTATTACGATTGGCCATGGACAATGTATCTTCATCCTAAGCCAACTGGGCTAGACATTTGGTCCAAGAACGGCATACAAACTCCACATGTGCCATGGGAATCAGTGTCGAAGGCTGGTGTTTTTATTGCGCGCAATTGCAAATCAAAGTCGGGCCGTGAAAAACTTGTCGAAGAACTAATGACTTTGCTCCCCGTGAAATCAGTGTCATCTTGTTTGAACAATCTTCGCCTACCTCCAGCAGAATTAGCCGATAAACGCAAACTTATGCGACAGTACGCTTTTTACTTTGCATTTGAAAATGAAATCACTCAAGATTACATCTCTGAAAAGTTGTGGTCGACGTTTGGTGCTGGAGTATTGCCAGTGTACTTTGGCGCGCCAAACATAAAAGATCATGTACCTGAACATTCTATAGTAAATGTAGCAGATTACGACTCTCGTGCAGATTTGGCCAATCATTTAAAAGACATTCTCGAGAATAAAGACCTCTACGACTCTTACCATGAGTGGCGGTACAAGCCGCTCCCGGATTTTTTTGTGAGAAAATACAACTTTACCCATGTACACAGCGAGTGCAGAACATGTCGTTGGGCATCGGCAAAGTTGAATGGATTGAAGTGGGACGCAGAACAACAAGCCGTGTCGTACCCAAGGGTGGTCCACGCCGGCACTCGCGAGACCAAGGCAAAAACTTCAGATTACATTTTGTACAAGGATGTGGATCAAATTGGGTTTGACATTGACGGCGAGCCAACGGTATCTGCGAGAGAATTCTGTTCGAAAAGGCGCGATTGCAAAGCATATAACCACATGGGCTGGGCAAAGTCGTCAGTCAGCAACGTACAAAGAAAACGAGGTGTATACTTGTATGTCAAGCGAGAACACGCGTTGTCACTGATACCCTCGCCTTCAGTTGGGCCACTTACAAATGTGAATTGCGATTTTGAAATGGACGAGGCAGTGGATATCGTCTACTCATGGGTCAACTGGACGGCTCCCTCGTACATATCACAAATGCGAAACGAGGGTCTTCTTTACGGCGACGAAAGCGAAAGCCATATGAATTATGAGAAACCTGCTGACGATTCTGCATACGAAGAGCTGCGCTATTCTATAGCAAGTCTTCTAAAGTACGGCTCCACAAATAGTATACACAAAATTTATGTGGTCATAAACCCTGTTCATGGCCCGCCTTCTTGGCTCAATACGTCTCATCCAAAAATAGAAATCGTTCACCACTCTAAAATTCTGCCTAAAGTCCCTACAAACAATGCGTGGGCTATATCAACGGCATTGCATCGCATACCAGGTTTAGGAAAATGGTTTTTGGCACTGAACGACGATGTCATACTGAATAGGAAACTGAAATTGGATCGTCTAACCATTGGGTGTCCCCGTTCAGAGCTGGCACATACACACTGTCCTACGCTGCGGAATACATGTTTAATGCACGCACTTGAGGATCAGTTTGGGGAAAGGGTTGGTAAAGTCTATGAACATCGCAGAAAGAGTACACTCAAGTACCGCCCAGACATTGTTTTGTGGTTGGAACATCACAACTGGTTGGTGGAGAACGGCCATGCGACATTTGAGCCAAATTCAAATTGGTTTGGATTGGTAAACACGAATGAGTGGCGAAAGGATTCTGAGTGGGTGTACCGTCGTTGGGACCAGGTCCTAAAGAAAGCGGAAAATTCTATGTGGATTAATTTCCAAGGTCCTGGCATTTCGTGGGAATACCCAGAGAACCAGGCTATACGCAGGCAATTTCATTCGTGGATTTCTGGCCAAGGGTTCACTAAGCATTTCGATGCAATGAGAGATACACCTGTGAATCCTCGCGAGATCACATCTGTAAAGATATTTGCATCTAGTACATCGTCTGGCACCGTGATTAAAACTGTAAACTCGAACAACATCAATGAAGTCGCGAAGGAATGCGCGGAACATCCAAACTGTGAGGCGTTTGAAAGAATGCGACCAGGTAATTATAGGTTGATGTCAGGGACAGGTATGGTTTCAGGATCTCACGACGTCTTTGTCATGCGCGAAGAACCAAGTTGCTCCCACTCTGTGTCGCCAGATCTAGACTTGTTGATCCCATCCTCCGGCAGGCATATTTTGTGTGACACTCTCAAGTCTATTGAATGCCACAGCTCTTATTTAAGCCACTGTCCAAACGGACCAAACGTTTTCATCTACGGTGCCCGTGCGATTTCGTGTGACAACGTCCAAGCAAAATGCATTCGATATTTAGAAAAGGCACCGCCGCTCGAAATAAAGCGAGGTATTGCTACAGAAAGGCAACTACAGACATCGGATTTCATTTCCTTGTTGAATGCAGTCACTGGGCAGGGCTCGGTTATGCTGATGGATGACGATTTCCTGTGGTGCTCGGAATATGTCGAGTACATTCAATCGGCATTTGAAAATCAATTCCCAATTGCGTTCTTAGGCCAGGGGTCAAATGGTATGCTAATGAATAAAGCAGATGCTCGTGGACTGGCTGCATATCTAACAAAGCATCGTGCGTCCAATAATGTGGATATATTACAGTACAGATACGCTAAATCACTCGGAAAATGTATGGCTCGGTCTGAGATTCGCTTGTCTCGTCACAAGGGCATAAAGTCGAGCTTCGCGCGATTAGAAAATGGTTTTTGGGTGGACGATAATTTTTGCGGTATGCCTATGATGCCAAAGCACGTCAAAAATGTCTTTGGTGTGAGTTGGAATCAATTTTACGATAAAATGTGGCGAACGACTGGTTGCAAAAAGCACCGGCGAGCACCAGTGAGTCCTGCTCTCAGTGAAGGCAACCCGGTTCCATTGGTCGAGAGTAACATTCCTAAAATGATTCATATGACTGGCCGCGGGCACCCGAATCGTGAATACAGGAGTTGGAAAGATAAAAATCCAGACTGGGACGTGATTTGGTACTCTGATGAACAAGTATCGAATTATGTCAAAGAGAAGTATCCAGAGTATGAGAGCACTTGGCGTAAGATGAGTAAAATAGCCAGGTTTGATTTCTGGCGCATCTTGGTTGTTCACAGAGAGGGTGGTCTTTACGTAGATAGTGACGTTACCTGCAATCGACCAATTGCAGAATGGGACATCCGCCCAGGCGACAAATTCATTTCTGGTACAGAGTGTTGGGGTTGCAATGATATCGAATTGCAATTGATTCAGTTTGCTTTCATGGCAGTCCCAGAGCATCCTGTTTTGAAATATGCAATGGTACACATCGCCACGAATGCATGGCGTCGGCCTTCGTATGCGCGCCATTACGAAAACGCTATGAAAAACGTGTTCCATTCTTCTGGCCCCGGTGCGTTGACCCATGGTCTTCTGCAATACCTGTTCTCAAGAAAGCACGACCCCGACTGTGTGACGCCCCACGGCCGATGCGAAGACGTCAGTGTATTGCCGTGGTGGTGGTGGGGATACATGGACCAGCATTCGAAGGATCACGCTGCGACGTCCAAGCCAGCTGGTTCCGGAGGCCACTATTTCCTGCACGGGTTTCGTGCATCTTGGACTCACGATAAAATCAACCAGCACGCCACAACAGAAATTATCAAAGAGCAACCCCCAAAACAGATCGAACCACAGGGAAAGTTCGCGTATTTATTCTTTGCGACGTCCACACAACACGCTTGTGCCGTTGAGACTATGGTCCAGCGACTGATTGAACTGGGTTCGTCGTCGTCCGTTGATTTTATGTGCGTGGTGCCGAATGACAAGATACGATTCGCAAATAATCGCATTCAAAAAATCGTGCATACAGAGACACAAGTTCAGAACGATTACTTCAAATTCGCCATGTTGAAACTGTATGGGTTCACGATGTACAAATATGATCGAATCATTCACATGGATGCCGACTCGTATGTTCAGAAAAATCTAGACCATTTGTTTTTGCTTCCGGATGTACCATTGGCCGCTCCTGTTGCAAATTGGGAGAACGAATTCTGTATATCCGGCGCGCTCTTGGTCATCAAACCTGATCGGCATACGTGGCAGACGAAAATTCAACCGAGTATTGCCTCTTATGCGCGATCTGGCAAATCGGAAATGAACTTGCTGAACGAAGTTTTCGAACACAGGATTGGTTCAAATCGGATATTGCCCGAATTATTAATACTGCCATCCAAGTACCTTACACTATCCACAGAGTTCACACATCCCGAACCGTATCACACAAAAATGGCAGACCTCTGGAAAGAAACCGTCGTGTTCCATTTTTCGGGTGGCTATGGCAAACCGTGGGCGCCCAAGAATGTGGCTGCAATGAATGACAATACTCGCAAACTCTATGAGCTAGCGCGAGGCGATGAATGTGCAGTTTTGCCCAAATCGCACAAGTCGACGACTCGCAAGGAATTGGCGACTCGCAAGGAAAAGAGCGTCCCCAACGAGCCCAGAATTGCTGTGGTTGTTCCTACATACAACCGCAGGGGGTATGCGAAGCTTTGTGCAAAAGCTTTGTCAAAGACGATCGATCACAATGATATTTATGTTTTCGATGATCACTCTGATCAGTTCTCTACTGACGATTTACAGAGTTGGTTTGGGACTACGAATGTACGTCAGAACGAGAAACGCCTCAAACCAGACAAGCAGGCACGCAGCATTGTTGAGTGGTTTGTTGACACAGAATACGATTGGTTGGTAACGCTCGATTCCGATTTGATTGTCAGACCGGATTGGCTGTCAGTGTTGAAAAGCCATTTGCACCTTACAGAAGGCGTAATTTCTCTGTACCATTCTTCAAACGTCGCAAACCATCGCACTATCGGGTGTGAAAACGGCATATGTGAAATGAAATCGCTGGGAAATGCAGGTGTTGTTTGGTCAAGAGGGCTGGCATCGAAAATGCTTCAAACGGTTTCAGACGGTGGTGGTTTTGATTGGGGTTGGTCTGATTGGTTAAGAAAAAATGACGTGACTCAATACGCATTTGAGAAATCGCTTGTACTTCATGTTGGCATGCATGGTACGTGGGGAGCAGATTCGAGAAGAGAAAAGTCGAAAGGGTTTGATGTATCCATACTTTCAGAGCCGGTACAAGCACTTGCAAAGTTGTATCTGAAAGGATTGCATCCAGATAAAGAAAATAAGTACACTAGAGGAGTTACACCAAAATTTAGGATTCAACGGTTAGGATAAGATTTACTGTGTGAAGTAATCTTATTTTTGTGAATGGATGAATGAAATGATATAAAATTAACTATAAATAGAACTACTATTATTTACCTAGATGAATATTGGATTCGTGGGTCTCGGCCAAATTGGTCTGCCTATTGCTATTCGTATGGGAAAGAGAATTCCATTGTATGTTTTTAACCGCACCCATGAAAAAGTCAGTCAACACAAAGGCAATATTGGTCAAAATTATATTCCTGCGACCTTGGAAGAAATGCACAATAAAAAAGTCATTTTTACTTGTCTGCCATCTACAGTAGAATCCGGTTCGATTATACGTAAACTTGCGCACGAATCAACATTGCCCAAGACATTTATTGATTTATCTTCAGGATGTTTTAAAGAATCTCGACAAATCAATCAAGACATTCAACCGCATATCTATATAGATGCGCCCATTTCGGGAGGGCCAAAAGGTGCTGCTGCAGGAACATTAACGTCTATGGTTGGTGCAGAGACATTAGAACCGTCCATACAACGATTGATGGAAATATATGCCAACAAAATTGTCTGTTGTGGTGGCGTTGGTAACGGCAATGCTATCAAGTCTGTCAATAATTATTTGAATGTGTCACATTTAATATTAGCATCTGATGCACTATTAGGTTTAAAAAAACAAGCCATTGACCCGGGAGTGGCACTTGAAGCCATCAACGATTCGTCTGGAAGGTCTCTGCAGACACAAGTAAGAATACCAACCGAGGTTCTTACTAATGAATACAATTATGGGTTTAAGCTAAATTTGATGTGTAAAGACGTTCGCAATGCTGAACATATATTGTCAGATGGCGTTTTGTTTAAACATTTTGATTCTATATTACTTCCTTTCGCCAATTCAACAAAAGATTACACAACTATTGTCAAGGAAATTCAAAAGTTAAATATGGAAATTTTTTGAATAAAGGTATAAAAAGAACTATCGTATTGGTAACATGATTAAGTCGAACATTGTTTATGTAGCCATGGCGGCAGATATTATTCACTTAGGACATATTAATATTATAGAAACTGCTGCTTCGTTGGGACCTGTTGTTATAGGATTGTTGACAGACGAAGCTATACGTTCTTATAAGAGACAGCCAATCATTACTTGGGAACAACGACGAAAGGTCATTTGCTCTGTAAAGGGTGTGTCTATCGTTATTCCGCAGACAACGCACGATTATGTGCCTAATCTAGAAACATTGCGCCCGTCCTATGTGGTGCACGGATCTGACTGGAAAACTGGCACTCAGAGTGCAGTGCGTCAGTGCGTGTTGACAACTCTAGAGAAATGGGGCGGCGAATTGATAGAACCGGAATATACTGGAGGAATTAGCACTACACAAATTATAAATAAATGTAAACAAGAAAATTAGATTTAAATTATGTTGCAGGCAAAAACTCATTTAATACCGAAAGCAGTGTTTGCTTTCTTTTCATATACCTTGAATACCCAACCTTGGTCTTCAGACTCGCCAAATCCTCAGACTTCCAAAGTGCAGCGTCATTTATATTCACAGAAGGATATCCGCTTGTCAGCATTTTCTTAATTAAATACTTTCCGGATATATCCTTGTACCCAATACGTTTTTCTGGAATTTTGTTGTGGGAAAGTGGGTTGAAAAACACATTCGCGATATATTTCGCATACCATGTCATTGCGGGTTTAGGATGTTCGTGCCAACATGCTCCTGCCACATTGCCACGCTCTTTTATCAGCCAAGCTTTCTCGGAATCTTTAAAGCAGAATCTAGTTGTATGAGAACTTACAAACTGAAACCATTCTGGATATTCGGACTGCATCTTGATTAGAATAGATTTTAAAAATGGCCACGGAACATGCATGGTTGTCCATTGCATTTTTGGATGTTTTGGAAGTCGTACTCTTTCTTGCCGTCGTGCTGTCACTGGGTGAATAGGTGTTACATATTCAACACCGTTGTCAATAGTGATATCATTTTTGGAGTAAATATCTTGCACACCCCCGCTTGTTGTTGTAGTAATTTTCCCATCTTTAAAGAAATAGTCTTTTGTAAGTGGCTTTGTGATTATGAGATCATCATCACTTACGATAAACCTTTCGGCTAACCCCGGAATGGTATGCAAATTTAATAGAACCGCGAGACCATTTTGTGTTGGACAATTCGAGTCTCCCCCAATGTAATGATCGCAGCGGTTCACCAATTGTACTCTAGAACCAAATTCCGCGAGCCAATCCGGTTTGCGCATAGGATCGGCAAATAAAAAAATGATACGCACCCACGGCGTATATTTTATGTAGGAACGTATAGTGAATTTAAGTATGCCATCATCCCTATTCACGCCAGATACGTCATTCTGAGGTTCTCCAGACCAGGGGATAACTACGTCAATTGGCGGTTCTGTTTTCGCAAGTGCGCTATCCTGTTTGCTTTTTTTTTTCTTCAAGAAAAATATGCCATACTTTCCGCCAATTTTGGCAGCACTCTTGTATCCGCCAAAAGCCTGATATTCAAAATATGGCTCAATATATTTAGAAAAATCTAACCGTTTTTCCCCACTTGGATCCACTTTCAAAACGTACATGCCTTCGTCTTTTAATAAACCCCTTACATTCTTAATATATTCAACAATATCGCTACTCGTTAACTTGATTGCGCCCCAACCAAGCACTCCGAAATCGACGATTACATCAAAAAATGAGGCATACGAAGGATATTTTTCCAAACTTTCTTGAACCGTACATTGAAGTAATCCGTCATTGTTCATTTTCTTCGGCGGATAAGGTTCCATTTGCAAATAAGAAACCTTTGAAGAGCCTATCAAATCTTTGCATCGATATGTGTAACCCCGAGCACCGATATCTAGTACCGTTTTGAACTGCTTTAGCTTTGGATAAAACGACATCATAAATTTTCGATCAGTGTTCTTTCTCCAAAAAGCATCGACATTAGGAGGCTCTGCAATAAGTTTTTTATCCGGCCGTGATTTGGACTCGCTTTCCGAAGTAGTCGCGTCTTTGGGCTTTGAACTCTGTGCAAATATGTCTGTTTCTTTGGGTTTAGAAGTCTGCTCCATGGGCACTAAAGCCTGTGCAATCACACCTCCTTGTTGTTTGACTTTATTTCGAAAATATTCTTGATTTGATTTTTTCTTCTTGAAGATACAAATTGAATATTGGCATTCCATAAGGGACTTATCGTTCGCAGAATAAGAACCGAGTTTATTTTGTAGAAGCGACCTAAACATTTGTCTCGCATAATATTGCATTGAACCCGCATGTTCATCGCCGGGTTTATTCATTTTTGTTTGAGAATCATAAGCTCCATAGGAGCCTCCAGACATATCTTCCGTAACGTAAAATCCTCCTGGTACGACTTCAGGCCAAATCGCATTGAATGATGTTATTATTTGTGCATTTTCATGGCCGCCATCGTCCACAACAAATTCGAATCCCACTGCATTTGGGTTCTTCGATGACCATATCGCACGATCATTCACAGCCTGTAAAAGAAATGCGTTTTGTTGGTCGCCAACATGTACCAAAATTTTAGTACCGTCTGATGTATATTCATATTCAGACGCTACATGTTTTTGGCTACTTGACGTATCGGGCCCGTTGCCATTTCGCCTTTTAGCGAAGTCTAAAGACGTAGAAGGAATTTCACGCACGCCAGCTATGGCCTTTACACACGCTTCCGAGTATTCGATGAAATGCAGGTCTTTAAACCCGACCTGTGCCCATAATCTCGCGGAAGCACCAGCACCGTATGACATTTTGCACCCTAGACCTATTTCTAACATCGGCCCGCGCTCTTTAGGTACGCCTTGGACATATTTCCCGTAGATATAATGATATTGTTGTGTGGGATGTGATACTTTGTCTGTCACGCGCTTGGCAGATATTGCCATTTTATAGAATGCACTGTTTGCGATTACAGAGCCTGCAGCAGCCTCAGCAGTTGAACAAAATGTCGTGCGGCATTTTTTGGTTGTTTGGTCATACATTCCTCTTTCAATCGCACATCCGCCAGATTCCCAACACGCCACACCGTGTATTTCAAATCGAAATTTTATTTTCGACATTTTATTCATCTTTGCATTCTGTAGTTCTACCATTCGTTCTACAAAACGTATCGTACGGGTGCTTCTTACAGGAAAAACATACAACGAGCCCAAAGACATCGGATAAAAGACGTCTTGATACCACGTATGAATAGATTCATCGATTTTGTCCGCGCCTTCATCATGTAGGGCCCAAATCTTGTCGAATTCGTGCTCAACGACCACTATAAGACTGTCGTCTGAACGTTGTCTCTTTCCCTGTGCATATACGTCCATACGCCTGTATCTATCCCGTGAAAACGTTGTTTGGTAATCTTGTTCGAAGCCATACAACCAATTCCGTGTCTCAATAGGCTTTTCTGTTTCGACTGTTGTTTTCGTTTCGGGTGACATTTCTGTTTCGGGTTGGTCAACACTAGGTTTTAACACTTTAATGTCAAAACACAAATTGCGAAATAAATAGGCATTCGTCAAGGAGCCATCTTTTTCATAGCTATCCAATAATTTTTTTCGGAGCGGCGTTTCTGCACACCTTTTTGGCGGGTGAGCTAATCGATCTACCATGTTATTATAATTCAATTCGGGCATAAACACCTCCAGTGACGGTCTGTCGTTCTCTGTTCCGTCTTTGTAAACGAAATCATATGCTGCGAGAACTGCTTTATGAACGTTGCGGTGGTCAATGTGTCCATACTCTCCCCACTGGTTATGCGTGATAATATGCTGAAAACCTGTTGAAAGCGAAAAGACACCCTTCAGCCGCTGGACTAGTTGCTCCTGTTTTTGTGAGGACCACCCGTTGTTATTCGCTGGCCTATAATTACTTGTTTCTGGCCAATCCCACATTTCCCATGATGTTTTGGCGATTGTCATGGCGTGCTCCAAGTGTGTTCGCCTAACTGCCCCCTTTCCCTTGGAATTAGCATCCGTAACCATGATAACATGCGCGTGCTCCCCCAACAGAGAGGCACCCCATATGCTTTCGTCGTCTGGATGGCACACCACGACTAACGTATCTTTCCCAACATCAGATGTACGCTCAGAGGTCGGGTGTCTTTTATCGGGGGGCAGTTTGGGCAGTGGCTTGGCTTCGACAAGCGTGCTTTCGATATCGGCGGCATCATGTTTTGCCGCAAAGTATGGAATGCCATAAAACCATTCGTCGTTGCCCATCAATATGTGCTTTTTTGCTTGCACATGCTGGAACAGCGTGGGGTGTTCGCAATACACATGACTCGAAACGAACTGATCCATGCCTGCCCATTCAGCCTTGCCTCGAATAAGTTCATTTAATTTGTCATAAAATAGCGCGTGATATTTGTCAACATTGTTTTTGTTCACTACAACAACTCCACCCGAAATCAAAACACCGCGAGGTGGATTATTGTAATCGTATGGGGGAGACGTTCGTTTGCATTCATGCCGGCCAACGGACATGACAAAAATTTTGTCGCCGAGTCCGAATAAGGTATTTTGATTCGGCCAATTATATGGAAATTGGAAATCGTTGCGCACATAGCCGATGTCTAACCACATATAATATGGTGTGTTGAAGAATTTCGTAGCTTTTCTGAGAAAATTGGGCTTCTCGCATTGTAATATACTGTAATCGTCTTGATCTATGTTTCGACTCTTAATATATTTGCTTTTCGAATAGAATCCAAGATGATGATTAAATTTTCCTCGAAATTGATTCGTAGATAAATCAGCGATTTCAGTTTCAATCAACTTGGTTGGCAAACCACTGCGTAGCTGTTTGACCATTTCAATATTTTTCGAGTCAACGAATATGACCATAGGCCCTTGGTAGCTCAAGGTATTTCTCATCCACTTTTGGTATTCTTTCTTAGTATGTTTGCTCTTCAGCTGAATATATGCAGTCACAATCGTGAGAGGCCAATGACTTGCTTCTTGGCTTCCACATTGCATGTCGATAGGTGCACCACAACGTCTTTGAGAATACTCAATACACATTCGCTCTCTTTTGCTCAATATTGCTGACTCGCGCACAGCGCGCTTGGCATTCTTCGCTTCATCGACACAGCCTTTGCTAAATGCAGAGTACCAAGAGGAAAACCCCTCACGATTGAGCTGAAAACTCATCTCGCACATGGATAGAATATTGCCAGGGCTTTTATCCGCTTTTACTGGTTTAAGGACTGGACTCTCAAGAGTCCCTGACAGACAATATTCATTAAAGGGCATATGAGGACCATCTTGTTGGTGATGTTGACTTGAAGCATACTCTTTACCATTCCACCGAGTCATTATTTTTATTGGGTCGAACACACTTCCTATTGTATGTTGACCATATTTTATTTTCGAGAAATGACCATCTCCATTGACAATCAATCCACGATAAGGCGCGCTCCCACCCCAACTTTGAAAAGGCCATCTATTCTTGCACAAATTAGGATTCGAGAGGCATTTCTTATCCATTGCAACCCTGTTTCGTTCTGCAGAAACAAAATAGCTGTGCATGTCGACGTGAATTCTACCATCTCCTAATTCACGATCTCTTCCAGGTCCTTTCACTATAAAGAAAGCAGATGTTTCACATTTGAATTTAGGAAATTTGCGTGAAACCGCGATATTGTGATTGTGTTGGCTACACTTGGTCCATTTCCAACCTGTTGGGTGACTATTTTTCATAAAATGTTCGCGCAGGCTACGTTTAATTTGTGTCCAGTGTAGCTCATCTTGCACTTCGACCATTATATCAATATCCCTATCGGCGAACGACATATACTTGTTTGTTAGACCAAAATTGTTCCCAAAACGCAGTGCGCCGGCCAATGTGCCTTCAACAAGCCACCACTTGACATCTAAAGAATTAAGAGCGCGATGTACATCGTCAAATATTTCTTCAAAATATTGTTCGAAAGGCAGCTTGATAGCAGTCTGCTCGTCATTCTTTAATGATGTTGGGATCACGACTTTTGATTCTGCCTTTGCAGTTGATTCTACAAGTTCGTCTTTATGACGAAAACACGATTTCATTTTGGATGGTTTTATATTATGACCAATCACCCACATGTTAGTGTCTTTGCAGTTGCCATGATTTGTCATATGCTTGCTTGTCACCCATTTCACTTGAGAGTGCAAATGTGATTCCTTCAGCCAAATGCCTATTGAAACATCTTCGCCTTGATAGTTGAACAATCTATCAGAGTTTTCGACAATGTAACTCGCCACATTCCTAGAAACAACGTGTCCTACAGAACCAAGTGGGAAATTTGGATACTTTATCTTCTTGTAATGCTTCAATTCAGCCCACTTACCACCACGCGGCACATTCCAGTTTTTTGCAATACGCCCAATGACCATGTAGTCGTGTGGATCATATGTTTTTTGCAGGTAATTTTCAAGAGTATTGACTCGGACAACGGAGTCGTCATCCGTCTTCACAAACCAATTTGCAGTCGTATGTTGCGTTCCCCACTTGTAGCAGTACTTTACCTTTTGTGGTAAATGGCGGTACACATCTACATCAGGCATTGTAATTATATCTCCATGCTTGTCTGATTCACTGGCAATGTGTAAATCTTCCTTTGCGCAATTCGAATTCCATTCTTGTTGGCTTTTAGTAGAGGAAGACTTTGAGCGTGTACACGTCCATTTTTTTCGGTCTCCGGGTGGTATAGGGCAACACTTCCCGACTGCAAAGAAAACATTGTTGTGTTTAGAAGCCCAAGTATCGCGAATCACTTGGCGTGTTTCATATGCCGATCGTCGTGACAGAACACACACCATAACGTTCATAGGTGAAGTAAGCCCCTTTGGTGCAGGTTCCTGGCGCTGTCCCTCTGACATATCAGGAGCATCGGGCGGTAGAAGTGAGGGGTGCTGTTCCATGGGAGTAATGGGCTTAGCAGGAGTTTGCGATTTGTTTTGCACTATTTCAATAGAGCGCAATTTTGGAACGTCTGTACTCGACACAGTGAAAATATTCCCAGGGCGTTCCACTTTCGGTTTGTCTGGAATTTTGCGCCTTGTCGCTACCAGAAATAAAAAATAAACGAATAGGACAGGCAACAAATTCTTCATTACAGGCAACAAATTCTTCATTTATACATTATTTTATTTCTGTAAGTACACGAGGAAGATAACATTTGGGATTCGTTTGATATCGAAATATATCCCGATTCTATGTTAATCATAGACTATATAAGGTTTTCAGCAAAATACACATGTCTTTCATCGAAGATTTTGTTGCTGAACACTACAATCCTTCCGATAATGATACGCCATTTCCTCTCACCGATCAAATGTTTGATGGCAAAGAGGTCGTGGCCATGATTGAAAATATCTTGTCGAATCATATCACATACGGGCCGAAAGTTGTGGAATTTGAGAAAGCCTACGCTGAATATCTGGGCGCCCCGTATGCTGTCATGGTAAATTCTGGATCGTCTGCGAATTTGCTAGCGATGGCCGCACTATTGAACCCGACAAGGCCTGTTAAACTCAGCGCCGGTGATCATGTAGCAGTACCTTCGGTGTGTTGGTCGACATCTGTTGCACCTATTCTTCAATTAGGATGTGTTCCTGTATACGTTGATGTGTCTCCCACGACTGCCAATATTGATTTGGATCATCTGGACTCAATTCTGAAAGAAGACCCAAAAATTAAGGCCGTTATGGCGGTGCATGTCATCGGCGCTTCTTGTGATATGGTCCGGTTCGTGGACATTGTGCGCAAATACCATTTGATGGTCATTGAAGACACGTGCGAATCTATGGGTTCGACTTTTGAAGGGAAATACCTAGGAACATTCGGCGACTTTGGTACATTCTCTATGTATTATAGCCATCATATGACTTGTGGTGAGGGCGGTATTGTCACTTGCCAAACAGAAGATGACTATCATCTGCTTTTGTGTTTGCGGGCTCATGGTTGGACTCGCCATTTGCCTAACAAACACGATGTCGAAGCTCAATATCCTGATATGGACAAGCGTTTTCTATTTATAAATACTGGGTTTAACCTGCGCCCAATGTCTATTCAAGCTGTCTGCGCTTCTGAACAATTGAAAAAGCTTCCAAAATTCGTAGAGGCACGGAAATATTCCTACAAGAAATTGTATGATGGAATGAAAAACAATCAAAAGTTTGATATCGTTCGTAGTCAGGCAGATGCGGCATGGTTTGGGTTTGCCATTGTACTTCGAAAGTTGTACTGGCATCAACTCGGGGAACTCAAGGAGCATTTGCAATCGCTTGGCATTGAGCACAGACCGATTATATCTGGGAATATGGCGCGTCAACCTTTCAACAAGTTGTATAATGTTTGCGCGGACGCCACCGACTTTATCGGCGCTGAGATCATTCATCATGGTGGGCTTTTTATTGGACTACACAGTAAACCACTTTCCGATACCAGAATTGAACTGTTAACGTCTGCGCTGTTGCAATTCAATTGGGTGCGGAAGCCCAGAATATTAATCACCGGTGGTTCCGGAATGCTTGGTAATGCACTGAAGAGCACGATTGAAGACGGGTTCTTCTTGTCTTCAGAAGATGGCGACCTTCGCGATTTGAAGCAAACTGAAAAGATCTTTCGCAGATTTCATCCAACACACGTTATCCACGCTGCTGCGGATGTTGGCGGATTGTACAAAAACCTCAATTCGAACTTTGATATTGGCATGAACAATATCAAAATGAACACAAACGTCATCAAATGTGCATTGAAATTCAAAGTTCAGAATTTAGTTGCAATTTCATCTACTTGCGTTTTCCCCGAACGGTCGGACAAATTCAATGAATCAATGATACATACCGGCGCACCCCACCCATCGAACGCTAGCTACGCCATGTCGAAACGTATTATGCATTTAGACATCGCGCGGGTCAGAGAGACTGCTGGCTACAAGTGGAATGTACTCGTACCATGCAATATGTATGGACCTCACGATTCATTTTGTCCTGTCAACGGGCATGTCATTGGTTCTCTGATTGGGAAAGCAACCTCGCAGAATTCCGTTATGCAAGTATACGGCACTGGTAAAGCTCGAAGACAGTTTATGTACGTCGGGGATTTCGCACGAATCGTCACGCACGTCATTAAAAACCCGTTCTGGTTTCAAGACTTGATTTGTGCCCCAAAAGAAGAAGTGTCTATAGCAGATTCAGCTCAAATTATTGCGAATTTGACAAACAAAGCTATAGAATACGACAAAACAAAGACAGATGGTCAACTCAGAAAATACGCGTCGTCGACTAATTTTGATTCGATATTCCCAAATTTCGAATGGGTTCCGTTGGAAAAGGGAATACATTTAACACTAAACTGGTTGAGAAAAAATTAATATTATTTTGATATGCAATTTGTATTTTTGTACTAACATCAGACATCAAAGAATGGATTTATAATCGTGCATTAAAATCATCCTCCTCCTCGGAGATTTCGAGGGGTTCCATTGGCTTTGCGGCAGTCAGGTCATCATACAACTTGGAAATCTCACCACCAATGTCCACTGAACGATAGCCCTGGGCGTAGCGCAAACACGTGTACAATCCCAAAGGCACGAGGGCAAACGGTAAAACGCACAAGGTCACCAGCTTGGACACGTGTCTGCTCATCGTTGTCATTATACAAATGACTGTGAGCAAACACCAATAGAATGTCCTTGCAGACCACACGCCAGTGTCCAAAAAGACATGGAATAAGATACAGCAACACCACAACACCCATTCTATAACGGACCAAACGTCAGCACCGTCCTCGACATTCTCGTACACGCGCAATGCTGCCATCGCCACCGAAGGAACCGTTGTCACGTACAACAGCCCGTCCATCGGCAATCGAACAGACATATACTGGACCAAAACCCAAAAGGTAATGCACGTCAAATGAATATGGGGCGCCCAGTCGCGCCCATTCAATATAATGACATAGCACGAACACACACCCACCACAAATATCATCATTGTCAATCCGAACCCTGCTATGGCCAACACAACCATCACGTTCACCCACTCAAGGCCGTCCATCATAAACAAAGCCGGAATGAATATATGCACGGCAGACCACGCCACTGTCGACCAACGATCCGCATGGCTATCCACATCGTGCTTCACTATACGTTGCAACTGGAACAATGTCACCACGATGACAGATACCAATGTCGAATGAATCGCGAACAGAGGTACGAAACGCCAATCAGTATCGTACAATGTACCCAATAAAAACCATGCGTACATGAACAACAAATACAAAACAAACACGAAACGCTCGAACAACATTGCCAGCACCAATGAAACTTAAATAGACATAAGTAACCTATAAGAGGACTTGGATTTTTCATTACTACATCTAATCACGCACCATGAATATCGTTGCTCTCAAACAAGAACTCTTCACGGATCTACAAGATCCCATGGCATTTATAGAGCACAAGAAGATGAACACTACCGGCGACCCAGTTAGGGCGAAACAGTTTGGCACGACGACGTACTTTTATGCTGAAAACGGTGACGAGTGGCGGGTCAATACCGACGAATGTCGCGTCATGGTTTCGTCAATCAATACGTTTTCAGAACAACATCAAAAGTTAGTTGTCTCGTGTTCCGAATCTTGGACAAGCAACATTCGCGAGAAACTCAAGGCCGCTGCAAAGCTGGCATTTACATCAGACGAAATTAAGAAACGAGAAGGAGAGACCTTCGAAGCCTTTTGGGGACAATGCAGAGTGCCCAACACGCTCTCCATAGAGACATATGCGTTTTCACGGCGTGGTAGTCGACACATCTACATACCAATGTTCTTTGGCAAAAAAGAAATCACAGGTCGATACAAACTCAAAGTTGGCGACGTTGTCAACCTCTCAATTCGATGGCATCTCTGCCAAACCGTTGATGGCGACCGAATCTACACTGGTTATCGTCCGATGTTTTCGGGGGGGATCGAAATGATTCGCAAAGCAGGGATGCCAGATCCCATTCGAAAACCATGGTCTTGGTCTCGTGTCCAGTTTGAGACACTCACAGTCGATATGTTCAATTGTCTGACTGTAAGAATCCCATGCATGGAAATACAAAATGTACAGGGAGCAAACGTCAGAGTCAGAGTGTCGGAGGACTTTGACTCGTGCATGCAAAATTTCCACAAAATGGCACGCGCGACTCCTTGGAACCACTGTATTACGATTCACGGCCTTGATTCCTCCACCGTCGGCGCCAGACTGATGGCCACCATCGTGCCGGCCAAAAACAACCAACACGTTGAGTGGACGACTCAGAAACACCGGATAATACAGACGCGCCCGACAAAGACCGCGCCAACGACAGTCCGCGCTGGACTACAGAGTCCTGAGGGGACGGCGGTGGGGAAAAGACATGCCGACAATACGGACACGTTAAACAACGAGAAAACCAAGCGTCAATGCACTTCAAATGGTACGAATGTCCACAAGACAATGAAATAGACGACCACATCGGCTGCCAACACACCGGACACTTTTCACACGATTGACAAAGCGGATTACATACATCTACACTTAGACGATGTGTCATATTTTGTATAGTTATATGTTAACGATTATACTAAATTTTAGCCATATTTAAGAACACGACCCCAGGGGAGCATGACGTTTGTAGATGTAATCACAGATATTTTCTTGGTCATTGTTACGGTCATTTTTTGTGGTGTAGTTCTATCGTTCATAATAGGCTTCTTTGCGCAATTCTGCCCGTGGAACTACGCTTTCACAGTAGCGCCAGCACGCACAAGAGTAGCACCGGACGACCAGCCAACGCCACAGCAAACGCCAATCGCCCCGCAAATACCAATTGCGTCGTACAGGAAACCGATGCCACCACGAATAATACCACACAAATGCAATAATGATCAATGCAGTATTTGCTTAGAAACTATCAAGAAAAACGACATCAGAAGTCAATGCGTCAAGTGCTATAATTGTTTCCACAAAAAATGCCTAGACACATGGCTTCAAAATCATAACACGTGCCCACTGTGCAGAACAGATTGGATCCAATTTTGATGATGCGCATATTATACTTCTATATATGGCGGTACACGATCGATGACGATAACCTTCGCTTGATGGCTTTCAAGGATCGATTGAGTTTGATGCACCGTCAATAATGCTACAAGTGACAGGACTCCAAGACAGCCACACACGCCATACACAGTATCGGCACTTGGCAATGATAAGCAGTCTTCCAACTCAATACGCAGTGTCGTGTTTTGCCAAATACACTGTGCTTGTTCTTGATCGAACTGAACGTGACAGTCTGTGCACATCGACTTGAACGAATAGAAGAACGACACGACTGACAACACCGAGGCGCTGACAAGCAGCGACAAGACGCATTGTGTGATTGCATAGCATCTTAATGCATGTGTCTCACCATGTTCGGCCACCAAATGACCAAAGGCCGGCAACCAAAATCCACAAAAGATCATAGCAAATGCAACAAATGGTTGAGACGGATCGAATGCCTTACAGAAGAAAATACAGTTCAAAAAGATCAGTATTTTACATGTCCGACAAAAGGTCGTCAGGGCAAGGCCAATTGGAACGGCCTTTGCGACGACGTTCTGTTCCGGCATTATTTACAGAGGACAAAAACACATTTATACTCTTATTTTTCATTCGACCTCTGTATTTTTTAGGAAGAACGTTTTTCTTCGTGCTGGTGACGCCCTTATGCAATCCGTATTCGCTGTACCGACTTCGTAAACAATACAACGCTCTTTCGCGCGCGTAATCGCAGTGTAAAATCTCTCCCTTTTATCACCCCAGCAGCTTGTGGATTTGACGATGACGACCGGATACTCGCTTCCTTGGGCCTTGTTCACAGTAAGGGCGTATGCAGGTCGTAGATAGTCTTTCACAAGACATACTTCTTCTTTTTTTGCATCCTGTTGCTTTTGCCCGGCCGTGCGCGTATTCGCATTCGCATTCGCATTTGCCTTGGGTGGATGTACATAAAAGTCTACGTACGTGTGGCCGACCTGTTTTGGAAAAGCAACAGATATGGAATTACCCAGGATGTCGATGACCTTGCCTATTTCGCCGTTTGCCACTTGCAATGACATGCCCGCTGACCCGTTTGACGCATACTTGTTCGTTATATTTATAACCGCGTCACCCTTTCCGAATCTCCAATCAATGTATCGCCATTCACCGTTAGAGTAATCCATATTCATTTCGGCAGACTTGCACGGGTTTGGATGTATCGGATTGATCAAGTCACGCAGAGGTCCATTCAGCATCGCAACTTCCTTGTTGGTATTGCACAAAACCATTGGCATGCTCTTCGTGTCGCTGTAAATTTGCGACACTTTCTCGACGATCGATCCAGCGCTCTTGTACGGATGAACAATAAATGATTCTGCAGACTCATCCAAACACGGATCGCCTACTCTGATCTTTTGACCGTTTGTGGCTATGAACGATTTGTCTCCAGACCGATAAATCTTTGTCAATTCGATTTTGGGATACTCAGAATCGCACAAATCTCGAAACAACTGACCAGGACCAACAGAGGTCAACTGAGCGGCGTCGCCGACGAATATAATCTTGGAGAACTTACGTTTTGTAAACAACTCTGCCAAGACTTCAGGCTCTTGCATTGATTGTTCGTCAAGCAAGAGAGTCGAATCAACCTCTACAGTCTCTGACATGTATTTGAGCCGGTGCACTGTGTAAGCCTCCACGCCAGTCACCTCGGTAAGACGCTGGGCCGCTTTCCCAGTCGGGGCAGCACACGTCACATCACCATACAGACTTTTCACAATATGTTTGCACACTGTCGTCTTGCCAACGCCAGCTCCTCCCTGGAGAATGAAGACTGGCTGCGTACACGCTTCAGCAACGGCTCTACGCTGATTCTCGTCCAGTTGGGCCGTCTCGGGAGGAGGAGTCCAACGAGTATACCGGTAGTCTCTCACTATATTTGACAGAGTCTCCTCCAAATACTTTTCGATGCTAGCATACCTTTTGACGGCAATATAACCTTCGCGCACGACCACAGGCCAAGTCGGACCTATACGATCACTCATCACAGACCGAAAATCTCGCAAGGGCATCCAATAGTCACCTGTTCTTCGCATGTGACGGATAATCGTGTCGATCGCCTGACAACGCTTGAAACCAGGATCAGGCTGGGGTCGCTTCATGTCGAGCGCCGCGTTCTGTGCCAATTTCTCACGGGTCTTTGGTCGCAGAGTTTTCTTAAACTGTTCTTCTTTCTCAGAAATTTCTATGAAACCATTGTATTCAGACCCATACCACAATCGCCACGGATCCGCCTTCAAAAAGTCAATTAATTCCTGCATATTCATATTGAAATATTGAAACAGTGTCAACAACTGTTCTCTAGAAACACTGTTACACATCAATGGAAACTGTTTATACAACCGCGCAGAAGCGTCCAATTGCATGCGAACCGTTTCGTACGAAGCATACATATCAAGAAGCTTCTTTTTACCGATCTTGGGAATACTCATCAACTCGGCAGATTTCTTCTCTTGCAAAGCGTAAATCAATTCCTTTACCTTCATTCGGCTAAATATTGCAGCGCGATCCTTATATCCAATGCCATGCATATTAAACGCATACTTTAACAAATGCGCTTCTGGCGACACAATCTTACCCTGGTTAAAAGAAGCCCGTACGCGCCCGTCAGGAGTACGCTTGCGACTTATATTGCCCCGGTAAATCTGACCAGCTACAATATAACACGCATCGCAACCGAATTTCCCGCCACAAACACCACGCGTACCATCCTTCGTGCGATACTCCACTAATGCCCAATTGCCATATTGTGCATTAATCACCTTGGTAATTTCGATCAACACCATCTTTTTTATATACAATATATACACTAGTGCATTCTATTTGTCACTTATATGTTACATTTGTTTTTTTTCAAGTACTTAATGACATATAAATAGGGTTAGCGAAGCCAAATGTCAGGCACACAAGCTCCGCCGAACACGCCAGTCTTAAGCGCAGCCGGCGGGCCATCATCCAAAGATAGCCACGGAGCCTCGCACAATTTTAACCAGTTCAGCATATATTCAAATGAAGAACATACCAACAAACTTCAACAACATATTGACAAGACCATTTTTCACTGGCTTCAAAACAATAATGTTGCTGAAAATTTTGCTCAACAAAAAATTCAAACTATATAAGCTCGCAGTGTAATTCGTAACAATATGGCCCTCATACTTAACAAATTTTACATGGTCACAACGTCAGAAGCAGGCAAAAAAATAGCCAAAAGCAGCACGACTGCATTTCATAAGGCCATAAATAAAAGGCCCACGCGTCTCAAGTTACAAAATGTCACCGAAGCCACCTATACGTTTCTATTTAATGGGAATGGGCAGGATATCCTGAAAAAATATGTACAACTTGAACAGGCATTTGTCGAAACTCCTACGAAACTAAAATCAAACATGCTCATCAATACAATATGGAAAATGGACGACGGTACAGAAGAAACGACACAATATAGGTATGTTCAAGATTATTATGATGATGGCACGTCATATGATATGCTAATGCCACTCTATAAAAGATATTCTCGCGATGGTGCGGACAATGTGCCTGAAGATGAAAAATTGACTGAAAAATCCACAGATATTATTGAATACCCAGACCCAGGCGATGTTCCGAATGACGATTGGTATTGGCCTGTGTACGAAGAGCTGCTCGTCGGAGATAAAGTCGAAGTATATTTTGCACATGATTATCGGGGTGAGGTTCTCCCTGAATTTAGAGCTAAAGGCTGGGAGAAAGTCGAGATCATGGAGAGTGTGGACTACGAAGACAATAGTCATAAATTCAGAGCAGAATACATCACGCCAAAACGGAAAATCGAAGAGGGAGATGATGCAGATACCATAAACGACAAGAAAGCTGACAACCAAGTCGTGGTCGACGTGTGGTACAGGCCTGTGCGCCGTTTAGAGGATTCAGACTCTGGAGAAGATTCTGATAAATCAGTTGATGCAAATGATCTGGTTTCAGACCCCGAGGACGATGAAGTACATACCGAGGGCGAAGACATACAATACAAAGGGAATACATACGTCCTGAGCTTCGAAAAAGACGACAAAGGAGATAGAATTTACAAACTGAAAGAGAAAGAAGGCGATGGCGTTGAAAGGCTCACGAGCGAACAATTAGACAACCGGTTCATACCCGAGTTAAGCATTGGTAATCGCATCTTGCACAACGACACAGTCAAGGAAATCGTCGGTATTAACTACACGCACAAAAAATACGTGGTCCGAGAAATTGACGACAGCGGCTTTGTTCTATCAGATTCGAGTGATGACGCTAGTGACTATTTGTTGTGTGACGACGAGATGGTTAGCGCACAAGACATCAAAGAACTAAGAACTGTCATCTCTCTATTCAGGCGAGGAGATAAAGTTCTGTACAATTGGCACATATGTCAAATAGCCATCGTAAATGAAAATGGCAAATACACTTTGATTGATCTGAAAACACGTGAAGAATTGCCCGATGTTTCAGAATCAGACATCACTGACAATGACTTTGTACTTAAGAAAGACGACTCGACCGTCTGGAAATTCGTCAAAACCAAGGATAAAAAAAACGGAAAAGGAAAAGAAGTTCCACACGTCTATTTGCAAAACGAGAGAGAGAACAGCAAGGGAAAAAGAGGAAAGAAAAAGTCTTTCATGGTATCAACGTACCAAAATAATTTTATTGCAGATCAAAGAGAGATAGGAGATTTTTTGAAGGGAAAAGATAGACGAGACGGTCCTAGCGGACACGATAGCGATCTGGCATATTTGGTCTATAAAAAAGGCGATAAAGTACTTTATGCACCAGAGGGTGTCAAAGAAGTAAAAGCGACCGTCAAATATGTAGAAGAGGACACAATTCAAATTCAAATTGATGGTGCTTCCGAAACAATAAACGTTAGAGATGACCAGCTTCGGCTGTACAGAGGTGAGGAAGAAGAAGTTATTTTGGAGGTAGGCGATTATGTATTTGAAAAAGGTACCCTGTGGCAGATAGCTACTCGCGAGGGAGATACATTTATATGGAAAGAAATTGAGAAAGCCGTACACGGGGATGTTTTGGCGTACAAGGGGGACGATAGAAAAAATAGAGTTGAATACAAATTCGACGATGATTCCGGAAAGTGGGTTGAACGAAATCCTGAGGATGATTCCGAAGACGAGGATTCCGAAGGCGATGCACCCGTGGAAGCCGAATATAGGGAGGGTGAATATGTTGAAATAGACGGTGGTAATATTTCAAAGATCGAGAAAGTAAATCGTACCAAATACAAATTGGAGGGTATGGAAGATTGGGTTGACGAAGATCGTATTCTCAATCGTTATATACCAGAATTTGGTCTGCGTGATCCAGTATTCACTGTAAGTGCGTGCGAACTAAGAGAGATTAAAAGTGTCAATGGTGATGGCACGTACACGTTAAATGGAGACGAGAGAGTTCCAGAAAAGGATTTGAGAGCGGCTATTGAGCTTGTAAAGTCAGGCAGCCTGGTACGAGTTTCTGGAGAAAAGCACCAGTATTTCATAGTGCTAGAAGTTGATGGATGCAATTATCATTTGAAAAATATATATTCAAACGAAGAAAGTTTAGTTGACGTAGAAAAAGTCGACGAATTTGAAGCTTCCGGTTTTGAATTGGGCTGTGTTGTGAAATACAAAGTGGGTGATGTCGAAAAGTATGGAGAAGTCATTGAATTTGACAAAAAGAGTTGCTTGTATACAGTAAAAGACTGCAATGGCAGTCCTTTTTCACATATTCGAGAAAACGGACTTGAAGCTGCTGAGCCAATGTTGAGTGAAGATGTAAAGGTGCATGTGAAATCGGCGTTGGTTTTCTCTATTACGGGTGTCGTTCAAAAAAAGAGGACTTACACTCTTAAGTCAGAAGAAGTGTCAGAGTCCGAAGTTTCTGAAGTGGGTTTTGGAGATGGTGAAGGGGATGAAGAAGAAGCCGGTGAAGACCCCCTATTAGAGAAAGGAACTTCTGTCACGTTGAGACTAGAAAATCCTACTTTTGTAATAAAAGCGAAAAACGAGCTCAAGCGGACGTACAAGGTCGGTGGTGTATTCTCAGCAAATGTGGTGGATAAAGTTAAATAAGTTCTACATATATAAACTTGATTATATTTAATTTGTCAATGCATATAGTTACAATGTTGGGTGATACAAGGGTTGGCAAATCGGCTTTGTGTCAGCAATGGTCATCTGGAACGATGTCAACGTCGTACATGTCGACGATTAGCGTGGATCATTACTTGTTGCCTGATTTAACTTTGCACGATACTCCGTCTGTCGCCCGATTCCACTCAAAGTTGGATGTATACTTGTCGTCAACGGACGTGTTTGTTTTAGTAGGAAATGAGGATTTGGCCACGGATCATTGGTGGGCAAGAATCCACGCACTGGTTCCGTCCGCGTCTTGGTTATTTGTTTGGACGGGCTCAGTAGCTTGCCCAAACAGAAGAAAGTGGGCAGCTGAGCGCGATATTTCTGTTGTCTATACTGATTTGAACGATCAACATCAGGTAGAAGCAGCACTTATTGAGTTGAAAAAGGTTGCTCTTGAGCATGCTCCTCGGTTGGAACGGGTTCCTCTGGGCTATTACGAGTATTTTGTGGATGAGGCACGTCAGTGGGTCCCGTGCGTATAAGCTCTTCCGGTGTTGGTAGTGGCGTGTGTGCTTTGACTGGGTCAAAGTATGCTCCGTTGTTGACTTGTTCTCTTTCTTTTAGTAGGAATGGTATTTTGTCTATTTCGTTCTGTAGGCATTCGAACCCAAATGTTTCAACTTTATTATGTGCCAAATCGTTTTGCAATCGATGAATGGACGCTCCGTATTCCTGGCGTTCCCATAAAATATCTGAGGAAAGTCTTGCCTGCATATATTGACAGAGCTTTAAGTTGGAGGGTTTATCAGGCCAAAAGGCAATTGATGTCGCGGCTGATTTCGTAGAGCGTTGTGCAACTGTATACATTGTATTTGTGTTCGTTTCCTTTTCAAACCCGATACACAGCATGCATAGGTCTTGCAGACTTTTCAAGTGGTGTACCATGGAAACATGCCAATTTGTCTGAATAATTGGGTGATTGACGGATGGTAATTTCCATTTCCATGATTGAAGGGTAGCGACCGCTTGTTTGTGTTGATCACTGGCGCGCTTATAATCTTTAGAGGCTGCAATGTATTCACCAGATGATAATTTGACGTTCGCAGATTTCTGCAATAGACTGGACAACAAAGCGCGCGCAATAACGCCTTCGAATTTCCAACAAGAGGACGAAATTCCTTTTGAGTCGACTACCCAGTGAAAGTAGGGTTGTTTGTGAAGTTTTTTCGTTGGGTCTAAATGAAGACAAACTTTGTCAAAACATTCGATATATTTTTGCAATCTTGAGACGAGCATATCGTGGTTATCGCCCGCATCGAGCAATTGTTGCACTGCCATGCGGTGTCTTGTCAATTCGATATTGCTAGGATTTTGATCTGCAATTATCTTTTCGTATTCCACAGGTTTGTGAATGTGGAAATTCATTCTGTGGAAGCCCTTCGGTGAACACTGTGAACTTATATACAGGAGTTTAATAATTGGCAATTGCGTTTGCGGATATTTCAATTGGCAATTGCGTTTGCACAAAATTCAATTGGCAATTGCGTTTGCGAAAATTTCAATCGGCAATTGCGTTTGCGGATATTTCAATTGGCAATTGCGTTTGCGAAAATTTCAATCGGCAATTGCGTTTGCGGATATTTCAATTGGCAATTGCGTTTGCACTTGCGGATATTCCAGTATATTTCGCTCTTGTGCTAATCATATATCGTAATCTTTTTATGTTCCTCTAACCGAGTAAACTATTGATGTCTCTTCGCGTTGCAACCGGGGGCAATGTCGACGCCGGAAAGTCTACGCTAACCGCTTGCTTGTTCGGCGAAGTCGACGACGGTCGCGGCGCTGCCCGCGCAACCCTGTTCCAGCATCAGCATGAAAAAGAGACTGGGCGCACCTCAACCGTGACCATTCGAGAAGGACGCATCGGGGATCGCCACGTCGTTCTCGGCGACTTGCCGGGCCACGAAAAATACTTTAAAACGACCATTTCGGGCATGGTCGGCCTCATGACAGACTACGTCCTGGTCGTCGTCGCTGCAAATCGCGGCGTGACATCGATCACGAAGGAACACTTCAAATGCGCCGCATGCATGAATCTGCCTATCATCGTCGTCGTGTCCAAAATCGATTTGACTCCCAAAAACATACAAAAAGAAACCCAGCAGCAAATATATAAATTGTGTAAAAAGCACAATCGCAAACGGTACCGCATAACGTCTACGGAGCCTAACGTCCACGTCATTTCCGGCTGTGTGGCGCGCGCTGTTGTACCGGTAGTGTCGCTGTCGTGCGTGACGCTTAATGGCATGGACCAGTTCCACGCATTGTTCAGTCAATTGCCGATTTGGCGCATCTACGACCTGGAGACGTCGTGTGCCATTCAGATAGAATCAATTTTCCGGGTCAGAGGCGTAGGCATTGTTGTGGGCGGCGTGTGCGTCCGCGGAACCATTCCTACCGACACTTGGGCTTACTTGGGTCCGTTCAAACAGGGAGAATACAAAAAGGTGCGTGTCAAGTCGATATTCACTGAGGATGTGGATTCTGGTAACATTCAAGCCGGGCAGTACGGGACGCTTGCGATAGTGCATAAAGGATTGAAACGCAAACACATACACAAGGGTATGGTGCTGACAACTGATCCTGAAGCCGTCGCCATTCGCGAGATCGAGGCGCGCATTTTCGTGTTACACCATGCGACAACGATAAAGGTCGGCTACACGCCAATTTTACACTGTCGAACCGTGAAGAAAGCAGCACAAGTGGTCGAGATGAACAAAGATCTCGTTCGCTCGGGCGATTATGCGAAAGTTACGCTGCGTTTTCGCGACCCAGTCTTTGTCTTGCCGGGAGACCATTTTGTGTTTCGCGAATCGCGCTCCAAGGGCGTAGGAAAAATTATACAAACTAGATAATCCATGACTTACTTTAGTTTATTTCAGGTAGTATATAAAGCCTGCCAAGCACACTCATAATGAGTCAGCTCAAATATCGTCCCAACTTCATGCAGGCCGAGCCAAAGCGGAAGAAGCCGAGTTCGGCTAAGAAGCCAAGTTCGGCTAAGAAGACCTCAAAAAAGGCAAAACCTTCGCCGCCTGACAAAGATATTTTCACTGCATGTCGCGAAGGGGGCGTTGAAACTGTCAGACAGCATTTGGCCGCCGGCGCGGATGTGAATCAGGCCGACGAGCATGGCGGCACGCCACTTAACATGGCGAGTCACATGGGCCACGCCGAGGTTGTCAAGTTGCTTTTGGCGGCTCCGGGCATAGATGTGAACCAGGCCAATAATGATGGTTTCACGCCACTTTACAACGCGAGTTGGGATGGCCAGGTCGAGGTTGTCAAGTTGCTTTTGGCGGCTCCGGGCATAGATGTGAACCAGGCCAATAATAATGGTTTCACGCCACTTTTCTGGGCGAGTGGGAATGGCCACGCCGAGGCTGTCAAGTTGCTTTTGGCGGCTCCGGGCATCGATGTGAACAAGGCCAATAATGAAGGTTGCACGCCACTTTTCATGACGAGTGGGAATGGCCACGTCGAGGTTGTCAAGTTGCTTTTGGCGGCTCCGGGCATAGATGTGTGGCGATACGACAATGATGGTGACACGCCACTTTTCATTGCGAGTCAGGATGGCCACGTCGAGGTTGTCAAGTTGCTTTTGGCGGCTCCGGGCATAGATGTGAACAAGGCCAATAATGAAGGTTGCACGCCACTTTACATTGCGATTCGGAATGGCCGCGCCGATGTTGTCAAGTTGCTGCTGCGCAAACCTGGTATAGAAACATCATTTGTTTTGGCTGCTTTCCGTAAATTTCAAGTTGTAGACACTGGGCTGGAATTGAACACGGCTGATGTAATTAATTATACGGAACCCCTAACAAGTCCAGTTCGATGCCTGCCCTGCAGATGTGTATTCAATTTTGCGGGATTACACAAATGGACTAAACGAAACAATACTTGTCCGACATGTAGACAGGTTATCGAAAATGTAGAGTCGATGTCGGAAGCGGCAGTAACACGCTGGGATGCTATGAAAAGCCTCTATGAAAAAGCTGAGGAAGAGGAAAAACGGGCAAAGTGGTTGATGGCTCATGCAAAGACTCTGCTGGAAGCAAGCAAAGCGAAACAGTCAGAAAATGCATTTTCGAACCGATTTAAGACAAAACTGAGTTTAAAGTTTTAGTAAATCGCATATTTTAATCATATGATGTATTGTATTTTTGTGTCGTCTAGATGGTCAGTGAATCAATGTCTAAGCGTCGTCGTTTGGATCCAACAACGATTTTCGACCCGGTGCACCGTGAGTATGAGTTAGGTCCTGAGATAATTGACGTAATCAATACGCGTCATTTCCAACGCTTGCGACGTCTTCGCCAATTGGCTACTGCTCACTGGGTATGGCTTGGTGCTACACATACACGATTTGAGCATTCCATCTCTGTGGCATATTTGGCGGGATTGCTTGCGAAGGGTTTACAGCAAAAGCAACCCGAACTTGAGATAACAGATCGTCAGATTCTGTTGGTGCAATTGGCCGGACTGTTGCATGATGTAGGCCATGGTCCGTTTTCGCACTTGTTCGATGATGTGTTCCTGAAGGATTCTACAGAGGCTATGGCTCACCACGAGAATAGATCCGTTGCGTTGGTGGATTTACTGTTGCGTGAATCTGTGTACGTATATTCGACTGAGGAGATCGCATTTGTTCAGGCCATGATTGTGCCAAAACAAGGCCAGCATAGTTTCTTCTATGATATTGTGGCAAATATGGATAGTCATTTGGACGTGGATAAGCTCGAATACATTAAGCGAGATGCGCGGGCGTGTGGGCTTTCGCAAGGTGGATTCGACACTGACACTATGCGAATTATTAATTCTGCCAGAGTTGTGAATGACCGCATATGTTATCATCAGAAAGTGTATGAGGACATCTACAACGTATTTCAGACTCGTTATCGGCTTCACACAACGGTGTATCGCCACCCCGTGGTTGTAGCCATCCATCATATGGTTGCAGACGTGTTGAAATTGTCGGGGTTGCCTTTGGCCGAATCTATTACTGATATGGCTACGTTTTGTCGTTTTGACGACAGTATCTTGGATACGATTCGTCATTCAAGTGATAAGGGTATGCGTCCAGCTCAAGAATTGTTGCGAAGAATTGACGAGCGCCAGCTGTACAAGGTTGTGGATACGTGTAAGCGCAGTAAGCCCTGGGTAAAAAACCCTTCCGTCAAAGATTTGTCGTATTTGGATTCAGATTTGCATGAAAACGATGTAATAGTGGATTGTTCGTGTGTCGGATTCACCGGCAAGGCCGACGGGCATCCAATGGACATGATTCGTTTTTACGATTCGTCAAAGCCTGATAAATCATTCAGGATAAAGCGCAAGTCTGTGTCTACCTTATTGACACCGCGATACTGTGAGTATTGGACTCGTGTAATTGCCCGTGACCAATCTAAAATTGGATTGATTGAAAAGGCTTGGAAGAGTTGGCAGGTCAGTATTTAGAGGGATTCCGGTAGTAAGAGACACATGTTGAGCCATCATAGACTCAAGTGTTGCTTTGTTGGGGACTATGGTGTTGGCAAAACATCTGTAATGTTTTCATTTTTAGATAGACCTGTTAGTAAAGTTAAGGCAACGATTGGTGTAGATTTTTGTTCAAAGATGATTCGAGTGGGCGATGCGGATATTCTATTAAGCTTATGGGACACTGCTGGGGCGGAGACGTATAGATCGTTGATGCACTCGTATATTCGCGATGCTGATATAATAGTGTTGGTGTATGACCGGGCAAAATCGGAGTCGAATATAGTATATTGGATGAGAACGATTGAGCATCATAGAGCTCGTGTCATTGGCGTGCTTGGGAATAAGAGCGATTTGACCACTGGTTTTCACCGTGACTTGGACGAATTATTGTTCCCTTGGTCTCGGCAGAAATTCAAAATAGTAACGGGCGCATGTTCGTCGCGAAACAGCGAAGAGGTGAAATCATTTTTGAAGAAATGCATACTCAAATCTTTAGAGGACAACAAAGTTGATGAAAGTCAAATTGCTCTTGAGAAACACTCGAAAAGAACTCTTTCCTACAAATGTTGCACATAATCCATTAACTTTGTAGAAAACACGTATAAAGGCCGTGAGTTTAATATCAAATGTCTGCCGCAATGATCCAGAAAGCCGCAATCTCAAAAGTCCCGAAGAAAACGCGTAAGGAACGACGCAAGGAGAAAGAAGTTCTTGCTTTGCAGGAGCAGGCGCGTTGTATCCTCCCAGCGACTACGTTTCGACGTATCGTGACCCAAGAGGCGGCGAAACATTCTTCAGAGCGTCTCCGCTTTAACGCAGACGCAGTTACAGCACTCCAAGTGGCAGCGGAGACGGAAATCACGCGAATGTTCCAGGGAGCCGACTTTTGTGCTCAGCTAGGAAAACGTGACACGGTTACCATCCAGGACGTACGTAATTTTCAGGCGCTACGCACTCTTGCGTGAACGAGTCGACCTATTTAAATAAAAGTTAATACACATAAATATATACAGAATGTCAATTCTAAATTGTCATACACGATTACAAATTGTAAATTGTACGGGTCTGCCCGCAACCTTTGTTTTTTGTCCTAGAGAAGGTCATATGAGATTACAACCTTTGTCGAATGCTCATGTACACGCATCAGTTGACACTTCCGCCGCGTCCATTTCGGAATGGTTGCAGGAGTGGATTCAACTAGTCAGCTACGGTCCAACGTACAATCGATTAGAATGGACAGTCCCAGCACAAACTCAGGAGACTGTGCGATTCCAATTGCAATCGCCAATGAAAATTAATTTGAAATGGACGGATCAATCTGTCTCGTGGGAAAAATATCAACCGGGCACCTGGTCCGTTGACATTACAAGTGCTGTTGACGTCACCCTATTTATCAGAGCCGATGTCGGCGAATACTTTAAAGAAAATCATTTGAATGGTCCGGCTTCAGTAAAATCTGTACAGCTGAAGCCGTACCTAGAATTAGCATGCGACGACGAAATACCATTCACAATTGAACAAGAGCCTATTGCAAACATGTACTGGTCACCACAAATCAACCTACAACAAATTGTCAATCCAGACAAGACTTGAATACCAATTGCCGTTCGCTCTTTTCCTTCAACGTGTATATGCTGTCAAACTTTCTGCCTTTTTTTGAACGCTTACACGCTGTCCAAGCTGACGAAGCATCCAAACTACTAAAATCCACTGTAATTGTTTCTTCAGAGCGGACGCACTTGGCATAACGAACATTCTGATACAAATATATCTTTGATATAGTCTCGTCCAACTGGCCCAAGCCTAGCAGGAACACGTAGTGCTTAAAGCGAGCCATATGAAACTCAAGATTATCGTCGTTTGACACAGTTGACGTTAACGGGTCCATCCAGCTATCAGAAGCGTCTCTGGCGTAGATAAACCATGTACGAGAAACGAAAAGACCCATAAACAAAAACATATTTTGTATTTAAGTACTGTATTTCATATTATGAATGACAAAGGAATTTTACTGTCTCATGATTTCCACGCTCGCCATCTTCGCCTGGCACATGTCCTTGCAACCCATAATGACGCCCGACGGATCATTCATCATGGCGAGAAATACCAAGCAGGCCAAAGCTATATTCGCTAACATGAACAATATACCAGAACACCTCACAGTAACATTTCAGAAAAAAGGCCATGCAACACTGCCAACGGATTCCATTGGCCTTTTCGGACAATGGTCCATTGGCGCCAGGCCTATTGTAGGCGACCACATTCATATGGCAATATCATTCTGGATTCACGGAAAACCAAGAGAACACGCGGAACACGACAGAAATCCGATACAGAAGATACCCTACGAATCCGCGCGCGGTAAAGACACAGATATTTGCCAGGTTGAAGGCAATACTGCATACCAAAAAGTTTGGCCGCACGCTGGAGTACACACACACTGTGACGGGCTCATACATGTACACCCATGGTCAGCACCAAGAACTCTCAGAAAACAAGGGCTCAACGTACAACTCGGTCTATGGTTTGATCAGGTTGGTATTCAATACAGAGAATATCCAACAGTATCCATTCAATTCCCAAATGGACCAAAATACACGTCCAACCGTACGCACGCGTGGAGAATCGCTGAAAAAACATGCTTCAAAAACGATGACGTTAATATTTATGATCACCATTTAGATTATATTTGGTTAGGACACGCATACGCATCATATGTTGCATGGTTTGATATCATTGAATCAAAACCTCCAAGTGCAATGAATAGACATATAGAGAATCTCCAACAAGTGGATGCACACGGCGCATTCGGAAAACCTTACCCGCAACAATGCCTCTAAAGAGAGGCGCACAATGATGCCACAACCTCTGACAACGTGTCCCACTTGGGCTCGGCATCGTCGACTTTAAGCACGTCAGAACTAAACCCGGTACCATTCACCATGCGCTTGCACTTGAACTTTTTCCAAAGTTTAGCATTTGCACCAGTCAAGCTGTGGGGACAGCTATAAGTCCAGTACTGCTCACCCTTCAAATGGCGCAGAACATTACCCATGTAGGATATCGCCCGCTCCTTCTCGACCTTTGCACGTTTCAACGATGCAGTTGCTTGTTCGCTCTCACGTTTCCTTTTGGAACACTCAGTACGGACCCGATCCAAGTTGGACTTTGTGAGCGTCAAAGTAGCCTCTTGACTTTCGAATTGAGACTTGAATCTCTCGGAAGACGACTTCGCTTGTTGAAGATCTGTGGTTAAACCTTTTAGTTTCTTGCAAAGCTCTTTGTTATCGTAAAAAAGTTGGTCCATAGACGTATTTGTCCCAGCGCGTGCGTCAGAAAGGCTCTTCTCCAACACATCCACCTTTTTCTTCATCGTCTTGATTTTATCTTTTGCCTTGTCGACGATATTTTTCCGAACGGCCGCGGAAGCAGCTTCAAATGTCTTCTTTTCCTCAACAAACTTTGCCCTTTCCTTTTTGAGACCCGCGTAGCCTTCCTTCAAAGCCTTCTCGCGGCGCAACGTTTCCAGCATGACAGAGTCGTCTTCATCAGAGTCGCTGCCAGACGTGTCAGAAACAGGGACACAGCCTTCTTGCGCAGTCCCCGGCGAAGAAGACCCGCTCTGAAGCGTCACAATCTTGTTCAAAAGAAACAAGTCGCGAATCGCTGACATAACTACTCGCTTGCTTGAAGAGCTACCATACTTGTCAAGACGACTTTTGCTCAAACCGAGACTCTTGGCGTGCCGGACGAGCTCCCGCAGCGTCATAGACTCCAGCTCCTCGTTCTGCTCCTCGTCGTGCAGTTGTTCCCACTCTTCGAGGAGGTTAGAGCCGTCTATCAGCGATATGAGCGTGTTGGACATGTTGAATGTTGGAGTGGGTGGTGTTGAGTGGGTGGGTTGGTGTGTGTGTGTTTGTGTGTTTGTGTGTTTGACTAGAGTTTTAAATGACAACAACATTTAATCTCTTGACTCGAGTTTTAAATGACCACATGATGCGCTATGTAGTACATTAGCATACGACGCTCTGTAGTACATTAGCATACGGCGCTCTGTAGTACATGCGGCGATGACATAAGAATGCCTACTTCATTTAAACATTCATTCATTCATTCATTCATTCATTCATTACCAACATGACCAAGTCAACACAGAAAAGCCGCGAAGTCCGTCTCGTGGCCCGGAACCTTAAGAAAATTGCTCTCGAGCTGCACCAAACGAAGCAGAATTACATGAGCGCCAAGAAAAACGAACGCATGCGTCTTGCGGCGCTCGAGAAGATTCGAACTGACGACGCTGCCATCCTGAAAAACACGATCCGGAATTTATCAGAACCTTTGTACAACTTGCGCAGAGAGAACAAGGAACTCAAGAAGGAAGTTGCCCGCTTGCGCCGCATTCAGCACAATAACCTTCTTACGCTGCGCCACGCGGCTCAAAAGGCGATGGAGTATCGCAAAACCGTGAAGGCGATGGAGTATCGCAAAACCGCGTTGGAAGGCGAAGAGTACACGATCAGTGGGGGTTACGTGTTCAGAGGCAGCACTGACATTTAGGATTGAAAAAGAAAAATGTGTATTTACTTTTTATTACATAGCTTGTATACCTTGTATACCTCTACGAAGCTCTGCGAAGGCTTTGCGTTGAATACGTGGCAAGTTTTGTTCGGACAAAGTCGTGTAGATTTGTAATCAAATTCAAGTCGTCGTCCCCTGGAATGCATATTGCAAATGCTTTTCCATGGCGCGGCCCGTTGCCGGCGCATTCGTGACATATGATTTGTGGAGACGTGCTCGCGTGTGAGCCAATCACTACGCGATGGACAATGATCTCGTGTACTATTTGATTGAGCAGTTGTTGGTTCGGACTATGGCCAGGTATGCAATGAATGGTCAGGTTGGTAAGCTCTTTGAGAAGTCTTTGCTGAGCATGTTGAAAACGGGGGCACCACGCGTACCCAACAATGAACCAGTTCATTCTAGACATTATTGACAACGTTAAGTAGTTTCGTATTGCAATCTAATCCAGGACCCTTCTTCCGGATCCAGGACCCTTCTTCCGGATCCAGTATATCGTACTCGATATATATCATAAAATGTCGAGCAAATCTGCTGTTGCTACCAAATCCGAGAGCAAGACAGAGTTGACTGAAGAAGAAATGTTCTTGGTGAAGTGGGAAGAGTGGGCGTTGTCCGCCGAGGAACATTTTCATGCTTTGGAACTGTGGCAGCGTCGTCCGAATGGATTGCCCATGGGTCATCATCGGTAGCACCATATCCCCATACAGGGACCCTGAATATCTCTGCACTGTGGTTCCATGGCTGTGGCAAGATCATGATGTTTTTCTGTCCAAGTCCACAATGGCACATTCCACTGTGTGTTTTGGCCAATTTGGCGCATGAGAATTTTTTCTCTTTCAGTGAATAGAGGTTTTTTAGATTTTAAAATGCCAGCGACTTGGTCAGTACCTCGTCGCATAAAGACAAACATGCATTCGCTTGTTTCATTCATTAATGTATCAAAACAGTTCTGAAGCATGGGTATATCGACTCGTTTGCGGTCGATCAAAAATTGAGCAAATACTCGCAACACATCGTCCACGGATGCGTCAAAATGTAACGGTACAAACCAAGATGCTGAACAACCATTTGCTAATAATTTTCTCGATGCTATATGAACTCTCTCAGCCTGCATTGTGTACCCTTTAGTGCGATTTATATACCCAATACATTAAAACATTAAAGGTTTTAATTTTCTCAATGAACCGTCAAATTTTACGAACCTCCAGTTGAACCATTTGTTCACATCTTCGTCAGAGACTTTACGTGATAACTGACGAATCACTGCCGCTTGATTCTTTTGGCTGAGTCCTCCGGTGTACAATACACCATGAGGATATTTTGGTGCGCCGTTGTGATACATATGTAGATGCAGCCAATATTTTTGTCCGGGTTGTATCTGAGCACTGCCAAGTCTGTGTTGCCTTGCTTCACTAAGAGAGAGTTCTAGCCATGCATGATCCTGTCCAATTTCAAATGTTTCTGTCGTTTTGTACGTATATTTTGAGTTAGGGTCACCTCTGGCAATATTCCTTTTTAGCCACGAAAGGATCAGGTAGTTTTCGAACTGATCGCGTTTCGTAGCATGTTCTTCTGGATTCTCCATGTATATGTTAGAGTTAGACCTTTTAAATACTACTGCGCAGTTAGCGGTACCAACTCGAGATTGGCGTCTTCTGATCGCTCCAACAAGTTTCGTGTTTTTAGCGGTATGAGCGAAGGAAATTCTGTGGGTGCAATTGGCAATTGAATCTCTGCGCAAATCGAATTGTATTCGCGTTCGATTTCGTCATCGTCAATCTCGAATGCAATTTGCGGTGAACTAATCGTGTCGTTTATTTCGCATGCATCTTCAATCATCTCTGTCAAAGTATCTTGTAGCCGTTCGACTTTTTCTATGTCGTGTTCGTCTAGGAATTGGCGGTACGTTTTGGTTGTCGACTGGACGGCCTTGATGTGCATCTTCGTAACATTGAGGGATTCTAGCTGATATCGTTTGTTCATGCAGGCGTTGAGCCTATTTTCCATGTTATGTTTGTGATGCCGTATCATGTGTATTGTGCGCACATGGCGCATGCAGTCGCTTTTCTGGTGCATTTTTGTTCTGGCGAGTCGCTGTTCATCCTTAATCTGGGTTCCATATTTATTAATGAGCAGTTCCAAAGTCTTTTCGACATCTTGCAATTGATGAATGCATTCAACTACTTGTATCGTGGAAGATTTGGAACACAGAGTTCCCATGTACAATTAGTCGTGGGGAGTATTTATACACAACCATACAAAAAAATGGTCCTTAATGTATCGTTTTACAAACCTGTTGAATTATTCTCAGGTACCTTTAATCAGTTTGCCGCGTGGTGGACCGCGGGGGATTATTGTCATTGCGAGCTCGTGATTACTACGAAGCCTGTCGAAGTTATGGATGTTGTCAAAGATATATATCAGAATGCACAAAAAGGCGTGTACCCGCCTGACGATTGTATTCGCATCATCTCTCAAATCGAAATCTATTTTTTCGACACTGCCTTTAGAAAACACGCACAGTCTACTGAAACGTTAACTCTGTCATTTTCGCAGATTTTGGGCCAGCGCGCATCTGTGCGCGTGTTAAAGGAGAAAGCGCTGGACAACTGGTATAAGATACCCGAAGAATCCGACAATTTCGGCACGCTAGTGCCAACAACGTTTGACGTATCCGAAGCACAGCAAAAAGATACTCTGACATTTGCTATAGAATCCTTGGGCAAAGATTACGACACATCTGGTGCTTTGTGTTCTTGGTTACCGTTTGCGTCTAATGCACGTGACAAAGATTGCGAAACATACTTTTGCTCAGAATTTGTAGCCACGGCTTTCCAACGAATTGGATTCTTAGACTCGTTAGACGCAAAAAGGACAACGCCGAACTCACTGTACTCAGTTTTAACATTGTAAATTCAAACGTTGGAAGGCGCTTGAAACAGGCAACCATACAAAGTATAAATACATGTCGTTTATAAAAGACACATGGAAGACATAGAATCGAAGGAAGTACTTATCTCAGATGACCCTACTGTACACACCCCTCTCAAACTCTGCTCAATTGTATTCAGGCTTCATAAAAACAAACTTGCTTTGCGCGAACTCGTCAAATTTGCAGCAGCTATTCTGTCTATACAATTTATATGTGCCATAGCCATAGCATTCATGCGACCAACGATCACAGGCGTACCTCAGGGACGATGGCTGCCAATCATCGGACTCATGCCTGTAACCATTCTTTATGTCTTCACGTACGCAAACATCATCACAGGACCGTGGGGGTCAGAATCTTCGCGTTTTTGGTGTGATGTCCGAATTATGTACGTAAGAGGATTCAATACTATTCGTACGGTTCTGAATATGCTTTCGAACTCTGCGTTTATCATGTTTTTGTCAGTTCTCTGTGGAAACACAAACACTCTATCTTTTTGCTTGATATTGATAGTGACTGTACTGTCGGAATGGCATTTAGGATTGGCCGAAAACGTGAATCAATACGACGTCAAAGCCTTTGACAAATTTATGGACGGCGATATATTATGTCTTGAAACTTTGCACTCTTACCAAATGCAACATCAGCGCGAAAGGGTCCAATGGATGTCTTTTGTATTTTCGCTCGCGATCCAATGCTATCTATTCACGTGCATATTAGCAACCGCGAACACTGAAATACACATTTTGACTTTTCAAACGCCAATTGCGATATCAATTGTAATATACACATGCCTGCTACCGCCCATTACGGCCTTCATGTTTCTCAAAAATGCAATCACATTCAGCGAACTCGAATTGTACAGAGTCATACTAGACATTGTGTTTCCACTTCTCATCGTTTCATTTTCGCTTGTGTAACTCACATGCGAATATTTAAATAGAGGCGCTCTCAGCAAAACAAATGATTGAGGCACTACCAGCAGAATTGCAACTCACTGTGACCAACCTCGGTTCGCCACAACTCATACGTCAATTCTGTGCCAACTACAAATTCAATCCATCGGCACTTGAACATTTCTCAGTGCAAGAACTCGTTTCAGACCCCCAACTATGGTATATTGGCACTGAAGATGCAAAAGAACGAAAAATGTGGCTAGACGACGCATATCCCAAGGATATCCAAGCAGCAGAAGAAATAGAAGACTCCATGCTGCAATGCGGAAAGTGTAAACAACACAAGGTGGATTACTACCAAAAGCAAACGCGAGGTGCCGACGAACCCATGACTGTATTCTGTCATTGCCTTAATTGTGGGGCGCGCTGGCGCCAGTAGCACAGGCTAGCGGGACACCAGCAGGTGTATTTTGCGAAACCCGCTCGCCCTCGGCGTCGACGCACCAACATGCGCCCGTAGACCCCCAACACTGTTTCGGATGCCACGCACCATTGTCCTGGCATTGGGGACGATACGACCCAATCAAGTACATAGTGTTTTGAGGGCATGGTATAGCCAGTGTTACAGAAAATAGAATCCAGAGGAATCGCATAAAACAATTATTAAAGCTTTTTATTTATACTGTAGATGAGCTGTTGGAGTAGTGTTTGTATTCCCTTTGTATTCATAGCCAGATGTTTTGTCAGTTACACACCATGTTGCTTTAAATCGCGCGCCAAGATGACAGAGCCGTTTGACGTTCAATTGAAACTGAATGCCAATCGGAAAGGTGGCTACTTTACCGACTATTTTGCCACGCACACGTCTACAAGAGACACATTCTACACTTTTCTGGCCCTTGGAATGCGACAACGAGATACCAAACCACAATTGAAATACGTGCAGAAATTGGCTAGGCACATGACGGCGCGAGGTCAAGTGCCGACAGAATTCTTAGCTTCGTGGTACTCTGAGGAAACACCCATATATGCAAAACGAAACCGAACAGTGATTGACGCCAACATGTTCTTTATCATCATGGCCTGGGAATGTTGTGTCAACCACGAAGACTCGGTTGAAAAGTTGTACCTGACTTGTCAAAGGGCATTTGAATGGTTACAAACCTACGTATGCACACACACTATATACGAACCCGTAGGTGTGTCGTGGGAGTACACGCGGAAACATGCGGGATATCTGCTATTGTCCAATGTCATTATGATTCGAACCATACGATGTATGGAAATGCTCGCGTGTACGTTCAGAGACGAGAGGCAAGAACACCGTTTCAAAATCAGATACGACGAAGCAATCGCCAAATGGGTTCCGGAGATTTACAAGTCGCAAGAAACCCTGCCACGCATTCTCTCAGTGCACTGGAACCTCGTGCCGCGCGATTTCATCGTGTCGTTCAATCAAGAATTACAATGTCCGTACGTGCCCCTCAGGACGGCAGGCCCAGTCAAAGACGTCGCAACGTGGAATGCGTGGGTCTACGGGCGCGACGATTTGCACACAGAAATCATTTGGCCTTGGATCGGATTCTTTTGGATTTGTGTTCTCGTACAGCACAGCCGAAGGAAAATCGCACAGGGGTGGTGGACGGCCTACATGGAGTACCATCAGTTCCCGACGTTGCACGACATTTACTCGAAAGAGACGCGCCTGCCTGTACGACGAGCCTTTTTAAAAGGCATGCCTTCGCATTCGTTGACGCTGTCGATGCACATGGCCGCACACCAATTGTTACATGGTACGCCGGTTTGACACCATACACAAAGATTAACCATATGTGATATTTAAAACACATCCATTCAATAATGACTGCCACACATGTCTCTCGAATGGACGACCGGCGAGCAATTGGGCAAAGACGGCAAGGAGGGCATCACGTACATTGGCACACTCAAACGCCGTTTCAAGGGTTCCGTGCTCGACATGCCCGTGCAGCTTCGCAAGGGCGCGCGCGTCGCCGTCAAAACGTTTCGGGCCAAAAAGTCGGTCGCGCGCATTGAAAAGGAAGCGACCTTGCAGCAAAAGTGTGCCAAGGCCGGTATTTCGCCCCAAGTGTACGGCATTGACGGTGATAAAAAGTGCATCGTTATGCAAATGCTGGCGTCGTTGCCCGTCGAAACGTATCGCGAGCAAGAGCTTCCAGAGGACTTGCAGTATCAGATTTGCGCGTTGATGCATCGGCTGGACGATGCCAAAGTCCTGCACAACGATATGAACGCGCACAACGTCATGCTCGATGAGTCGGGCCGTCCGTACATGATTGATTTTGGTCTTGCCAAACCGATTACGGTCGCGGTTACGAAAAAATTCGGCGACGCACCGAATATCAAGGTGACGCTTTGGGGACTGGTGCGCGGGTTTAAGCGTTGTAAAGTACAGTGTCCAATCATGGAACAGTGTTTAAAGGCAAAGGACATGTCATCGTATTTCGACAGGGGAGAATCGTTGTTTATGGCCAGTGGTCATCGGCGTAAAAGAAGAAAACGTTAATTAACTATATAAAGTTTAGTGTTTCGTGTAGTATTGATGTGGGTGGAGTATGCGTCGGTCGTTGAGGATGGGTCGTTAAATGGTCTGGTGTGTCACGAAAGTATATCTGAGTGTCCTGATAATGTTGTTTATGATATTTTGACAATGTCTGCAGGTCGGGGTCATCCTAAACACGGCGGTGACAAAGGTGTTGGTGTGGCTGGCGAAGACGTGTATGGTCATACTGGCCAGAGCATTTATGTGGCGGATGGTCATGGAAGAGATGGTCTTTCTGCTGCAGTGAAGGCTGCCGCTGTTGTTGGCCGTCTTGAGGAAGCTGTCTCAGCAAAAAAGTTATTGCTTAGCCCTAATAAGCAGGCGTGCGAATTGCGTTCCATACTGGTGGAGCATATGCGTCGAAGCGAGTTCCAAAATTCTGGCGCTACATTTACGCAGATGATTTTAATATCATCTGGTGGACGTCGCTGGGCAGTGACTGTGAATATAGGCGATAGTGAAGCATTGTTGGTGTACCGACACAAGGTGGTTGTTTGTTCTGTGGCGCATGTATGGGAGAATCAATTGATGTATCAGCGTTACGTTTTGCATAGTCGAGTTGTAAAGCCGGTGTGTTATAATCGTTGGAACGCTAGCGATTATCAAGTGTGTGATCCGTGTGGCGGCCACCGGCCTATTTTACTGTACGACGTCGATGCAAGTAGACGCGTGACCGTGAACGAGTCAAATGTCGAATGGGTTTCTGGGTTGTGGCAACGCCGTGATCGTCCAGATATAGAGTTCGGTACTCAATCGGTGCGCATGCATGCTTCACGTCATGAGAATTGGGGTTCGTGTGTGATGGTGGGTGGACGTGCTCGTGGCCAGGTGATGTCGACGTACGGCGATCTGGAACAGCGTCGTCTGACTGGAATGCCGTTTGAGATGGTGCATGTGTATGTTCACGAAATACCATGTAACGAAGATGTTTTAGCATTGGTGCAGTCGGATGGAGTATCAAATAGTCGTAGTATCCATAGCTGTGGCCTGATGGCTTGGTGCCAGAGAAACGCGGACCAGTATTTGGACACGGTGGAGGACCCACGCGATGATCTATCTGTTGGCATGGCGTATTTTCAAACGGTAGGTCGGTGAATATTCGCTGTAGGTCTGGTATATGTATTGTGATCACGATGTGATTCTGCGCGCGTTGCGAATGAGGATTCCATGTCAAGAGACGTGAGGCAAGCACGGCATGATTCGCATTGCTTTGCGGCTGTTAGTGAGGCGGCAACTCTGTGCTTTTGCGATTTGACTGTAACGTTTTGTGATACTTCGGTGTCTTTTATATTTGCGTTTGTCCATGTAACGACACCAGCAAAACATACTGCGCTCACAACAATGGGTGTCCATCTAAATGTATAAGGAAATCTGTGTTGACATCGAATAGACCAGAGCGTCATCGCCTCTAGCAACACTGTCAATGCGATCCACGCGTATGCTCTTCTCATCCATATGCTTGCGTGTCGGCCCTGTATGCTTTTCGAAAAATTGTGCTCTGTCATATATTCTGCGTATAGAGTCGCCGTGGTCCATATCCACGGCCCACTGTACACTATTTGGATGATAATGGCAACAATTAGAAGAATCCTGTTGTGTTTGTGCGCATAGATTGAGAGGATGGCAAATGGCAAAACGAGACCAAACTGATACAGAGTTTCCAATTGTAGCATGGACCATGAAGCGATGATACAGCAAACCACAAAAGTTCTATATTTTTGAGCATTATGCCAGGTGTCAACAGTGATGCCAATATCTCCGTGTTCCGCGGCACAGAACTGAATGCCGGTCGATATCATGAAAATCATGGACCAATACATATCGTCCCAGAGTGTGATGTGCTGCCATGACATACATGTTGCGATAGCCATGATCATGGGCATTGTAAGGGCACATTGTGTCCATACGGCGTGCTTTCTCCACATTGAATAAAAAGAAACAAACTTATATATTCGTTTTAGGGTATAAAATCCATCCAATAAGGTATAGGCTAATGGCTGCTGCGTCTTGCCATTCAAAAATATCATCTCTGCGTATGATGTCGGCGAGCAGGGTGGCAATGGGATGTACACATTCGAAAACGGCGATCGCGTCAGCGCTCATGACCGTGGATAATCTGGCAATCACCCAATATTTGCACGCGACGCAAGTTCCGCCGGCAATAACAATGGCGAACCATGCGTCTATTTTGTAAATGTATGCAGCGGCCAAGTGTTGTGGGTTCCATATAATCATGCCTCCGAACATAATAATGACTCCTATAAAGACACCTCTGGCGATGTGTGCAATGTGTTCTCTCTCAATGTTCGATAGCATGACGAACCATTCTGTGATGCAAACAACGTGTATGATAGAAGAGAGGAAGGCAATCCATACCATCCAAAGGTCTTGTTTCCAAGATACTCCTGACCAAATAAATATTGTGCCGAGCATGCAAACGATTAATGCGCTGCATCGTTGAATATCAAAAGGTGCGCCAATTCGCAATGCCACAAAAAGAGGAATGAATGGCTGAAAAGACACTGTGACCCTATATCCAGTCCACAGAACAGATATAGAATACATGATGGATGGCAATACCCAACCAATGATGCTGAATTTCAGCCACCAACCTATTGTGTGTGTCAACGTTATGTGCTGTGCTTTTGTGACCATCCCCAAAAAAATGGCAATAATCGACATCCTAAACCACAGCATATGTACGAGCGATGCATCTGGGTCGTTGTGAAGCAACCACACTAAAATGTTGTCCCAACACGCGTGACCAATGGCCGACAACAGTAGGGCCAGACCTATCATCTTATAGCGCAAATGGCGATTATATACTATATAGGGTTAACCAACTTTTTTTGTGAATGTACTGGCAGGGAAAGGATGCTGTCCGAACAAGATTTGATGTAATTCGAACAATTGCTTCGGTCGTCACTGCTGTGTGTTTGTTTGCATTGACTATAGGGTTTTTCGCCGCTGGTGCGTACACTGTAAACACTGTAACACAATTGCAGTCCACATATCACCCTGAGAGATTAGGATCAATTATATCCGATGCGTCAGATACAATGAAGACCATTCATCAAACGACAACCATGTTAAAGTCGTCGAGAGGTGATGTAGATCTTCTTGAGGAATTTCACGAGATGATTGTGACGGTGAAGGACTTGGCAACTTCCTTAAAAGAGCTACATGTTGACCAGTTCATACAAGAGTCTTCCTCCTGGCGAGACATGTCTGAACATTTTATTGACGGTCTCAAACATACACTCATAGATGAAAGTAAAAATTAAGTTGCTTCAATATACCACAAATCTAGGAACAACTCCCATACTAAATCGCCCATTGACGTTTTGTCTATGCGAGTCTTCCACATAGCACCAATCCAATTCAGATTCGTTTCGTTCAGGTTGACATCCGTTGTAAGTGCATCATACACTAAGAAAAAACGTTTCAACATTTGCATCCAATTGAGCGCATTTGATAAATCGACAGTTTGAGTCGCAGTTGCTCTCGCATCGCCATGCGCGATATGGCTGTAAGATGCATTTTGCTCCTCAGAACCAGGAGGGCTAGAATATCTTTCAAAATATGTGTCTATTGTGACGCCACATTGTCGATACACCTCAAAAACAGCTTTGTTACGCAAATCGGTGAGGCGCACATTTGTTAATAATGATGTGCCACAATACTCTTTGACAATCGACGCTGCTCTCGTTCTGGCAGAACCACTCAACTTTGGCGCATTTTCAATTGCCAGATACAATACCCTCTCATTTAAGTTCTTATTAGCCTCCAATTCCCGTGGAAATTCTTGCTCCAGCGCTTGCAAAAAAAAATGTTGCAAAATGTTCTTTGGGTCAGTGCAAGTCAGGGTTGACAAACTATTCTTGAGCTTTAACACTTGGTCCATCCATGTGTTATGCTCATCGCGACAATTCATTACTCTAATACTGTAATTGAGGTATATATTCAATATTTTAATAAACGTGGATTTAAGGACGATGGCTGAATTAGGAAAAGAGCTCGTACCGGAACACGAGTGTTATATTTGCCTCGAACAATGCACCACGAAATCGCCTTGCAATTGTAATGTATACGTACATAAAAAATGTCTCGATATGTGGCTACAGGTGATGCCAAACGGACCACATAATCATTGCACACAATGTTTGGCCATGATTACGTTGACAGTGGATGCAAAAAAGCATCGTAAACGATACTGGTGCTGTCATTGCTAACGCAAAAACTCTATATAAGAAACAATACATGTACATAACAAAAAATGTTTCGCCTTATATTACTATCCATAGTCTTTTGTATCTCGCAAGCCTTTTGCGAAATATCCCACGACCAAGTTTGGTCTTGCATGTTGCAAGATGCGTGTGTAAACAAATACCAATTGCATTCGGCCATACGATCTGGTGGCAAGTCGCTTAGGCGCCAATTTCTCATGGCCGTAGAAGGATCCAAATACCACAAGTTGTTTGACGACTGCGACAGTGATAAAAACGGCTGTCTGTCTCTAACTGACATAGTCTCGGCGGGCGATTCGTGTCAAAGGTCTTGCATTTGGCGCCAAACCATGCACGATCTACTATGTTAATTCTGAACGACACAACGGACAAGTTGTCGATCGTTGGAACCACTCTGAAATGCAGGCTTTGTGGAACACGTGCGCACAAGGAAGGTATTGCAAATCATCTGTCATAATCATATCCATACACACCGAGCATGTTTGCCCTGATGGTCGATTTGGAATTGCGCTTCGACTCCCACGATGTCGAGTCATCGCAAACGTTGTCGACGGATTCGGCACCGGCGTCGACACTTGCATCTGGGCCGATGGTGCTCGTCGAGAAGGCAGTCGCAAACGATGTTCTTGTAAGTTCAAACGATGTTCTTGAAACGCATGCACTGCTGTGTGCAACACATGATGTCGAATATCATTCTCGCGAATCGTGACAGAACGGGTCTGATGATCCACCACAATCAACACAGACCGCCCTGCCGAACGAGGCCCCGCTAAGAAAGCAGACACAACTGACATCAAGTTGTACGGAGGATCATGAATTATACAATGTTGTCGCAACTGCGAATACAAGTTCGACACAGACGCGGCAAACGCAAGGTTACATTCCAACTCCGACCGCATTTCAATTCGACAAAGTCGGCTTAAATATTATCATTCACTTCTCAAAAACTTCTAACGCTAAACAAAAATAACTCGTATAAATATGACGATTCCGTGTTCAGAACTCGTTGATGGCAGCGTTTAGACAGCATATTTTATTAGGTAATGCTTCGACGGAAGATTTACAATGTTTTCAAGGGATTCTATTGACAAATAATACAATAGGCGTTCAGGTATCTAAAAAAGTGTCACGTTCTAAGAGATCTACTACATATTTGCTTAGATTAGATAGCGCCTTGACGATATATGATGACATTGATATAACTGTGCTTTCGTACAGTCCGCGCATAAATATCTTGAACGGGTTTAAAAATAGGTTCAAGGTAGTAGCGAACGAGTTTAAACATAATGAAACCGATGACATTCCCCTCCCCGTGGGACGTATGTTGAAACCAATCATGTGGGACGCGGGCGATGCGAAGCAATTTGGTGTCGAGATACAACCATTTAGTCTAGACGATGAAGAAGAAATCGAGGCTTTCCATCTGTACTTTGGTAAATTTATGCGGGATACATCAACCGATACCTGGCACACAAACGACGTCACACATTGGCAGATGTTCGAAGAGATCCACTCGGCATGGTGTCGAGAAAACAGTCTATGGTCACAGGAAAACTCGCCTGGTAGAGAGGAAAAGAGATCATAAATATTATCATTCACTTCTCAAAAACTTTGCATACATATCAGAGATCAGAGGCTTGAGCTTTGGCAGCGTAGACACTTCCTGACCGATGATAACTCCACAAACTAAACTTAAAAAAATTAGTAACATTTTATTTATCAAATTCATATTTATACGTTATTTACGCATTTGAGGGCATGTCGCCAGTAAAAACAGGAGCGATCGTTTCGTCAGTTTCAACTGTGCTTTCTACTTCGACGTTGCGAGTACTCCACCAAGTTTCGAGCTGTCTTTGCACAGAAGGCAATGGCAATTGCTGCCCCATCCAGACTCCCAGTGCCCACCCAAACAAAAACTCCAACATATGTGCTGCTTCGCACAGGTTATATATTGCGTGACGGCCAACATATTACGGATTTACTAATGACTCTTTTATGATCTTAAATCTGGCCCCATATGGCAATACATTTTTAAGCCAGTCGTCGCCGCAGCTCCGATATTTCTCTACCAATTGTTTGACGTTATGTATGTTGACTGCGGCGAGCGCTCCAGCTGTCTTGGGTCCAATGCCTTTTAGATTTTGCACAGAACGCAAAGTTGACTTGATGATTCTACTTCGGCCGACACGGAAGGGCCGCCGCTGTTCACTGTTGCGAGGTTTGCCAAGCGGCACCTGAAAGGTCAGGTCCATTGTTTTTTTGTTCCCGCGTATCGGCCCTCGAGCTCGCGATCTTCCCTGGCCTTTGGAATCAACGAGCGATGACTCCGCCGCGGCCATGCGCAGGGGTCGCACTTGACTTTTCTCGGCCTCGTCGCTTGCATGACTCCGCACAACATGTCGGCACAATGTTGCCAACGCAATTGCATCATCTATGGCCACGTGCGCATTGTACCTTTTATTGAATAAAGTTTCATACAACACAGGTTGGGAATATGACTTGTGGCCCGGAATATGTTTCCGAAACAATTTCAATGTGTCAATTGTTTTCAAATTCTTGATGAGTGGCACACAATGCCTCTCAGAACATCCTTCGAGCACTTTAAAGTCAAAACTATTCCCATTATGGGCTAGCCAACAATGAATGCTGTGCTTTTCCGTAAACTTTAACAGTCCCTCTAATGCAACCTTTTCAGACACGAACATCGGACCAGATGCCGGCTCGTTATGCCAACGAACGAAATCCTTTGCTCTTTGATTCACTTGACGAGCCAGCCAAACCTCGGGCTCTTCCTCAACGGAAAACATATGGCGTGTTAAAGAGTGGCGCTTGACCAAGACTTTGGACCAAAAGTTGATAGTTCGAGTCGGGTGCTGATACATGCCTGTCAAAGTCTGGAAAAGTTCGGCTGTGGAACTTATAGCCGTATGGGTCTGAATTGGATATACAAGTGCCTGATACTTGACTGTTGGATTTTGCCAGTCGACAGCGCCAATCTCGAGAATCCTGGTCTCGAATCGTTTCTTGCCAGGGGGGCGCACATGATCTGGGATTTTCGACGAAATTGTTGTTTCCAAATCGACGCAAATGCCATTTGGAATTGTCATTTGAATTAGTGAAACGGTTTAAATACAAAGATTCGCGAAATAATTTTCGGAACGGCAACCATTGGTGCAACATAGTTAACAAAACGAAGAGTCGTTTTTATATATCAATTTTTAGTCTAAAACAAATGTTTACGTGGTGCTTCCTGCTGGTGTTTGTAGAAGGAATATTTTGTTATATTTAAGAAGACTCTGTCAGTCTGCATGAGCGCGAAAGGGACATCCAGTTTTCACCAGCATGTTATAGACACTGGGGGTGTTTGTTGCATCTGCTTGGACCCTTTAGACACGTGGACGGGCTTCGTGCGGCTTACGTGCTGTGGTAAGCGCATTCACGAACACTGTTATAACGAACTGCAGGGCAGCATATCGCATAATAAGTGTCCAATGTGCAGAGAGACCATGGCTAAAACCCTCGAAGAGATTCATGCGTGTAGTCTCAGATGGGCTGCGAGCGGCAAGGCATGGGCTATGTACCAGGTTGGCGAGAATTTTTATCTAGGTCGTGGGGTTGCACAAGAACAAAGGATGGCACAGCTATGGTTCAGAAAGGCGGCAGAGAAGGGGTCCCCATACGCTCAGTTCAGTCTCGGTCTAATGTATGCCAGGGGTGAGGGCGGGCTCTCTGTGGACATCGTGGAAGCGCTGGTCTGGCTTAAAAAGGCGGCATTGCACGGACATCCCAAAGCGAAGGTTCTTCTCGACAGCATGTCATGATCCATGTATTTCGTGTTTCCACCACAATTGAATCATCCTGGCTGTACCGTGTACGACTTCCGTTTTGGTCCACAAAGGACCGTAATAATGTTTCGACTCACAATGCTTCAGACCGAACATTTTCCGCCTGTCATGTGCGCTGTAGTACCGGCATTTAGTACACGGTACTATGAGAGAGCAAAGAAACTGCTCGTCAGCGCCTTGATCGTCTTCGTCACTTGCATCGTAGAATTCGTCCATCGTTTTTAATGCCATCTACGATGGTAAATGAAATATAATGTATGTTCAATAATTGTGCCTTTTATCTATGCTCATTTAGTTTTTCGTTTCGGCTTGTTCTACTTTGGGGTCTGGCGTTGGTTTAGGACGTCGCGTGTACAAATACGTGGAGACTGCGATTGTGCAGGTTATAGCAACGGCGGCAATAATATACTTTGTTTGAGTCGTGGTCATATTTTTGATGTCCGCCAGGATCTATTTATACTGGCATTATTTACATATGCCGCCATAGAAAACAAAGACAAAACAGATGACTGGCATGATCATGAACATGAACATAAGAGTTTTAAAAGGCAACCACGTGCATCTTCGACAGCATCTGAATTTGGCCGACTCGTGCGTTTTCTGTTGCACCATGATGAGGTTCTCTCTGTAGGTGACAAACAAGTTGTCGTAAATATCCTCGGCGACACCTGGAAGGAACGAGAAGTATGTTCTTTGGAATTCGTTGTCCATGTCCATGAGCCACTCCATGACAAGCGTATTGCAGAACATGTTGATAAAATCAGGCTCTGTGAATATGACCCATAAATTTGTGAGGTAGACTAGTAGGTTGAAGCCGTATTCCATGAGTGTGTCGACAATGACAAGGTACGAAGTCGTGGGTATCATTTTTTTGCGTCTGGTTCGGTCAACGATATTGTCCCAAATGAAAAAAGATTTAATGAAGTAAAATAGCGCGACGGCGGCCATCATGATTTTTTCTTGAAGAGGTGCACGGTTTGGGCAAATGCCGCCATCGTATATTCGAACTTGGTGTGAAATGATGGCGGCATACATGAGCCATTGAGTGACGAAAACAAGGACTGGCAGCGCAAACAGAAAGCTAAATATGTGTGAGCAGTACGCTCTGTTGCTTTTTTTCATTGCCCTGTTTTGGTGACCCGTCGTCCAATGGTAGTGAAAAAGACTGAACATACCGAATTTAGGGTCGGACAGGACTGATTCTGTTTTCTCGTCGGTAGGGACAGTATCCTCTTCGATTTGATCAACTTTGGGCGTCGCGCATTCTGGCAATACTTTCTTCTCGGTGTTTGGTCCTGTAAACGTGTCCCCACCTAGCGAATTGCGTACGCCTTCGCGCAAGAACCCAACAGTGGACATGTTTGCACGCGCTCCGCTAGTAACCCATATATTAAAGTACACGTATGTGTTGAATAAGTTTAAAGCAACGAATTTATATAAATTTATGATGTGTATTTTAGTTTCCGATGGAGCACCTGTCGCCAAACACAAAGTAGTTAAGTGCGTTGAACCCGATAGTGTCGAGAATCCCGGCAATGAGACCGACCAGCGCGATGGATCTGGGGTTGTAATCTGAGTAGAAAACATTGTTCTCGACATTCGCCTCGAACTGCGCATCGGTCTCCTCGGCCATGGCGAACCATCCAACGAGACCCGCGAACAGACCGACTTGGATGATGGAAAGAAACGGCTCGAGCATGAAATGCAGCTTGGTGCCACATCCAGTGCGTTTATCCGTGGCAACCCCAATCTCGTGGATGCCGTGGTTGAGCAATGACCACACAAACGACAAACCACTAACCACGACAACGGCAACTGCGATGTTGAACAAATTGTTGTTCTGGATTTCCTGATCGGTATCAGCGACAAGAGCAACACACTCTGGCTCAGTGCGAGCCGGGGTCGTCGCAGTAGCACCGTTCAGTTGGCACTTGAGGTAGCGAGGCTCATCATCAGTTCCGACAGGGGCATTGAGAGCGGCAAGCAGAAGCGCGCCGAGGAGAGTCATGGTACCGTAAAGAACATTAAGGTAGATGACGCGAAACATAGGACCGTGACCATTATCAAGAAGACCCATGGATATTTAACTGACAAGAGTGGCATTTATATAGCGTCTTTTTATAAATTGGTTCATCCCCTGAATTTACCGGGAAAAGCCACACACTAAGTTTGTTTCAATATCCCGCAGTACACTCCGAATGTGAACAATGCCCTCGTCCCACCCCTCCATATTTTCCAGACTCTGTATGACTTTGTTGGTACCATAAAATGGATGAGACGCCACAGAGTCGTCACGAATGTTGTGAGCCAGAGTTATGCATGTCACGCCCTCTACATTCACATCCACAAAACCAGGCTCCAACAGAAAGCTGTAAACTTCCGACTCGTTTTGAATGTTTCCAGATCCGAGATGTTTAGGAAACCCCCAAGTGTCATTGATCATGACTGGATGCCAAGGAGTAACGTGCAGGTGACCGACTTCGACCAATGGTTCGACAGATACAGACTTGACCACACAAATAACGCGGGCATCCCCCTTTGAAGTCTTGACGACGTCGCCCTTGCGAATGTTCTCACATGTCTTGAGATCCCCACTTGCCAATAAAACACGACAGTAAGCTGCAAAGCATGGGGCCGACGCAGAGTTGTACGATTCCATTCTTTGAGGTGCCGGCGTGACTTGGCACCCCGCCGACCGAAAGCGATACACGACACGTTCGCGATGTGTCGGCGTCGGCGCTGGCAGCTCGTTGAACGCAGAGTCGAGTTTGTCTCTGGTTGCGTGAAAGGTGGCACCACCGTACTCTTGAATCCCCTTGTCGAGAAAGTTGTTGCACTGTTGCGTCCAATGTGCCAGGGCCAGAGACGGCAAGTAGTGTCGGCCCCACTTGCGATAATTTTCGGGCATGACGGCCTCGCGAACCTGACCGTTCAAATCTTCTTGCAGCTTTGGGTCTGTCACCGCTGCCATAAGACCGTTCAAGTACGTGTTGGCCTGCTCGGGGTTCATGCGTGCGATGCCGTGGCACTGGAAGATGCCCATGGACGCGACTTGTCGATCTGGTGGAGCAGGCGGTCTCGTTCCAAACGCTGTCATCGCGATGCCGGGACAGGTTACCGAAACCGGCTGGTCACACTCGATGAAGATGTCTCGCGTTTGTCCCTTCGTAATGCGACCCAGAGGCAATATGTATCCCCAATTGGTCTTGACGATTTCTGGCATTTGAATGGTCCCGTCCGTCTCGATGGACAACGTTATGGCGCGGTCCACAGACGTGCATAAATTCGCCATGGCATGCACAAACACAGTACCGAGTGTGCCAATATCGGGGATGAACGAATACGAACCCTGTGTGGAACGCGAAAGTTCGACCAGTAGCTCGGAATCGAGGTTGTAGCCGAAGCCGTAGGTATTGACAACGATGTTTTCACGGCCGTCCATGGCGTTTTTGAGCATGGCGACCTCGCCGCGCGGTGGACGATAATTCGGCTGGCCGTCAGTCAGGAGAAAGATAGTACCACCATTTGCCAATTGCTCAAGGCCAAGTTCGAGGCCTGCCCAAATGTTCGTTCCGCCATTCGGACCAATGCCGGCAAGGGCGACTTCGAGTTGAGCCTTGCCGCCCGCGTCCATTTTGCGCAGTGGCATGACCACGCGCGCGTCCGTCGAAAATGTCACGATGGCTGCACTGTCTTGTGGTCGGAGTCCGCACGCGCACGTACGAATACCGTGCTTGGTCACGTCCATAATGGAAAAGCCGTCCTGTTCGCCAGTGGCAGCGCCGACCTCTTCATTCATGGAACCGGACGTGTCCACTACGAATACGACGCTTTGTGGGCCTGCCTCGCCGTCGTCCGAGTGTAAAGCCACGTGCGTGAGATTATCATTATCATTATCATGGACGTCGAAGGAAATCGTATCGGGAACTGCGGCTACCTCAGATACTGAACCAAGCCCATCAATAATGCTTTTGATTGCATAGTTTGGAATCAGTTCATCGATACGAATGAATTGCCTAGTCATAGGAGACTTGCCATTCATAATAATTGCCCGTTCAATGGCAGCGCGCTCATACGTATGTCCATCGGGAGCAATCACTGGATCCACCATCATACATTGCGTAATAGGACACATCAATGACACGCTATTCACGCTTAGGGAAGACATCGAATTACTCTACTCGTATATATGCTTAGTTATACTCAAAATCACATATTAATAAATTATATGTTATCTCTATATATATGTTTATGTATATCTTCAATATATTGACCATGTTGTACTACAGAAGTTTTCAGCAATTCGTGGCCGGACATAAGCTCGTCGACCTTGTCTGTCGTTTCTGTTAACGTCGATTCCAATTCCATAAGGTACGGGTCCAATTTTTCAATGGACGCAATGCTCAAGTCCACCGACTCGATTTTGCTGTCAATCGAATGAATTTTGGCCAATGTACTGTCTTTTACACTCTCTAATCGCAGTTCCGTTGCCGAAGCAGCAATATTCAGCTCTGACAGGGTTTCTTCAAGCCTCGTAATTTGCTGTTTCATAACTAGTATTTGCACAGCTAAAACAAGTGCGACGACGACGGGTCCTACGTACTTTATCTGGAACATAGCCTTTATTTTCATCCAACCTGTTATCAAGACCACAGGTACTTAAATACGAACTTCGTCAGAACATCTAAATTTAAATGTCACGTCAGCGATTTAAATCTGATTCGCGTGATTTAAACACATCGTTACAGACCATGCCTAGTCGCAAGAAGAAGTCCGCGGCATGGAAGAAGCTTCGTTCAGCGGCGTTAAAGGGTCCCAAAAGGATCAGGACGGCCCGGCGACGCCGCAGCGGCGATAAAGACCCCCTGACAGACCCTGGAACGCGGCGGAATGTGTCTGTAACGATTGACTCTGGATACGCAGCCGGCACACTCGTGGTGACAATGTTTGTTGATGCTTTTGAGCAACTGCGTTTGAAAAAGGGGAAAAAGTATTCCATGGCACACGACCATCTAACGAGGGCCGGGAGGTGTTTGAAGCCTTTATTCAAAGCCGCGAGCCACAACGATTACATTTTGAGGCGTTTCCAGGAACGTAAGCTTTCGAATTGCGTTGGGAGATGTCTGGTTCAGTACGGCATCGCTGTGGGTGATACCGATGCCAGCATTCACATCACTTATAGCGAACAAGAAAAAAAGAGGCGCGAACAGATTGATAAGCATGTTCAAACCTTGTTTTCAAGATACAGCTAATGCGACACATATGCGATATCCTAAATACGCGACTATATATGAATAGAAATGAAATATAAATCATACAATGGATCTATTCTTCGAGTTACCAAAGACTGTCCAGGAGAGTACATTTTCTTTTACTGATGGTAATACTGATTCCCTGAAGCAATATGTTGCACGCTTGTCAGTGTCAATGGCCGTGTGTAGGGAGTCCATCGAGGATATATCACGTTTCGGGTTGTCAAAGCTTCCACTCGCAACAGTCCAGTTCCAGTGTATTCATAACCCGTATTTGCATTGGCACAGGCATGATTCAAAGGCGAGATTTTCTAGGAAGTGTATTGGCGACACATTGCAAGTCCAAATCGTTCCCAAGGGCCAATTGAAATTGACTTTGAATCCAGAAGTTGCGTATATTGTTGATGGCTTTCGTACGAATGGCGCGTATGCATCCGTATGCACCCTTGTCGTTTACCAGAAGACTCTGTCAGTCGTAAAGATGATGGACTTTGACGAATTCGATTGGTTCGAGTTGGTTACCCAGGCTTACCTTTATGAGAAGTGTAAGAGTTCCGCCTTCGTTCGCGTGCCTCGGATTTTATTTATGCAACGTTCCAAGTCTTACGGTACATATGTGTGCATGGAACGCGCGAGTGGCAAACCGATACACGCATACAACGGTATTCGACTCTATGCGGCCCTGGCACACGCTATGAAAGCTTTGTATCAGCTCCAAAAGGATGTGCATTTTATGCATCGTGACTTGAGCGGCCAAAACATTTACTATGATGCGTCAAGCCATGTAATCACATTCATAGACTTCGGCATGAGTTGGTTGAACCCAACAAAACACAAAATGCCATGGCAAATGGTAGACGACACATTCTACGACTGGCGTTCGGACACTGAAATAAACAGGTCATTGGACGCGTCGACATTGATTGCGCACACGTCCCTGCAAGATAAATGGATCGCAGAGCTCCACACACAAATGAAAGACGATTACAAAAAAGCCATTGAAATGTCTTCAGACTCATCCGCAAAACAACAGCTTTCGCCGCCAAGGAGAGAAACTCAGTACACAACAATTCGCAAAGGTGGGTGGCATGTTGGCAACGAATTAGAGCCATGGGATGCAGTTCGTTCAGAAGGCGACGGGCCGCATTGGTGGCTGTTTAACATGGCGAAATTTCATGTTCCAGAATGGTTCCCGGAGAATGTTCTCAAAAGACTGCTGCGAAAGCTACCTTTAGATCATTGGTTTTCAATTCGACGACAGTGGGAGACGTCTTTTGACTTGCACATGCCGAAGGACGTAGAAGTTGTACTTTGCGATGGCACCATTGGTACACTTGCTCGTCTTGAACGGAGGATGTGTCATGTTCGTGTAGGCAATAAGATACTTGTGCTAAAACCACATCAATGTAAACAAATTTAATTTTTTGGACGTATTTAAAACAAACTCCATCATTTAAATGGACTTATTCTCTCTTTTGCCGCGTGATGTTCAAACAGGTATATTTAACATTTCCCGAAAATATCTAGAGACAATACACAGAATGGTCACTAGTATGACTCAACCTGACCTCCCACTTGATAATCAAAATAGATTGAAACAACTGTTTAGTACACATTTTATCGAAAATTTGCCAATAAACAAAGTGGATATCGAAGAGATCGACAATCCATTTCAGAAATGGAGACGCTCCCGCCGCCAGAACATGTTCCAACACGGCCATAAACGTCTACGAATCCCATACGGGGCGTTCAAACGTACTTTGAAACAAGATACTGCGTATGCAGTCAGGAAATACTATGAACAAGGCACATACGGACAAGTGTTGAGCTTTGTGGTGTATAATAACAGGGCCGCTGTCATAAAAATTACAGGCGAAGAAAGCGACGACTTTTTTGAGATGGTTACCCAAGCATACTTACACGAGACATGTAAGAAATACGCACACATTCGTGTGCCGGAGATCCTGTTTTTGCAGAGAAAGCAATTTCAAGGCGAATTACGCACGTGTGTCTGTATGGAATTAGCTCGGGGAATGCCACTGGGAAAATTATCGGGGAAGCCTTTATACAAAGCATTGGCTTATGTTATGAAAGCTCTGTACACTTTGCAGGCCGATGTCAACTTTATGCACAGGGACTTGAGTTGTAGTAATGTACTATTTGACGATTCGAACAACAATGTTACGTTTATAGATTTTGGCATGTCGTGCGTTAATCCAGAGTCGAAAGAGGATGCCTGGCAATCTGCTCATAAGGGGCTTATACCTTTAGAGCGTAAAACTACAACCTCAAGATGCACAAATAGGTCGTTAGACTCGTCCTTGCTCATTGCCTCTTTGTCAGATGTCGATGGTTGGTGCCGTCGTCAACATGAGCAAATGAAGATAGACTACAAGGTGGCAATTATGGCGTCAAAAAATGTATCTGCGAAGAAAAAGCTCGGCGAGCCAGTGCATTCGAAGCAGTTTACGCTGATAAAGAAGAACGGCCCATGGTCAGTTGGCAATAATATCAGTGCACGTGGCAGAAATTATTGGTGGGTATTCAACATGACTGAATTTCCGGTCCCTGATTGGTACCCTGAAAATGTTCTGAGGCACATTCTGCCACTGTTGCCCATTACCGATTGGCCTCCCATCAGAAGAAAGTGGCAAAAGACATTTGATAAGATAGTCAAGGGCATAACCATCGTTACTTCAGATGGCGATCAAGGCAAACTTGTAAAATTAGTTCACAAGAAATGTAGAATAGAATTGATGGACGGAGTTATAGATGTGGCTGGTGACGAATGCACAGTGCGAACCATTAGTATGTAACATTTATCATACTTGAGTAATATGATATATTTAAATCGTGCGTATGTGTTCAATCAGTTCCTCGTCATGTCTGTACATCATGCTTCTAATCTGAATCCGAGTAGTGTTACGGTTGCAGTTTCTGACCCGCAATTCTATAAACAGCGAAAAACATTTTGGCAAATGCTGGCTTATCTATTTGCGGACTATCAAGGTCAGAAAGTCCATAACTTTTTGACACCAGATACGTTTCGCAAAATCTGTGTACAGTTGTGTTCGTTGGTAGACGCCGAATCTGACTTTGCTGTGATTGAGAGCAATGCGCAGTTATTATACCATGTCTATTTTCTGTTGTTGCGTAACATTCGCGCCCAAAAAAGCATGACGCTTATGATAACGCAGGAAAAACGTGCGACACTAACTGCGTTATACAATCTTTACAAATGGTTACGCGAACTAAGATCAAAGTCTGTCAATGATGAGAAATGGCCAATGCCACAGTTCGGTGAAGAATGACATGTTGTCAGTTAAAGCGTAGTATAAATATGATTTAAATGAAATAAGTAATGTCGTGGAAATCCGGCGCATGTATTAATTTTGCGAATACTAAAGTTTATGAATACGTTCACCCATCAAATGGACTTCGGGTATTGTTGTGTCCTGTATCTGGCACCCAGGTAACTGGTTACATGCGGGTCGTGCATGCAGGCTCGAAAGAGGAGGCAAATTTTTCGCCAAAAGGCATGGCTCATTTTTTGGAGCATATGTCTTTTCGAATCAATGATGGGAAGATATGGTCGTTGGCAAAGAAAGGCGATGTCATCAATGCTATGACAAACATGGACTCTACCCGTTATTATTTGGTCCATTTACCAGAGCAAACTCCAGAAGTTATTGAGATCGACGCGGCCCGTTTCAAGCAAACGATTGTTCCCGCTGATAAGATACCCATTGAGTCTCATGCCGTCATCAATGAATTGGAAAGGGGTGAACAGGCTGGTAACAAGATGTTCAGCGAAACGTCTTCAACGGCCATTCAAGTTCATCCGTATCACACAAGCACGATTGGCAATCGAACGGGCGTGACACATTCTACGGCAGAAGATATGAGACGGTATAGAGAGAGATATTATGTACCGAATAACGCTACACTTATCTTTGTCGGTAATTTCGATGGCGAATCTGTGCTGAGGAACGTGGAAACCCATTTTGGCAGCATGTTGCCAGGAGACAAGTGTGATCCAGTGCATGCGCCGGAACCGCCTCAGATGGGCAAACGAAGCGTCGAACTCAAGATCGATGCCCCTTGCCCAATGGTTTGCATGGCATTTCGGCAGCCAAAAGGCGCCACTAAAGAAGCGTTGGCTTTGCAGATCATTTCGAAAATGACTTGGCACAACGGTCAGGGGCGAGGCAAAGGACTTATTGACGACAATACGTTACACGACATCGGCACTTATTCTCCCCGCCAAATCGATCCTTATCTGTGGTTTTTCCATGGTACTCAAGAAAACACTTCGCCAGCCATTCGTCTGTCGGTTGAAACCAAAATGCTGGAAACCCTACAAAGCTTTGGCACACACAAAGTTTCGACTGACGAGTTGAGAACTGTCAAGATGAACATGGCTGACGAATGGAATAGAGGCCTCGAATCTGTGACAGACATTATGAATGAACTAGGAAGAGGGGCGGCAACGAATAACTGGAAAGACTTTGCCGATCGCAACATCACGCTGCAACAAATGACCCCCGAAGACATTCAAAAAGTTGCCACAGACGTATTCCAAGACACGCGCATGACTGTGACACACGTCATTCCCACAAAAAAACACCTTGAGCCAATGCCTTCTACCAACATGCTATCGGCAGAATCGTCAGTTGCACCCCATGTCACCAAAGTTCCCAAACCTGGCAACCAAACACTGTGGGAGATTCAAGCCATTTCACCAACAACTCATATACTGCACGTGCCAAATGCGGCGTACGTACGGACAACTCTATCGGCACGGTTTTCGCCTGAAGAACACGACATTGCCACCGTGATGACGTCGTGTATGGGGAAAGGATCCATGCCTTCTGGCATTACGACAACAGACGCCCTCATGGCATTACACACGGAACGTTACTTTCGCCACGACCACGAATTTATGCACATGGCCATGGAGATGCCTCTGTCCACGCCAGGTCTTCAAAAAGCATCCAATATCATGTTTGAACAAGAGTGGAAAAAAACTAAATTTTCTGAAACACTCGTTGAGCAACAGAAACGTCATCTCATCGCTGAACTACATGCCCTAAAAACCGACCAGAGCTTCCAAGCCAAAAAACTCTTCTTAAAAGCTTTATTCGAGCGCACAAAGTACCACATCCCACTAGATGTTCGCGCCGAAAATATTTCCAAACTGACGGCAGACGACGTGCGCGCATTCCATGCAAAATGGATTGCTTCTTCAAATGATACTTATGTAACGATGGTCACACCGACATTAGAAGCAGCATCTACACTTGGAAAAATCTTCCCTGCCAACGAACAGTGTCCACAAACCACACTGGCGTGGACGCCCAATGAGAGAGTGGCGTCTGAACAAAAGCTCGTGCTGCCCGGTTACAGTACAGTGCAGATACTTATGGGCCAAACAACGCGTGTCAAGCCATTGACACGCGATGCGGTGGCACTCCAATGCGCTGCGACTGTGCTCGGAGGAGGCATGCCCGGGAGACTCATGCACACTGTTCGGTCTCTTAGAGGCTTGGGCACTTACGGGATTTACGCTGTCATGCAAACTATAAGCCCGAAAACACCGTGCTTGTTCTGCATTCAAGGGACTTTCAGTCCATCGTCTCTTGACGAGGGATTAGAATGTACAAGGGAGCTCGTGCAAGACTGGGTAGACCACGGCATCACGCCAAGTGAATTCAAAGACGCGAAATCAAACATGCTAGGGTCCAAAACAATTGCGATGGACACCGTCGACAACCTCCACGCCGTTGCATTAAAACATATCCTCGAAGGAAAAGACACCGCCGAGGCCCTGAAGACATTCAAAAACATGTTAAGCGAACTCACTCGAGAAGACGTCAACAATGCCATTCAAACCCACATTGACCCAAAAGCATTTGCCTCTGTAATTGTTGGGCCTGGACAGTGACGAACACAATCCGTCTGACGCTCAGCGATGACGCATGGTAGTATTTAAATGAAAAAAGAACAGACAATGAATTTGTATAACAGTTTATTTTGTATATCTATTGGGATTGGACTGGGTATCGTAGCATCGCGGCTTTTACGATACGAAGAACCCCCGGTGGTGCCGCCACCGCGCGTGAACATAGGCACACAAACAGAAGGACGTCTAACAGACTATGTTGTTGTCGAATACGTATAAAAGACACCCGTGAAAAAACAAACATGGATACAATCATATCACAATTGGAAAATTTGCAACTCGAAGATAGTCCCCCACCGCCCCTGCGTTTGGCAAACAGACAAATTGTATGGACGACTATAAAATCATTGTATGTTGAAAACAAACGCTTGAAAGAATACATAAAATACATTTTACAACGTTCACCTACAAATCAAGGATGCATTCCAGAGTGGGTTTACTAAGACAGGTATTTAAGGATGTGTGCTTGAGTTGAATCATGTCAGTGTACGATCTAGCAACCGATATTGGCTTGACAAAAGGTACTGACGAATACGATACGTTTGTGTCCTGTGTCAAAAATATTTTGGAACTTGGAACTGGATACAACAAAGAAGCGACCAATGACATTATCGACAAGTGCAGGACTTCCGAGCTGAAGATAGCCAAGGACGTCGTTGATGCATGTCAAAGGAAGCCACGCACGTCCAAACCGCCAATGCGAGAAACTCGGCGTAAATGGTGGGAAAATTACTTGCCGAGACGTGAAAGAATTAGCCGTGACATATACATTGATAGAAAGCCGTCCACAAGCAATGCGAAGCGACCCATGTCACCAATGTTTCGTCAGAATGATCACAGGCAGCGAAAAGTAAAGCGGTCTAGGTCACCCACCGCTTCCACGCATGATCAGCACCGTCGAAATACTCACGGACGAACTGGAAAGCGACCCATGTCTCCCATGTTCGTCTCGGAACCGCGAAGATACAGGTCTCCCTCGCCAAATTACGAACGTCATTCCCATGGAGAGCGCCAAAGAACACAGAACGTTCCACAGTGGGGAGGTTCAAGGTCGAATTACGCAGACGAGAGAAACCAATTTCATCAGAACACTCGGTCTCACAGCTCAGCACAAAACAGGGGAGGCACGCGCAATCATTACCAAAATAGACAGGGATCACGCGAACAAGGCGGTCGCAAGAAACGTAGAAGATATTAAATACAATGATAAAATACTGCATCCATATATGAATCAGCATTTTGATAGTGTTGTTGCTCGCTCAGTTGAAGATATTCTGGTTGCCAAGTATAAGCGAAATCTACGGCGCCCAGTCCTATATGAGCGCATTCGTGAATCAATACAAGTGCCTTTAGATACAACGAAAGACCCTGGTACTCTGGTGTCACGAAAATCGAGCGGTCCTTCGCGGCCATGAACACAAAAGCAATCGGTGTATGACGTAGCGATGACCGATCATATGGAATACGACCGGCCGTGATGTTGTACACATGAGCTGATTCCAAACACTTGTCCAAGAGTGTCCACTCGTTGAATAAATTAGGTACAGAAGAGCGAGCACACATCAATAAATCACGAGCCTTGACCTGGACCAATGTATTATTCAATGCTGAATGTGGAGAAATGTACAATGACGCTAAATTTATGCACGTAGTTAGTGAAATAACAAGATTGAAACTCCACATTGCTACAGAAACAAAATATAGCCAGTCTTTTCGTGAAGGAAAAGACAACAATGCAAAATACATGGCTAAATTTATACCAGTGAGCCAAACTACCAACATCTAAAAGGAAATTGGCCGATATATAGTACTGCTTCGCGTGATTTGGGATTTTGCGTGACATTTAAATTCTGCGTGACATTTAAAATCAGTCAATCTATCTTATTATTCTTTCCAAACATTCATTCGTTACTCTACAAGCCAGCACAGTAGCATGTCGTCCAAAGCCATGGTCCCCAGAACGCCCCCGAGAAAGAAGTTGGATGACCGGGAGTACCTCGAACGACTCGCAAAACGGATTGCGCGTAGGATGAAGGCTAAGAGAACTGCCAACAAGCAGAGATGCGCTTGCAAGCGCAAAAGGACAATGACATCTTTTTCAAACCCCAACAAGAAATATTTTGTCACAGAACATTCGTGCACTTGTCCAGACCATACATTTCGCCGCAGACAATGCAAACATATCAAGTCATTCAAACTAGACCTATCACTGCCAGCGTGGACGAAGGACGATGAAACATGGTTTAAAAAAATGACTACTTAAAAACAAATTTGTTTGTAAAAAGTATGAAACGTGAAACTATCGATGCATTGTACAGTGTTGTGAGAGCATATTGTAACCTATTCTTACAACCGAAGTACAATGTCCAGAACCCAGAAGCCTATCGTATCTCCCCATACGCCGTCCTCGTCAACGAAGTTTGGAGTCAGCCGCATTTTAAAGAAATATTTTTGAAAACTTCAAAGAAAGCCGCCGCGATCAAGTCCGATTTGCTAGTCTATGTGGACGCGGCGTGGTATTCCTGGACAGAGAGCGCCATTTTGGACAAACTCAACAATATGAAAGAAGACGTCTTGAAATTTGTGAGTGCGGGGATGCCAGGAAAGGTTGTCGAATTAGCAAGCGATGTCATTAAGAAAATAAACGAGGTCGAAACTATCGTTCGCGAAGATTTTGAGGATAAAGGCTGGTGTTCATGCCAAATAAGTTAATCTAGTCTCTTTGCACTTTTGTAATATTGTTTTGCAGGCGTTGCGATCCATTTATCCAAGAGAGAACCTTCAATGTTTGTCCTTACGTTTACTTCGAGCCAAACAAGGACAGAGTGCAGACCAGAAGGCGCGGGCGGAGCTTTGGATGCTGCTTCCTTGACACGCTCCATTTTATAAAAGAAGTAGCGACACATTTATACTAGGTGTTAGTTCAATTGGGTTGGACTCTGTCCGTGCAGATTCCCCAAAAGGCCCCTGATTCATTCCAAAAGCCCGATATCGACACCAATCCCAGAAATGACGCATAGAGCAACAGACAGAGCGTTCCCATTGGACCCAAGTACAACCATCCAGCGTCATGCCGACCAATATTGTTCCGCGAGTACCAATTATGTCATAAACAGGGTCTAAAGACGTATGTTCAGTCCAGCAACGAGCGCTTGGACGTGAATAATTCGCTCTGTAGAAATGGCCATGGTCCCGAAGAACAACATTGGCTCCATTGCGAATCTCTTTGCGCGTCTCTTCGGACATTTGGTACGTCATGGATAGTTCCAAGTTAAGATCCATGTATTTGTATGTTCGCAGGGTATTATACTTGAATTTCTTAGCACGCGCCGCAAGTTTGCCAACATGTTTGACAACCTTCCACACAATCTGAGCACAATAATTGGTCACACAAATGGCAAGCGCACACGTGTTCTCCACACACCGTTCGTGAACACTTAGGGCAATGGAACATAGATTTTATTTTGCGAGTGCAATTGCAGATGAGACATTTCCGAATACGAATTTTGTCAGCAGCATAGTCTAGCCAATTCATCTTGGTGAATGCGCGAGTGGTACACATATTTTCCTTCGAGGCGTGCCTCCATTTGCCTAATGACTCAACATCCAAATATGAAATGGGCAACGTCATAAGAGGCTGCTCATGGCTCACCCAAGTGTTCATTGTGACAGTCTTAGGGTTAGACACGTTTTAAATATCATATGTTAGACACGTTTGAAATATCATATATTCAACGAATTGTATAAGAATCTTTTGAACGAACTTATCGTATATAAGGACACATAGTCTACAAAATGTTCTCGACATATTCAGTCCCGTGTTCTTCAAATGGTCAGCACATGTCCGTTGGCGAGTCCAAAGATGCAGAACCAATCCCAATTATAATCGATACCGATATCGGAGATGATATCGATGACGCGTTTTGCTTAATGTTGGCGTTTAAGTTGCATAAAGATGGTGTGATTAAATTGTTATGTGTGATCACGTCCGGGGAAGGATCGCATGAAAAGCGAGCTGAACTAGTTCACAGTTTGCAGCTTTCGATTCTTGGCTCTATATCCGTTCCTATATATATGGGATCCAAAGGAGGCAACGCCAAACTGTCAAACTGCAACTACATGCCACCGGCGGCGTATCACGATTTTCTTAAATTCGAGGAAAACTTGTCCTCAGTGGTTGATTTGATTCTTGCACAAGCGCAGAAGGTTAGATTGGTATGTATTGGACCATTAGATAATATTGCGGTTCTTTTGGACAGGCTTGGAGATAGAGCCAGAAGTAGTCTGAGCCTGTACCTTATGGGTGGCTGCTTTGGGACAAGTTTTGACGGCATAAAAGATCACATTGCTGAGTACAATGTGCGAAAAAATCCAGATGGTTGGCGAAATGTGGTATCTCATATGGACGCAACCATTGTTCCGCTTGACATTGCGGGTGACGCGCGATTCAAAGATTGGGAATTGAGATTGCGAAAACTCCCAGAGGTGTTTATTCGGATGTATACGTCTTGGTATCGTAAGCAAAAGCCAACCGGTCATATTTTGCGTGGCACGATGCCACCAGGTGAGAGACCAGAGATGCCTGGCAAGATATCATCTGTCATGTTTGATGGCGTTGCACTATGCGTTGCCTTGCATCCCGAGTATGCAGTAATGGTCGAATCTGCCGTCGAAGTGACAGATGATGGTCATACAAATTTGATTCGTGACGGTCCCAACAAGGTAAAAATTGCGCTGGCTTGGCAATCCACGTTCCAATTTGATGAGTGGTGTGATAGAAACCTCACTGTGGAAATGTAAGTATTTAGGGTTAGACCGTTTGTTAAAATGATTGTGGACACGAACCACTTGCCAGATTGGGCCATATACGTCATGATAGGAGGCGGTGTGATTGTATTTCTGTTGGTGGTTTGGGCAATTGAGTACGCACTGAGCTGTCTCACCTGCGAACCATGTCGAAAATGTTATTACAGATTGAATGTGATTTGTTACTATCTATGTTGTTGCTGCTTATTTTCCGACAGGCAAGAAGTAAAGTATATGCAAGTCAATGAAATTATTTAGTGATTAGTTTTATATTATTTGTTTATCTCCCGCTGAATATTCTAAAGTTCTTCCTTTGAGGCCTTCTTGTGTGCAATAACCCCCTTCACAAGTCCAATGTTTGAGGACTTCTTGAGAACACCCATAGAAATCTCCTTGTCCTTCGCTATCTGCTCATACTTCGACTGAAGCTCCTGGACAGAGGAGGCAAAGGTTGTTTCAATGGCTTCGACTTCACTGTCGTGATTCTTCACCTTTGTTTCGAGATCATCGAGATTCAAATCTTTCAGCTCAGTGACAGCCTTGACTTGTTCGTCATCACAGTTGCTATGCGTAGCGACATTGCAGAGAGGCTTGAGATCTACTGCGAATGCCTTGAGACCATTCTCGTCTCGAGCGCCCTTGTAATCCTCAAGAGCTGAAGGATCGCCGTATTTGATTGTAGGGAACCCCTTTACACCCACCTTCTCACAAAGCTTCTTGCCGTCTCCAATACAGTCTACGTCTGCTACAAGCACTGTGTCTGAACCATCATATTCAGACATGAGCGAGTCCCACGCGGGCTTCATGGCCTTGCAGTGTCCACACCACGGGGCAAAAAATTTCACAAATACAGTCTTGCCAGCAGTCTGCTCGTCCCAGGTATCTGGTGTGAGTTCGAGTGCGGAAGCTGATGCTGCCAGAGTCAGGAGTGCGAGTTTGCTAAACATTTTACTCTTAGTCACGTTTCTCAAGTACGTGTTTATCGTAAAAAAAATGGATTCACTCAACCAGAAAAGAACTATATACACATGTTACACTTGTCATATGGAACAACGCAGGGACGTATGGCGCAGGTGTCTCATGGGCGAGCCCGCATCTGTGGAGCGTAAGCGTGATTTCTTTTCACTTTATGTCAGTGGTCGGAGAGACGTCCAAGACGACATACTCAAAACTATCAAAGCAGATTTGCCAAGAACATTTCCAAATGTAAATTGGGTACAAGAGCACGCGTACGATATCGAAATACTTCTTGTCATGTATGCGGCGATACACAAGGGTGACTCGTACTTACAGGGGTTCAATTATCATATGACAATTCTATACAATGTCTTCTGTGGATCAGAACACGCCTTTGCAGATACTTGGTGGTGTTTTTCGAAAGTCATTGGACTCATAAGACCATTGATACCTGACTTTAATATAACATGGTTCCATTGGTCACGACAACATTGGACAAATAACCTATACACACGAATCAGAAAATCAAGGCCACAGCTTCATTCTATTATCGAACCACACAAAGAAGAATTCTCAGCGCTTGTCACCTGCAAATGGTTCATGATATGGTTTGCTCAGACAGTGCCCTGGGACGACATCTTTGAACTCTGGGACATTCTTATAAAAACACCGCCACAACATCTACTACGAATGTATATGCTCATTACACACCAGATATTAATAGAAGTCGCACCAACAATAACGTACAGGTGGGCTCATGAACCCACAAACGTATTGCACGCTCTATTATCAGTACACGTCAAGGGCATTCAAAGGATGGCCGCGAAAATCACTTTGTAATACGAACATATATAAGAGCATTCCCATTTGAAAAAATTAATGTACACGCAACACGCAAAAAACAAATGCGTCATATGTAATGGAGACATTATTGGTTATGGTCATAATGCACAACCACTAGCAGAAGGAATATGCTGTGACAAATGTAATATGAAAGTCCTGATGGAGCGTATGCGCGCAACTAGTGTCAGCGCAGGCGGTGTCAGCGCAGGCGAGAGTAAACATGATGATAGCACAGCCAATTCAAATTCGGAACCAGATGCAAGTTTTCAACTCAACGCGTCAGTTATCATCACAGGAAACGGAAGATACAAAGGCAAAAAAGGAACACTTGTAAAGAGGACAAAAAAAGGGTGGAAAGTCAAAATACATGACTGGCTCATTTCCAACAACAAAAAACCGATCTTTAGAAGAGAAGATCAAATGAAAATGGCACCGGTTGTCAAAACCACACAGGCATTCCACGACCTATCAAAAGTAAAAGTTTTCGAAGACGAATGGATTGAGCAATTGAAGCATGGAGAAGTATCACCACTTGAAAAAGAAGATATATGTGGTTACATAAATACGCAGGAGAATATACACCCAGGTGATATAATATATGTTGGCGCCGGCGAAAACTTTATGCCCGGAGCGTACAGACCAGAATACCATTTTTATTACGTCACTGGTTCAGACGACGACAAAACGATTCTAGATACAGAATCATTCCACGCTCTTAACTCTGAACATGTCATCGACGATTTGAATGATTACTTTAAAGAAGAATTTGGCGAGGTGAATAATAACTCACGAATCATAAAGGAAATTACAACATTTTGCCAGGAACAGGGATTCTGGGAATAGAAAATGCACAACTAAATATGCTTACTATATAAACAAGTTCATATGTACAAATGTCATACCACTCTTACGTAAAAAATCGTGGTGAGAAGAAAGGCGTAAGGAAAGACCGCATTTATACAAAACACGGGTTATTAAATGGCAGATTGATTCGACCCGCAAAAATACCTTCTTTGTCAGCGTTAGCGGCCCGAAAGCTCCCAGATACAAAAGACTGGGAAGTATCTCCAGATTCAGCTGAACAGGACGTCCGAAATACATGCACGCGATATCAGCAAAAAGGTAGGAAAAAGACTGTCGAGGCAGACATTGTCAATAGCGTTGCAAATACATATCACGAACAACGGAAGGCCATCATTAAACCTCTCTCAGACAGAGACATAGAGCATTTATTACTGACATATGAGCGTGAAGGCGTGTCACTCGGTTATACGCGCGATTTTGTACAAGATTTTCTAACAAGTTTGCGAGAGATACCAGAGGACCATGTCCCAACCCCGTACTTTCACTCGTATGATGAACGCCTGCGGCGCGCAAAACAAATATACGAGGATAGACTCAAACAAAACTTGCAGGAAGTAAAGGATGATATTCGCGAAGTTGCTGATGAGATTGGAAAATCATTTGAATTTGAAAGAGATTACACATGGGAAGATTTTCGTGGGTCGTCAGCAGCTCGGGAATTACGAGAAGAGTTAGACACATTGGCAAAAAAATCTTACGACCGCAGCCTGTTGGTTGCAGAAACGTATCAAAATGACTTGTATAATTATGCAGAGTCTTTAGCGATGAATGCAGAGGATCTGCGAGATGCGATTCGACGTGTGATTTAGTTGAGACCACAAATCGATTAAACTATACATAAAGACAGCACTTGTTTATTTTATAATTTTACAATCTTCTTTCTTGATAGATCCATTTACGAGTGCGAATGTCTATACGATACGGGATAGACAAAATTCAAATGGCAATTGCGTTTGCAGAAATTCCAATTGGCAATTGCGTTTGCACAAAATTCAAATGGCAATTGCGTTTGCAGAAATTCCAATTGGCAATTGCGTTTGCACAAAATTCGAATGGCAATTGCGTTTGCTGAATCTCAAATCTGAATTGGCAATTGGCAATTGCGTTTGCGGATATTTCAATTGGCAATTGCGTTTGCACAAAATTCGAATGGCAATTGCGTTTGCTGAATCTCAAATCTGAATTGGCAATTGGCAATTGCGTTTGCGGATATTTCAATTGGCAATTGCGTTTGCACAAAATTCGAATGGCAATTGCGTTTGCGGATATTTCAATTGGCAATTGCGTTTGCACAAAATTCGAATGGCAATTGCGTTTGCGGATATTTCAATTGGCAATTGCGTTTGCTGAATCTCAAATCTGAATTGGCAATTGGCAATTGCGTTTGCGGATATTTCAATTGGCAATTGCGTTTGCACAAAATTCGAATGGCAATTGCGTTTGCTGAAATTTCAATCGGCAATTGCGTTCCGTTCACCGTGTACTATTTAAAACACATTGTTCATTCCAATATGCGTTTGCGATGTCTAAGCCACGATGCGTTTGCAGGATCGTACGAAAGCCAATTGCTCTGCGAATTTGACAAACACGATCTAGAAGATATTTTACACGACCTGGACTGTAACACATTTGGGTTTTTTGGAGAAACTGACACACCTATACGCGCGACACTCACCAAAGTCGGATGGGGTGCGATTGCTTACAGAATATCGTCGATGCTTGATGGTAAACTCGTACGCAAGACAGCCGAGGTGTGCAGACACGGATACGAAATGATACTGTCGCGTGGACTCATACAAGACATGGAAGAACTCGTCTTTATACACGACCACCTCAGTGAACACTACAAATTTTCAAGGCATCCAATGCCAATCATTTCAAAGTAAGGTATTTAAGTTGGTAAGTGTCAGTAAGAATGGAACAACAATACTTGGATCTTGTCGAGAGGGTTCTAGAAACAAAAACAGAGCGCGTAGGGCGCAACGGTTGGACCAAATCGGTATTCGGCGCGTCTCTAGAATGTGACTTTGCCGACGGGTTTCCGCTGCTGACCACAAAAAAAATGTTTTGGCGTGGCATTGTCGAAGAACTTGCCTGGTTTCTCAGAGGATCGACCGATGTGCAGGAATTGCGCGACAAAAAGGTGCATATATGGGACGGAAACTCGGAACAGAGAGCCTACGACGCCGGTCCCGTATACGGTTTTCAATGGAGACACTTTGGCGCACAATACACGGACTGTCATGCCGATTACACGGGCGAAGGCATTGACCAAATATCAACCATCATTCAACTTATCAAGACAACGCCAAACGCGCGTCGCATAGTCCTGTCGGGATGGAATCCGGCTCAACAGCACAAAATGTGCCTGCCGCCGTGCCACATCCTGTACCAATTCTACGTCGAGAGCGACGGCCGCCTTTCGGTGCAAATGTACCAGCGATCGTCAGACATTTTCTTGGGATTACCGTTCAACATTGCTTCGACGGCCCTGCTTTTGTCGCTGATCGCGCATCAAGTAGATCGCAGGCCCGGACGCGTTCTGATGCAAATCGGCGACGCGCACATCTATCGAGAACATTACGACGTGTGTCAGCGGCAGGTGTTGCGCGAACCAACATCGTTGCCCACCGTGAAGATTGATAGGCCAAAAGACGACCACCTTTGGGAAATCGACGCCAGTCAAATTACACTACAAAATTACTCGTCAGCGGGTCGCTTGCAAGCACCCATGAAAGCATAAGAATACAATCTACACACTTTGTCTTTATTATCTAATTCCGAGAGCTATTCAAATTAAAACTTTAACTCTGTATTTATTTCATGATCTAAATGTTCGTTAATCTGGTGTTTAACGATATCTAACGGTAGATGTGGCGTTGTTTGCCGGTCTCGATTTAACAACAGTCTTGCAAGCCAGCGTTGTTGCTCAATTTTTCGCCGATTTATTGCTTCCTGAATTTGTCTTTGAAGTCCAGCATGCCGCGCGCTAGCCGCCAACTCCAACGCTGTTAGAGATACGGTTTTGTGATACTCGACCCTTCGATCTTCCATTAAAATACTGACTATATTTGCTTTATCATAGAATGTGGCAATCATAAGGGGCGTGAAACCTCTTTCATCGCGCGTGTTGGGGTCCATGTCCGGTACTCTCAGCAATCGACGCACCACTGCTGATTGGTCTCCGTCTATGCTGCGGCATGCAACAAAAAGGGTTGAATAGATGTCGACGCGTGGATCCGCTAGCAGCATCGATACGACCTCGGCAAGGCCCTCCTGACTCGCAATGAAAAGTGGCGTGTAACCATTATTCGCGGCCTGGTTCACATCTATGCCCGGAGCCGCCAAAAGCAACTTGACAACCTCGACGTGGCCTTGGAAACTCGCCCAGTAAAGTGGCGTGCGACCGTAAAGATTATCGGCCTGGTTCACATCGGCGCCGACGGCCAAAAGCAACTTGACAACCTCGACGTGGCCCTCCTGACTCGCCATGTAAAGTGGCGTGAAACCATCATTATCGGCCTTGTTCACATCTATGCCCGGAGCCGCCAAAAGCAACTTGACAACCTCGGCGTGGCCACTGTCACTCGCAATGAAAAGTGGCGTGCGACCATCATTGCCGGCCTGGTTCACATCTATGCCCGGAGCCGCCAAAAGCAACTTGACGACCTCGGTGCGGCCGTTCCAAATCGCGTTGTAAAGTGGCGTGCGACCGTAACCATTATCGGCCTGGTTCACATCTATGCCCGGAGCCGCCAAAAGCAACTTGACAACCTCGGCGCGGCCCCACCGACTCGCAATGAAAAGTGGCGTGCGACCATTATTATTGGCCTGGTTCACATCTATGCCCGGAGCCGCCAAAAGCAACTTGACAACCTCGGCGCGGCCATTCCAACTCGCGCTGTAAAGTGGCGTGCAACCATTATTCGGGGTCTGGTTCACATCTATGCCCGGAGCCGCCAAAAGCAACTTGACAACCTCGGCGCGGCCCTCCTGACTCCCAATGAAAAGTGGCGTGCGACCATTATTATGGGCCTGGTTCACGTCTATGCCCTCCACCGCCAAAAGCAACTTGACAACCTCGACGTGGCCCTCCTGACTCGCCATGTAAAGTGGCGTGAAACCATCATTATCGGCCTTGTTCACATCTATGCCCGGAGCCGCCAAAAGCAACTTGACAATCTCGTCGTGGCCCCACCGAATCGCAATCCAAAGTGCCTGGTTCACGTCTATGCCCTCCACCGCCAAAAGCAACTTGACAATCTCGACGTGGCCCTTCTGACTCGCAATTAAAAGTGGCCTGGAACCACCATTGCTGGCCTTATTCACGTCAGCGCCGGCGGCCAAAAGCAACTTGACAACCTCGTCGTGGCCATTCCGACTCGCCCAGTAAAGTGGCGTGAAACCACCTAACATGCCATTATCGGCCTGGTTCACATCTATGCCCGGAGCCGCCAAAAGCAACTTGACAACCTCGGTGTGGCCATTCCGAATCGCAGCCCAAAGTGGCGTGCGACCGTAAAGATTATCGGCCTGGTTCACATCTATGCCCTCCACCGCCAAAAGCAACTTGACAAGCTCGGTGTGGCCCTTCTGACTCGCAATTAAAAGTGGCGTCTCACCACCATTATCGGCCTGGTTCACATCTATGCCCGGAGCCGCCAAAAGCAACTTGACAACCTCGGTCTTGCCATTCCGACTCGCCCAGTAAAGTGGCGTGTGACCAATATTGCTGGCCTTGTTCACGTCGGCGCCGGCAGCCAAAAGCAACTTGACAAGCTCGGTGTGGCCCTTCTGACTCGCAATGTAAAGTGGCGTCCAACCATCCTCATCGGCCTTGTTCACATCTATGCCCTCCACCGCCAAAAGCAACTTGAGTTGCTCGGCGTGGCCCTCGCTACATGCGGTTAAAATATCTACATCTGGCCCCCTTTTCCTTTTTGGTTCGGCGGGCACAAACTGTCGAAAACTCATTAAGAAAAATCAATATGTTTAAATACAGTCTGTTCATTGTTAGAAGAGTCAAGGGTATTTTTCTTCTTTTGTGTAAGGACATAACCAGTTTAATCTTAGAGCATCATCGGCCAACATAGCTGGCGAGACCACCGTCCAATCCGTATCCTCGTGTAGAACCCCGACTTCTGTCAAAACATAACTGACAAAAGCGGAACAAAAAAATTCTTTGGTTGATCTTGGTATCAATGAGTGGATGAGACCTGCGAACCAATGGACTGGGTCTAAGTCATAATGCTTCCCGTATACTTTGTCGTGCAACTCGCGCAACTTTTCCGGCGTAAATCTTCTGTATACTTCTGGGTTTTTTGGTGAACGTTTGTACAATTGCTGTTTGCCATCAATATTGCTGAGATAGTCTTCTATTTTGACGAGTGCAATGCCAAATTTAATTTTGTTGTCTTGTGGGTCAGGATGTACGTGTTTTGAGGAGTCCCATACGTATGTTCCCTTGGGCGCCCATTCTGGATCAACTATGATAATGCCGGCATGCGAAAACTTTGAGTGTGTGCACCAGCGTATGCAGGTGTCAATGAACCAAATACTACAGGAATTGGGTTGCTCGTCAAACAAAAGAATGTCGCCTGTTTTGAGTGCCATTCTATGTGGGATGTGAAACATTTAAATACGTTTTTTGTCTAGACCAGCGGTGGCAACAGATTGTTCAACGGTCAGCGACATATACCCTAATGCAGTGTATGTGTACCATGTGAGAATGCAAGCCTGTATAATCGTTTGAACGAGTACGAAGGCGATTTTGGTGGTAATGTAAAGCCCAGCGGCGATGATAATGCCTGCTAATATATTGTCTAACCACATTGCGTAGTAGCAGTCTATCCAAACTGGATCTATGGTTTCGTTTTGCCATGCTCCCATTGCCAATTTGCCAATGACTGTGTCGATGTTGATGATTCCGTATCGAATTGCGAATTTGGCAGTGTCTGGCAATTGCCATCGAACAAGGAAAATGAGGGGCCAGAAAATGTGGTATTCTTGAATGAGTTCTGACAGAGGTAGCATGCCATCCTGGTAGTTTACAGCGGTGTACTCGGCACAGTTCATGTACATGACTGGACCAGAGCACGTTAGACAACTGTCTTCTGTGCTGTTTTGCGCAATATTTGGAAGTAGTTTGTAAAAGCACCCAGGTTGTATTCTGGTGTGGTACCATGCATTAATATCTTCTAAGAAAGTATATGGAATGAGTGGTGCGCATGACATCATATATCCGTATACAATGTGCAGGTATAAGAATTGTATTATAGCACCTATGACAGCAGTATTGGCCAACCAGACGAGCGGGATAACGGACCATGTTGTATTGGTAATGATGAGACCAGTGACAATGGCACATACAATGAGAGCCAAGTCAATATATTCTAGGCGCTCTTCTAAGGTGGAACCTTCTGACACAAATATGGACTCTTTCAAATTACATTTTGAAAATAGTATCCAGTTGTATATGTGGTCAAAACTGTACCCGAAAAACGGCACATAGGAGTGATTTTTGATGGTCACGAATTTCCTTGAACCTTCCAGAAAATAATCGACTTGCCGTAGCCAGGCGTCTTTCTTGGTGTTGTTTGATAAATCTGTGACATACCCTGTAAAGTTGTTCCAAAGAGTATCCCAATCTCTTGCGACGTGATATGTCCATCGTATATGTGTTTTCGGGACTGGCGCCTTCGAAGATAGGCGCGAGTATGTTCCTTCGAAGAATTCTCTATTGTAGTCGCCAAGACCGTTAAAGTACTTGTTGACGTCTGCAATAACTTTTGGAAATTTATTTGTGTAGAATTCGCCCATGCCGTAGCTTTGTTCTAGGACAGACTCGACGAGGTTGTCGGCGACATTGCAGTTTGTGCACCATACAGGATTGCCCCGCTCCTCGCAGGTTTTGATGGCTGTTTTCTTTGGCGTACGTAGGGGCGTTACGCCTCGCCTGCCGCTTCTTTTTGTGTTGGCTGAAGCAGGCGAACGCTGTAACTTTTCGTGCCACACGTGGTGTACAGACCGTTTCAGTTTCGAAAAGACTGACTCCGTTGCAGTGGCTGGCGTATCTGTTCCGACCGCGGTCCACCAGTGATGCAAATGCTCGCCAGCGTTATACGATGCGTCTACGGCATTCCATAGACGGTTGGAACCGTCCCTGCGCGCCCATTCTGTGGTCGTCTTGCTGTACATGGAGTCAACGTTTGCCAAGACTGACCATGCCTGAGCGGCAGCGCTTGGATTGCCCTCTACAGCATATTCTGGATCCATGTGCTCAAACAACATAGACAAAACATTCGAGGCGCGAAGCTCTTTCACAACAACGCCGACAAGCTCTGAGGACTTTCGAAACATACGGATGTACATATCGGCATCTAGTCCTTCGTCGTACAGTTGCAGACGTATGTTGAGCCAGTCCAGCCGTTGGTGCTGTACATAATGCTCCAATAGTATTTTGACTGCTCTTGCAATGTCAAAGACGAGTACGTATTTTCGTTTCCAATTGTACATGATGTCTGTCGGAAACGTCTTGGACCCCACAAAATTGGCAATTTCTATGCCTATGAATTTCATTTCAATGCATTCTATCCATTTTGCCCTCTCCAAAGGTCTCAAGTCAGTGTAGGAGTATTCAGCTGCTGCTGTCATGAAATGATCGCAAACGGAGGTTCCATTCCAGTCGAGAGATTCGGCGACACGCCTGGGCAAATGGTGATTGTCTGTCGCGCCGAGAAAATGTTTCCCCAGATTGCCGACCGTGTGATTTGAATGTGTCGCCTTCATCTCGACACATTGCATCGGTTCCCATCCAATACCACTACAAAGACCAAAGCAAAGCCCTTGAACTATCGTGTCAATCGCAGTAAAGACGAAATTTAATGAGTTGCATACGACAGACGACAGAATTTCAAAGAACTTTCCAACCGGACCAAAGAATTTGAAGACTTCTGCTAGAATTTTCCACATTTGTTGAATGAGCAGCAATTGTATTTTGGCCCACAGTTGAAAGGCGTTGTCAAACATATCGCCGATAACAGACGCGTCGCCTGAAATTGCAGCGATGAATTGAAAGAATACCTTGAGACCCAATTGAACAATATCGAGAAGTCCTTGCTCTAGTTGGTCTATAACAATGTCGGTGATGTCAACAACCACATCGCAGACATCGCCCGCACCTTCTTTTATCACGTCTAGAAATTCACCAGTTGTTTCCCAAAAGTCTCGCCATATGAAAAAGACACCTTTGAGCATCACCTTGACACCACGAGTAAATGTTTCTTCGACAGACGCTTTTGTGATCGTACCACTCACAAAATCCATAACCATTACAGTGATAATATTTGTCAACGTCAACGTTGCACGGATTGATTGCACAAATATGACCTGGAAGATCATATTTATGTACTTTGCGAATGCCTGTTTCAATTCGCGAGAAATTCGAGGTATTACTCCCGCAATCATAGACGAAATAGATCCAAACAGCCGTTCATAATCGCAAAGTCTGGGCAAAGTCTTCAAATTTACGTCCGCAAAGTTGCCAGACATGAGTGAAATGCCGTTCTGAAGGACTTGGCGCGCCATGTTCATGGACAGTCTTTTGTAATTGCGCACAAACAAGCCGGCCGAGCAAAAGAAATCGTCTCTGCCCCAGATGCGACAACCTGGCGACTTGGTCATGTCTAATGCGTCAATGTCTGCAATAGATTCGTAAGTTTTGCTGGCATCACAAGACCATTCGCCTTGCGTCATCACTTGCACAACGGAACCGTCTGGTCGTGTTACAGGATTGCCGAACTCGTCCGTGGCATCGACCCACGAAGCTGGCTTAATACTACAACCCGAGGGCGTCGTCGCATATAAATTCTTGATATTACTCAACTTGCTTTTCGAAGACGTAAACTCGCCGGCAATGTCCAGCGTTGGGGTCTCAGCAATCAAATATGTAGACGAGCTACGTTGATCGGCTGCATTGCTGAAACCTTCGCCCTTCGTTATCCTGTCCACAACGTCGCACGTTGGGTTCAAAGGGCCCAATGACACAATGTAGTCCAACGCATTCGCAAATGCCGCTGCATTCTGAAACGTCCATTCTATTATCATAGAGTTGCACCAATGCATAGAAACCTTCTCAGAGGTAAATCTTTTCTCGATGAGATCGCCGACTTGTTGCGAAGACGACGTTACGTCCAAGTCGGGGTAGCGGGCGATGCACTTACACTGAGACGTCGCCTCCAATGGCTGCAAATACGAACACATGCAGTCGGGATCGTCGTTCGAATCGCAAATAGGAATTGGTTCAATAATCGTTTTTCTTAGTTTGCGGTCGTACGTCTTCTTATGACCGTACTCACGTTCACGACAATTTGCCCAACGCATATCTGCATCTTTCAAATCTACAGACGTTCGATTAAACTCAATCTCATACTTCTTTTTCAATTGCAACATGTTCATTCCATGCCCACAATTTGTTGGATAGTTGAAAAAATGCCCGGTGAGGATATCCCCATACGAAAGGGCTACTCGCGTCAGTACGCGAACGGATTCGACGGCCGACCGTGTTAGAGGCGGCAACGCAAACGGCAATGCAATCGACTTTTCTACGCCCATTTGCGGAATATTGACCTCTATATTCTGAATTGGATCGATGAACGGGAACGCATCACCGAAACCAGGACCCAAAACACCATGTGATACATGCATGATCAACGAGTCAAGAGGTGCAAACACGTCGAAGTTTAGTGACACTTGACCGCACCATGGATTATAATATGCGTCTTGTTCGTCCGCGGTCGTGCCCCAATACCGTTCGCAATTGCATTTGCTCAAATCTTGTGTCCAAATCCATCCATCCGGATTGTACACGTCAGTCTCATAATTATACGCTGTCACCCTTGACCGATCCGCGCAAGAATATACTTGGTTACGCGGTAACATAGGGCCTTCCCATCGCTGAAATGTACGAAACACATTCTGAGGCTCGTGGGTGAACAATGATTTTAACAACAACTCGACAGACAGTCCCCAACCAATGTACCACAAATTTTCATAAGCTATACCAGCATTGTACACAGAACATCCAGCCGTATAACCGAGAGACACATACTTGTGATCCTTCACATCACGAGCCCAGTCACACGTTAAATCCAAAGGCGTGTCCGCCGACGAAAACACCTGCCCAATCGTCAACGTGTCTGTCATCAAACGTTCAATCACATACACACCCCACTGCACCAAAACTGCAAGTGAATATGTACCGGAATGGACATGGGCCAACGACTTTTCCAATGACCAAACTTCCATATCCAACGGCGAACGATCACTCTTAAACGAACCTAGCACGTGCAATGGCACATTCACACCTATTGTTGCGACAGAATGCCAAAATGCAACCAGGTAATGAGACCACATTGTTGCGAACGCCTCTTTCGGATACATCGTAAACTTGAAATCAGGATCGAATTGCTTTATCACATTGCCAAACATCTTGAACAATACAGCGTCGATAGACAACCCCAATTCCATAACACCACGCTCGACCTTGAACGCAATACGCAAGACTTCTGGGAAGTCGCCCAACAACAACTTAAATCCCATTTGGAACACGCGAATAAATGCCTGCCAAAAATTATCTATCGTTGCAACCACATGAGGCTCCTTGAACACCAAGAAACCAATCTCAAACAACGGTTCAAAACGCTTACACGCACAAGACAGCGCCTCTTCGATGATGGCCACAGAATGCAACGTGTGATTGACAGGCTGCGCAATATCGAAATCGTTATTGAAAAAATTATTGTCCTCACGCACAACTCCATTCGAACCGAACCAATTACGAATTGAAATCGTACCCGTCGTCAACGCCAACGACAACTCGCTGAATATACGAAACAAATTTACATGAGAACATTGTGCCACGGTTATGTACCAGGCCTCTACGACTTGTCCGACAAAAACCAAATACGCGTTCACAAACGGTGCTAATATCGCAAATAGTATTCGCCCGATCTGCAAAAATGGTGTCACAATATTGCGCAAGATTGGCACAACAGAACACGTCCACGCACTATCCATAATCGACAAAATATCGTAATGATAAAAATGCATCAACAAAGTCACAGCACTAAATGCAATCGCAGCGAACAACCACTTGCTTCGGGACACTGTCATAGACGCCACGTCTGTACTCGCGCCCCACACACCATTCAAAGGTAAAAATAAAGTATTCACAAGCAAATTTGATATCTGCAATGTCATTTGCTCGAGATCACGCCCAAGAGACTCGTCGGAATCAGAACCAACGTTGAACACCGTCACTACGACATAAGACAACACAAAACCTACCAATGCCGTTATTAATAGGTACACCACATCATACATTCTTATACTTTCATTACTGGATTAAATAGTTCATATATACAAATGCTGTTTGCGCACAATGCGGTTCGCCAACCAACGCACAATCATGCGGTATATAAGGTATATTTTCTTTGAACAAATGTCACTGCGACAATGGAATTTCCAGCCCGCCGAAGGCAATAGATTAGGGAAGGGCCTTGTCATAGGGTTAGCTGGTTCTGCGGCTGTGGCTGTGGCTGGCACTGACATTAAAGAGACAAGAAGACGTATTGAAGCGGCGCCGTGTGATGAAATTGATAGCGAATATAGACGGGCTGCGAGAGACCACCATCCAGACAGAAGAGGAGGCGTAGACGCTGATTTCAGACAGGTTGTCATGTCGAAAAAAATTGCAAAAGCCAGATGCCAGAGGAAAAAACAGACTACGACCAAACCTACAGAACCCACAAAAAAACAAAAAACAAAAAACAAAAAACAAAAAACAAAAAACAAAAAACAAAAGCCTACAGACAGCACGAGTCAAGGCTCCGCGGGGGTTAAAAGCATTATGCTTGGGACTGCCATCGGCCTTGCTGGGCTCAAAATATCACAATGTCAACGTGGACACAAAAGACCAAAAAGTACAACCCCGAGGCGCGCTAAACAACCAATACACTTAGGCTCAGACTCAGACTCAGGCGCGAATGCAGATATGTACAATCGCATCGAAGCCAGGAAAAACAAACTCCGCCCATCAGAAGGTAAGATAATTTCTACTTTGATTCATGGTGGTCTCGCTGGTCTCGCGCTACCAGACCCCTTTGTCCCAGGTTCAATTAGAGCTCCCATACCAGACAGTGCTCACGCGGGCAGGAATATTCTCCAGGCAGATCACGCGCAACGTGCACGCGTATCTAATGCGGTCCCCTCACCCCATGCAATCCCAAGAACGAGTGCGAAATCCACGAGACTGGCCAACTCAAACCCTAACCCCAAGAAACACAAGAAAAAACGGGCCGCCAAAAAACGTAGGGCTCGGAAAGTCTGTCCAGTACGCAATCCAGATCAATTTCTCAACGACACTGCGTATGTTCGGAGTGCGCAGTGTGACAATGTCAAAAGCAAATTCAGGGCAAAAGCTAAAACATATCATCCGGATGGTGGTGGAAATAAAGAAGAATTTCAAAAACTTACACATGCCAAAGAAACCAGATTAGCAGAATGCAACGGCGGTCAATCAGATTTGGCAATGGCTGCTCTCGGTCTCACTACTGCCGCGGTAGTTGCGGTACAAAATTGCAAACGAAAGAAGCAGAAAAGTGCTCGCAAACCCGATTGTGAACCGTCGTCAAAGTCCGGTGGAGAGGGCGAATCCAAATGCTGCGAGTCGCATTCCGAGTCAGAGTCCGAGTCGGATGCCGAGTCGGATTCCGAGTCAGAGTCAGAGTCAGAGTCGGAATCCGAGTCAGAGTCCGAGTCGGAATCCGAATTCAAACGTGACCAGGAATCTAAAGAACCAGATAAACCCCCAAGAATGACACTTAGAGAACGAATCGACGCACGAAGAAATCCTAGTTGGTCAATAACCAAAACTTTAGAAGCCAAAGAGTCAAAGAGTAAATAATATCATTTTAAATGTCAGAGAGAATCTAGAGTCATTTAAATCACACACACACAAACACACAAACACACTAAGCCCCAACCTTACATTACACTATGTCTACCTTCGGACCAAGTAAAAAGGTTGTGAATGGCTACGTTGCCTCCATAGCACGCGGGAAGACACTCGTGCTCGATACGAGTGCTCTGGGAACGTCCAGGGCGCTGGCAAAGACCGTCGGTAAGTCGAACACGACCGTATTCGGCATCGATCCCAATCTTGAAAAAGAAAGCAAAAGATTTGGCATCAAATGCGTGAAAGGATGGTCTGGAGATGTACTCGAGACTCTTGGAAAGATAAAGTACGATCTCATTTACCTGGACTACTGTGGGACGCCGGACGGCAATGCTAGTTTCGACCCGATGGAGGACATGGCCAGGGCATCTACGATGCTCACGCGTGGAGGAGTGCTCGCGTGCACGTTTTGCAAGCGATGTCCGAGCGTGTTGTCCAAATGCGTCAATATGGCACCCCCAACACTAAGTCTGCAACGATCCTTCGAATATTGTGACACTTCTGCCATGATATTTGTAGTGTACAGTGCACGAAGACTCCCTCAGATTGGCCCGCCTGTTGGCAGCATCATCCGTATTCAACATTGGACAGCCCGCGTCGAAGAGGTTTACCTTGACGGCATGCGGCTTGTTTTGGTGAAGAAAGGTGCAACCGGGTGGGTTCTTGACACTTCAGAATCCGAATTGTGGGAGGAACCGTTTACAGCCATTGACGATGTCATCGAGATACCGTCTAAGAAAACAAAACAAGTGAACAAGTCTAAAAAACAAAAAAAGAAGAGCAATAGCCGAACGCTCGACTTACACACATTCATTGGTCTCATGAAGGCAAGTACTGATACCCCAGAAAAGGTCGTAAGCAAAGAGAAGAAGGTGAATAAGGAGAAGGATATGCCGAAGGCGATCAAAAGGTTCAAGGAATGGTTCGACGAGTGCATCAATACTACCGAATATACCACCTCGTTCTATCTCCAGAAAAAAGCGGCTCTAGACCATTACAAATCGTGGTGCTCTACGAAGGGCATCGTGGCAGAGCACTGTCTCTCCGATAGATGCAATTCGGATTGCAAGGCAAACCGGTGCCCTTTAAACACTTGTACGAGATTCCTTTGTCACATGTGCGATGCTCTGGGATTTGACAACAGAGATAAGTCTGGCAAGTTTGACAAAGAACGCAAAACCCGAAAAAATAATGACGGGGATCGGTGGTACAAGGCGTACTTTAAGGAGGGGAAAGCGACGGACGTAAAGCTTAAGAGCGGAGCAGTTTGGTTGGTGCAAACGGCCAAGTACAAAGAGTAAGATATCCGTATATAATATGAATTTGTGAAGCAGTTCTTTCCTAAATACGACAATGACTATATAGCTCTAAAAAATAATATATTTCTCTGACAAATGATATTTTTGTAGACGTACTAGAAATCCCCTCGTAATCTTTTGCGTTTTGACTGCAGCTTCGTGTTGTTGATATTCCGTTATTCTTTTGTGGCTAAGGTACATTCTCCATCTTCGGTCTCCTAGAGCTCTTTCGCGTCTCACTTGCATAATGAAATAGCCGCGCGCGTGTCTTTTTTGATAAGATATAATTGTGTGAACATGTAACGCCTTGATCACTAAGTACATTGTATTTGTATTTAAGAGATCTTGTTCAGTTTGAGATGGAAATGATAATGCTGGGTTTCGTCATAGCCGCGAACGCAGCGAGCGTGACGATCCAAGGCAGCGATGGCATTCGTTACAGGGCGGTAACAGGCGAATTGCCTCATGATACAAAGGTATTTTTGAGTCAAGCGACTGAACCTTTTCGCGTGACTTTTGACATTGTCCGTGGCGTGGAGGTAGAGTCTGTATATTTGATGTAAAACGATTCGTGTTGCATTATATACAAAGTAGTCTGGTGCAATCGACTTCGCTTGAGCTTGCCGATCCAGATACACCGGAGAGTGGAAAGTATATCTCGTGCCATAGCTGACCCCCAACATTGTATATCGCAAGACTGGCTTCGTTGGGTACGTGTTGGAAGGGTTGTTTTTGACCATATCTGAGCGCGTATCCATCTTTGATGTTGTGTTTTTTTACAATGTAGCTTGTTGTTGTTATGGCGTATATGGGACGCTCGATGGTGAGTACAGACCTAATGTTTGTCATTGTATCCTGCGAATGTATGGTGGATGGCTTGACTTTGTATTGTCCCCTGGCCCAATCGTATATGGAAACTCCGTATTTGTTGTCTGTGATATATGTAAAATCTAGTATGCCCTGATTCGCGAATGCGTCTGTCATGCAGGCAATCGGGTATTTATAAAAATCTGATTTGTGTTTGCACTGCAAAGTTATGTCTGGTGTTTCTGCGTCGTTGATGTCTGAATATTTAGAATGAACGACGCATTGTTTTTTGTGCATTTTGACAATGAATCCGGGATTTCTAGCTGTCACAATTGGGTATACTTCTCCTGTGCCTTCTAGGTGAATCATTGGCATCATTTTTTCACATTTTTGAAGTGGCCATTTTGCGAATAGATGTGTTGTGTCTAACTTTGACATGCATTTCCTGCGCCATGAATGTCGCGGATGCAAGGCTGCCCATATATGGTTTCTGTATGGTGCGTCGTACGTGATATATTTACTATGTGCTGCTTTGTCGACTGCGCCCTGTTCGATCGTTGGTACGTACATGTTGAGTATCGCAACTGCGGCTTCGATGGCACTCCCGTTGGTGTTGGGGTTTACCCATTCTTTGAGTTCTTTGCAGTGGTGATATATTTCTCTGGCGTAATCTTCACAGTCTCCGTGGAATATGGTGGATCCATCTGCAGTGGGTTCTCTTGGTATGTCCCATCGCTCCGTGCCTTTTAGAGTCGGTGTCATTTGAACGTCTGGCGTGTATTGCACCGATATTTTCGTGTGTAGTGTCAGGAAGTCTGCAAGGACAGCGAGACATCGAATGTGTTTTGACTTTATCGTGCCCGACATCATGTTTGTGACCCACCGGACAAATTCTGCTGAGGTCATTGTATTTCGTGCCAATGCAATTTGCAGGCGGCTTTCGTACGATTTTAAAGCGAGCTTGCGTTTGGCATTCGGGTCCGTATCGATCATGCAGAATGCACCTGCTGGGAGAGTCATGCCAAGAACGTTGATATAGTATGGCGAGTGTACTAGTTTGAGTCCGCGAACAATCGGCATAAGTGTCTTTGAAGGTGGTCCAAAACCATCGATCCATGTAAGGTTTGATTCGGCTGCAGTGTAGAGAGATCTTACAAAGTTTGTGGATTGTATGGGATGGGATCGACTGACAATTGGTAGGGTCATGAACGTGATTGACATTTGCCCTGCGTGCAATGCTGGTCTGCTGGATGCGTCCCGCAGGGCTATACTTTGATAGGTTCTTATGTCGCACTGTGATACGTCTAGGATACATGTTCCTAGATACTGGCTGAGTGCCTGGGATTTTGTACCTTCTCGTCTCGTGCAAAATAATTGAAAGACCAATGATAACGTTTCGTTTTGTGATTTAAAATGGAAATGAATTAGCTTTGGCTTTGTTATAGTCCACATCCTGGGATTCGAGCCACAAGATGTATAGACAATCATGAATATGTCATCAGTAACATGGCTGTGCAAATCGTCGATGCGAAATTCCATATCGCATCCTTTTGTAAGGCCTGCCATCTTCTTCTAAGATGCTCAATGGCTTAAATAGTGCTGGATTCCGAAAACACATGAATTCCCATAGTGTTTTTTGTCGGCATGACAAATGCGACCAGTCAATTCGTTCAAAGAAATCCAGTTTTTGTGAACGAACGAATGATAATAAGATTTTTATGGATATTTTATATTGTAACCAATTGACCATTTTTTGTAACCACTCAATCGAACCAGGTCTAACCTCCCACGTTCTTGACCACTTCAACAGATAGTGAAGGCCCATTTTGTGTTTTGGATCATTGACATGTATTGCGCTCGGTCGAAGGTGATAAAGATCAGGCAAATTTTTGGCACGAATGCGCCATGCTTCTTGGTCATAGTATAATTCCCGGCAGGTTTTCCTGTATTGTACAAAGTCGTACGTTCTTAGAAATCCAGACACGTTCGTATCTACAATGTAGTTTGTTATCATTGTACATACAATGGAGCACGCCAACCCAGATCGCAGCCCAGTGTAACGGATTTTGCCCGCTGTTCGTAATTTTTGCAGCGAAGCAAAAGAGACATGGAATATTTTACAACTAAGTGATCCTATAAAAGCCACAGTGTAAGTTTTCAAAGATATGTTTTTTGTAAAGCAATTTTCGAATGAATGTGGACTGCACGCAATCCAGAATTTGACGAAATCTGCCGCAATCAATGGCGACGACATGGAGTCTGCGTGCAAGTATATTCACGCAGAGACGGGCGATGCCGTTCACAATCATCGGGGGCTTGGAGGAGATTGGTCTGTCTCAGCAGTACTCCAAGCACTGCGATCTAGAGATTTTGATGTGTACCCTGCAGTACAAACAAAACAGTCACGAGAGTGGTCGGGCCCATCTATGGACGATCTCGTACAAGACGAAGCGTTTCAGGGAATTATATTGCACCAACCGATGCAAAGACACTTTACATGCATTCGACCGGAAGAAGACAATGGCGAAAAGCGTTTGTATTATGTTGATTCGCAATCGGACGGTCCGAGGCGAATTTCATCCAGACTTGCTACAAGAAGGTGTTTAGCTTTGGCATACGCCTGGGAACCTTTCGTCGTAAAGGGTTCTCCTGTGGAATACGTTGCCCAACCCGAGAAGAAAGTCCTCTCCGCCCCGTATGGAATGAAACAGCGTCCGGTAGAGAAGCCCTCCGAGGAATTCTTGCAAGCGTGGCGATCCTTTAGTCAGGGGGGGCAGTCTGGCGCATGTCCTGTTGCCATCGGAGCCACAGCAATATCGTAAATGAAACAAGTAATATAATATGTTGTGATTTTTCTTGCAGATACCAAGGCTTTTGAGGCTCTCTACAGTGAGGACAGGTTGGCCAATGTCTGCCGTGAACATCTATTTCTCTTGTAGACCATTTCTGCCAGCAAAAATGGCAGATTCTATGATTACATTGCAGAGTGACGACTTTACGTCGACGCTGATAACAAATAGGACATTCGAACATTTGTTCATTTTGGTGTAATTTGCTTAAATACCTGCATGGGAGATTTCCTTCCAAATTGGGACGTTGGCAACGCCGAAACAGCGTTTTTTGAGGACGTCAACTTTGGCAAACATGACATCGAACGGAACATTCTTAAGTCTGAAATTCTCAAAGACCTCTACGCATAGGTTCCAAAACGAGGCGTTAAACGGGACTCGCCACATCCGAGTCAACAATGGTGTCCACGTCACAAACAGAGTCTCCGATGTCTTTTGGGCGGCCATTTCTTGATGGATCTGCATCATGTAGTAGACAGCTGGTCGTTTCCATTTTTTGCGAACCACCTCCGCCATTTCTTCGAATGTTTTACCGATGCCACCACCAGGGCACTTGATTTCGACGTTCGCATGCCATGCTACATCTTCAAGAGTCATGTGATTCGTTGATAGGGCTGTTTCTTTGGACATATGCTTGTTCAAAACAACAATGGCTCCGTCAGGACTTGCCGCGTATACGTCGTTGATGGGAATCTGCGGACACTCGAAGAAATGGGAATTCGGAATATGATCCACAATGACGTCTACAGCCGTGTCCTCGTGCTTGCTACCCCAAGCCATCCTCGACAATGCAACTTCGTCGAAATCTTCACGGACGTCTCCAAACCATTTTTGAAGAATCGTATCCCAATCCGATTCCTGTTTGAAATTGAAGTATAGGTCGCCCGGCTTTGAACCAGTAATACGACCTACACGCCCCGCCAACCATGCCTCAGAACCCTGCTCAGGTGCATCTGTCAATCCCTGGTCGCGCAAAGAATATATGTTGCGCATACTCATATTTAAGTTTAACACGTTCTAAATATATACCTGACAAATGCACAGTTCTTATTCTCTACATATTCCTAAACCCGAACCGCAAAAAACTCGGCGGCGAAAACGCAAATTTGTATCGTTAGCGCAGCAAATTACAGGCGGTGCATTCAAGTACCGTTGCATATCCTGTCAAAAGGATGTTTACTTCTCACCAGGACACGAGCTTGTATGTACACATTGTGCGTCCAGAACGGTGGAAAAGGTGCGAGAGGTCTACGAAAAACGTGTACTATCAGCTCGCTGATCGGTACTATCAGCTCGCTTATCATCGTCGTCTTCAAGCCACGTTTTAGCTTTGTCGAACGCGCGCGAGGCGGCCAACCCTAGCAAGCGGACCTCTTCCATAGTTGGGGGTTGCCAGGGCTTTTCTCCAGAGGGCGGAGGTGGTAATACACGCGCAGCTGTCCAACCTATAGTTATGCCTGATAGAAACTTAAACATTTGTTCTTTCTCTACGTTAAATTATAGTCCATTTTTACAATTGGTCTGCAAGCCACTGGAACCCAAGCTTTGCGCGCTCATTTGTGGTCGCAGAACATTCGATAATATGCCACTCGCAACACTTCACAGTCTCCAATTTCAAAATTGATCGCAAATCGGATCGCGACGCAGCGTTGGGCAAGTCCTGTTTGTTTGCCAATATCAAAAAAGGCTTACCCACCAATTCCTTATGAGACATCAGTGTATGCAACTCTAACCGAACTGTCTCGAAACGATCCCGATCCGACGAATCTACCACAAACGCAATGCCGTCCGTCTGGCCAAAATAATGTGGCCAAAGGGCCCTGAAACGATCCTGTCCCCCAATGTCCCACATCTTTATATCCAACTTCCCAACCTTTACCCCCTCCACATTAAACCCAACTGTTGGCACAGTGTACGGCAGTGGCTCGCCAAGATGCAACGCGTATAGTGTCGCTGTTTTTCCGGCGTTATCCAAGCCCAAAATTAACACGCTCGTCTCGCGATGAAACGAATCCCAAAGCCACTGCAGCTGGCTTAACACCTGACCCATTATGCGCGTGTACGAGCACGTTTATACTCTATACAACCAAAATGTAAAAACAGTTTTTGCGTTTTTTAACAACAAAATACACTATATAAGACCCTCACTCTGTGTAAACAACATGTCCGGCTACGAAGATTCAGCTAACATCAGCGGCGTCGGAAACGCAAGTGGTTCTATGCACGACCTCCAGCCGTTCTTTGGACAAGTCGAGCCTCAATACCAAAAGCTGCTCGCCGAGGACAAATTCGCTCACGAGACGTACAACCTCCCAAAGGCATACGAGGGAAAAAACAAGCACTTAGAAAAGGTCTTTGACTACCTCATTACAGAGGAGGACGCCTGGTACACCAGAGACGTTTTGCCTTGGGTTTTGACCGATGATTTATCCGTTAAATGGGAAATTTTCCGTTTTAACAAGACCCTTATGGATCTGGAACCCCACCAAGGCGTACCTCGATATGTCACTGCTGAAAGGGAGTCTAGGTCGGATCGCCTTGTTCGAAGAGGTTTGGCCTTCATTATTGAACACGGGTTTTATAAGACAGACCAAGGGAGGCAGCATTACTTGATGAACTTGCGCCAGATCGTCGATTCGGTCAACGAGACCGCCTACCACGGTGTGATCCATGCCCTGCTTTCGAGCAAGAACCACTACAAAGAGTGGGAGCGCCAGCACGGTGCTACAGTCACTCGCCCAGGTCAGCTTCTCCGATCGCAGAGAAAGCGCTGGGGTGTCGTGCAAAAACAGGAACGCGGACTCTATATTTTAGATGCTGAGCTGAAGGATCAGATGAAGTACGAACAAGTCACTCCAAATATTTGGATCCTCCCGTCGAAAATGTCCATTTACGTGACCATGGTACCGTCGGCCGAGGTTGAGTTCTACCGCAAGGGTCCTGCCGCGGCCAGCAACCTTGAGAAGGGCCCGGCCAACCTTCTCGCCTTCCGCGGTTCCAAGGTCTTCGAGACTCGTCCGTTCGATATCGATTTTATCGGCGAGCCGCGCGATCTCCTTGTCAGAGAGCGTCAGATTGGATCTTGGTTCCGATTCCCGAGCGCACGGGAAGCTGGCGGTGACGGCGAAGCAAGAGATATTTTCATTTACTCCATGGATCAAGACGATTACGTACGCATCCCGTACGCCAATGCTCTTGCCGAGGCCAAGAAGAATGCAGAGGCTGCTGGCGTCAGTATTTCGGATAGCCAAGCCACTGTCCTCCTAATGCGCCCATTCGAGACGTACAATATGGCGTCGGGCGTTCTCATGAAGGGCGGACTTGACACCGGATTTACCGCTCACGGCCATCACGATTTTATGTTAACGGACGATGTTATTCACAAGGTGCACATCGGACATTACACGTTCTACCACAAATCTATTGTGAAACAGCCGAAAAATATAATTATCGCAGAAGATATCTTCGCGCATTCGTATGTCTCAGGGGAAGGCGATAGTATGTTCAAAGGCGGAATTGGACAGGGATCGTTTACTTCCGAAATTGCCGAGGATAGGTTCAGAAGTGACCTGATTCCGATTCTCATTAAAGCTGGAGATGCTGTGCAGAATCCTCTGGACATTACAGGCCACTACAACGCACAGACGCTTGATACAAATAACAGTGATTTGCTCGACGACAGTGAGCACTACACAGATGCTGATAAATACGCATCGGCTTTGGGATTCAATAACCTGCAGACGTACGGTAGACAAAGCGACCAGTTCCTTTCGCCGCTCCGCAGCCTTAACACTGTCTGCTTTCAGGGGCACCAGCTGCAGCGCGACCCTGCCAAGGGAGATTTCAGCAAGATTGTGATCAACACTGGTATGTGGGGGCCCAACGTGTACCCGGGTTGCCGCGCGGTCCGCAATGGTGAGAACGCATTCCTGAAAGATATGGAGTACGAGAAGCACCGCCTCGCAAACCTAAGGTAGAGACATGTTAGGTTTAAATATAAGTCAACATTAAATTAAAAAACTATCCAAATAATTCAAATTAAATACTACAATGACTCGTTTACTTTTCGCCTGGGTATTCTCCAGGTATTCGACCAGGAAGCCGGGTGTTCCACTAACAATGGTTCTGTAGCGTAAATCGTTGTACCGCTTTCTTTTGCAACCCTGACCCAGCTCGATTCTGGCGAAATGTTCGCAGATCCTAAAACAAGCTCGTTACGAAACCCCTCTTCAACGAGATGCAGAGCCTCTTTGCGAATTCCCCATCCGTAAGCTCCCCACGCGCGCTTCACACCGGTGTACCCTACTACAGACTTGGACATGTCGTACTTCCAATCATGACCCCCGTACATAACCAACAGTGTGTCTTTTGGTGCAGAGTGTAGCTTTTGTCTTAGCCCTACACAACTTTCGTAGTCGTAGAAACGAACATCATCCTCAAAAATATGTGCTTCTGCAATTCCGTCTTTGCGAATATGATCCAGACATTCGATGTACGCTTGTGTTGTCCCGTAACCGGGTTGAAGATCGCTTTTGTAGATCCCCTTACAAATGTTTATATGCATGTCCTGAAAACACCCCAACGACCGAATATGTGCCAAAAAGGTGTCTAGGCGATGTTCGTTGTGCTTATCGGCACCCGCGACTCCCTGGAGGGTCAGAACGTAAATGCCTTCCGTAGACAAGGGCTTACTATTTGATCGGAGGCCGTGGCCTTCTTCGACGCGTTTCCACGCTAAACGAGCGCCAAATACCCATACAATAAGGAACGCAAGCATTCCGAATTTGGCATATATAGAGAACATTTCATGTAACATGACTCTGGCTTATATACAAGACCATATGTTTTTACGGATTCTCGCTGGATGATTTCCATTTGTGAAGTGGTAGGCATGCCATAGCCGGATACGTCTCAACATCTTCTACAATCATTTTGTACCTTTGTATTAAGTGAATGTTGCACTCGTCTGATCCTGATAGGGCGCGGGCATCAGCGCGTACAGCTTGTTCCGGGTGGGACGTGCCCTCAACATATAAACGCCTAGTTCCGCTTTGCCAACCGTACCAGTGTGGGCAATTATAATGGTAAACATATATGTCCATTTCCTATGCACAGACTCCTTTTATACAACAAAAAATCTTCACTATTTATGTCGCCTCGTTTTGACGTGTATGCAAGCTGGGCTCGTCTTTATCGCTGGCACGGCCGGCAAAATAGTTGTAAATTCGGCAATAACACCAGTGGTTGCATCCACTATATCATTGATTTCATCTTTGCGCACATCAGGCACAGTCGTCACATTGCAACAAGTGCTGGACAAACACGACATTAGTTGCACGTTACAAACTATAGAGGCCACCTGCAATGCCATCAAATGCGACAAAGAGCCGCTCAAAACAGCTTCAGACAATGTTGTAGACGCTATACGACAAATACACCAATTGCTCACACGCATCGCTGACATATCTGCCTCTCATTATGCTGGTTATATTTCCAGGTGGCGGCAATTGAATTTGGAAAACGAAATCGATCAGCTTGAAGCTTTCATGGACATACTTCTACACAGGTTTAAGCTCATGTGTGATATCAGAGCTGTCGTAGAATAACCACTGTGGAAAGGCGCGCCGGTACTTTTCGGTTTGGCGTAAATTAATGTACTTTCGATGTGTTGACGAATTCCACAAGACCACTTGTTGTGTGTCTCTGTGCACGGTAATCACAGGGACTAGCAAACACGGAGTGCGAAACGGGGCCCATTGCTTTGCGGCTCCGCACCAAATCGTATCGGGGCCCCAATTCGACCGAGTGCGTGAGTTGTCATCGTTCATCAAAAATGTATCCGTCAATGTGCGTTTGAAAAACCATTCTCCAAATGCCCCCTCAATAACCACGAAAAATTGTTCCAGAAAGGGTACTCTGTGCGTCTGCACTGAGGCAAACATGTCTGAGTATTTCGCCTTCCACGTGTTGCCATCTTGAAACTTAAACCACTGACGCTTATCAACACCACTCTTTATTTGTCGCAAGGCGCCCGTGATTACAGATCCGCCAACACCACCATCTGCAGACGACGCTTCAAAGAACGTTTGCCATGGAACACCGGACAATCCGATGTCAGAATCTTTTACTATCACGTGCTTGTACAATTTCATTTCGTCGACAGAACGCCGAACGAACGCGAATTTATTATACTGTCCCTGCAGCTCTTCAACATGTAACTTCAACCCTGGCCATTTTGGCCAGTGTCGTTTTGCGTACTCGACCATACTCGGATTACGGACAATGATAGACAAGTGCCATTTGGCAGGCAATGCTACGTAGTCGCGTTTCCACTCAAAGAGTTCTTTTTCAAATGCTTTCTCATTTTCGATGACAGTTGTTGTGATGATAAGTAACGATCTGTTCTGGGGACGCCATCTTGGAATAGCATTTGACAATTCAACAAGTTCGAGAGATTTCGCGTACGATCGGGTCGACGTGTAGCTTTGTCCTCGATTGAACAAAGGACCCTTCTTTTCCAGTGCAGATCGCATGCCTTGCCTATTCACAAAGTACGCCGATTTAGACGTGTGTTCAGGGAACCATGTCATCCAAGGATCGTTCAGCGATTCGCCATGTCTGCGGATCACAGAGTTGTTTGTCCACAGTTGGAGCATTGACCAGTCTGACGGCGCGGTGACAATCATCTTTTCCCAGTCCTTAAACACCACCTTGGAAACGTGGACGCCATCTTCCACCATCAACGCAACAGAGTGCCCGTCGTCATATGCCTTTTGGAGAGCAACCGTATGGTCGAAACTATTGACACGGGTTGTAACAATGTTTGGGACATCGTCGAGGTCCCATTCCGTGTCGGCTTCGAGTTCAGCGTCTGTGGACAGGCAGTACACGTACAACTTATTATCAATGCGCGAAGGTCCACGTCGCAAAATATTCATCGCGAAAAATAATGCTGTAACACATATACACATACACCAGCTGTACAAAATTCGCCTCAATCGCCGCCGGTGCACATATTTCATGCGCGGCATTTTAATAAAAAACACGCGAACATATATAGTTTGTCCAGAATTCATTCACAAATCCCATCGCAACAACTTTGACATAATCATTAGTACAACTTTACTTTCAATTTTAATCTTTTAGAACTATATACCTGAACAACTAACAAACAATATCACATGCAGATATTTGTAAAGACATTGACCGGAAAAACGATCACCCTCGATGTCGAACCCAGCGATACCATCGAGGCCGTCAAGGGGAAGATACAAGACAAAGAAGGTGAACGGTACGCCTAGAAAAGCGCTTTGCCGAGATCAAAGAGGCTCTGATCACGGAAAAACAATTGAGGTCCTCAGATTTAACATGTGTTATACATATTTACTTTTGTAAATGAATTTCATTTTTAAGAACATTATGGACCAGCAAGCGTTTACAATTTGGATGGCTGGTTTTTATGAAGGAGAAGGGTACGTCTCAAATGACATATCTAACAATAATCGAATACGGTTAGGTATTGATCAAAATGATCCGACCCCTCTAATAAAGGCCCAAAAAATATGGGGAGGTTCTGTTAGACATAGAATCAGAAAATCCCCGGCTTCTGATAAAATTTGTCATGGTAATACTTGGACATTAAGTCAAAAAGATGCTCTGAAATTTTTAGAAGACATCAAGCCCTATCTACAAATACCATATAAAATACAACAGATACAGACAGCCATCCAAAAGTCTAAACGCGGCCTGAAAAGGAGATTCCCATGTAAATATTGTTCAAATGATTATTCGCACCCTTCAGGACGAAGGAGACACGAAAAAAAAGTTCATCTAACCCAAGCGCTAGTTTCTTCGGAAGCGAGATGCCTTGAGGCGGGAAACCCCTTAGAGTCCTAGCTACCCATTGTCCCTTGGAAACATTGGACAAGAACACGGTTAATGGCCGTCCCCAATGGTAACAACGCTAGGAATTGGGCAATCCGCCAGCTTATCATCTACGTCCGCCATGGTAATGGACATGATGAGGCCCCAACGACTGAACGGGCATCGGTTCCAAATGACAGTTTAACCAACTCGATGGGGCTTAAGATACAGTCTAATCCCTCGCTGAAAGGCAGGGTACTTTGTTCTACATGATACCGCCAGAACAACAGCGTCTAATTTATAGTGGAAAACAACTCGAAGACGGCCGAAGTCTTTCAGACTATAACGTAAATAAGGAGAGTACGCTCCATTTGGTATTGCGGCTTCGTTAGGCCCTCAAACCTATTGGTTTCCGAGATAAATGTACAGAAATAAAAATTAAATCAAACTTAAATTTTCTTCATTATTAGAGACATTTAAACTTTCAATTACATTTAAACTTTCAACACTCAAAGACATGCCCACACTCAAAAGTCTCTATCATCTGTGGTCGGCACCCGGTACCAGCGTTTACAACGTCCAAGGCACGCTAATAGGCACCACAACAGCATACAAAGCCATTGCACACAACGGGAAGTGCATAGGGAGCATCCAAATCGACACTGGGGACTTTGAGGACCCGTCAGTCTGGATCTCTGGTCATGGTATACGAACCCAAGACGGAATTCAATGGAAAGTGTTCGGAACAGAAGGGCAAAAATACTTTGCCACCAGAGGCGCCATGTTCCAAACAAACGGAGGGTGAGTACTTAGGGTTAAGAGTACTTAGGGTTATAAAAAAACAATGGAGGAACATTATCCCAAGATCGAGTCCAAAATTAAGTCTCAGTATGGGCAGCTCGCATACGAGCGTGCTCTCCAACCTGACATGCAAGATAAATGGCGAAAAGCCTGCTCGAACAAAACACCAGATGAAATACGCCAGATGCATAATTCGTTTTGGAGTGAGGATATGGAAATCAAATTAATTTTTGATAAAATGTACAAAGAATTAAAGCATATAAAATATGTTCTTACATCGGTTCACCATTATTAAATTATATCAGCCGTTTGATCTAATCGAACCCTAATACTTTCTTCCATAATCCGAATGGCAAATGAAAAGTTCAAATCCGAATGGCAAATGAAATTTTCAAATGGCAAATGAAAAGTTCGAATGAAATATCAAGGTTAGGAAACAGGTGTTACGGAGAACGTCACTAAATGTATCGGTGCCTCCAAAACACATGTTCGTACGATAGGATAATGGCTCCAGAATTGTCACGTGTCGTTAATCTAACTTTTGCGTAAAGTCCGCCCGTAGACATGCCCAGTATCTTGACAGAAACGTCTCGCACGTTCCATTTCCCTTTGGATGGCTCGTGCCACATGTCTAATTTCCAACCCTGATCAGACCGATACAAAGAAAACACATACTCTGATTTCACAGTATGAACTGTCTTGTGCACGACTGCGCCGTCGTAAACCTCTAACTGGTCCAAGCAATAGCTGACGGAACGCTTTATCTTCATCGAGCCATTTGGGTACCACGTCCACCGTGCGAACTCTTTTCGAAATGACGCAGTCGGAGCCAACCATCTGCTGGGAGGACTGTACGTGTGATCCGAAATGGCATTGCCCATATTGTCACGTTGCCCAAGCATATTTATAGTGTTGATTCTTCTTCGCCGCGTGATCAAAGTCCATAAAAAATGAACAAATGTAAGTATATATCCAAGAACAGGTAAATAAGCATGTCTGTGATTGATTCTATTTCACAATACACCATTTATCCGTTCGAAAAGGTTCGTCGCAAGATTCCGGATCGCCAGAAGCATTTGAATACGTTTATTTTCGTGTCCGCCGCCCTGATGTTAGCAGAGATCCCGTTGGTCGGTGGGATTCGAAAGGACGAACTGACCCAGACGAGTTTCAAAGTGTCAGGCACATTGATGCAACTTGGAACTCATCCATTTGTATTTGCATCGATGATTTCGCCAATGCTGTTTGATAAGAAAGAAAACAAACATGGCGATAACTTGCTCGGCCTTTTGCTTGGCATTGTGCAGGCGTGTCAGTGGGGATACAACAATGGCAGTTGGTTTGGAGCTCTTGAACTCTGCGCAATTACATTTGCGTTGTTGCAAGCCGAGGTTTATCTCGAGGATAGGGGTTCCATTTCCCCCTCTACCGCTCTGATATTTGCTAACGGTGCACGGCGTGTCTTGGTCTCCCTCTGGCCGAATCCATTTGGATGTGTGTGGACTGTGGTTGTTTTTGTATTTGTGGTGTGGGTCGAAAAATTATTCGTGACAATACCGTTGACTCATATGAAATCTCGCAGTGAAACAACGTCTATGCCCCTTCCTGTCATGTACAACTCGACGACGTCGTTGATTGTGTACTACACAGTTGTGGAAGCCCTCGCAAATGTATATGAGCCAGCCCAAATGCTTTTGCCTCGCAATGTCTATGACCTTGTTGTGGCAGCTCCGTGTTTTTATGTCGCCACATGGTTTATCAATCGACGTTTGCCTTCATTCAATAACCAAACCGCGAAAGATCTTGTTCAAGGTTGGCGCAAGGAAAAGTTCACTCTCAAGGGATGGAGAGATCCCTCCAGGATGTACACATTTGTTCAAAACATAATGGACAGGAACATTCATTGGAATACTATATTTATTTGTGTTCTTTGGACACTCACAGTCCTATACCCGACAACTCTCAGTATTTCTACTCTATTCATTATGGCATCCACCATCAAACAGCAAAAAGTTCAACTAGTTTAGATATCGGCCAAGTCGCCGCAATGGCAAAACAACCGGATGCAACCACAACAATTCCAGCATTTAACACAATACCAACAACATCCTTCTTCTCGGGATACGTGACTCTATTCCATAAACTTGTATCTATACCGAACACCATTTCATTGCTACAGAGACATTTAAATACAGTCTAACTTGGAGAAAGACGGATTCACAACAAACTGCCCTGTAATCGATTGTACATGACCGTATGCACTAGGCGCAGCTTGGTCTGGAAATCAACATTCCCTGTAGGCGTCACTACGAAATGCATCAAATACATTGGACATGTGTCAAAAGGTTGTCCGGAATCCGTGTCACGAGCCTTTATCAACGGCCTCGAGACTGCAGGCGTCATCCAATGTCTAGCGACGCCAGACGTTTGCGCCTTCCTATACAACTTCAAAAGCGATTGCTTGTTCTCTCTGTGGAACAAATCGCTTCGAATGACATCTGCTATTTGTTCCAGTCCCATTAGTTCGCCGAAAACTTCAACATCCACAAGCATGTCGGGCACACCATTCTCAGAGCAGAAGATTTCAATACTCATTTGAAATCTTCACGCACATTTAAATACATCACATTGTCAAATAATATGATAGTTCTATTCTGGCATGTACATCGTTTTACACGACACACAGAATGGACTTCCGACCCTTTGCAGGCAAAAACGACCAATTCCTTCATGACTTTATTTACAACGGCGAACGCTTAGATATCATGATCAAGTTTAAGCCAGAATTGAAAGGCCTACCGTTCCAATGCTACACGGAAAAAGAAACGAAAAATGACTTTGAATACATTTACCTTGTGGTCAAGCTGAATGTAGACAAGAGTTGGGGACAAAGAGTCGCTCTCAACCATCCAAGCCTAATCGAGTCGGAGTTGTCCCTCGACAGTATGTTGAAAAATGCATCAGTCTTCATATCCAATTACATCCCCGAGATTATGAAAAGGAATTCGAAACTTATCGAAAACTATCTAAATTCAAACTAAAACTTAAGTTTTATATTCCCTAATAACCGTTTATTAAATCTATTCGCAGCCGCACTGGCGTCCACAGATGGATGGCCAGCGCTCTCTCTATTCGCCAACTCACGTTGCCATCCTGGAGCGTCTTCATCATTTGCCTCGAAGGCGTGCTGTATTTGCCATTTTCGTATGAGGGCACTAGACATGAACTCAACATTTTGTATCTTTGTATTACAGAGCATACATGCATCGTGAAATCTTTCATAACCCGCTGGTTTGTTATTGCACCAACCTCGCAGAGATTCATAGTTGTACGGATGCTTACAAGGCAGGCATCGCACAGGAAAGGTGATCTCATCCTCTTGCGTCACCACGTCTTTAAAGCTTATCTTGTTATAAAAATTTTCCTTCTCCGCATCCCTATCTTTTAACGCGGCGAGAATTGCAGCATTTTTAGAATTGCCTGTCACCTTGTATGCTTTGAGTGCTCCACCCTTGGCCAATGACCGAAGCGCAGATCTTCCTAAATTCTTATACTCCGGAACTAGTCTGTCGCTTTCTTTTAAAAATTTGCGAATGGCTTCACTGTCCGCCCCCGCTCCAAGTTCGAAATCTCTTTTTTTGGCCAGTGATCGAAGCTCCGTTTCATTCAGATTCTTATACTCCGGAATTAGACTTTCAATTTCGCCTAATCTTTTATCCGTATTACAAAATTTTACTAGTGAACATCTTCCATCAACGGAGCCAAGGTCACCTTTCAACAAATCAAGATGAGCATCACTCGTCAAAATAGACTTGACAATGCTTACCTCACCGTTCAATGCGGCCATAGTCAACGCTGTGAAGCCATCAAAATTCCTATGGTTTATGTCTACACCATCTATTGTCAACATGTACTCGACAAGTTCGTGTTTACCAAATCGAGCCGCCATAATCAACGCCGTGTTGTTCTTTGAGCCGACCTCATTTATGTTTAGACCTTGCATCGCCTCCTTAAACGCATCAAGGCCCCGTCTGTACTTTATGACTTCTAATATTGGCTTGATAAATTGTGTTTGGCCAAATCCCAATATATAATCAACAATATTATACCAGCGATTAGAAATTGCCATTGTCAACGGTGAATTCCCAAAAAAATCCGGTTCGTGTAGCCTATTCACCAACCCACGTTTCAATAATGGGGCAAAGTATGCTTTGAATAATTCTAAGTCACCTTTTGTCTCATAGACTGTTTTTAAATCGGTAGGAGAAACCAGTTGTTGTAAAACATCTTTCACTGGCATCGAAAGTCCCTCTAAGAAGGAATTGTTTCTCAGCACCGTGGCTACTGTATCAAATGTCAGCGTTTTAGACTCGATGAGCAACTTGACAACCTCGGCGTGGCCCTCCTGACTCGCCCAGTAAAGTGGCGTGCGACCATCATTATCGGCCTGGTTCACATCTATGCCCGGAGCCGCCAAAAGCAACTTGACGACCTCGGTGCGGCCATTCCCACTCGCGCCACTAAGTGGAGCCCAATTGTTGGCCTTGTTCACATCTATGCCCGGAGCCGCCAAAAGCAACTTGACAATCTCGGTGCGGCCCTCCTCACTCGCAATGAAAAGTGGCGTGCGACCATCATTATCGGCGTGGATAACATCAATGCCCGGAGCCGCCAAAAGCAACTTGACAACCTCGGTCTTGCCATTCCGACTCGCCCAGTAAAGTGGCGTCCAACCACCTTTGCTGGCCTTGTTCACATCGGCGCCGACGGCCAAAAGCAACTTGACAACCTCGACGTCGCCCTGATAACTCGCAATGAAAAGTGGCGTGTCACCATTATTATTGGCCAGGTTCACATCTATGCCCGGAGCCGCCAAAAGCAACTTGACAATCTCGGCGTGGCCATTCCGACTCGCCATGTAAAGTGGCGTCCAACCACCTTTGCTGGCCTTGTTCACATCGGCGCCGACGGCCAAAAGCAACTTGACAACCTCGACGTGGCCCTCCTGACTCGCGTTGTAAAGTGGCGTGAAACCATTATTATTGGCCTGGTTCACATCTATGCCCGGAGCCGCCAAAAGCAACTTGACAACCTCGACGTGGCCCTGATAACTCGCGGTGAAAAGTGGCGTGCGACCATCATTCGCGGCCTGGTTCACATCTATGCCCGGAGCCGCCAAAAGCAACTTGACGACCTCGGCGTGGCCCTCATAACTCGCCCTGTAAAGAGGCGTGTTACCGTAATTCGCGGCCTGGTTCACATCTATGCCCGGAGCCGCCAAAAGCAACTTGACAACCTCGACGTGGCCCTGATAACTCGCACCGTAAAGTGCCTGGTTCACGTCTATGCCCTCCACCGCCAAAAGCAACTTGACAACCTCGACGTGGCCATCCCAACTCGCGTTGTAAAGTGGCGTGTAACCATTATTATTGGCCTGGTTCACATCTATGCCCGGAGCCGCCAAAAGCAACTTGACAACCTCGGTCTTGCCATTCCGACTCGCCCAGTAAAGTGGCGTCCAACCATTATTATTGGCCAGGTTCACATCTATGCCCGGAGCCGCCAAAAGCAACTTGACAACCTCGACGTGGCCCTCCCAACTCGCGGTGAAAAGTGGCGTGCGACCATCTTCTTCGGCCTGATTCACATCGGCGCCGACGGCCAAAAGCATTTTGACTATCTGTGTATGGCCCTTCTGACTCGCGATCCAAAGTGGCGTTTCCAGTTGCCTCCAAAGGCTTTCGATTAATTTTTTATCTGCTCTTAAGATGGATCCAACTTTTGGTAAATTTCCTTTTTCGAGAGAATCGTGCAACTCTTTAGTCATGGCCCTGCGTATGGTTCGTCTTAAAGGAGGCGGTTGTGTTGGTGTTGGTCGCGCCGGTGGCGTCGAAGGCGCTGAAGGTAGTGGTGATTGCGACCTTGAACGTGTTTGCCGCAGCTGACTCATTTTCATTTTTGATAGGCTCTGTTTATATACCGCAAATATGAAACATATATTAGACTTATATTTGTTTTATTCTACAGCGTGACTATTAGTGTAAACTATGAAGCCTGCCCAGGTGCAATTGTCGAAGAGGTCTGTGGCCAAGGTGATGGGTGTGCATCGTACGTTTGATTTTCAAAAACCGTATTTGCAGCAAAATGACATCGAATTTGGAGGCACTGCGTTCTTCGTGGATCCAAATATTTTTGGCGAACAGTTCCCTTCCAACTTTGCGAACAAGCGCATCGCATTGACGAATTTCCACGTAGTTGATGAGCTGTACAAGCGCGAGTGTTATCTTTGTTATCCAGAAAAGGGCAAATCGAAGATAACTGCCAAGGTTATATTTATTGTACCTCAGCTCGACGTGGCTGTGTTGATGGTAGACCCAGAAGGCAACCACCCTTTGTGGTTTGACAGTCAAGACATCAAAGCTTTTATTTCGTGCATTCCTAATTTGCCAATTGATGATAGGTCCGTGAAGGGTAATTCTCAGAATGTGATGGCAATTGGGTTTCCGAATTTGTCTAGTGATTACCAATTGTGTGAGGGTTGTATCTCTGGTCGTGGTCATGCAATGATTCAGATCTCCATCTCTTTGAACGGTGGGAATTCTGGTGGTCCATTAATGATGAACGGCTCTGTGATTGGAATATGCACTGCCAGTATTTTGGACTCAGAAGCTCTGGGCCTGGCCGTTCCAATTTGCCAAGCCCTCCGTTTCTTCAAGCACTGGGCTTCGTTCAAGACAACAATTTTGACAGTTCCTTCTTGGGGCATGAAGACACGAACGACGAGTCCCGACTATTTGGAATACTTTGGGTTGGAGCGTTCAACGGAAGGTTGTAGCATTCACAAAATGATTCCTGGTGGTCCTGCAGACTTGTCTAACCTGCATGAGAATGATATCATCCTATTGGTGGAATCTGACGATACAATCTACAAGGTCGATAATTTCGGGCTTATATCGGTGGATTGGACGGACAAGCGCGTGAGACTAGACAATCAAGAATTTATATTGTCGTTGAACCCTCAGGACATTCACGTCCACGTTTTCGACTGGAAGTCACAAAAGAACAAGCGCGTAACCGTGAAACTGCATTGCATCAAGTATCAAGTGCGTGATGTGCACCATTGTTGGGAAGATGTGCCTTATGCGATTCTCGGAGGTATTGTTTTCATGGATTTGAGCAAAAATCATTTGGAAATAGACGAAGAGGACGAAGAAGAAGATGACGTCGAAGTTGAAGTTGTGGAGGTTTGCCAGTTGATGAACTTTAGCAACAACTCGATGTATCTCAAGCCTGCAGTCATCGTGACTCATATTCCTGCTCAGACCCAGGTATCTTGTCAACAATTATTGCGGTCATTCGACAGAGTTATAAAATGCAATGACCAGCCCGTGGAAACAGTGGGGCAATTCCAAGGCATGATAAAGAATGCTGTAAAAAAGTACAACAAGAAGTACGACAGACGAGACCGTTTCATTGTGCTCGAGACGGATCGCAACAAGGTCTACCTTAATTTGGAGACGTTACATGCGCGCGAGACAGTAGACTCGCTGGAGGAACATTACCCATCGAATAAATGCCATTTGCTTAAGATGAAATACAAAAAAAGGAAGAGGCGGTGAATCCAATAACAAATGAACAAAACGAATACTTTTACTGATAAATGTACTTTTGAATGAGTATTCTCGTCACGGGTGGTTGTGGGTTTATTGGCTCGAACTTGGTCTATTCTTTACTTTCACAGGGCAAAAAGGTTATAAATTTGGATTGTATGTCGTATAATAGCAGCAGCGTCGTTTCTAGTTCTGAAAACTATACATTTCTTCGTAGGAATCTTCACGACCCTGGACTCGTCGACATCCTCACAGAGCATAATGTTCAGTATGTCTATCATTTAGCTGCTCAAACTCACGTCGGCTTGTCGTTCACGAATTCTGTGGACTTTTCTCGAGATAATATCGTTGGAACTCATCATCTGTTGGAGGCGCTCCGTATGTATGATCGATCCGTCAGATTGGTACATATGTCTACTGACGAAGTGTATGGCCAGGTATTTGATCACACAACCGAGAATGGTATGTTCAATCCAACAAACCCGTATGCTGCGACGAAATGCGGAGCAGAAATGTTGGTTCGTGCGTATGGCCATTCTTATGGCTTACAATACATCATTGTCCGATCAAATAATGTGTACGGTCCGCGCCAATTCCCAGACAAATTGATTCCAATCTTTTTGAAACAGATATTTGCCAATAAACCTTGCGAGATTCACGGCGATGGGAAAGCAAGACGCCATTTTGTATTTGTCAGAGATGTCGTCGGTGCATTAACTACTTTAATGGATGCCGGCATGGTCGGCGAAGTGTATAACATTGCGACTTCTGACGAATTTAGTGTTTTGGAAGTGTTTGATATTTTGACGACTGCTACCGGTGTAAATCCAGGAAGTGTGCGAGTTGTGGACAGGCCTTTTAACGACCAGCGGTACCACATCGATTGCTCCAAGCTGTTGGAACTTGGTTGGCGGCCTCGAATATCGTTCTCGGATGGTCTTGCCGAAACAATATCTTGGTATCGTGAACATATGGACACGTTCTGGTCTGGGAGCGCAAAACAGAAAGACACGTGGCTGATCTATGGCCATGCTGGTTGGATAGGGCAAAAATATGTGGCCAATGCCACTCCTCATGTACATTTGGTTTACGGTCAAGCGCGTGCCAATGATCCTGAAGCGGTGTCAACGGAAATCGATCGAACCCAGCCGGCACATATTGTATGTTTAATTGGCCGTACACACGGGCCAGGGTGCAATACCATAGATTGGCTCGAACAGCCAGGTCGTTTAAAGGATAACGTCAGGGATAATTTATTTGCTCCATTTGTGCTAGCATTCGAATGCAAACGCCGCAATATCAAAATGACGTACATGGGCACAGGATGTATTTTCAAATACACGAGCGAACAAAGAATATTTTCAGAGAAAGACAAACCGAATTTTTTCGGGTCTTCCTACTCAATCGTGAAAGGATTTTCCGACCAGATGATGCAACTGTTGTCTGATACCGTTTTGAATTGTCGTATTCGGATGCCCATTTCATCGGACGATTCGCCTCGCAATTTCATTACTAAAATCACCTCATATGAAAAGATATGCAGCGTAAAAAATTCAATGACTGTTTTAGAGGAAATTATACCAATCATTATAGAAATGGGCTTACGGGGCGTGACTGGAACTTTTAATATGACGAATCCTGGTACTATATCGCACAACGATATCCTGGAGATGTATCGCGAAATTGTCGATCCACAATTTACATGGGAAAACTTTTCTGAAGAAGAACAAAGCGCGGTCTTAGCATCGGACCGTTCGAATAATGAATTGACAACAAGCAAACTCACAGAGCGCTATCCTGAATTGCGACCGATTTGTGAAGCAGTGAGACACACTTTAATGAACATGAAAAAATCCGAATATTAACAAATGGCAAGTATTAAAATGGGCATCATTGCCTTAAATATGAAAACCATCCTCTGTGCTTTTTTACTTGCCATCATGTCTGTTCACACACATGCCGAAGCCTCGTACAAGGCCTGGCGAAAAGACGAAGACCATTGCGAAGTTTGCTTAAAGGTTATGAACGATATCAAATTGCAATTGAGTCGTTTACCGAATCTGAAGGATATTAATCGCGTTGAAGGTTTCATTAATCATCATTGCTCGCTCAAAAACAGGAATCTGAGAGCAGACGAAAAGAAGTTTTGCCGTCACCTGGTGCCCATTGCGAGACAGATATCAATGCCGCTCGCGCACAAAGCAAAGGCTATAGAAATGTGCAAGCAAATGCACCGTGTTGACCACACAATCTGCGACTACAAGTATAACACGGTCATGCCGGACGAGTACAGGGCAAATAAACACAAATATAGAAAACACAAACGCAACGTCAAGAGGCCAAAGCCTGTGGAGTCACCCAGAGACGAATTGTAATTTATATCATTTCACTATATTACACATTAAATTTAACCCTGCAGTATATTGTTATAATTTTTTATGTAAGTATTCTTATCGAGTACCGGCACAAGTGCCGTTACATCATTACCATGTTTGAGTCTCTCCCTAATCACCCATTCGACAACTTTTGGACCGCAAAATTGCAACTCGAACCAGCGTCGCGCACTGGGCTTTCCGAATGTACGACGAACCACCTCAGGGTCGTTGAATACCCAATAATTTGGTGCGGAATCTTTGCAAATTTGCGGACGTTCGCCACAAAACTTCTGCGCCAATATTTTCGGGTGCACAAACTGCATGATAGAGTACTTGGGCAGGTCCCACAGCGCAACCGCCTGAAGAAAAATCGAACGATTGTTGCGAGCCATTGGACACAGACGACCATACAGAACAGGGTGTAAAGCAATAGCGCAAAGACAAAATGCAGAGTCTTTCAAAAGCGAACGGGTCACACGAATCTTAGACCATTCCCCCCAAACGTGTTTGCGATCAATGCCTGACAACAATCTCAATATGTATTTGGATGCCACCTTCTCCCAAGGCTGAATGTGACCAGGATCCAATTCGATTTGATTTGCGCTAGCTCGAACCAAAGAAATACATTCAGGACGAGTCAAACGTTTAGCACACTGCTCGTACGGCTTTGTACCTATTATGGGACAAGTCATCCGAATACCAAGCTTTGAGGCCCAATGTTCGAACGTGAACGGCACAGAACAGTCCGGGATACTCCAGTGGGCCGTTTCATACTGCCTAGACGTGCCAGCGTGATAGCGTTCGCGCACAAGGTTCGGTGGGCACAAAACATTTTGAAAGTCTTGCATTGAAGTTATCACGATTATCTTTTGAAGTCTTTTATATTTAAAATTAGAAATTTTCGTCATCAGAGCTCGAAATACCGGACAAGGGTGTCAAAGGTGGCAATTCGTCATCTTCCGAACTTGGGAAGTGAAACTGAATGTGGTCTGGCGGCGGAGGCGGGGGAAGAATGGCCTGTTGAATTTGCTTCATTGCATTGACAGAATCATTCAAACTATATGCTTCATTCCCAGCGAACACCCTGTATATATTGTTAGCCGTGTGTATTTCGGCGATGCAACATTCTGAGTATACATTTCTTACTTTCGGAAGTATAAATTTTTCAATGCGCTCATTTCTCCTCAGGTCTTCTCTTCCATGACTTAGTAAATATGTTCGTAAATCCAAGAACTGCAGGGTCCAACCTGCAGACCAGACGACCGATGCAATGCTCAGGTCCTGCTGGATTGAAAATATAGTTTCGGAGGGTGTAGATCCTATTTTCTTAATATTCAACCGCTTCGGCTCGGCCGGGGCGAACTGTCGAAACATCATGTTTTCGGAACGGTGGCGTTGATAGTTACAAAACACTGTTTTAAAATAAAACTGTTTTTCTATCACGAGTAAAGTCGCCGTCGACTTGTCATACACCTAACGCCATTTGCTCAAAGACTTGCATGTTTTGTTAATGATTTAAAAGAAACGTGTTTAAATATTCAGTAAATACCTTCTAAATAATCGTCACTGTATCTTTTTTGTAATCCGAATCCCTCTCGCTCGTCATTTAAATAAAAGTATTTTTTCAAATCGTCATGGTCAATTTCCCTCGCATTCAGCGTGCTCGTCATGAGACCAGGCTCTTGTATCTCTTGCCAGCGTGTTTCATACTCGCCAGCCCAGGCCTGACACGACCAAAACTTTGTTCCGCTTTGAAAGATGACGTATTCGTGACTGTAATGGGTCCCTGTTAGATCGTCCCACGCCCCATTTTCGCCTTGGAATACAAAATGCACGGCCTGTTGATCATCACCGAAGCCGACGAAAGGGAACTGCTCTAGTAATTTCAGCATATTGAACGTATGATGATCGTCAGGGTTGTCGCTGTACATCGCCAGTATCGGGATCGGGTCGCTCCTTCCGATTTTTGGCCACAGGTATTTGAATACGTGTTCGGTTATACTGCCGCAAGATTCAAAATGTTCGAATGTTTCGTCTTTTCGAAGATCTTGAATGATGTTGTCTACGCTTTTTACGGGGATACTAATGCGATAATCGAGAAAATTAGTCTTTGCGGCCAGTGCGAGTTGCTCGTCCCCGGACTCTGATTCTGATTCTGATTCTGATTCTGATTCTGATTCTGATTCATCGGAAGATGACTCGTCACGTTTCCGCTTTGGCTCGGCCGGGGCGAACTGTCGAAACATCATGTTTTCGGAACGGTGGCGTTTATAGTTACAAAACACTGTTTTAAATTGAATCAAGTTTAAATTACCACGTTAGGTAGGCAGAGGAGGCACCGTTTTGGCGTCTATCAACTGTGCTTCTACAACGATTGGAACAACAACGTTCGCACGAGCAATAGGCTTTCGCCGTTCTGCTGTACAAACTATGATACAGCAGATACACAACAGTAATAAAACGGGAAAGGTTGAACAAATGACAATGGTAAATGTACTCGGGGGTTGAGAAGTTTTTGTAGCATTCATTATTCTTGAGTTTTATTGAATCTCATTTAATTATTTTATATTCTTTAAATATTCTAAAGCTTTGGGTCTCCTGGTTCCATAGGTTCCTATTTGACATTTGTAATAAAAAAGATGTTGATTTTTGTCTCCTTTGACAAGCCAGCCGTTCTCATACATCGTCCAGTCCATCAACATGATTTCGACAGAGTAAACATCCCCAACTGAAGCATGTATCCAAGCCATCTTGTTCAATTCACGACCAAGTTCCCCCATGGTGTAGCGACCACTTTCCCATTCATGATATACGTACTTCTTGCAGAACTTAATTTCGCCACCACAACCGTTTTGGGCCCTGCGAAGACCCATGTTTTTTATTTTTAACCCTAACATGTCCATTTGGAACATCGCATAGTCGTATCAAATGTTTAAAATTTTCCTTACCATGTCAACAAGCATACAGATCACTAAAAACGTAAAAAGAATGAAAATTGTCAAACATACTATGTGCAATAGCATTTATTGGTCAGTGATCCCTTTAATACAATACCCCGTGAGACTCGACATGAAGTCAAAGTTGACCAACATACCTAAACAAACGCAACGGTGCACGCTTGCAAAGTTAAAAGGCTTCCAGACGTCAGCAAATACGCGCGCGAACGTCCTAAAGATACACAAATACCAAGATTTCGCTTATAAAAAGCAGTTGATCAAAAGTACAACCAGAAATTACCTGAAGAACCTGCAAAAAAATATCAAGAATAAAACGGAAAAGAAACCAGATCGTATTGGATTATACAAGAATGCGATATCGCGCTTCAAAGACAAGGACGCGCACGAAATGCATTGTGTAGTACCACAAAACGTTCCTGAGCCTTACGAGGCACCGTGCGAGCTGTTTGGAGATGATTTCGTGCTTTTCTGCGATTTCTTCAAATATTAAATCGAACCCAACATTAAAAATCGAACCCAACATTTATAATTATACATTATATATATCAGCGTTTGTAAACATGATGGCGGCTGCTCCTGCTCGGTTTCTTCAACATTTTTTGCCACGTAGTCGGAAGCTGTTTGAGACTCTTAGGGTGAATCATCCGCGAGGCGAATTAGGCGAAGAGTCCTTTGTCGAATTGGATGGCGTGACATATTTGATTGTATCTACAGGCAATGGATATTACGCCAAAGATGCGCCTTTTTCGCTGTTTAATCTTGAAACAGGCCAAGAAATAAAAAGTCGGTTCGCCAACCCTGTCTCAGGGCGGGATATGTTTGGGAAAGAAATAGAATTAAAATTGTATATTCGAAAGCACACATCCGTGTCCTGTGGCAATAAGCTCGCAGTGCATTTTCAATGTGGAAACGGAATATCTTCGGCATGGCATTTTGAGGTTGTCTACGAACTTCGAGATAATGCTCTCCACGAATTAGAAAGAACCCCCATGCATCAGATCTGGGCTGATCACGAATTACACAAGGCCCTTTTTATGGACGCGAATACTCTTATATATGCAAATGTAGAAGGTGTATTCATGAAAGAGATTGGCAGTGACACACCAAATCGCATTTGCTCCGCGCCTCACATTCGGCCGTATGGGCAGCAGTCCGAAAATCCCATTTGTATGCTTGGCGCAAATATACTTTTAAAGAATTACATCGAGACCGAAAACGACGAAAACGACGACGAAGACGAAGACGAAGAGCACAGATTTTACGAATTATACATCCTGCGTCCACCATTTGCAATTTCGAGTTCTCGTGAAGAGCTAGGAAATTTATCATTGGAAAATTTATCCATGATAAGCGAACGGTGTTCAGTATCCACAGTGTATGAAAATCAATTGGTATTTGTGCGTAAAGACGATGACGATGACGATGACGACGACGACGACGGGACCCTTCATTATAAATGGCACGTCATGAAGTATACAGCAGGCTCTACAACTGGACCTGCAAAACTATACTCACTCCCCCCACAAACCATACAACATTACAATCTTGAATATGATGGACGTTACATCGGTCATTACGTAGTGACTTACGATAGTTACGATAATGATGATAGGTTGCTAGTCTATGATACAGAACAAATGACATTTATGGACGAATATGATGAGGATGATGAGGATTTCGCATCATACGATACAGGCTATCACCTTTGTGGTTGGGGGGTAGTGGTGTTCCAAGGTGAAGAGATGGAAATTTTTTCGCATCACAAGTCCATGGGGTTTGACGATCCTAAATGGAAACGGCGTAAAGATAATAAGGCAAGCGTTTTCTATGATAGCGGCCTCAATGACTACGAAGACCATTGTATATCTCCAAACAAACAATATCTGTTGTTGCATGTCAATCAAACATCATCTTCAAAAGGCTATCGTTATGTCATGGATTTGCAAGTATTTTACGACGTGATGACCCTTTTGGATGCTTACTCTCAACACATACAACCGCTTCGTTCCGCGGGGCGTAGACTTGAAGTGTTTAATACAGGACCAGGGCAAGCCATCGATTTTGTGATAAGGGATCAGATGCCTGAAATTCCTGGTATTGTAAAAAGGATGAGAGACTATTCTGAGCAAAGAAAAGAATGCCTTAAATTCGCACCATTGCCTCCGTCTCTGGCCAACCTTAGAATGCCATTGTTGGAATTGTTTGGCAGTGCGTTGCAAATGGATTTGCGAACATCTGCTGCATCTGCAGCTGGCAACGCGAGTAAAAAGAGTAGAAGGCTTTTGAGCACAGTTCTAAAATTTTAAGTCAAACATTTTTTTAATTATTTCTTGGTACGATTGGATCAAATGATAAGTTTGTAGGGATGACAATGGAATGAATGGCAATTGCGTTTGCGGAATCTCAAATCTGAATTGGCAATTGGCAATTGCGTTTGCGGAAACGCGAGGTTTATATACTCATATGTTATGTTTCATCAAAACTGCAATTTCCGGACGATTGACTGGCGAACAGGCATTATGCGTATATCATGAAACGTAACATTATGGTTGTAGTACTCTTCCGCGCCCAATAGCTCGGTAACAACTTTCTTTGCGTTCCTGGTCCAAAAAACTTTTGCATGCGGACATTTCGTTGTCTGAATGACAACTTTAAATGTATCATAGTCTTGCCTATCTATATTCCAAGAACGCACTGTCGCAGAGTACGACGAAAACTCTTTAAGAAAAACAACTTTTTTTGTATCAAAGTCAATCATTTTTACTTGACGCGTGTTATCACGTTTCAAAGACGTAAACACGCTCCGTAGTTGCTTATCACGGTCAATCACGACAGCATAGTTCAAAGACATATAATTATATATTCAGAGACTAAATACTGAAGTTTTGCGTCTGGTGGCCAGACTCGTCGGGTGTGCTATTTAAATATTTGGCGAACATCTAAAATGCCCAAACGAAATCGCACACCAGAGCTGGACTATGCATCCGAAGACCTGATCGCATCGATACAGGACTCTGACGCGCTTGAATCGGGCCTAGGAAAGTTCGAGGCCGAAAGGGCGACATTTTTAAGACTGTTTGAAGACGCCAAGACGGACATATTGGCGGAATTCAAGACCGAAGACCCTGAAACCTTATCAGAGAGGGATCAAATACGATTTAACACCAAACTGAAATACGAGGAAGGATTACGCGACGATCGTCTCAGTGTCATCGACGAAAACATGCGTGCCTACAAGGACGACCACTCCAAACAGTGCAACACGCGAAAACGGAGAAGAGTACTTGACAGAGAGATCGCTGAATGTCAGAAACTCGCCCAAGAAGACCCAGTTCATTCGGATTGGAAATTCATTGGCAAATTGAAACATGCCCAGGTCACTTTGAACGACAAGGTTCCTGATATGTCCACACATCAAAAAGAAACGTATGCAGATGTTCTCAAAGAACTGAAAGAAAAGGGGTGGCGCGTGCTTGTCTCAAAAGGTATTTAAATCAAGACTACTCGACAAATGGAACCGCCAAGACCGCCTAGACAAACATCATCGGAAAGGCAAAAAGAAGCGCCTGCAATACGCAATGTACAAATGGTGGATGACATGACATTGCTAAGCTTTATATCAGTGTTGTACGCCATGATCCAGTACCTGGCGCATATGAACACACCAGAATGCACCTGCTAAATCCTCACTGTAACAAAATATCAATATATACGCTTCTTACTTATATTATCACAATGTCTGATTTAAAAACTGACGACGGCAAGCAAGCCATTTACTGCTTAGAGCATTTGTTGTACGAGGTACCGTTTTCAACATTGCACAATGCGGCCGCCTTACTGGCTCAAGAGACAGGCAGACCTGTCGACGACTTTGGCAACGCTATGGGACATTGGTCCTTTCAAGTCGTCGAAAGATTTCTGTGGGACCGAGGGATGAAATGTCTACCGACTGCACGAAATGAGACATGGTGCTTAGACATGTCCCCAAACTTTCTGAGGAGAGACAAAGGGTTTGTCGGGTTCATTGTACCACAGTCGCTAGAGTCATACAAGTGGTCGGGCCAAATATGGACTAATTCCAAAAAAGAAGACATTGAAGATATTGGCGCTGAGCTTTCGCACGACGCAGTCGTAGTCTTTCGCATGTGGGCGCCAGTACAGTCATACTTTAAAGAAAACAAGGCGTTTCACATCACAGTTGACGAATTGAAATGGAGAAGAAACGAACACAGGCCAGATTCATGCTGGAGAAGCGAAACAGTAAGCTACCACGAAGGCCGTTCCAGATCGGTCAAATCGTACATGAAATACCACAAAGAAGAACCCATCATGATGTCTAGCAGCAAGGAAATTGTTCTGTGCAGCCCGACTCTGAAAGGATGGCAGACCGAAACTCTGACGAACTATGAATGTCTAACCCCAAATGAAGCATCAGCCAGAGTACTCGAAACATTAATGCACAAACTACAAGCCGTCCTAGACCAGGATAAAGCATGCGTTGTTATGTCACACGTCGCTTATAGTGTTTTGACGTACATGGGCGGGCGAATCACACCACAAGATTGTTCGTCACTGACACCAGACGAACGCGAGATTTTACAGCGATACCAAATGGGACTTGAACAAGTCGTCAAAACCAAATAGTTTTTTGAACATATATAAACACCATCCATTAAAACAACTATGGCAGAGAGCAAGAACGGAGACTCAAAGATCGACAAAGTCAAAGAGTTGTTGGAGATGTCCAGAGATGAAATTAAAAACAAATTTCAAATTAGCGGCAAAAAGGGTAAAGAAGGCACAACATTTATTGCGGAGACATTTGCAATTAAGATGTTCGCCACAACGAAAAAAACTGATCCAATAGAGAAAGAGTTTAATTTGCAAAAACGAGCAGCACTATTTGGGGTTGCGCCACAAGTCTATGGCTTCAATCCTACCAGTAAAATCATTATCATGGACAAAATGAAAGAGACCATCGTCGAGTGGAAACTGCGATCTGTAGAAGACGGTACACTCGAACTAGCTGAAGACGGTACAATCGTTCTACCTGAAAAGTTTCAGAAACAAATTTACACATTATGTGTGCAACTAGACAAAGCCGAAGTCATGCAGAACGACGGAAACCCACTCAACTTAATGTTTAACGAAGACAACAAAAGATTGTTCATGATCGATTACGGATTTTCCAAACAGATAAAAGCAGCGATTATAAAAAAACGGGGAAAACACCCAAACTTAGGTACGACGCTTTGGCATTTCAATAAAGACCTGCAACATTATAAAATTTTTTGCGATAAATTGCAAATTGAAGTTGACAAATATGACAAGGATAAGGCTGGATACGTGATTAACGAGCGACTTATAGACAATGATCTCGTAGTCGATCCACCTAGTTCGTCTTTGCCAGCTGTGCCCGCTGAAAAGAAAAAAAGAAAACCGCGTAAGAAGAAATCAGCCTTGGAAAAAATGTCGCGGCCGGAGCTAATATCTCTGGCAACTAGCCTTGGCCTGGAGAAAGCGGACGTCGCCAAATACGGACGTACAAATGGAAACCAGGCATATATCAAAGCCATATGTGATGCTGACCCAGACAGAGAAGGCTGTTTAGGTGTCGATGTTTCTAAAGTTGCCAAGGTCTCTGCTGTGCCCGCTGAAAAGAAAAAAAGAAAACCGCGTAAGAAGAAATCAGCCTTAGAAAAAATGTCGCTGCCTGACCTAATAACTATGGCAACTAGCCTTGGCCTGACGAAAGCGGACGTCGCCGAATACGGACGTTCGAATGGAACCCAGGCATATATCAAGGCCATATGCGATAGAGACCCAGGCAGAGAAGGCTGTTCAGGTGTCGATGTTACCAAAGTTGTCAAGGCGCCCAAGAAGAAAGTGTACCAAGTGGACATAAATAAAATGAGCTTGCCTGCGCTCAAAAATCTTGCTAACAAAATGAAACTGAATGAAAGTATTATCAGAAAATTTGGTAGTTTGGGAAGAAGAGATACATATTTAAACGCCATAAAGGAAAATAGTACACGGGTTCAGTCTCATAGTCGGCCCGGTGTGGGTCACACTACATCCCAAGAAGCATGTACGTGCGAGTCATTCAAATTTAAATCAGGATTGGTTGATGGAAAATGTAAGCATATGCGGGCATTACCTGGCGCTTCGAAAAGCGACGATACAAGTGGTGGCGCTTCGAAAAGCGACGATACAAGTGGTGGAGCTTCGAAAGTTAGCGATATTCCCGGACTGACAACGAAAACATTCTGCACATGCCCCGATTGGAAAAATAAAAATGATTGTGAACATGTACGCGCCATGAATGAAAGTGCGTCTGCACCGTCTGCACCGTCTGCACCGTCTGCACCCGATGAGGATGACGCATCCGCCAATGACGATGACGCATCGAATGATACAGATGATGAGACTGGCGAAGAAGAAGATGATGAGACTGGCGAAGAAGAAGGATCGTTTTCAATAGGTGAAGAAGTTAGTGTTGCCGTTAAATTTACAACCGGGACGATTGTGAGGCATAATAGAGGCCCTGATACGTACACTGTTAAGTGTACCAAAAGATCTGGCGAATCGAAGGAAAGTGATTTCCCTGAGAAGTATGTATTTCCAAAAAAATGAATACATTAAACAATGCTTAATTTAATAATATGTTATTTTAAATGTAAACCATGTAAATATATTCAAACAATCATGTATACTCCAGGGGATTTGATTATTCAGGAAACGCCGGAAGGCAATCGCTATGCTGAAGTGGTAGGTGTCGATCAACACGGCAAAGTTGAGGTATCGTTCATCCGCAAGACTGCAAAGCAAGAAGGTCGAATCTGGGAATTTGACGAGAGCAACGATTGGGAATCGATTGCGTCGTCTTCTATCACGAAACATGTCAAAGTTCCTGACGAAGCCGACCGAAAGACGATGGTAAAGGCCTGGGCTGAACTGGGATTCCTCCCTGGTGGCGATGGTATAACCTTTTGCCGTCTTGAACATGAGAACGCGACTTCGCTGCCTCTCTACGGGGGCGCCGAAGATGATTCTGGCGCCGAAGAAGAAGATCTTGCATCAAGCAATCCAAAGATGCATGGTTATGCGTCTGACGGTTTTGTTGTACCCGATGATGAGGGTTCCGACTTTGAATTCGCTGACCCCGAGGAGCTCGATGAAGAAGGCGCAAAGTTTGTGCGGGAGACTCATCAAGCGGTCCGCGAATTCGACAAGTGGGTACCCAAAGACGAAAAAGCCGCCGGAATAAAACAATTCATTGAACGTATGGACTACAAGGCTACAATCGAAACGGATAATCGCAGGTTCCGCCACGGCAAGTCTTCACTCTCTACTAGTAAGCCACCAGTTCCAAAAAAGAAAAAACCTAAACGTAAGTGATTAGGTTAAGATTTCTAAAAGGAAAAAATATACAGTATATATTAGTTGAATTAAATGTTAACATGAAGCGTACGCGTGAAGGTGCTGATCCCCCGCCGAGGTTCCGTAGGTTTACTCTACCCGAGCGCGAAAGTGACCAAGAACGATATGCGCGCGAGTATCAAGTCCGTTTGCGCAGGGAAGAGCAAAGGCAGAGTGTTGCCCAAAGCATGGAGGCTTTGCGAGTAGCAGAACAGCAACAGGAACATGCGAGAGTACACAGTAGAAAACGTACCCGCGATTCTAATGACACATCAAATAAACGTATGAAAGAAGCAAATCCAATTGACGTGATTATCGATGCCTTGTGGTCGGCCGTGATACGCGAGGCGATAACGTATCAAACGGTTCATAAAATTAAGCACGGTCTGGCTCAACTGCACATGCATCGTCTCAATCCCGAACAACAAGTACTCTGCAACCAAATATATTCGACCATTCAAGTAAGGAAAATCCATATTCCTAAGTTGCATAAGACGATGCCAATAATCAAGTTTTAACTATAAACAAAGCAAAGGTTTTTGTAAGTAATGTTCTGTTTTTGTTCACGAGATGATGCCACACCCGAGATGCCCCAAACAAGCAAAACTTGGCCTGGTGGGCCTGGTGCGATTCCAAGAATAAGTGAAACACTCAGCACTTTAACGCATAGTCCAAATGAAAGTATGCGAACCATGCGAACAAAACGATCTTATGCTGAACTAAACCAAGAATGCAAATTGAATTCAGAAAAAGAAATTGAATATTAATTCTTTGTGATATTGTATATTCTAGAGTCCTCCTCGTACAACTCCTCAACCCTTAGTCCCTTTTCTTCCAACAGTGATAGGAATTCGTCGAAGCCATCAAATTTGACGGACCAAATCCATGTTGCGCTTCTCTCCTGAACTTGACCTATGTAATTATTATTTTCATCGTTGAAACAGTGTTGATATATATACTGGGCATTTTTTTCGATGTTCTTATCGCCTGCTACTTCATTTACAATATCTTTGACATCCTTTGAATTGATGATTAAAATATAATCTTCAGCCGGGCAGGGGTAACACTGTGAAAGGCCTAATTCCTTGCCGCAATTCGAACAATGTAACTGAAATGGCTCATTAGAACTGTCTGACTGTGTGGAGCCTTGTGCCGATTGAGTAGTCAACGATGGACTACTCGACGATGGACTAGTGGGTGGATCATCCCTTTTCCTTTTGGGTGGTTCAGCCGAAACGAATTGATGAATCATATATATGTTCTGATATAGCTTTTATATGTATAATTTTTAGTTTATCTTTACATAATGTCGGCCTTTGCCTTTGCGAATTCCTCCTTGGTCAATAGACCATCTTTGTACATCTGGCCAAGCTGCAAAAGCTTTTGAGTCATGCTTCCCGACGACGGACTCGAGGGACGCACTGCATTCCGCCGCGCTCCTGTGCGTTTTTCAGCGGCTTCCTCCTTCAGAGATTCGACGAATTCGACTCGCTTCTTGTGTCGAATGTCCTCCAAGGAAAATGTCTTGTTCGCACGGCTCGTCAGGCGCAGCTCGATCTTGAAATTTTCACGGTCTGACTGGCTCGATCTTACCTGACCCGAAATCGTCGCCTTGGTTATGAGGCCAGGTGTATACGCAAACACTCTGTGACACTCGAGTTCCTTGAACAGACCCTCGCGCTGGCAATGGCCCTTGAGCTGCTTGTGAAACCGGTCCGGAAGACGCTTAATCATAGTAGTCGTCATTTCAAATACCAGTTTGCCATCGTTGACTGCGAGAATCGCGTGCTTTTCGCCTGAAATTAGACGCTCGCACCCGTGCATGTCCAGCAGTGGGTACTTGTCCGTCATCGTAAACTCGTTGGGCGAACGGTCGAACTCGAGTGTGACCTCGATGCGTGCCGAAGTAAACGAAGACATGCACCCCTTGATGGTTGTCAGCATATGTTCTTTGGAAACGTCGGCGTTGATTAGCTCAATGTTGTGATATCCTCTGTGTGTGTCGTACTGATACGACAGCGGGTCCTGGACATAGTGTTCGGCGTTCAACATCGAAGTATCCTTACTTCCCGGGTACAGAAAGTCCGGGTTCTCTTCGAACCACTGAGCAAACGTTACCAGAAGCTGTGGGGACACGTCGCGAACGTAGCCGAGCGACACCTTTTCGTTGAGGGCTTTCCAGCGGTTGTATGCCGCGCGATCGCCGCAAAACTTTTCGTGGATAAGACGCTCTTCCTTCTCATGCCGCTTCTTGCTCGCGACGCGACGCTGCTCGGAGGAGACGACAGCTGACCAGACGTCAAGCTTGTGAAACATGGCCACTAGTTCCTCGTCGGATTTGCGTTCGTCCGGGAACTCAGCGTAATGTGTCTCGAGATGACCCTTAGCACCGGTCAGTCCCCGTTGAAGCTGTTTTGCCTTGATGGCGGCGGTCGTATCGCGCTGCTTTTGGCGCATATGATACCAAACGTATTTGACGAATTCTTCCTCAGTGGCGATGACGGAGCCAAATGCGTTTGGCATCACAGAACGCTTCTCTTCGGTGCACCACTTCTCGATGCCCTCCAACAGGTAGTCACTGGTCACGCGCTTTGTCGGAATGCCTTGCTGCATCTTGTGAAGTGCTCCGCGCACTGCGTAATTCTTGGGATTCACAAGAACGATGACGATGTGTTCTGAAGTCGGGAAGTGGGTCAGTGGTCCATTGTGCCAAGCGCCATTATGCCAGTATGGGTACCAGTATTTGATGGAGTTGGGCAGCGCGGACGTGTTGCGAGCTGTAGCGCCGCCCACGTGACCGGTGTCGCTTTTGGACTCATTGGGCGCACTTGGGACGCTCGTAGCCGTCTCGTTCGTGTTGGAAGTGTGCGTAGCACTGGGGGAAGCGGATGCTAGGGAAGACATGTTCTTTACAATATATATGTGTGTGCTATTATTTAAATAGAATATTCTTAACATTTAAATGATTTAAATGTAACATTTTCCATGATCTCAAATGGCAATTGCGTTTGCGGAAATCTCAAATGGCAATTGCGTTTGCGGAAATCTCAAATGGCAATTGCGTTTGCGGAAATCTCAAATGGCAATTGCGTTTGCGGAAATCTCAAATGGCAATTGCGTTTGCGGAAATCTCAAATGGCAATTGCGTTTGCGGAAATCTCAAATGGCAAAAGTTAGAACTCAAACTTTTTTGGGACAAATTGGACATAAAAATTTCTTCCTTCAGAAGCTCCAGGTCTTTTAGAAGCTCTATGTTCTTTTACAGCCGATCTTTGCTCTAAATCCCGCTTCTTCCTTTCTTCGATGATTTTATCGAGTTGCATAAGCGATCTGTCAAATGAGCCGCTCCAGCCAAAGGCGGAGGTCTGGTTAAACATGCCACAGTTTTCGAAAGGAGCATTACGGCCAGGTCTTGTAATACTGAATGCTTTTCCAATCACACCCCCATCTATGAGAGCTTCCACACTAGCAATCTCGGATTTGGAGTCGTCCAAGAATATAAATGGTCTTTCTTCGCTCTCGATGTACGCTGCTTTCGTTAACTCTTTTTCAATTTGTAATGCCCGAACGGGACTCGGTATCGTCGTGCCGTCCTCTTGAAACAACGGTACACTCAATTTGATTTCCGCATCCAGAATATCGTCAACACTGACTCTAAATTGTGTTGCTATTTGTTCAATTGGCTTTTTTTTATTATCAGGTTTGTCATCATTTTTGATTTTCTTGACAACCGCTCCGAAAAGATTCGGGATCATGTCCGCGGCAGTACCTTTGTCGTCAAAGATCGATCGTATTTTCAAATCTCTAATCAAAAGATCGTGGGTCTGTTCCGCAAAGTGCCGCAAGATGTGTCTGACATTTCGAGCGCTGTTGGCTGTCAAAATAGTAATGCGTGTCTTATACTTTTCTAAGAATGGCACCAGTTTTAGACGAAAATACGCACGCACTTTAGCATAATCTTCGGATTGTCCATCTGGATCATCTTTGTGATCGTACGTCTTGTCAATCGTGCGCTTAATGGCTCCAACTTCGGCAGCGTCGGCTTCGGCATCAAAAGAAAACGGTGAAGCGCACAGGTCAAAGTCTAAATAAATTACAGTTGACATATTCTAATAAATTGAATCCTTATATAGTGTCAGTGTGTAACGGCTAGTGGTTTAATATGATTACTGTGACAATTGCAGCTACTATGGCGATACCCAGAAATACACAAAGGCAATTCGTAACGTCGGATGTACTACTACCCAATGCGCTCTCAAATGACATTCCGTGCCCATCGCTGTCTATGGACGAGGAATCGCTAGACTCGTTATCTCGTGTATATCCGTCTTTTTCATAGCCATTAAAATTTTGTATTTTTTGGTTGAATCCGTCCAAGTATAGTTCTCGAATCTTTTGCTTTCTACTTTTCTTTGATTTAAGTGCAGGCATTTTTAAATATAATATGTCCACACATTTTAGTTATAACATATGTGGATACCATTCATATTAATTGACACTAAAACTTTAACTTTGTTTTTACGTCATGATGAAAATACGACCCAACCCTATGACCTATATGTATGGGGGCTTCTCTTTTTCCACTGTCGCCTTGATCAATACGTCTTCTCACGAAAACCCTATTTGCCTCGCGTTGCTGAACGCGTCTGTGGGTATCTATTCTATTAGACATCCTGTGCCGACCCATAAATTTAGCTAATTGCGACGCTGTCAATGTGATGGTTTCTTCGTACTCTACCCTTGGGTCTGCCATTAAAATATCAACAAGTCGGGGTTTATTATTCTGAACCGCGACCATAAGCAATGTGCGTCCCAGTTCATCACGAGCGTTGGGGTCTATACGTGGTTGCCTTAGCAAACGTCTGAATGTATCAACGTTCAAATTAGGACTTTTACATGCTAAGAACAAAGCCTTTTTCACGTCGGCACCGGCAGCCAAAAGCATATTGACTATGTCAGTGGATACAGGTTCCACGATCGTGGCGTAAAGTGGCGTCTCGCCATCATTATTAGCCTGGTTCACATCTATGCCAGGAGCCGCCAAAAGCAACTTGACAACCTCGGCGCGGCCCTCCTGACTCGCGGTGAAAAGTGGCGTGGCACCATTATTATTGGCCAGGTTCACGTCTATGCCCGGAGCCGCCAAAAGCAACTTGACAACCTCGACGTCGCCCTGAGAACTCGCAATCCAAAGTGGCGTGTCACCATCATTATCGGCCTTATTCACGTCAGCGCCGGCGGCCAAAAGCAATCCGATGATATCATCATCGCCTGCCTGGCATGATTCTAGAAGTGGAGTCCAACCATGATTATTGGCATGGTTCACGTCAGCGCCGGCGGCCAAAAGCAACTTGACAGCCTCGGTGCGGCCATTCCCACTCGCCCAGTAAAGTGGCGTGAAACCATCATTGTCGTCCTGGTTCACATCTATGCCCGGAGCCGCCAAAAGCAACTTGACAACCTCGACGTGGCCCTGCTCACTCGCGGTGTAAAGTGGCGTGTAACCACCATTATTATCGGCCTGGTTCACATCTATGCCCGGAGCCGCCAAAAGCAACTTGACAACCTCGACGTGGCCATCCCAACTCGCGTTGTAAAGTGGCGTGAAACCATCATTGTCGGCCTTGTTCACATCTATGCCCGGAGCCGCCAAAAGCAACTTGACAATCTCGGCGTGGCCATTCCCACTCGCCCAGAAAAGTGGCGTGTAACCATTATTATTGGCCTGGTTCACGTCGGCGTCCTCGGTACTTAACAGTGAAATCACAACATCGATGTGGCCCTCGCGACATGCGGTGAAAATATCTACATCTGGCGCCCTTTTCCTTTTTGGTTCGGCGGGCGCAAAGTGTCGGAAACTCATTAACAAAAATATAATGATTTAAATACAGACATATTTACAGTTAGTAGGTTCGAAAAGTTTTATCCCCCATTAGGGTTTACTGTATATTCATTCATTCCCTTTAATCGTCTTTAAAATACCCTGATATGTCATTGAGGGCGTATTGTGCTTCGGCGTATCCCTGCTCTGCGGCCCTTTCGAACCAGACTCGCGCTTTTTCCATCGACACGGGCCCGCCTTGACCACTTTGGTGCATGAGACCGAGACTGTACTGTGCTTCGGCGTGTCCCTGGTCTGCGGCCCTTCCCAACCAGACTCGCGCTTGTTTCATCGACACGGGCTCGCCTTCACATAGCTCTGGCAAACTTCCGAACATATGCATAAGAGCGAGGGCGAACTGTGATTCGACGAGTCCCTGCTCTGCGGCCTTTCCGAACCAAAGTCGGGCTGTCTTTAGTGATTGTGCCACGCCATTTCCGTATCTATAATCGTCTGCAACGATGTGCATGGCCCACCCCTTGCCCTTCTCGGCCCACTTGAGAGCGTGAAGGTGACTCTCGAGGCCCGTCTTCGGCAAAGGGGTGCGGCACATGGGGCACGGGTGGCCTTGTGCCCTCGTGTACGAACTCGCCATGTACTTCTCTGCGCACTTTTTGTGCATACCCTTCCCGCAGCATGTTAGGGTTTTAAACTCATTCCCCCATCGGGGCAGCGGCTCCATGCAGATCCCGCATAGATCTGTCTCGTCGTTCCATGTCATCGCCTTTTTCTTTTTCTTTTTCTTTTTCTTCTTTTTCTTCTTTTTCTTCTTCTTCTTTTTCTTTTTCTTCTTCTTAGGTTGACTTGCCGCTGCTGATACAGGCTGAGCGGCGGGTTCTTCAACCTCAGGCGGCTCGACGTACGAGGCCATGGCTGGCTATTTCTTTTTCTATTCATCTAATGTCATGCATATAATAAAACACATATTCTTTAATTATGTTTCTAATTTGTGTCCGACTTTGCTTTCTTTGCCGGGCGGTCAGAAAGTTCAAGATCAATATCATGAGGGTTGATGTTCTTGGGATGGCCCTCGTACATAGCCTTAAGCTCCTCAACAGACACGTCGTCAAGTCCCTCGACGGACACATCACGATCATCGTATGTGGGTACCCATCTTTCGGGGTCAATGTTGACCAAACGCAATTTCCACAATTTCTTAGTGACATCGTCGCTTGCTTTGCACCACTCGAAAAGGTCCGAAAAAACACGTAGATATCGGTATCGCTGGTGGTATTGCTGTACAAAACGATTAAATTGACCAGGATAGTACAACAACACCAGCTTATAATATTCCGGTTTCAGGCCTACTTTTCTTCCATTTCTATCGATCAATCCGCTTTGAAATATTTCTTCGGGTTTGAAATCTGAAAAGACCAATCGAAGCGCGAAAATGTCAGGTACGTCAACGGGCAAAGGGTCAGACCATTTTATTGGCTTAAACGCTTTGTACATCATTTTGGGGTTATTTTCTGCGAGCATGGAAAGCATTTCGCGGATTTCATAATCATCGTCAATACTCACACCGTTGGGCAAACAAAGAGTATCGCAGTCTGTGCATAACAACATTTTCCAAAGGATGTCACAAGCAGTTGCACCATAACTGTTGAAATAGTTTTCGATGGCTTCGTTTCGAAATTCTGACGCTGATTTGTCTTTTGTCTTCGTTACCCGACGTGGGATTCCGGTGTATATGGTTTCGAACTCCGTCACATTGTATATTTCTCCTTTGTATGCGGTGTGGAACACATACCCATGATCACTGGGCACGCGGAACGGAAAGTTGACATGGCCAATTGGGTTTCCTTCATCAAGTAACTCGCGTAGACTTTCCGGGTCGAGGTTCCAAATATGCTTCCAGAAACGGGTCTTAAACAATTGCTTCTCGGCGTACGAGGCCATGGCTGTTTCTTTTTCTATTCACATAATGTCATGCACATAATAAAACACATATTCTTTAATTATGTTATTTTAAATTCAAAGGTCCAACCGTGATGAGTATTATAGTTTGGTCTTTTGTTTGCACAGTTAGATACGTGGGCGCGATTAAACTTCTTGCCAGTTTCATTCGCTAAAGTGCGAGCAGCAGCGTGGGTGGACTCAAAGTTTCGTTTGATGCCCGTCTTCTTTTCCGTCGCAATGACCGGCTTCATTTGTTTCTTGGCAGTTTGATAGCTTTTCTCTTTATGTTTGGCCATTGCCTCTTCCGACATGTCTTCGTAATATTTAGTGGCAATCCGGCTCAGTTTTGCGCGAGTCTCGACTGAGTGTTTTCGACCTTTGTGTGTTCTAATCATTTTTGAGCGAGTCTCGGCTGAGTGTTTTCGACCTTTATATGTTGGCATAAGTTTCCGACGTTTATTAGCTCTACTCAAATTTGCACGGTGTTCGGCTGAAAATTTCCGTCCTTTTAATTTTGCAATGTGTTCGACTGAAAGTTTCCGACCTTTGTTTGCTCTACTCAGTTTTGCGCGAGTCTCGGCTGAGTGTTTGTGTCCGCTTACACCGCCGCCACCTTCAGTACAGTTATATCCTTTGGGACCAAAAGCTTCGTGTTCTCTAATCCAATAGATCTCGCGTTGGTTCATGTAATTGTCCGACACGTCATCGTCAAATACTTCAATGATTACCTTTAAGAAATTATCCCAGCCATATTTTTTAATGGCACGATATAGGATACGACAAGTACCATTAGCACGCTTATGTTTCTTGAATCTTCTCTTAAGATTTCTAGTTTGACCAACGTACACCTTTTTACTCGGGCTTATCAACATATAGATACATTTTTTAATATTATCCATACAATGTTATTTAAGATTACATATGCAAATGTGATCGACATTTCTTCAATTGGATTTGAAAGAACCATTTGGAATTGAACCAAAATGTACACCACCAGGTGTGATTCTAAAAATTAAAGCTTCCGTCGAGTTTTGATCTCGAGACCTCCGCATTACAAGTGCGATGCGCTGCCAACTGCGCCACAGAAGCCAAAAAAAATATAGGTGCAAACGTTCTTGTCCTTTCTTTGACAAAAGGTTGGAAGAAGGAGTGTGAACGAGTGCACAATCAGTTTAAAGTCATGATAGGACCATGTTCCAAAAGCGCTTGCAAGATTCGAACTTGCATCTCCGGTGATGGCGTTTTTTAGTACCGGTGTGCTACCGTTGCACCAAGGCGCTTGGTTCCTCGTGCGGGACTCGAACCCGCGTCTCTTGGGTGAAAACCAAGTATCCTAAACCACCTAGACTAACGAGGAGGTGCACAGTTTAGCGTCATGTGGGACGAAAGTCTGTACGGGTACTGCCCCCGTGCTTCCGGTTCAAAAAGACCGGCGTGCTTCTTTTACACAAACAGACTCATAAAGCTCTAATAGGATTCGAACCTATGTAACAGTAGTTATAAAGACTACCCGCTGAACCTCTCGCGTATAGAGCTAAAAAATGGTGCCACCTATGGGATTCGGACCCATGCGTACAGTTATGTACAGAGGATCTTAAGTCCTCCCCCTGAAAGAAAGGAAAAGAAATGGTGAGGGTTTGAACCAATCAGCTTTATAAATCGTAATATACAATGAACTTACCTTAGACCGCTCGGGCAAAGTGGCGAAAAGAATAGTTTTACCTCGTTTCGGAGGTTGATGGTGCTGGAGTTTCACCAACATCTCTGCATATTGGCGAGCGCGCTCCCCCTGCGCCAATCAGCGGTGCATCGCCGATAAAGGAATCGAACCTTTGACCTCTCGCTCGCAGCGTGTTTACTACACCAACCATCAAAGTGCCATCTGCCGGATTTGAACCGGCGCATGCGAACATAGTCGAGCTTGAATCGACCCCCTTAGACCGCTCGGGCAAGATGGCAACGCTCGGTACTGGAGTCGAACCAGTGGCCTCGCGATTAACAGTCGCACGCTCTGACCAACTGAGCTAACCAAGCAAGAGGAAAAAAACAACTGAAAGTGTGTGTGTGTGTGAATGGGAAAAAAAGAAAGCCTTTTAACGCCATGCTCGGGGCGACTTACCTTGTGGCGACATACCCTTGCTACTTGTGGCGACATACCCTTGCTGCTTGTGGCGACTTTCCCTTTCTACTTTGCCCATGCTCCGACGGGGGATCGAACCCCGAATTCAAGCTTCAAAGGCTCACGTGATTACCATTTCACTATCAGAGCGCACCCCCACTGGGACTTGAACCCAGAATCTTTCGATTAGAAGTCGAACGCGTTATCCATTGCGCCATGGGGGTAAAATTCTCGGTACGGGTCTCGATCCCGTGGCCTTCGGCTCATAACTGTGGAAATGTTGTGAGGGGGTTAGTTTGGTCAAGCATGGCGCAAAGCAAACGCGAGATTGAAACTTACGACCGATGCTCTGCCGAACTGAGCTAACCGAGATGCCCACTGTGGGAGTCGAACCCACGGCCACAAGATTAAAAGTCTTGCGCTCTACCGACTGAGCTAAGTGGACAATGTACGCATATTCTTAAGCAAATCTTTTATAGTTACTTTTTTCACCAGCGTTGGATTCCAAAGTGTTTCTGTTTGATATTCTAGGGTGTTGTTAAAAAAACTTCACATATTCGTAAACATTGTGGAAATGCTCAGTCTAAAATGAGATTGAATGAATGTATTTTATTCTTTGATTTTACTAATTAAAATATGCAGCACACATTATATTGGTAGTCGAAGTCATTCTTTGTGCACGTCGCATGATTGCAAAGTATGTCAGGCATTGTCAAATAGGGACATGTGTCTTGTAGGTCTTGATCTGCATCGCCACACCGTTGGTTTGGTGTGGCGATGACCGGATTCCCCGGATCCTCCACTATTGTCCCGTTTGTCCCGTTGATACGTTCGTAATTTTGGCGCGGTGCAACATTAAGTTGATGGCTCTTGTCTTCGTGACGCACCCACGATCTGGATTGGTATATGACTTTGTGCTGTGTTGTGGTATTCGTTATATTATCATACTTGGTGACATTTCTAATCGTACTTTTACTCGATGTCAGTTTTGGGGGTAGATATTTTCTGGTGTTGGATGGCGTGACCGCCCCGAACAGCGATTTTGGCATTGCATGTGGAATAATAAATGCTGTTATCAAAATAAAAAGAAAGAACTTCATTATGAAATTGTCATTGTAGTTTAAATACGCAAATATTTTGTTTATTACTGAATTTATCGCCTGCGTTTTTTGTTCGTTCTGTGTTTGTCTGTTGTTCCTACAGCATCGCGCTTGCGTGTCTCGAATGTTTTTTCGATTTCTGATATATCTTTGAACCATAGCTGTTGTACCGATGTTTGATTGATTGATTGTAGTGTGTTTTGCGTTTGTGTTCGTTCTTGTTTGAGTAGCTGTATTTTGTCGTGTGTCATGTTCCATAACGACATACCAAGCAAGTAATCGTGTGATTGATTTGGGAATTGCAATTGCCGCAATTCTTCGAGTAGCGCCTTTTTCGTCTTCCCCTTAAAGAGGAGTTCTTGGTTGACAACCAACGTGATGAATCTAATTTTTTGGTGCTGTTTGTTGAGTTTGTGTTGCAATTGTGTGATTTGATATTGTTTCCTTTTCCTGTAGAGTTCAAGTCGCACTGGGAAAAACTCAGCGATAATGTCTTTGACAGTGTTGAATTTTTTCATGACACCGTTTGTATCGAAGGCGTGCATGTTTCCAGTATCAATTGTCGATCGTAGTTTGAAATCTTTGACGAGTAGGGTTTGGTCAGCTCTGTATTTTGCCGCCATGTCAGGTGCCAATTTAATTTTAAAGTCCACCGTCGTGTCGGTATGGTTGCTCTTGATTTCTTTTATCGTGTCTTTTTTGAACGGTCTGTGACCCTCTAGGCCCTTTTCAAGGTATTCTTTGTATGAATTTGTCCAAGTACCAACCGGCAATTCTGTGACATGGAGTGTTGTGGCATTCGTCCATGACCATACGCCATTGATGGCCCATTTCGTAGAATTTGCTATTTTTGTGACTGATCCATTGAAACCTTTGAACCAAGGCTTGATGTCTGGACACGTTTGCCCTAGTATCATTGATTTCAGAACGGCGATGACATCTTTCGGATTATGTGACGGTATTTGTGACGACCATCCAGTTCCGATTCCGTTAGCGCCGTTGACAATAAGCATGGGTATGACTGGCACGTAAGATATTGGCTCGATGTACTGGCCGTCGTCTTTCAATGGTGAGTACAGAGGCATATCGTCAGGATGATATATTTTATCGGTTGTTTCTGCCAGTTGTGTGAAAATATACCTCGGCGATGCGGCGTCTTTTCCTCCTAATAGGCGCGTGCCGAATTGCCCGTTGGCTTGCAAGAGTGGAATGTTGTTTGACCCGACAAAGTCTTGCGCCATTCCGACGATGGCACCATTGAGAGACGCTTCTCCGTGGTGGTAGGCTGCATGTTCAGAGGTGTAGCCCGCAAGTTGTGCAACTTTAATTTCTTGGCGGAGTCCGCGTTTAAGACATGCGAATAGAATTTTCCGTGTGGATGGCTTGAGCCCGTCTAGGACATGTGGAATACCGCGTAAGTTGCTTTGTACCGCCATGATAATATACTCTTTGTTGACAAAGTCTGCGTATGGCATTTGTTTCGCCGTAAAGTCCATGTGTGCACCGTGTTCGTATCCCAAAATCCATTGTTTCCGGTCTGCAACACGCGCTTTATTGAAACACATGTCTATGAGATTTCCGTTGGTGTCTGACATAGGTTCAAAGTGCAATCGATTCCTCTCCAAATTGGAAAAGTATTCTTTCGCTTCTTTGGCGGACGAAGTACCAAGTCCCTTGTAGTATTTGATGCGCCAACCCGTGGTGTCGTTTTGTGTTGTCCAGTGTTCATATTCGGGTGTGGTATAGAATGTGTGCTGGTGGGATCCGCGCGTGCATTTCACAATAGGCGTGATGAATACTTGCAAGAAGTTTGGAATGGCTAGCAGAGAGGGCCAGAAATGATGCAGAAAATTGATGATGAGGCCTTTAATGTGGGACCCGTCGTGGTCCTGGTCCGTCATGATCATAATGTGTCCATAGCGCAACTGGGACGTGTCCGTGTATTCGCGTCCAATGTTGAGGCCCATAATCTTCATAATGTTTTGAATCTCTGCATTGTTCATGACGCTAATGTTGCTGGCATCTCTTACGTTGAGCAATTTGCCTTTGAGTGGGAATACACCATACTTGTCTCTGCCGATCACTGAGAGGCCAGCAATGGCCAATGTTTTGGCAGAGTCCCCCTCTGTTAAAATCAAGGTGCATTCGTGGGACCGGCGACCACCTGCGAAGTTGGCGTCGTCTAATTTTGGAATACCGGCCAGTTTTGTCTTTTTCCGTGCACCTGTTTTGCGCTCAAGCGCTCTTTGAGATTTGGCGCGTGCAAAGTAAAGAATTTCCTCGACAATGCCGCTTTTCTTGCATATATTTTTGGCAAATTTATCTGATAATTTGGGCTTGAATTGCGCAGGTCCAAACCTGCTGGCTTTCGTCGTGAGTGTTTCTTTGGTTTGAGAGTCAAAGCTGGGGTTTGCGATAAGTGCATTGACGAAGACAAATGTGGAGTTTCGCACTTGCGATTGTTTGACAGACAGTTCCTTGAACTCTTTGAGTGGGATGACGTGTTTTGATATCTCGTCCAGGATGGCGCGCACGTGCTCTCCGCCTTTGGTTGTGCATATTGCGTTACAAAAACTGACTTGCTGGGCTTGTTGGTCAGGTGCAACTGTCACGCAGACTTCCCATCGTTCGTTTATAACACTGTGAACGACTTTTTGTTCGTCGTCAAAGTATAGTGCGCAATACTGTTTGAAATTGCTGACAGGCAGTCGATCACCATTCAAGTAAACCCGAATGTCCGCTGGTGTGGTGCCAGCAATGTCGTATACTCTTTTTTTGAATAGGGCAATCATGTCGTCTGATAGTTCTTGCATGCCGAACCTGGCAAAGTCTGGTACAAAGGTGACTTTTGTGTAGTCTTTCTTTTTCCCAGACGCATTAATTTTTGGTTTGGCGCATATCCCCATGTTGTTTTGCCAAGTTTGCGTGTACTTTTTCTTTGCCTTCGAATCCACAGTTTCAATGCAAAATCTTGTAGAGAAAATGTTTGCGAGTTTTGCGCCGTATCCATTGCGACCTCCCACCACCCTGTCTGACGAGTCGTCGTAATTGTCACCAGATAAGAGATGGCCAAAGACTAGTTCTGGAACGAATACGTCGTGTACATCGTGTAATACGACTGGTATCCCAGCTCCATCATTTTCAACCGATATCATTCCAGGCTCAATATTGATGCGTATGGCACGCATATTTTGGTCTCTACGCTTGTTGTCAGCCGCATTTACAAGTAATTCGTCAAATATTTTGAGTAGACCAGGGACGTACTGTACTTGTCGCTGCTTCATTTTATTGGATCCTTCCATAACCCACATTTTCTCTGTCCTAATTTCACAAGACCCTACATACGTGTCCGGTCGCTCCTTAATATGTTCGAGGTGCGTTTTTTTCTGGTATTTCTCTGATATTTCTTTACTCCTCACTCGGTCGCTAGTGCTCCCAGACAAAGTACTCTGCATATTTATTTGTACTAAAAAGTCACGCTTCATTTCGTTTTCATCATAGTCGTTAAGTAAGATTTTTAAGTTGTATTTATATTTCAAATTGTATTTTAACTGTAGACTAAATGTGTTTGGACACACCGCAAAGAATCAAGGGGTCCTCATAACAGTTCTTCTTCCCTTGTTCTCCAATATAGTAGTGAACTTTGCCAACTTCTTGTGTATGGAAAAGTCCTTTGAAATTGAGTTCCTTCGGTGAACTGAATTTGTGTTGATCAGAACCTAATTGGATTGTCTTGCCGCTCTCGGTTTGAATTTGAATGGCGGATTTGCACTCCTTGTCGAACTGTAGTGTATCGGAACATATTCGGTCTTCTGGAAGTTTTTTCTCGAGACTGTACCCCACCTTGTAAGTGTTGAACGTAGCTGGTTTCCAGCCTTCTAGACACTCGTCTGTATTTGTCTTTTCAAGTTTGCAGGCGTTTGTACTTGGATTATAACTAAACATGTGACACTCCTTTGTATGTCCACAAACAGTTGCACAATCTATCGCGCTTTCAACGACCTCGTTTGTAACAGTGTAGTCTTCTGTTTTGCATTCAAAGCCTTCTATTACAGTTGTTGCTGTATAGTTGCCACTAATGCCGTAATAGCACACCTTGCCCTTGCAAAACAGCCCTTCGTCGTTGTATACGCCTGCAAAGGTATGGTTTTCAGTTCCTAGTGTATACGAACCGTTCGCATATTTGATGGAAGCTGCCAAGTCGTTCAGATCCCGCATGATATTTTCTAAAGTCAATTTTTCAATCGATCTAGTTCCAGATGTTCTGAGAACTGACGATATGGAGTCGTGTGGGTTTGGAAGGTCGAGTATCTCAGCGTCTCTATTTGGCAGTCTTGGAACGTGCACAAATATGTCAGAGTATTGGAAGTGACATGTGTCGGCCAATGGCTCGAAATCTGCGCCGTATTTTGAGAACTGCATAATTTTCGATTCAAACTCAGTGATACTGCAAAAGGTCTTTGAAACAACGAGGTGCTGCCCACATACACAGGGCCAGTTAAGCTGAATGTCTTGTTGCGTGTCAAAGCAAGTAGCATATGCCTTATTGTTCTTGCACATTCCCCCCTCGAGTATAATTTCGGTTTCTGATCCACATAGGCACGTCTGGGTAATAACGCTATTGATCGGACACGCGGGCATATCCTCGACAGCACAAAAACACGGAGTTTTTTGCGAACACACTTGCCTAGAATCATACTGGTTGAAAGTAGACTTTATGTACCGAAGCACATTGTCTTTCATGTAAGAAATGGAAGAGCATCCGTAAGGCAAATCTACGGAACGCGCATTCGTGAATGCGATATACTCTGTGTTTTTGCCGATGTTATACTTTTCACAATCGTAATGGCCTCTTGTTACTACTGACGACACATCCGCACAAGTTTTTTCTGTAAGTTTTGCAGTCACCGTGAAATCATTCGAATTGAGATTGCTGCATGCGTTTAACACTTCGTGATACTTCTGCCCACGGGGACAAGTTACCATACCACAAGCAGTCACACCCCCTCTAGGTCTAGTTTTATCAGTATCCTGCTCAAACCACTCTTCACAAATGTCGTTCTCTCGTTCGTCAAGCGGATGTCGCAGCCAGCCGTCCTTACCCTCGCATTTGGCGAGTAGAGCTTCGTCGTGAATGCATTTTCCATTTTTGACGCATTTGCCATTCGTCAAGCAATACGGTGCAAAGTCTGAACTACACAATTCCTCACCGTTGCACCTGCAGAATTCGAGTGACTCTGACTCGTCTAACGGGAATTCGTCGGCCGGACATTCGACCGTATATTCAGGCTTGGTGCAAATACAGTTATTTGTAGCGTCGCATGTTGCTGTCGAGCTAAACGGATTGAATTGAATGTCATCGCCCGATTTCGAGCAACCGGGTGGCGTTGAATGCCTCCCCGACACAGAATTGATCTTGTACGACGAAAACGCATTGTCGTTCACGCAATTAGACGCGTCGGCCATACCCGTCGTGCAAACGCATTTGCCGTCGTCTTTCAACAAAAAGCCGTGCACGCGTTTCTTGCAAATGCGTTTGTTTTCAATTGATGCGGGTTCGCTGTTTACATTCGAATTGAATCGAATAGCCTCAGTTCCACTACCAGTGTACCAATAGCATCCCGACGGACGACTCGCAATATCTAACGCGTTCGAACCGAAATCGCAGGTTGGGCCACTGTTCTTGGTACAGAAGGCGTCTTTGACGTAATGTGCGGCTTCTTGTATGCATTCTGACACGTCCTCGATATTTTCTCCACCAGTATCAGAGCAAAGCCCCTCGCTGATTTCGTAGTACTTGCCGCTTGGCTTTCTATTTATTTTGTACCGTTTCCATGGATAATCATTCGACCCGTCGGCCGAGCTTTCGCACGTTGAATCCAGGTTTATAATGCATTGCGACGCGCCGACACGCTGATCGTCGTTTGCATCTATCCACGCAAAAACATTGCAGTTAGGTTCCGACGCGCATCGTCCTTCGCACGATTTAAAGTCAGTAACGAATTTGCGCGTGCCAGACGTGTCCGGCAGACAGTATCCGTCGCCAAGGAACTGTGACGAATGCTGCGAATCTAAGAAATTACTCCAACGTTCGGTCTCGCCGACACAATCGAACTTAACATTCTTGACACAGTAATGCGCGGACACGCATGTTGTTCTACCAGCCACGTTAGTAAGACTTCTGGAAGCCACAGCGTTCCATTGAGAAAGAGTCAGGGCCCCGATCGACGAGATTGAGTTAGTGTAACGGGTCTCTTGCATGACGCCTTGCAGGTTTGTCCTTGTCATTTTTAACCAATTGCCAGACCATTCACCAAAAATGAGACTGTTTGCGTCTCCACCCCAAGCGCTTAAGTCGAGCCTCATTGGATGAGCGTTATCGTTCATTGTAGCACCAGTATTGTCAATTACATGTCCTGAAATGCTTTGACATATTTGTCCATTGACACAGTCTGGTTCTCTATCGCAGGCAGCCTCTTGTCCGTGAACGCAGGCGTCCTTACACTTTTCCGCCATTTCCGCCGTAGTCAAACTGCTTTGCTCTTTAATGGCGACAACAGATTGGTATTTGGAATCCGCACATACCGCATTCTCCTTGACGAGTTCAACCTCGTAGACGTCTGCGCCGGGCGTGGCCAAGTGTTCTTTGTCGAGTATGTAATCCGCATTCTCGTTGGCGATCGGACAACCGTAGTTTTCGTCGACACAATACCCACCCGTGGCACAATCGATGTGATTGTCGTCTAAACAGTGTGGGGAATAAAAGTTGATTGCGTTGCCATTCTTATCCGAATTGACACGACAACATTTAGAGCCGCGATCGAAGGCGAACGTGCCCGGTGGACAAGCGACAGGTTCGTCTCTGCATATGCAGGGGTGTGACGACGTACCACATGTCTTTGTAGCCTGGTTTAGATTGAGGTAAAGATCTCCTGAGACCGGGTTTTGCGTACATCCGTACGGAAGTCCGGCATGATTTATGTTTTGATGCGACCCAGTGTCGATATTAGCGTCAGATAGCCCCAACTGGACGGCTGCGATCTCGCATTCTTCGACAGACGTCACGGGACGCTCGCAAGATCCGCTGTATTTCAAAGAGTAGTCGGGGAGACGCCCCTCTCCAACACATTTCGTGATCTTGTAACTGTAATAAGAGGCAGATGAAGGTCTTACCGATTGGCACTGTCCAGAACTACACCCGCATTTGTTGTCGGCATCCATGTAAAAGGCTTCAGAACCTGGATAGGCGTCCAAACATCTATTCATGCATTCGCGTGTACGATCTCTACTGAACAATAGAGAAGATTTACCCAAAAAGGCGGGGTAACCACCTTCAGGCAAATATTTCCAGTCAGAGCAATATCCAACTCCAATTTTGATGTAACGCAGATGATTGTCAACGTATTTCAAAGCTTCGTTGGTCTTGTACCGGGTAAAACTAGTCGAATCCACGTACGCGCTAGTAGACGATCCTTCTTCTTCGCACAGACAATTGCCGTCATTTGTGGTTGAAAACCCATCGACCCGACTACATTTTTGGGCGCATCGGCTCTTTGCCAATTGAGTGCTTATGCCGGTGTAGTCACCCGTATCCGGTATGACAGTGTCTATGACCAACGTATTGTAGTAAGAGTTAGGGACAAGATTGTTCTTGTCCTCACAATGTCCGTCTGGAGCGTATCCAATTGTGTGACAGAAGCATTTTTTAGAACTGCCTTTAACTCTATTTGACGCATAATGTCTCAAGATTTGACCTTTCTGCACGTTTCCTAGTTGGTTGCTCGCGGCGTATTCTGAGCACCGGGTTGCACATTCTGTTGGGTCCATTAGGTAATTGATAGTATTATAGTTGGTCTCGTGGACATATTGACCCCAAGCACCACCGTCGCAGTAATGGCTATTCGACTTCGCCACAAGTCGCGTGCAGATGCCGTTTTGGTAGTAGAATCCCTCTGGGCAAGACGACGGGTTTGTGTAGACTTGTCTGTCGGCAAAATCGTAGAACGAGTAACCGTAATTTGCATAAGCTACGGAGCCAGAGCAACCCGACCATGTCTTATGATTGCAGTAGCATCTTCCAACGGCATCGACTGAAAAGCCGAGAGCCGCTCCTCGCGTGGACCACGGGCCGTATTCCAGCGCCGTCGACTGGGATTTGCACGCCTTTGCACATTCTATTTGGTTGGATGTAGAGTCGGTTCCTGGATTGTCGCTAGCCCCGTTGTAAACGCGAATGCCTATCGCACCATTGCAAAGGCCACCCCCTTTGTAGACGAATCGCTGCGGGATTTTTTTAGGGCCAAGAGTTTTGCAAACACAAGGACCATATGACCAAGCGCCTAGCATGCCAGTGTGGCCACATTTGTCCGTAACCGCGTGGGAATTGAAGTACATGTCGTCACCCCATTTAATGCAGTATCCGTTCGGCCCCCAATTATTGACATTTTTTAGCGTAGTATACCCCGCTTTTGGACTAGTTTCGACCATGCCTATTGCTATACCCGCGGCGTCGCATTCTGCAGCGGTCGTGATTGGTTCGGCGCCGTTCTCCGCACACGATGCTTTTGTAGGATCGTTTCTTTGAGCGTTATACGCTGCATACGATACAGCGTATTCTTCGAAGTCATACGCTGTGTATCTGTCGTCGGATGTCTTTGAACTTGTCGAAGCTTTGACTGCTGAGCAGTAACACTTGCCGTCTTTGCCGAAGACGAATCCTTTGTATTGGTCGACGCAATGCGCGGCACACTGATCAGCGCTGTCTTTGTCAGTGCCACCAGTTAGGGTTAACCCCGGGTATCCGCGTTCGAATATTTTGTGGTAATCGAGTGCAGTTCCGCGCGCGTCGTCGCTGACCACCGCGAACGGTTCCGCTCCTGACGCTTCAGTGATAACGTCCACGGTAGACGAGTAACCGAGTTCTGTGGCTCTGGAGCCGCATTGTTCGGCGGTATCAATGATGTCTGCGGCACTTTGTGCGCACGTTCCCGATTGGACGAGCACTGGCACAGTTTTGCCGGATGGAATTTGTAGCGCACCTGCGTCCACAACCGAACCGTCGCTTCTGATACAATATTTGGAATCGTAGGCATTTCCGGCCATGACATCTGAGCATAGCGGTCTGTCAAGTTTGCACAATTTCTTCTGTTTGTACTTGATATTGTAGACTTCTGCAGGAATGTCTTCAATTTGTGAGAATTGCATGTATTCGACGTTTCTCGTGTTGACTTCGAGTGTGTGCTCACCGGCGGCGAAATCATCGTCTCCGAGCTTTGCGTATAGTCCGAGAACGCGATTGACGTCGCTGGAATGCAATTTTGGCAGAGCTCTTGTGGTACCGAATGCGTTTTGTCTGACGGTGTACTCTTCCCATATGCCGACCTCTGCCGGTTGGTCACACGAGTAGTATGCTGTTGAATATCTGTTTGCCGCAGTTTCGTAGTACCATTCTGCAAGTCCCGGTATGGCGCAACGTTCTCCCCACGAGCCGGTGTATTTTCTGTGCGTGATGGGTACATCTTCGCCGGTTGAAGGGTCTTTTATGGGGGCTAAATGTTCATTTTTGTAGAATGGCACATTGTCGTCGACTTGCGATATATATGATAAAGAGCACCCTGTTTGGAACGTGAGACCGTAGTACAGTTCGTCTGTTTCATGTTTGTCTTGCACGTCACCAAGCCTTGCGTATTTTACGTCGTCCAGTAGTGAAACGTCTGGATAATTCGTGTATTCTTCCTGTGCGTCTGACGTTGATATCTCGTATCCATGTGGACGCAAAAGCAATTGCCTTTGTGCGTAGCAGAAGAGCGGGTCTTGCACTGGTTCCCATCCTGGCATATCTGCACATGTGCCGTCCTCGATGACACGTACCGGCACGTCTTTGTCTACGAGTTGGTTTAAACTTTGGCAAACCCGTTCGTTTTGGTCCCCCATGCAAAACTCAGTATCGCCACAGTACAGGCCGTTATCGCCTCCGCAATAGCATTCTTGCAAGTTTTCGACAGGGAATATACCCAATGTCGATTTATCAAATGCCAAAGACCATTCGATTGTTTTGTTGAATGCCGAGCAAGGCATTTTATCAATCATAACCTTTCTGGTGTCTGGTTCTTGCAAACAGTATTTTGCCTCGTTCTTGTAAATTTTTTGTCTTTCGTATACCCAGAACGGATTGTTAGGTTCCCATGTTTTTTTCTTGGCTTGAGTCGAACACATGCACTCGAACATGTTTTCATTAATGTCTTCAATGCGCGTGTTCTCTGTAATAACAGGGCACCATGGCACATACTTGACGCATATTTGAGCCAGATATGTCGACATGCCTTGTTCAACTTGGGAGAATCCGTTTATTTCGACGGCTTCAAATTCTGGCTTTCCAATGTCGCTTGGATCGTAACAAAGATCTAACCATCTGTTACCGCCGGGTTTGCACCCAGGAACGTCTTCTCCGTACGATCTCTGGAAGCATTTGAGGCCAGACGCGCAGTGTGAATCTCTGTCACAGTCGCCTGCACATTTTGGAATGTTGTTATTGTAATAATTTTGTGCAGACCATCCCTTTGAAAAGTCTATGTCTTGTAGAACGATGCCACCGTTATCTGTGGCCAAATGTCCTTTGTCGTCCAGAAAATGCGCCCTGATATTCGTGACTTGTGGCGATATAACACTGAGGGGAACTGCCTCAATGGTGTATGACGAGTAATAAGTCTTTGAGAAGCGATCTGTTGGATTACCGACATCGCAAACATTCTCTCTGACAAAGGATTTCTCAAAGTAAAGCTTTTGCTGAATTGGGTCATCGTGCAGACTGAAAAAGATTGGGAAGAATGTTTCAAAGCAAGGATCAACGTCGTTGGTTTTATGAATCGGCAAAATATTTAACTCGTCGGTAACTTCTTCACACGTGTCGTATGCGCATGCGCATTCGTCGTGACGCGTTGCCTTTGGGATGTTTTCCCATTGCTGTTGTAAGGAATTAAATTTGTCCCAGAAATTCGATCCCGCGTAATTTTGCGTAAAAGCAGAGCTTTCAAAGCCTGTGTGTGTATCTAGCCACGTCGGGATCCCATGACTTGTTTTCAAGGTGAACGCACGACTTTTGTAAGCGCTGTAGCACCGGCGTGCACATTCTTGGGCTGGGTCTGAGTGAGCCAAAGGGTCTGACTTATGCAATCTTGGGGCCCACCAACCTTCTGGCAGCGGTCTGATATATCTGCATTTGCCGTTTGCAACGTGTTTCTGGATTTGTGCTGTTGTTTCGTAAATGCGCTCAAACACGCACGTTTGTTCGCTTTCAACGTACTCTACAGATTGCTCTTCGACGCGTTCGACATTCTTGACTGAGTTTTGCAGTTGGTATGTGTTCGACCTGTCCAAAATTGTGTTGCATGGATTGCGATGGAACGCATGATGGATCGGCATCCAACCTGTATTTTCTTCATTGTTCAGCGCCGTGCACGCCCCATCATGCGCACCAGAAACTGCTTTGACGTCTACTGCGATTGCGGTAGGGTTAAAGTGTGTCATAGACGGGTTACCACCCATAAATCTTCTTTCCACAGTGGTGACTTCAAATGGAGTTGGGTCTTTGCGTTGCATGATGTCCGCAGAGAATAGTCCCACAACGCAAGTCAAGAGCTGTTCTCCGTCTTCTACAACAGGCACAACAATCGAACTGCGCCGATCTTCGATGTCCACTACGGTCCAGCTATAAAAGGGTTCAATAAAGTCGTAGCGGTCATAAGTGCTACTCAGACTTTTGCTACAATCCTGCGACGCGGGGACCTCGCAATAACATCTGCCGGATGTCGGGCTCACAATAAAACCAGTAATATCTTGGCCGTCAATGTCGTCCCATGAGGTACTGCTTAACGAAGGCTTTTTCTCTGCACAAGCTTTGGCACATTTATTTCTTCTTTCATTTGCTGAACCTGCATTATCGCCATTGCCTTCGTACATGCGAAGTTCAGTCCCGGTGCATTCCCCATCAAATGCGAATACAAACGCGTGCGGAGCTGTTGTACCTTCAGTTATGAATTCAACCGTGTTCGCAGATTTTGTTTCAATGTCTTCAAGAGTGCACATTAAAATTTCAGTGGAGTACTCTAGCAAATCGTTCTTTGTGTACATTCCAGATTGAATATAGTCAGTGTCCTGCACGACAAACGCAGAATTATATGCAGATGCATAACCAGATGCATCAATAGCTGCGGCTTGCTCGTACACGTCAGAGTGTTTCAACCATGTAAAGTATCGTTTCGATGTCCCAAACAAGTCACATTGTTCGTATTCGGGCTTGAGACAGTCGTTGGAGCCTTCGCATACGTCGTCAGTGTCTTTTCTAGTTATGCAAAACCCATTTGGACATTCAAAACTATCCAATATTGTGGAACGCGCATCGCTATTTTCCCAACCGGTCGCGTAATCGTTTGAATTGACAGTCACACGATACGATTTACAATTTGAAATTTCGTTGTTCACGTTGTCCACAGAAGTTTTTAATTCAACAGTAGATTCACCTGGAATGAGGTATTCGTTTTCTGTAGACCATTCGATTCTTACAGAGACTTCGGATTCAATATCAGCTTTCGTTGGCAAGTACAGACAGTCGTAGTGGTCTGGATTGTCAAAAGCCAGTAACGGGTCGCACCAATCCGGCGCATCTCCTTTCAAATTTTTCACATTTATCACGTCCCCTGGATATGCCAAAGGGTCATATTCTTCACCGTAAACCACATCTTCGATGACAAATGTTTGCTGCTGCACACCGAATTGCAATTGATTGAAATTGTGAAAGTACACATCTTTTTTCACAACATCATAAGGCGATTCGTATCGATCACATCTTGGGTTTTTGACTATGCCAGCACCCGTGCAAATCGAATCGGTTTCCGTTTGTATGCCATCGCAAAAGCATGTGTCGGCGCGTGCTAAGCTTTCCACACATGAAAGTGTAGCATCGCATGTTTCAATGTATGAACTATAGCATTTTGGAAGGCCACCCTCGAGCATTCCACACATTTCACCAGCCATGCACACGATCGACTGAAGCTTTCCATTGCACTTGCAACGATTTGGCGTATTCGCAGACGTCAATAGTACGCTATCGTCACATATTTGAGCCGGTATGGTCCTTCTGGTGGCACATTTGAGATTTCCACCATGGCCGCAGTTATTAATCAGCGAGTTTGTTCTAAAATCACAATACGTGTTGTCTCCGTCCGTTAATATTATACCGCGCGAATGTCCTGATGTAGGACAATAACAATTTGTTAGCGTGTACTTTGTCAGAGAAGGATCTGTATGCATGTCCTGACAGTACGGGTGCAATTCGTCTCGGACCTCTCCCTTGAAGCAGTATTGGCCCTCTTTGGCAAGCGCCTTTGGCGAGCATCTGCACACTGCGTGTGGGTTCGCAGTTGGATAATCCGGACACGCCTCGACTGGACCACTCAAACACATTGCATCTGGATCCAAAGAATCCGCATAGTCGCGCAACACGCACAATTGCGACCGTTCGCAGTATACTGTCTTAAAGAACTTGGCTTGATCATGCGGTTCTTCAGTAGCCTCTTCGAGTTCAGAATAGACATTCATCAAATGAGACGGTTTATTCTTTTTCAACCCACACAAGCATTGATCAGCGTCGGTCAGGAAAACATTTGTCGGACAAAGGTGTTGTTTTTCCTTATAACAGATATTCAGGCGATGATGACAGTACTCGCCTGAATCACAAATCGTTGGCAAGACCTTGAAAGCATCGCCGCAAATGCATTGTTGGGGCGCGGCATCGCCGGGTCCAAAATCATTCACCTTTTGACCATCTGCGCCTTCAGGACACACTGGCGTCTGCTGAGGTGTCGTCGGCACCGGCTCAACTAAATAAACGACGTTCCGTCGAACACCAACCTTCGTCACAATACGCTGAGCACCATCAGGCCAACACATATTGTCCTCCTCTGAATAATTACATTCAAAACTATTCGTGTTTTCACAGCCGCTCAACTTTTCATAGCAAAACTTACCATCGGAACACTTCTTTTGACCACACAGACAAATCCCACCCTGCATACGGTTGTGCTCGTTCAAAAACGGAGCGGGAAGGCTAAGCGCTTCTTCAGCGTGGACGGCAGAACATCTTTCGCCACGCAATTGGCAAATGCAACCCGAACGAGTTGGGTCCTCAGCGTATGTATCGTCGCACGTCATCTCAGAGTCTCTGTAATCGTTAAACAACAAAAACCACCCGCCCTTGTCCCAGGAGCAACCCGCCTGATCATGCTTTGATCTGGTAAACCTGACCTTTGGATTAATTGTCAAGGTCTTGTCATCAATTCGATTTGAACCTTCTAAACATTGGTTAGGATTTAACACAAGAGTCCATGGTCCAGTATCCTGACCACTATATTTGTCATACGTATCACAAAATCCTTCTGTCACCAAGGCAAATGCAACATGCTCGACACGCTTGTCGTCTTGGAAACAATACTGACCCTCGAAAAAGTCAGACCAATAAATATGCTCCATTGCGTCGTCCACACTCAATTTGTTTTTCTTTGTAGTATAACAAGTGCAGCGTCTTTGGTTTGGTCGAACGCCGTAGATTTGACTACAAGGCGGGCCCAAGATTGGGACTTCCAAAGCAGTATCGCCCTGGCCATACACATTCAAATCGAAATTGCACGTCATGTACGGCCCATTCGTTATGTACACCCAACGAGGTTTGATATTCTCTATCGATATAGGTACGGCGGGATTGATAGCCTCAGTCCCACAAATGCAGTCATCGTCTCGCGCCTTGATATCTTTCGTTGAAGACGTGAAAGGCACAGACGGATCCACGGATTCACAAGGAATCAACTTTCTACTCGCGCACCAGCCAATTAAATCGAAAGAATCGCCCTTCCACGTATCCGATGTAAAGTGGCGGTAGTAGCACCACTCACCAGCATCACACGAACGACGACCACACAGACACTTCTCACTCGCCTCCTCATCATTGCGACAAAACTCGAAAGAATCGCCCCGAATAACAAGCTGGCGTGCTTTAGACTTCTGCTTTGTCAATTTCCAATAATTTTGCGGATTATTAAGCCCCAAAGACTTTTTCTCAACGAACACTGCATCCTTATCACTGGCCAACCAAACGTTGTTCGGTACCTGATAATGACAATAATCTGACGACTGAGCTGGCACGTCCTCGTTCATCCTTACATAATGGACATATGGATTTGTTGGAGTCGGCACTATAGTCCCACTGTTCAAATCGTCAAACGTTCTATACGTCTGCCAATTATACTTGATGTGAATCTTAGCCCCGTTAACAAACTGATAACGGGTCGACGGCCCAAAAACCCAAGGATATTCGTCAGAACCACCTCGCATATTCAATTCTTTTGTTTCATACTTGAAAGGGCCCTTACCCTCGTAAGTCGACCAGCGCCCACTAGATTTATCCCGGTCATACCACCACCACTTTGCAGGCGGGTTCGCCTTCACAAAACCCAAATTGTCCCAAGCTCCACGACCATTACATTTGTTCTCCACCTTATAAGCATAATCGTCCCACACGGAATACACCTTAGCCTCGTACTTTCGCGCGGTCGGGCATTGAGAGTATGCCGACCGCAATCTTGAATCGCTCAAAGAAACTTTAAGCTTATCCCATTTTTGTAAATGGGGATAACCATACACAGTCGAATGTTGTTTCCGTCTTTCGAAGGGCCAATTCTTGCGATGACCATACTCTGAAAGAGCACTCTTAGCAGATGACAAAGAGCTGCCGACGTAATTATCACTACGAATCACAATGTCAGAGTTGGTCTTGTACGTCCAAATATCCGCATAACCTTGCCAAGTTGTACCACTAGTACTTGGCCCATCATCTACCTTATTTGTCTTACCTCCTTTCTCATCCACGCCATAGGGGCCGAGCCTACTATCCTTCCAGTCGGAATGGCGCCCTACGCATTTGCCTGATAATTTCACAAAATCCATGAATTCTCTCCAGTAACCAGTATTTGAAAAATCTCTGTCGTCGTCGCTCTCTTGATCTGACGATTTCAAACACCCACCCATACACTGCTTCTTTACGAATTTAGAAAATATAGCATCGCACACTTCCTTGATTTTGTAATCTGCTGTGTAACTCGAAACAAGTTTCGCCCAAGCATCATTTGTCAAAACCTTGGCCGAACTAGATGTACCAAGACGACACGAGGCGGCTCCCAACACCTTGGCATGCTCATTGGGATGCGCATATCTTGCTCTCAAATTGTTAGAGACAAGAACTGCGGAACTTGGAATGGCTTCTAAATTCTCATATTTGGTTGTTCCAAACGTAAGGACCCAAAACGGATCAGATGGATACGTAAAATATAGATTATTTGTAGGGGTCAATAGTTTTGGGTTACCAAATGTCAAGTACATGTCATAACACGTTCCTTTCTCCTGCATCGCCTCACCCCGAACTTGCTCTTTCCCTTCAGCGTCGACATTTTGTGGTGCGCCAGTACATCCGCGCACAGGCACTGATTTAAAACTCACAGACTTATAATCGTTCGAAAAAATTGCGCGCAACCCATTCAAACCAATAGTATGGGCAGTCCCAGAAATGTTGGATTTATGGTGTTCTGTATCGTCAAAGACCGGCATAATCCACATCTTATGGACACTGCCTGTTGTCGCGGATTTCTCGATAGAATCTTTGAAATCATAACCATAATTACCGCTCTCAGTTTCTTTTCGGCTCCAAAGGCGGTGCGTTTCGATAGGGAATTTATCAAACTCTCCATTTTTACCTAAATTGACCTTCTGCTTCGCGCGCGTCAAGTGTGACACTGTCTTGTACCCGGTACTCCCTTTTGTAGTAAAGGCAATGTCCGTAGCCGACGATAAGCTACCAGCGCCATGGACTGCAATGTTTTCAGCATAATCAAAATCAGTACACTGCCACTTCATTTCAATGAAATCGCGGTACAAAGGATTTGCATATTCCTTTTCCTGTTTTTCTTGAAGCGAGGAGATAGACCTCCTGTGAATCTTTGCCATTACGAATCGCTTCCCAGGAAGCGCGTGATGCTTTTCAGCAATATTGCTTTTAGAATGAACGACTGTGCTCCTTTTGAAACCCTGCTTCAAACGTTCAGGGTTGCGAGGTGTATCCGTCGATGTCCATGATTTGGGAATGGTAACGGCATCGCCTCCAATACTAAATGAATCTGCTATGCCTACAGCAGCGCAGCTCTCACTTTCCATATCAAAGTACCTCCAAACCTGATTCAAATAATTGTCTGAGGTTTTCCCGTACAAGTCGAAATTATCCTTGATGGTCCTTTCGATGATGGCGTCAGGATTCTCCCAAATAATCCACCCCTTGTATCCCTCAGTCTCAGAACGCACGTATTGGTTCGTTGTATCGTCGACAGTGACGTCAAAACGCGGAATACAGCCCAAAAACTCGGAACACATTTCATATCCCTCTTTACACGCCCAGCGCTCGTTGCAAATGCACATTGATGTGGATTCGTTGCGCTCCCACTTGTATTCTGGCGATTTGCCGTGAATGTATGGCCAGGTATCTGTCGCATTCATCCCCGGGACAGGAATCATGGGACATGGATTGAACATGTCTTGTTGACTGTCAAAGCACTGACCACCCCCGGAAAGGGTTTTTTTAGGGTCCTTGTCGCAGAATTTTCCGATCTCGCAAGGGGTTCCAGCGCAATTGCAATAGTTGTGGTCGTTCTCTACATGTCTAGACTTTATCAACTCGCTCGGACATTCTTTAATGTTTTGGGTGTACGGATTTCCGGCATCGGCAGCAAGCCACAGGCCTACACAACAAAGCGATAATAGTATGAACTTGTACATATGATATTAAAATCTAAGCATTCATTTATACTCCATTTTTTTATTATTTAGTCTAAGATTTGTTTGAAATTTATTTAATTTAGTTGCTGCACGTCTGGCAGTGTTTATTGTATAATTGTTTGATGGAGGGGCATTGTGCGAAACAGTATCCTGTGGTGCAGGTTTGTTTGTGGTATGTGACAAGCTCGTCGCATGAATAACATGCTCTGTCGCTCGTCAATGTTGGCGCACTATGTTGTAGTTGGTCTGATCTGCATGTGGTCACGGGTGAGCACACGCGATTTTGCGTGAGTGTTGGTGCGGTCGACTCGTACGTTGTTCCCAATGTACATTCGGCCAGCGCTGAGCATTCGCGATTTTGTGTGAGTGTTGGTGTGGTCGATTCGTACGTTGTTCCCAATGTACAATTGCTTACAGGTGAGCAGGCGCGATCCGACGTCGCGGTTGGCGCGGTAGTCTGGTACGATACGCCAAATTCGCATGTTGCCACGGCTTTGCATGTCCTATCTTGAGTCAATGTGGGTTGTGAGACCTCGTATTCGTCCCCGATAAGACTACCAAAGTTACTGACGCCAGGCTCGCATGTTGTGACAGCTGTGCAAATCCGATTGGAGGAATTGGTGGCCGCTTGTATCTCGTACGTTTGGTCCAGCGTACACGTATCGTGTGTATGGCATGAAGAGTAGTCTGTGGTCGATGAGTATTTGCCAGCCACACACGCGACGCAATCGTCACCGACAGTTTCGTCTGGTCCTTGTGATGGCGATACAATGTAACCATACTCTGGACCACACATGGGAACATCGCCACATCCTGATTCGTCAACTTGCGAGTTGTATTTGTGATTCGCATTTGCACACGTTTCGCAAACAACATGTCCGACCGCATCGGTCACATTCGTCGAGCCGTATCCAGAGTTACAAAGGTCGCAAGAGGATGCCTCTGCCCTTGAATGTGTATTGGCCGGGCACGCTGCACAAACTCTATCATGTGTTCCAGCTGGCTTGGCTTGTTCAAATTCACCGGCCGTGCATTTTTTTGCATTTGTGCAGACTCTGTCGCGTGTTAGGGAAGGTGTTGGAAAGAATGTTGTAACCTGGTACTGCTCTGCGGTGCAATCTTTCCATGTTTGGCAGTTGTCTGTGTCTGACACTGCCCATCGACCAGCCGAGCACTGTTTGCATTGTCCAGTCGATGTAGCCGTATGACCTTCGCGTCTGTTGTTGTTTCCGTCGCTACCGCACGTGGTCCATGGTTTGCAGAATTGCAAATTCGTTTGGTCTGTGTAACCGTTTGTGCAAGCAACACACTCGCGATTAGACGTAAGAGTAGGATCTTTACTGATATAGGTTCCCTTTTGACAATTGCGAACATTATTACACACTCTGTTTCTCACGAGTGTAGCACTAACTACTTGAAACGTTTGTCCGAGAACACAGTTTGTTGTAGTATTGCATATTCTGTCTTGTGTTGAAGAAGGCGGTCGTGTCTGATATGTGACGCCCAGATCGCATTGTGTATGTCCGTGGCAATCGTCTATATCGAGTGCCGCCCACGTGCCAGCCGAGCATTCCGCGCAAGACCCTGGCGCTTTATTTGTATGCAATTGTAGCCTTGGATCCCAATTATTTTGCAGGCCGCAGGCTGTCCACGGGGAGCAAACATCTTCGTTGTTTTGGTCAGTGTACCCAATTGTACACGACGAACATTCGCGATTATGCGTACCGTTCGGCTGTGCTGATACATAGGTTCCAGGACCACATGTAGTCCACGGACTGCATTGGACAGCGGCATATTCGGTTCCTGGCACTACAATGTATTGTTGATGGCCACATGAACCGTGTGGGGCGCATTGCCTGTCGGTGTACATGTCTGGTGCTGAAGTTTCGTAATGGTCATCTTCGCAGAGCGACACTTGGACACACAATGTATCGTGTGTTGTATTTGGGGGTCTAATTTGATAATTAGTACCGCTCGTGCACGTTGAGTGCGCCTCGCAATCATCTTTGTCTGTGAGGGCAAATGTGCCAATTGTACATGGCTGGACTGTTCCTGGTGACGTGGATGAATTATCAGTGAGGCGTGGGTCACCGTTTTCTTGTTCGCCTCCTTCCAGCCATGGTTTGCATGTTGCAGAATTTTGCTCGGTCGAGTAACCGTCAACGCACGGGGCACACGTACGGTCTTGCGTTGGCTGTGCCGAAATAAGTACGTATTGACCCGCATCGCAATTGGTTAATGCTTTGCACTCGCGATCTGATGTCGCGGTTTTATTCACATTTATGAATTGAGTTGTACTGCAATTAGTCAATGACTGACACTGCCTGTCCCTGGTTGCATTTGATGCAAGTGATTCGAATTGTGCGTCGCTATCACATACCGTGAGGGCGGTACATATTGCATCGGTCGTAGGTGTCAACTCGTTCGATCTGTATTGATTGTTATTGCATACTGTGTGAGCTTGACAGTTGTCTGAGTCTGTGAGGGCAAACCCAGCCGTGCATTGAGCACATGTGCCAGGGCTTGTGTGTGTGTTGGACACAAGTCTGGTCGTATTGTCTATCTGGTCGCCACAAATGGTCCATGATGTGCAGACAGCGGAATTCTTCTCGGCTGAGTAACCGTTAACACATGGAGCACAAGTGCGGTCTTGGTTTAGTTGTGCAGATACATTCACATATTGTCCGGGATTGCAAATGGACAATGACTCGCATTGGGCATCCGATGTTAGAGTTTTCTCGACAGAGACGTATTGGGTCGAATTACAGCCTGTTAGCGACAGGCATTCTCTGTCTTGTGTTACGGTTGGCGTTATACTTTCGTACTGGGTGTTCGTGTCACACGCTGCAGTCCATGTTGTGCACTGCTGGGCATTTTCTTGTATCGAGTAGCTGCCCGAGCATGTTTGGCATTGTCTGTCTTGATCATCAGTCGGGTCTGCGACAACGAATTGCCCAGGCTGACAGGTCGTAATATTGTTGCATATCGGGTTGTATAGATTGTCTCTGCCTGACATGTACTCGCCCGCACCACACATTATAAGTTGACCACATAATGTGTTGAGCGCGGCTGTGCCATTCCTCATTGTATTTTGACCCACACATACTCTATGTGCCTGGCATTGTTGGAAGTCTGTTGTGTCAGAGTACGTTCCGTTTGTGCAAGGGACACAGTCGTCCGTTCCGTTGAAGTTGGATCCAAATATTGGGCTCGGCTTGTACCCGAGACCGGGCCCACATGGTTCTACAAGTCCACACGCAGACCCGTCAGCTTTGTTATTGTATGTTGGCGGGTCATCTTCATTGGTGCACAATTCGCACGTGGAGTGTCCGTTAGCCCCGGTGCCGTTAAACCCGTACCCAGGATCGCAAAAATTGCACGAACTCGCACCTTCGCCGGATGACGAAGTTACTGGACACATCAAACAAGTCAATCCACTGAAATTGAAATTTGGTTGGTATTCGCCTTGCGGGCACGGCTTGCATACATGGTACACGTCTTTGTAGTGTCCTTTCTGGCAAACTCCCAAGCATGATCTGCCGTCCGCAGCGCTGTCGCCTGGACATTGTTTGCATTCTGTGCTTGCGGGTTCGTCTTGGAATTGACCTGAGGGACACGCTTCGCAATCTGAGGATGAATTAGAGCCTTGTTTTACTCCGTACTTTCCAGCTTCGCAATCTTCACACTCTGAGAGTCCTTCGGTCTCTGCAAATGTTCCCGGCACGCACATCTGGCATTCGTCTGAAGCGTTGAGCCCAAGTTGTGTCCCAGCCGTTCCCTCTGGACAATTCTTGCATTCCAGACCTCCCTCTTCGTCCTGAAATGTTCCTAAACCACATTCTTTACATTCTGTCGAGCCAGTCTCATGTTCAAATCTGCCTATGGGACAGTCTTCGCATGAAGTTGTGTCATTCAACGCGCTGTACTGTCCTGCCACGCATTCTGAACAAACGCTGTCATGGTTATTTGAGCAGGCACTTTGGAAAAATCCTGGACCGCATTCTGAGCAGTCTTCACAAATGCTGTCAACTGATGCGTCACCCACATCGTATTGGCCATCAGGGCATATAGTTTTTGGTTGGCATATGTCCCCAGTGAATCCGTTGATTTCTTGGAATTCATTGTCTCCACATGATATGCACTCGTCTCCCACCAAATGAAAGCCCGCATCGCACGAGACACACGAGTCTATATACCGTTGCACGTCGTTTTGTGGACACTCCAATGGTCCTTGGCCGTTGGGGCATGAACAATTGCCACACACAGCCGCGACTGTCGTGGTTCCAAGTACGGATTCCACCTTGTTTTCCTCAAAACAATCTATCTGTGATTTGCACACCGGTTCGGTATGGTTTTCCGCATCTTGATATTCACCATTCAAAAAATTACACGCTATACAATCAGCGTCCACAGATTTATCGTCCTGTGAAGGCACTGACCATTTTTCACCTGCATTACAAACTGTGCGTTTAAAGCATTCTTCATATATGTGCGCGTAGTCGTCCATATATTCAGTTGTCGGGCATTCTTCGCAGAAAGGCGAGACTACACTGTCCACTAGCTTCTCGCCGACCCCACAAGTGAATACGCTTGCGGTTTCACTTGTGTTTGTTGTGTTTGTTGTGTTTGTTGTGGTTGTCGTGGTTGTTGTTGTTGTTGTGGTATTGCACATCGAATGATAAGCGAGCAGTTGTTTTTGTTGAACATCGACTGGCGCTGTTAGATTGACTTGTGCGGCCACAGAGTTGTCACATAGACACGGCAAAGATTTGTCGTGAAGATCGTATGCACAAAAATCACAATCTTCTTCGGCATGATGATCTAGAATTTGGTGGGTGCCAAAAGGACAATCTCCACATGTAGAATCAGATGTCTTGTCGATGTCTCCGTTTGCGTCAGATATATTGAAATAGGTTCCTGCATTGCATAGACTGTATTTTACACATATCTGTTCGCGGTCGTTACCAAGTTTATAACTGTCGGCGGGACAAGCCGAGCACCTCAAATCCGCTTCGTCAGGAACGACAACATGTCCAATCATAGACTCACATGCCGCAGTGCAGGCTAGGCAGAGTGTGTCCGCGTCCTGTTCGAATTCCTGGCACACGTAAGATTCGTCGTCATCCAGCGTGGTATTGCTTAATATCAATTCATCGTTTTTGAGTTTGCAAACACCGGTTGCATCGCTATTGCCCAAGTTGAAATCCATGTTGAGAGCTTCTGCCGCCATTTTGCAGTTGGCTGGGAATATATTTAGTGTTTCGCATGTATCGCTCGTAGGTGTTGTATAGCTATCCATAGCAATATTACAATTCAAATTACCTGGTGTGACACATTGGCGCTGGCATTCAAAGTTGGTGGTGGAGTTTTTCAAAATACTGTAGAATCTTGATATTGTTGTGTCCGCAATTGGATCTATGAATTCTACGATGGCTGACGTATTTGAAATATTTGCATCTTTGTCGTGCATAAATTGACCTGGCGGGCACGAAAAAGCTTTCACGCATTCTCTCGTGCGGTGATTCGTCTCGTCCAAAGATTCGCCTAACGGACAATTTTCACAACTACCTTTCGTCTCATTGTCGCCCGGAATATAGTAAGTATCCCGACCACAGAATACCTTTGACTTGCACTCATGGTTGTTATATCCTGTTTTGTAATATCCCTCTGGGCAAAGGGAACAAACAGTAACATTTGTCGTCGAATCTAAATTCATGACAGCTTTACCACCTGGGCATTTGTGTTCAGTACATTCGACAAATGCGTTATAGTGTGCCTGCATAGCTAACGTATTGTATGTTCCATTTGGACAAGGTGTGATCTTCCATTGGCAAGCATCCGATTTTGTGACTTCTGCCATTTGTTTCAAGTAGTGGCCAGCGGTAAGCATGGCAACTTTTCCTGCTGGAGGCAATCCGGCGGTCACATTGTACTGGCTCATTACGTCGTAGTCTGTTATTTTAGCCGTTTTCATTTCGGCGCGCAACCTAGGCTTGTAGTATTGGTCTGATTCTGGCAATATATCGTAGGCAGTAATGACGTTAGGATCTTCTTGTTCAAAAGTATCAGAGTCTGACAATCTTCTGCGAAGTATCCCACCATAGCTATTTGGATTGTCTTCGTCAGCCAGCCAGCCTTGACCAATCTCACAATCGCATCCCATACAAAATTTCCTTCGAACTCTCGGCACCCAAAATGTCTCCCATATGTCCGTGTTGCCATCCGCCTCAAATTCCTCATGATGCGGCACATATTGAAATTTCAGACCCTTTGGGAATCTAGTCTCTCCTGGATTGCATTTTACTATCTTGTAACCATTTGTCATCTTACGATAAATCTTAGACTTGATTTGAGTTGGAACAACGACACAAACCTCGTCCTCTTTCAATCTCCTATGCACACCCATACAAGGGTTGTCCGCCTGGGATATTTTAATCGACGGGTCTGAGTACTCCACGATTTCGCTGAAACCACTTGCGAATTTGATAGAAACCGTTTTCGTTGACGATTTTGCTCCCGTTGGAGTCAACCCTTCGCCATTGTAAAATGATTTTGCTCTTTTCCTGTCCACTTTAGCCAGGGGGTTCTTACTGGCGAGCCATTTCATTCTTGCCATACTCTTTGGATGTTTCGCAATGAATGAATTCCTTCTTCGCCTTGATTTTTTTAGCCGGGCCGCGAAGTCTGATTTACTTTCGCCGGCTCTTGCGACAGGGGGTCCCATTTTCTTTTTGAGCCAAGAACTTGCTTTTTTAGCTATTTTGCTCGCCTTTTTCTTGAAAATTTTAGCGGCAAACGTCGGTATTGCTGTCCACTGTTTCTTCCACATGCTTACTCCTGTGCGATACGCCAAAATCCCCTTGTATGCCGTCGGCATTCTTTTCGCCAGTGCGTTCTTGAATTTTGAAAACCAACTCAGACGTTGCGCAAGATTTTTTGGTGGAATCTCATCGTCCACTTCAATTTTCTCTCTTATTTTGACACTCTCTGCAACTTCCCTCTTAGACTTCTTTGCAATGACGTCTGCATCAGCGGCAATTTTATCAAATTCCTGTTCTTTCTTCTCAAAATAACTTACCATACTCTTATGCTCCTCTGCATTAGACGCTTTCTTCAAATGTTTTTCAGAATCAATCCATGTACCGTACATATCGCGCTCCGGTATGGATTCTCTCATAACACGTGCTTCTGACTTCAACTTTTCTTTGTTGTCGAGATCAATCTCTGTTATCGCCACATTATCTTTCGAAGTTTTCAGCTGTTCCATTTCCCCCTGAAGTTCTTGGTATTTTTGAAAACCATCGTAATCCTGTTCAGCTTTGACAGAGTCTACTCTTATGAGCTCCATAAGTTGATAATCGCCTGAACCTTCACCGAAGCCCGAATTTGGATCGTCGACCAAGGCTTTAATCTTTTCTTGGACTGCTTTTAAAATTTCTTTGGGTGACTGATCGTCTCCAACATTTACCTGAATACCTGCATTGTTAAGGAGTGAAGTTGCAATCTCTTGTGCCTTGGTTCTACTTTCTGTCATTGCCGCTTCAAATTCTCCAACGTCAACTTGGTAAGCCGTATTCACGCCGTCAAGTAGAGTCTGTTTCTTTGAAATTTCTGTATCGAGTACCCTCCTTTTCTCATTCAATGTGTCTTCGTCAAATGAGTACACCTGTGTGTCCAAATTATTCGCCTTTTCTTCCCGAAATTGTCCTAATGCCTCGAGTTTGAGGTCATTCAATGACTCGGAGTCTGAACCACGACTTTTAAATGCTTTAAGGTCTGCATCGAAATCCCCGTCAAATGATTTGCCTTGCTTGAATTTATCGAGTGTGGCTCCTTCTTGGCCGGCTTCTATTACGACACCGAGTAGTTTCAACTTTTTGATGACATCATCTTCATCTCCGCCAATTCCATCATTTAATAATTTGCGTGAACTTTCAAGATCTGCCAATATTTTCATTCTTGTTTCTTTGTTATCGCCCAAAGTTTCTTGGAGTCTCAATTCTTTATGTACTTCGTCGCGTTTTGCCGATGCGTCCGCAGCCTCTGCCGTTTTTTGCAGGCCAAGGATAGTCCTCTTACGTTGCTCTGCGGCAGAAAGTGGCTCGGTCATTGGGGTGGGAGCGCCAGGCTCAGCTCCCGCAGCTGCTCCTTGTCTGTCCGCGCTTTCTTTTGACATTCGCACAGCTTCTTGGTCCAGGAATGCCTGGAATTGAGGGTCGATATCTGCGACTTCTGGCGTATTCACTATCATGTCGTTGTAGGCTTCTCTGTCGAATTCGGCCCTAGCATTTTCAAACTCAGCCAGGTCGGCCGCTTGCTGTTCTAAGATATTTACATTATCATCATTTGTATACTTTGTCCTTGTCGTTTCCTCAAGAAGTTTGCCCAAATCCTTCGTTCCGATTATTTCGTCTGCCAATAAATCGACCTCCATGTCGAGTGAATTTGCATAATTTTTAAGAGCTTTGTCGAATTCTGCGTCATTGCGGGACATTGCTCTGCCCTGTTTCTTCAAATCAATTATCTTTTGTGCAAACTTGTTCACTTTCTTTAGCTTGGAGCCTGTAATTTTCGCATATTTTTTCTTGATCGCATCTTGCTGCTTTTGATTATTTTTCTGTTTCTTTTTCAAAGATTTCATTTTGGCTTTGTTCTTCTCGATTCTCTTCTCAAAGTCATATTGTACACGCAAATCTTCAAGTTGGTATTGTATGTCTCTGTCGAAATCAGCGGCCTTTTGGACTGCTTCTGCATCTGTTTCGCCAATATACCTGTCTCTTGGACCAGAGTCAGGAAAGTCATTTTCATTTTGTGTCTCCAAGTCTTCTTTCTTCTTGTTGAGGTCTTCTAGCTGTTTCATTTCGCGCTTGAGTTCTTGATCGAGATTCTTGTCAGTTTCAAATTTGCGAAGTTCTAATTCATAGTCTTTTCGGGCCTCAGCAACCTCTTTGTCATGTTTCTCCTGATTTATTTTATCAACATCGCGTACATCGTAGTAACGCTTCATCTCTTTCTCCATCAACTCTTTGTTATATCTCATCTCGACAGAATCCCTTGTATTACTCACCTTGTAATTTATGTCTGAATCAGTAAGTTTCATTCCATTGCAAGGTGTACCACACATGTGCTTGAATGCATTGAGGTTCTCCTGAGTCGGCGTCCGTAAGAACCGTTTCTTTTGGACGTCAAACTGTTTTTTGACAAGTTGCCTTTGTTTTTTAGCCCCCAGATAAGCACTGGAACTTTGGCATTGCAATTTGGTGTACCTGATACTTTCAGCGGAATATGAATACTCCCGAACTTTCTCGTTCATTATTCTTTGCAATTTATCTGATGCCTTCCTGAAATCTTCCGGAAAACCTTCGAAATCATTGGTCATTTTTTTATCCAACGCCAATTGCTGTCTGAGTCCAATTTCCACACGTTTATAATCGTTAAAGGCTTTGTTTTCTTGGGCGTTGGCTGTTTTCGAAAACTCGATTAAATTTTGCCTCAGTGTCTTTAAGCGATCTTTGTCAACCACAGAAAGTGGTGTTAGAGGGTTTTTGGCTTTCTTTATAAGGTCAAGGAGCTCCTTAGTACTTTCAGCCGCCTTTGTAATTCTCTCTGTACACTTGACTCCACATGGTGGCGCAGGGTCTGTCTGAGCTTCAGAACCAACCACTCCATCTTGTCTTTGTTCATACGCGACTCTAAAAGTTTCGAGCATCAGCTTTTTCTCCTTTTGTTCCTTGACCTGCTGCGTCAGTTCTTCGACTCTGTCCTTTGAGGTCGTGATAACCTCGGATACAGCTTCGATCGCGTCAGATCTTTCTTGCAAACCCTTTGGCAGTCTCATGCCCTTGAAGAATACTTGTAACCGAACATCGTGGTCTGAGAAATCACCCCGTGCTAGCTTGTCCCGTTGCGCAACTGCATTATCTCGTTTTCTTTCAGCTTCTAATTCCTTGCGTGTTTTAATTGCAGTAGCATCCGTCAATCTCAACCTATCTTCGTATTTCTTAAGGTATTCGCCCCCCCTTAATTTATTGCCAGGGGCGTTTGGGTCAGGTCTCCAATTAGGATCTTCTGCAATGCGTTTGTTCCTGATTTCTGGCGGACCGTCGACGATTCTATTAGTGACATCGCGAACATATGGTTCCCTGATTTTTCTATCCGCGTCCATTTTCGCAACAGTTCTTTTAACATCTTCCGTTTTTATAGTTCTGAAGCACCCAGGGTTGGTAGGGCTACACGCAGTGATGGAAGCTAAGCCTCGATGCAACTTCGTTAGTATTTTGTCCCCATCGTTCAAGAGCTTAACGGCAGTGTCGTCGACAGCTAGCTTAAGAGTTTGCTCGAACAAGTGCTTTGATTGTTCGACTTCGTAATTCGCACGCATCTCCAATTCTTTGCCAGACGAAGATTCTCGTTGAGCCCTTTCTCGCATGAAAATTTGCAACTCTTCTGCGTTTTGCGGTGTTTCTCGGGCCGGACTGATTTCTTCTTTCTCGACAGATTCTCTTAGTTGTTCAAGTCGATTATCGTTTGCCTCAGCGATACGCTTCGCGAACTGTTCTTTCATCTGTGATTTCCGTTCTTTCAACATAGTTCTTTCCAATCTCTTCAAAAACATGTCTTCTTGAACGTCTTTGCGCTGTTTTTTCAGATCCTTTATCTCGGCATCCAAATCAGCTACGCGTTGTTTCTCTGTAGAACAATCTCCTCTTGCGACCTTGCATGTTTTTAGATACAAATTCTTCGCCAACAGTCGGGATTTTGAGAGATCAGAAATCTCGTTGCCATAAGCCTTGTCTGTAATTTCGGCATCATTGAGTTGGCGTTTCATTTCATGCTTGTTATCCTCTACCATTTGGTCAAAGTCAAGGCCCGCGTCTTCCATAATACGTCTTGCATACACATCATCCGACTCGTCCGGTCTTCTTCCTTGTGAGTTGATATCTTCAAGCTTTTGCTCTTTCGCTGCTTGTTGCAGTTTGTTGTCCAAATTAAAATCCCGCATATCCTGAAGCGCTTTGTTGTTTGCAAGTTTTTGCAAACCCATTTTAAATCTTTCATTTTGTATTTCTTTTTTTAATTTGGCTTGCGCGTCAGGATTCTGAAGGACATATATATCATCCAACCTAGTCTTGAGTTTCTCAATTTCTTCTGCGTGTTTGTCATAATTTCTTTGCGTCTTCGACTGTTTGGATTGGAGTTGTAGGTAATCCTTCATGACCTCTCTCTCTGGTCCACTGGAAAGGCCCAAGCCATTCAACTTCTTCTCGTTTGCAATGGCGTTCTTAATGTCTCTTACCTTCTTCTCAGCCTTTTTTTTCTTGCCATTGTAAAACGTGTCAAATGCAGCCATCTGCGATCTTTGCATATTATTTGGGCTTCCAGAGAACATATTTTTCATAGTCTTTCTTTTTTCCACATGTTCCTTATATTTTTTGCGTGCAAGCGCCATATCTTTCTTCGCTTTACCAATTGTTTTTAAATCTTGATTTATGCTACTGAGTCGAGTTTCTTGATCTTTGACCTTTAGATTCGCATTAGACAGCTCATTCGCCAAGTCAGCTTTTGACTGTTGGTTGCCCCCTCGTGCCGCTCTGGCAAGACCAAATATTTCTTTGATTTTTTCGTTTGATACTTTCTCGAAATGCAAGTTTCTGGCAAGACCATCATTCAGCCCCAATTCCCTCCTCATATCATCTGGTGTCATTGAACTTGGGTCGGTCTGTAACCCTTTTTTCTTCTCGGTGAATTCCAGATTAATGACACGAATCATAGTCTTTCCCATGGCGGAACCGTCTTTCAAGTCTAACAGTCGCGTTTTTTCATTGTTTAATTTTTTAATTTTGTCCTCCAATCCAACAACAACGTCAATAGAGAAATCCTTGCCAGTTTCGGTTTTGTATTTCTTGGTGAACTCTAGATCTTGAGTTGTCGCCTGGCCATCCTGAATCCGCTTGACAATTGCTTTCGCGAAATTGGTTTCAGTCTCCAAGATTTGCCTGGCACGGCCTTTCACTTCTGCGGGTATGGGAGCGTTGTAATTCGCGAATGCCTTCGAATTTCCAATTGATTTGAATGCCTCCATTTGCCCCACATTTTCCACAAGTGTCGGAGGTCCTTTTTCAACGTAATCATTTGCGGCTTTTATGACATTGGCTAGGCCAGTAAATGTGTCTTTCTGTCGCAACGGTTCAGATTTGGCCGCTTTTAGTACTAAGACGTGGTTAGCTACCGCTCTTTCCTTCATAGCGGGGTTGAGTTGATTTGGTCCATCAACGACTCCATCACTAACGATGTCTCCTGTAATGCTTTTCAGAGGAGCACTATTGAACATGTCATTCTGTAATTTTGCAATCTCGATTTCGTCGGGCGAAGTGCCTTTCACGTGAACCATCTGATAACCGAGCCCTGTTTGATCACGGAATTCGCCAGTCGTTTTCTTTTTGAGATCATCATACTCTGCTTGCCTTTGCTTCTTAAATGCCTCGAATTCTTTTGCCCTGTGTTCGTCGGTGAACTTACTTTCTACTGTTTCTGCGGTCACGAGCTCCATGTGCATCTCATTTCCTGGATCGCTTAATTCGTTTATTACTTGTCCGTATTCTCTGATTGCTTGTTCAGCTTCTTGCACAGCTTTGAGCTGTAATTTTGCACCTTCTGCCATAGGATCGAAATCTTTCTTGTTACCATGTTTTTCGTACCATTGATCAGCACTGTAACCTTTTGTGGTCTTTTCGAAATCTCTGATCTTGCTATCACGATTATACTGACTTTGGACCTTGGCATCAGATTTTGCTATGGCCTCCCTGGCGGAATTCCTGGTCACTTCCTGCTGCTGCCTTAGCAGTCTATCAAAAACGTCTGAGGAACCAACTGACAAATCATTTTTTAAGTTTGCTTTTTCTGCGATGCGCTCCTTCACAATTCGCTCCTTTGTCTTGATGAATTCATCGTCAGACCTCCTGGATTCGTCGATGATTGGCATGTTTGTTGCTTCCGCCATTGTGAATGCATCTATTTCATCTCCTCGCGCAACCGATTCAATCAGTTTCGTTTGCTTATTTGTCGTGTCCAGTAGGGTTTCTCTGGTTTTTTGGAGGACACCTAATTCCAAGGATTCTGTATTTGATTGCGCAAGATATTGATCTCTCCGTTTTTCGAGGGTTTCAATTTCTGTTTGCAATTTCTCCATAGCAGAAACCTTGTCGTCACGATTTCCGACTTGGATGAGTGACATTTCTTCGTTAAGATTTTCAATACGAGACTCTGCCTTTTTTACCCGGTCTCGCATGGTTTCAATCTGAAGTAGAAGGTCTCTTTCCATCGTTTTCACTTTTGTCAATTCTATTTGGGTGGCTTCGCGATTCGCACTCAATTGACCAGAAACGGCGGACCTTTCTGCATACAAAAGGGTATCGACATCGACTCCGTAGTCATCTAGCCATCCACGATCGTTGGCATCAATAATATTTTTTTGTGTGTCACCGTGACCTTGCGCGCCTAGTCGTTGGTTGATCTGTAGAATGACAGCGAGTTGGTCTTGCCTTGCTTTCACGAATTCCCTGCTAGCAAGCTTATCCAGAGCAGTCAACTCTGCATTCCCAAGTGGTCTGTTCCCAGCGGTTTGTTCGATCATAAGACGGTAAGCTTCGTCGGGAGCGACAGGTTGTCCTGCTTCTCTTTTTTGTTTGAGGTATTCCTGAACGGGTTGGTTCTCTTTTTTCCAGTCTGCAAGTTCTATAGCTCGAGCCGTTTCAATCAACTTTCCTTCGATACCGTAAATTTCTCCCGCAAGTTTCTGAAGTTTTTTGTTTTTGTCATTGATGTCCTTTGCCAGTTTGTCCTTATCTTTTTGCGTCAAGGTATCTTCTTGTTGACGCAACTTGAGTGTCTCATCTTCCACGTCCAATCGAAGTTGCAACTCTTCCAACTCCTTTTTCTCCATTTGTGAGTTAAGACTGTTTTTCAACGCCAAATCGGTCACTTGGTTCCTACTCGAACTGACCATACGCCCTACGAAACTTGCTAGTTTCTTAAAGCGACTTAAAGCCGACTTTTTGTTTTCCGGAGAGTCAACGCTGTATTTAATCTTGAGATTTTTTTCGATTGCCTTCTTTTCTGCTAAAATTTTTTTCAAATATGTCGCGTCGGCCTTGGTGTCCTTCGCTTCGACCACAGCCTTCTCTGCTTTCGCTGTTTCTAAACCAGCATCAATCTGGTCTCTGAGATCTTTTAGGTCCGCTGTAATTCTAACACATGCGGCGCTAAGATGTCGGCCATGAAGGCGTCGTCGTTGGCTACACTTCCAACCTCTCATTGCCAACTGTATTTGATCTGGACTCAAGCCGCTCGCAGATTCAACCACAACTCTTTCGGCGGGATCACGATCATCTGACGATTTTGACTCACCTCCCCCTCCAGATTCATCGCGGAACTCGAAGGCTTCTTGGCGTCTCCGGCTTTCTTGGGAATGACGAGAATTCAAAATGTCTGATCCCAGACGCATATTGGCGTCTTCGATGGTGGCGTAAACCTTTGTCGCAGCTCTTTCGTACTCGTTCCGACTATCTGTGACCTCCCGTTTTTGGCGTATCTTTTTATTGCTTTTAAGTTCCATCTGGCCTTTTTCTCCTGCCATGTGTTCGTATGCTTGGGCAACTCGTGCCCTAGCCCGGGTTAAACTATTGGGTGGACCTTCAGGTCCGACATGAGCAAAGTTTTTAATTTCCGCTTGTAGTACGTAAATCAATGCGGTCCTCTTTTGCTCTGCTGTCCAGGTACTCACATCCTTACTTTTTAGTTCAGAATTCAACAATTGAATTTTTGACTTCTTGTCCGTGATGAATTTATCTTGGTTGCGTAGATATCTCTCGCTGTTTTTGGCCCGACGAAGAGATTTATCGAAATCTATCACAGACGATGGCACACCAGGTAATAGTGCTATATCAAAAAAGTTCCGCACCGGTGCCTTATTATCCCTGCGGTCCAAATGCCTTCCATTTGCCAAGGCGTAGCTATGTCTCTCGCGATTTGCATCCGACATAGACAGTATCTTCAACTCACTCAGGGCAACATACGATCCCCGTTTCAAACTGTCTCGTCCATGACGAAACCTCCGAAGGGCGTGTTTGAAAAATTTTTTGTCGAACGCCATACGATCCCCGTTTTCGGCAATTATCCCGCCTCCTAGGCGAAGTTTGTTATCCTGTTTGATAAGGTATGCGTCAAAATCGTCGCCGACCCCTGCTATTTTTTCAATCTTTTTAGTCATTCGTTCTACAGTTTTCATATCCTCGCGATATTTCTCAATTCTAACGTCCGCGCCCGCGTCTGTATCCTTATTATATTGGTCTACAAATTGTTCATAACCATTTACGCGCGAGAGACTCTCCGCATCACCGGCAATGGCTGCGCGACAGTCATCCTCCGTCGCCTGAAGACGTTCGTAGAATTTTTTATGATCCTCAATAGTTTGTTCAGCAATGACCATGCGTCTTTTCTGCTCCGCTTTGTATTCGCGAACCTTTTTAGGACGCTCCTTGTCATCGACGTGAACCAGGTTTAATTCTGCCTCAATTTGATCATTTGAAAAAAAGTACGCTCTCTTCTCATAACTGAGAAAGTTGTCATATTCAGTCGCAATGTTTATTTGAACATTTTCTTTGGATTGGAGAGTTTTAGCCAGTCGCGATTCTGCAACTTCTTTTAGAGGACGAATAACATTTTCAATCTCGTCTTTTCTTCTTATGGCGTCATCATATATGTTTTGAGTGGCGGTGTCCCACGGCTTTGGTTGTCCCTCAATAATTATGCGAAGGGCATTCATCTCCTTATCGTAGATATCCTCCTGTTTACCAAGGAGTTCATCCGAATAACTTAGTTCAGTAGCAAGACCCTGTAAAGCTGATTGAATATTCATATCGATGACAGTCTGATCATCTCTTATGGTCGTTCTGTGAACATCAATATCTGAGTTGTACTTGTTTAACCTTCTTTTTTCTTCTTCGTGTTTCAATCTGCTTTGATCTATTTGCTCTAAGAGAGCCGGGTCGGCGGTCGAGACGGAGCCGGCATTTCTGTCTGTAAATCTTTCAACGTCTGAAAAAAGACGACAGCGACCCGCACCCCCAGGCAATCGTCTAGAGCTTGCACCAAGTCTGCGTCGTCGGCTGCAGGCAGCTGCGTGCTCATTGTTCCTGGTCACAAAATCGCCAAAGTAATCCTTTTCTTTCATAGATTGGTACGTGTCCTGTCTGAAGTCGTCATATTCTTTGCGTCTCTGCTCTTCTGTCTGAGGATTCGCGACTACTTCCTTAAGAAGAACCAGGTCTTCTGCATCGAGGCCCGCAGCCTGTGGTATTTCGTTAGTAACAATGTTTCGCAAAAATTCCTCTGCATCGTGGCGGTAAGCATTCACAGAGGGGTCTGCTTTCGCCACAGCTGAAGCCATCTTTGACTGTATTTGAAGTTCAGTAAGTCTTTTTCCATCAACGGTCACCCCATCTACATCTTTCAATATTAATGTAAGACTGTCCAAGCCGCCCTCCTCTGCCGTTGGCTCACTTGATATTCTTTGCAGCAATTCGGCTGCATCGGCTGCGTATGTACCATCCGCACCTCTCAGGCTGCGTGCGAGTTGAGAAGCGACTTGTAGATTAGTTACGCGCTCCACCGCCGCCGCCCTTTCCGCATACGCCGCACTCGTTGCACTCGCCGCACTTGTCGCCATTACGTTGTCAAAAGCAGTTTGGAAAGGTTTCCCTTTGTCATACGCGTCCTGGACGGATTGCTGTCTGGATACTGCATAATCGTCAACAAGTCGGCCTTCTTTTATTCCCCAGGTTGATCCGTCATCAGTCATCGAAATAACATCTCCATTGGCCATTTTCATGAGGCCCATATCCTCGAGTTCAAAGGTGTTAAGGCCGTCAAGATAATCATACTGGTTGTCAGGCGCCCGATCTTTCAACATGTCCAAAGCCTCTTGGTGCTGAAGGTACTCTCTTCTATCTTTCAGAGTGCAAGAAGGACCATTAAGCCTCCTGCCTCTCGAACTACCACAATTTGCATTATAACGTACAACTGCCTTGACGTGCTCCTTGTTCCGGGAGGCTCTATCCGTTTGATGCAATTCGTTCGCCCTTTTTCTGGTTTCGATTTCATGCACTTGTCTCACCATTGCCTCCGCTTCTCTCTGTACCCTGGCTTCTATTTCACTTTTGGAAGGCAGATGCATCTTCTCTGCTTTCTCCTTGGCTAAATCATTAAGATAAGCCAAATCGTTTTCCCTTGTATGAGCACCCTGGCCAGCTATAGCGTATAATTGGCTGTGACTCATTTCATATTCCGCAATTTTACCGAGTGCTTCTTTGTAGCGCTCTCTTTCAGCTTGAGTTTTAAAAACAATTTTTAGTGCATCTTTGTCGACAGCGACCGGCTTAAAGTGATAATTATTTTCCCTGAGCCACTCTTGTGCAATTACAGTTGCAACTGCACTGTCGTGAGCTATATCTGGGAATTTGCTAGATGCTATGATTTTGTCCATCTTGATGGCTCTCTTTTTCTCAAGAATATCGTGGAAAATCCCGAGTTGCTTGAATTGAAAACTGTGCTTTTTAGCCTCTTTATCCGTAAGCTGAGCAGCGAGATTAGTGTACCGTTGTAGGTCATTCAGCATATGTTTTGCGCCTGGCTCCCAATTTGGGAATTGTGTCTGTTGCTGTGCTATCATACGAGCCCTGTTGTGTTGTTGTGTGATAATGGTCTCTTGGAGACTTTGTTTTTTATGAAACACCCACTCTTTATATTCCTTGCTGTATTTTATGAACGGCTTTTTCTTCGCCGCGGCTGATTTCACTGCTACAGCGAGTCCCCTTTTTTTAGCCCTAATCTTGTTCACGTCACCCGTAGCTCTTGCTACGAATTTTTCTCCAGTTTTATCCCACATCTTGAATGGTATTTGCACCGTGTTCCCGTTCGCGTCTCGATAGGTTTTTTTAATAGCACTTAAGCTAGTGGTTTCTCTATATGTCACATAACCATCATCGTCCATGATCGGTTTCTTGTCATGGTCAAGCAGTGGCTCTTGGTAGAGTGGCATAGCGCTGTCATAACCAGCGTCACCAGGGCTTAGGTGTTGGATGGGTTCGACATCTGGTAAACACGGCAATTTGCATTTGAGAATATTGCCGAACGGGTCAATAACAGGGACTGCTGGGTATCCAAATCCTTCAAGAAGTTTTTTATCATAATCTTCTTGTTCTCTCACGGCTTTGCGTAGTACCACATTGGCTTCTGCTAAGGCACTGTGTCTTTCCGGTTCGAGAGTTTGGTCTATATTGTCAATTTCGCCCTGTAAATCTCGTATTTCCTTGTCAATGTCCTCGAAAGATTTGCGCACATTATTCGAGGCATCGTAATCCTGTCTGATCGTGTTCATTTCTTGAATAATTTTCTGGTCATTCCTCGCATCCTGGGATTCGTAATCGTACAGATCTACTTCGTTCTTGGGAAGATCTGGCTGGACATTCACCTTTGGTAGTTTCGGTTGATTTAGTAACCCATTTATTACAACCGTCCTGATTTTTGGTTTTGATTTTACTTTTATCAACTTGGGTGCAAGTTTATTGACATCTTTCCTGGTCCTTTCAACGACTTTTTCCATGTGCTGTGCTTTGTCAGATGCGTCCATGATGAGCGATCCTCCTCTTTTTTGTATTTGAAAAGCTTTGTAGAAGTTCTCAGCGCCTGATTCTCCGTCAATGTTATTGGTCATCATCCCAACGTTTTGTTTGACTGATTTGGAGCTGTCAATTTCAATCCCGGCACCTGTGGAGTATTTCGCATTCGTCTCAAGGAAATTCTTCCAAAGTTTTTTGTCAATAAGCCCGTTATTTATGAGATTATTATATATGTCAAGTTTACTCATATCAGGTTTCTCGGTGAGTAACCGCTGGTATTCTTCGAATGCCCTTTCAGTGATGACTGGCTGGTACTCAAACTGTTCAGAGGCTGCCGTTTGTTTTTGGGATTTTTCTTCATCGAGCTGTTTACGAAGCTCTTGTTTCTTGCGTGGATCGGCCGTCCGTTTGATTTCAAGTTCGATGTTCTCTATCTTCTTTTGAACATCTCTGGCTTCTGTGACTTTGTTAAAACGCGCGACTTCTTGTTCCACTTTGTATTCGCGCCTGTAACGTGCAAGGTCTTCAGCTTCGCCTTTCATGCCCGACTCTTGATTTGCTCTATATGTTTCTAGGGCATTTTCTAACGCTCTTTTCTTAATTTCTGCGTGATGCCATAGCCTGTGTTTCATTTTGAACAGGGTCCTCAACTTTCCGCCGCATTTCTTCCCCTTGGTGGCACAGCCTCCCGTTTTGCCGCTGTTGTCAAACTCGAATTTCGGCGCGTAACTCCCCTCAAAATTGTCGTCATACATTTCCCATGATAAGACAGGGAGGTCAAAGGTTGCTCTTGACGATGCGTTTTGTAAAACTTGCTCTGCATCCGAAAGTGTAAGTTCCCCACTCTGAACAATACGATCGATCGTCCTTGAAAGACACGATATAGTTCCTTCGTATGAAGCCAGCGCGTATCGGCATAGACTTGACGTTGTGTCCTTTGCGATGTACGCATACCGCTTGTCAATGCCAGGGACATTGTCATAGATGAGTTTTTTGTTTTCCCATGCGCAATCCCATGTATTTATTGTCGTACTAAACTTGCAAAAGCGTATATCACTTTCGGCATTCAAGTAAACCAGGTCTGGAATGTTATCACCGGATTCGTCCGCAAAAATAGGAGCCACGGGTCTTTCGTCGACATCTTTATCCATAGGGACCGTGAACGAAGTGAACGGTAAATTAATTTTCCCGCCGTCACCGTTCTGTATGGATGGTTCTTTCAACTCAAACTTCGAGTCTACCGTGGTGTCAAAATCCTCAGAACTATGACTCAATTTGCCAAAATATATCGTATCTCCAATCGCGAATGCGATTTCATTGTCAGGGTTGCTCGGAGATAAGATTGGCAATACCTTTGTGTCGGATGTAATTTTAATACTAGATGGGAATGCAATTGCGACGCTAGTATTATGATTTTTGTAGTGAGTTGCGGTAGCGGTGTGACCAATGACAATCGTGCCACTGTAAACAATGGGTACGTTGACGAGTTGTCCCGTTCTGTAAGCGTTGTCTTTTTTGGCGAGTCTTGATGCAGGCACATATCCGCTGACGACGGACGCGTCTTCTTCGATTGTATTCATTCTGGCTTCGTAAAACTTAGCCATATTTCTACTGACGATCATGAAATCTTGCTCTGAGACATCCAACCCTGGTCTTTGATCTATAGAAATTTTAAATTGTTGACCTATTCCAGCCTTAGTCAATGTTTTCTGTTCTGAGTTACTTCTGTAAATCTCAAACCAGTTTTCTGAATAGTACCATTCACTAAATGATTTGACCTCGAAAGCTTCTCCCAATCCAATTTCATTGACAAGAGTCATGTTGGTGAACACTGGCGCAACTATAGTTTCTTCTGATATTTGCCAATATGGATTGCCAGGTTCGGTTAACCCGCCGGGAACCAAGTTGATTTGTCCAAAATTTGAGTATGCAAGATTCTCAAAATCTTGAAGTTCTTTCTTTGCTGTTATGTCCCTAAATTTTTTCTCGTCTCTCGCGAGATCTTCGGCCTCGCCATCGATTTGGTCAAGGGCCATCTTGGCAGCTTTTGACATCATTTTATATTTTGCAGTTGTAGCCACTGCCTGGACGGAACTCGAGACTTGTGAGGCAATAGAGTCGACACTTTGCGTTCCAATGGTTACCTCAATCATCATGAAAACCGCGTCTTGGCTATTGATCGATTCACCCGGATAACAATGGTCGAATTGGCGTGTATTCATGGGATCGGCTGTCATGAATGGCATATTAGATGACCTCATAGAATCGTCCACCCAATTCCTAGCGTACATGTCTTTAATGTCTTCGCGTGCTCCCATAACAGCAACTCTTGTAGAGGTAGCAAATGCACATACCGGGACGTTGTGAGGGCAACTTGCTGCCATTGTGGCGGCATAGACCCATTCAGGAATATGGCCAAACGTATCCCAAATACTCATGGACGCCCGATCGTTGGCCCAACTGACATACTCGTAATCGCCTTCATTACCATTTTTGTTCCAATCTGACCAACCTCTGAAGCCCGCGACTGAACCAGCGTCTCTGCCACAAACCCTGCATCTGCATTCTTTGTAGCGCCCGCATCTGTTGCAATAGTTATTTGTGTACTGAAACCTTGTAATAACATTCTTCTGGAATTCAACTGAAGTAGTGTCATCGTAGTGAAGACTGCCCCATCTATTACCTGCGTAGTCTTTCACAGGGGCTTTGCAAAAGTCTTGAGCAGCGCCTGGTAGGAAGTAATCGCATTTCTTACAGACCTCTTCTTGGGTTAAAGGCCCATCAACCGCAACCTCGCCATTTTCGTCAATATATTTGACATATTCTGCGTTCTTTTCCTTCAGGAATGTATAAGCAACGCCGCAATAATCCTGGAACTTGGGCCTCGTCAACCAATAGTCCATGTGACGACACTTTTCTTCGCATTTTTCGTCGCATTTGTAAAATTCATCCTGATATTCTTTGCCCGGAGGCTGAAAGAAACTCGGAATGACACCGTCCGTTTCTGGGATATTGCCCATTAACGAGTTGACAGCTGTTTCCCCGCCCATTTTAAGGCCTTCCGTCACGACTTCACCAAGTGCATGTCTTGCATTTTCATCAGTTGCAAGTACTGAGATCAACCCAATCGGCGAAGAGGCGGCAATCCCGAATGCTAAGGCGAGTGACATATTTTGCTTTTGAGTTTCATTTCTAAACGTGTTCCTACAGTCTTCGTATTTTATCAGCTTCCTATTGAAGCAAGAAGTTCTATCTGCCGCAGTTTTGTGAGAGTTACAGCCTGATGTCGCCATAATTGGACGATGTCTACCACACAATCGGTCCCTTTCTCTTTCGCGCTGATCGGCGTCCAACACGGCGGCTGCGGCATCCCTTCCAGCGCTTTCGCCTTTGTCCTGATTGTCAATCCATTGGCGGCAATTTTCTTGCCAATCCGGGAAGTCGACGACTCTGGGTCTTGGATACGAGAACCCGACTCCGACATTTATTTGTATACCCTCGCCCGCAACGAGACCAAGCATTTGGAGGAGAGGAAATAATGGTCCACCGCTCCCAGGTGCTTTATCAATTGATAATTGAACAGATACTGTATTGACATTCACATTATGAGCAAAGTTCTTCACGTTGTCGTCAAAAACCCAGTTCCAGGGTTCGAAAGGGTTTTCCATTTTCTTCATGGCAATGCCCAATTGAAAACCAAATAGTTTCGCTGTCAGGAAACCAAACGACGCCACCTCTTTCGTTTTGCTGATACCAAGTGACCACCAACTACCTTGTCCAGTATTGTAGCCACAAACGTGTTGTGCCTTATCCCCTTTACGTCGGTTCGTACCAAAGTATATACCTGTATCAAACCATGTACCCCTCTTGTAGTTCACAGCAAAGCCTGGCTTCGGAAGCGGAATTGTAATACTAATACCGGTCTCATCCTTTTTCATAAATCTAAATCGAAGTGCGGGCAACAGGCCATCAATATCATCATCGTCGACAGCCATGCCAGGGGCTCCGGTTTTAGTCCACCAATCACATATTTGACTCATCCAACTTCCAGTGACTTCGTTGTAAGTTTCGCCAGTTTCGCCTAGCGCAAAGTAATTAAACAACTCGAGGGCTTTTCGAAGGATGTCAGTGTGACCTTTGGCTGTGACTCTTGAAGAAACACAATTTCCAAAACATTCTTCGGTTGCGTCTTCACTTCTACATTTAAGCTCGCACTCGTTTTCGTGTTTAATCAGTTCAGCTGATTTTTTCACAGACTCGACCGTTCCCTCCGAAAAAACTGGAAACGCTAGATTATTATGGTTCATGGCTAAACGCCTCCCAGTTACATCATTAAACAGTTCATAGGTACCTAGCAAAAGACCCCTCTGCTGCACAGTAAACTCACTTGCCCATTGCTCACCGGGATGAAATAATTCTGCTGGCGAATCACCGTCTGACATTTGTAGTGTTGCTGGCTCTATCGCAAAGTTCTTTTCCATGTACTCGACGTCCGTCTCGTCAATACTCGCGCGTCTCAACGCACTTTCGTAGTCAGAAGTACCGAGTTCTTGATTTTTGATGTTTGTAGACAATTCGAACATTTCCAACGCTTTGCGCGCATTAACGATGTTGAAAGGTGTCTTCGAGATAGAATTCATGTATGAGGCGTGGACAAATGTTTCCAATAGAGACTTTTCTATCTCAATATTTTCCGCGGAGCCCGAATCGTAATGATTAAAATATTTGTACCTGAAAAGATTATTGAACGCATCTCCACCATTCTCAAGGTCGGCACTAGGATCATCTCTGGTCATTTCAATATGCGCCACTTCAACGCCAACAGACTCGACACCTGCCACGGCGTCGGCACCATAGGTACATACTGGCCGCATGGACTGGTCGTCTTCACTGGACTGGTCGTCTTGACGAGGTTTGCAAATCTCCTTTAAGTATGTATTATCAAACAGCGCTTCGTAGAGTGTCCTGTATTCGTATGTTTCATACTTCTTTAGAGAATGCTCTACTTTATATTCCGTGGCCGTACCTAATGTCTTTTGAATGTTCCAAAAGCCTTTATTTTTGACAACATTTGAAAATGCACCGTCATCGACAGCGGCACCAAAGTAACCATTATACCACTCGCCATCGCGTGTGGGGTGTGGAGTATCCCAATTTTTTGGCGGAAAAATTTTAGACGTCGCTTTGCCCACTCTCAAAATACATTCACAAAATTTCGTGTCCTCGTTTCCAGTGGCAGTATTTGTCTCTGTATATGTCGCTGGACGCTTAATGCCGCATATACCACAATCGATGTACTGTGTTATTCTTTCACCCTTTTCCACGCCTTGTGAAATAGCACTGTTGGCATATATTGCTTCGGCCACGTGCGAACGTTCTTTATTGTTCGCTTGCTCCTCTGTGAAGGACCAGAAAAATCTATTCTCAAAGCGATTGAAATCCTTGTGATCATCTACCCATTTTTTAGATTTGACCTGGGTCATAATAGATCTTTCAAGAAGTTTATTCTGGGTCAGCATGTCAGTAAACGACCCCATCTTTTCATATCTGGTTCGATTCACAAACGACCCTATTGATGCATCCAGTTCAGTCCATACTTCATCTTTAAGTAAAGCGTCAATAGTCATTTCAATGCGCTGGTCCAGCTCCAATAACATGTTCACTATACTGTAGTCTACCATAACCTTGGTTGGGTCAAAAACCCAAGGCGTTAAAGACGACATAGACCAATCATACTCAACAAAGTTGCACCATCCTGGCGCTGTTTGTACGTTCCCCTTGGCACAAAGTTCCTCCGCAGCCCTCCAAAATTTGTCATACCCGGACAATGCCTTGGCGGCCACGGCATATCCTTGACCATAACGGACAGAGTTGGATGTGATCAGGATGTCCAAAAGTCCCCTGTGTGACCTAAAACTGTTCTCCCGGCCAATATGTGTCATAGCCGTGCGCCATTCTTCCAGTTCAGTCGCAATCGTTTTTCGTGCAAATTTTTGATCGCCATTGCCGGTGAAAGTTTTATTTAAATGATACTCTTCGTAACGACTTCTATCGGTATTGTATATGTCTGATGGTTCTGTCCAGTGTGCTTTTTTGTCGTAATCCTCGCCCTCGTCCCAATGACTAAAGGCGGCATGCGCTATTCCATAGACATTGCCTGTAAAGTGTCTGCTCGGGTACCAAGCAGAAGATCTGGCCCTGTTGTGTCGATTATGTTCGTACATTGCGCCAGACCAATACCAACAGCGACATTCCATGTATGGAACACAACTTCTGCAGGAGTCTGTCAGTTTTGATCGCCACGTTTGTTCCAACTGACGATTATAAGGGGCGGACCTAACTAGGGGATCGGATTCCACAACTAAGTCGTCATCATCCTTATAATATCCCCAATACGAGTTCGCCCAGCGAGCAGTTGAATGGTCCTTTGTATTTCCTATCATCCCCTGCGAGTCTTTATTTACGTAGAACCATCCTTTTTGGTTAAACGCGCAAAAGTCGGCGGGCGTGGTGACTGCAGACTGTTGCCCACGTAACCACGGTGCGCAGTTCTCGCAACTTTCATAATTTCCCTTATCGAGGACACCAGACACGTAGTTGTTGTCTTCGTGGCTCCACTGTTCGCTGCAGCTATTTTGTTTCTCAGTGTACGAGTTGAACTCATTGAACCATACTTTTTTCATGTTCGATGTTCGTTTCTTAAGAATCGCTTTCTCCACAGAGTATGTTATAGGGTCAATGCCTTTCAGATGTGGCGCTGCTGAGATGGTTTCGAATTGGCCGGTGACAAATATTTTTAAGTTCGGCATGGCTTCTATAAAACCTTCGAGTTCCGCGTTGGAAAACAACATTGCCGGGACGATCATGTACGCGCTACCCTCAATGCCTGTTTCGTTCAGAAACATTTGGAACTGACGAGGACAGTTATTGTCGATATCATTTCTTTCGTTGAACTTACGACACGGAGTGAAGAACCATGCCTTGGACAAGGCATTGCCTATGTTAGCTTGTACATTTGCTTCCCATTTTCCCTCCAATTCCTCATCATCTGGAGCTTTGAGGGACATTTTGTGTTTATGCCAGCCATAAAATTCCCTCCATCCATCGCCTGTGAAAACACCGAAAGGTTTGTTATAACTGTAAAAACTATGCGATTTATCCGAAAGGTATAGTCTGTGCAAGGTTGTGGGTTCGTTGATAATGGTATTGACAGGATTCTCGATGTCCGTGTTGTAAACGATGTCTCCATTATCAAAATTTTCATCTTCAATATCTAGTAGTTTTGCATATTCTTCTAGGAGCTCCTCCGCACCTTTTCTGCCTGCGGCATAGTTATCTGGGTAACAATACCACACTCTTCGAACGCGTAGTTTGTCCAACGTTCTTGAGTACGCGGCCAGTTCGGATTTTGGATACCTCAGCATTGACATTGTACCCTCGCAATATTCTAGATCAGTATACACAATTTTTTTCGTGTTGTCTTCAGCTTTTTTGATCATACTTTGTTTTGCTGATTTCATTTTTTCGGGATTCGCAAGCAAAGAACTTGGATCCGTCATTTCGGTACTTTCGTCACCAAGATGTGGTAATTTATACATCAAAGTACCGTCGCCCTGAAATTCAACGACATCTGTTCCTCCGCATCTGCTTTCGCTCGTTTCGAGACAGAATTTGGCATTTTCAAGAGCATAAATTCTGTTATTTGCAGCTGCTGCTGCAAATCCCATCAAAATAAAAATAACGCGGAAGAATCTCATTTACGTTGCAGACGTACAATATTTATACTAGAAATTTATTAATTCCGATTTTGAATCTCTTTTTGGAACAAGTCCATCTTAAGAGAATGAATAGTAAAAAATTATACTATAAAAGAAAGTAAGTGTGGGTTATATTGAATCACATGTATTTGTTTTTCACCATACTCGCATTCATGGCTCTATGCGTGTCCGGTTTTTTTCCAGAAACGGTCAGAGACTCTGACGTTGACCTGGTTAATTTATCACCATATAGGCGCGACGCTCGCCAATTAATTGGCTCTAAAATAAAAGTCAATTATTTAGCAGCACTGGTAGCAAACGCTGACGAATTGAAGTTGCCTATAAACGAGAATGCAACACAGACATTAACACGAATCGAGCTCCCGAACACGTTCGACCAATTAACGGACGATGGTACTGAAAGTCCGTATGACGAAGCAGGTGTGATGAAAAATCACGTGCCTGATCCAGACGGAACTGGTGCGTATACGATGAATTGTATGTACGGAAATATTATGCTACAGTTGCGCGAATTAAAGGACATCCAGGCCGATTCTGCCGATGATGTGAATAAAATTTGGTCGAATACGTATCAATCTGACATGGTATTTACGACGACTATCGGAGAAAATTCGAAATTGTGGGCTGCGCAAGACAAATATCCTAATTTGGAAGGCAGAAGCAGAGAGTATGACTCGCAACAAACATGTTGGCCGACTCATGGATTTCACCTACACACAGGGAGTGGAGACAATGCGAATGTTTCATTTGGGGGGAGACCAATGAGATTGGCAGGATACCACATGGGTCCATTGTGCAGTGCGTCAGAATACTTTGACGTGGCCAGACGCGAGTGTACGAGGTGTACATCTGGACAAATGCCAGATTGGTTCTCGAGTATATACATCCGCAAATACGACGATGCTCAGTTTTACGACGAATCGTGTGGGGGAATGGCTGCGAAATTTGAGAACACGTCGCAAAGGTTTCTTGGCAACAAAGGTGGGCCATATTTCTGCAGAAAATTGATAGAGAAGATTGGATTTGCAGATCTACATGGTGGCCTTGACCCATCGAGTGCCATAGACCCTACGATAATTCAATGTCTCCACCAAAGCTGTGCCAAAGACATTGATATCGAATTCCAAAAAATAAAGCCCGTGGAATCTTGGGGGTTTAAAAACTTGCATATGGGAAATTATAACCCGTTCCCCCCGATTGAGTGCAAAGCTCAGGTTGCCGAAGCCGAAGATAGACGTGGTGTATGTGGACGATGTAGTCTTCTAAGCCCTTTTTGTGAGTCAAAGCCTTTTGCAAGCGGGGCGGTAGACAAAGAAACTTGCCAATCAGAGCGAGCTGGATCCGTGCCTTGGGGACTCCATACCATTAACCGGAAAGACTATTCGTATTCCATACCAGAATACAATGAGAATATGGCCCTATACTTTCTGCCAGACGAACTGCGCTTTGAAGGGCCAGATTTGTCCAAGTACATGGGGAAGACCAGAGAACAAATGCAGTTAGAGTATTGTTTTCATATGAACATTGATCAAACATGCTTGCCGGCAGCAGAAGTAAAAAAAGCACCGACTCCTATTGCAGTATTGCCCACGAAAAACATATTCGTAGACGAGGGCAACTTAGAACCTCCGTACTACGAATTCTTTTTGACCGAGGATTGCTCTTCGGACGAGCTCACGAACACCGGGAACGACACTTACATTCTGGAGTCGAATGTTGAGTATATCTTTGCTAGATGTGGCAACGCTTCCACCCATCCCTTCAACGTGCACCCTCTAGGAGATGACCCCAACTATATTGGAATATCGAACGACACTTTACGTATCCTGAGAACAGGGGCTACAGGAAAGCTATACGAATGGTATTGCTCATCCCACCCCACAATCATGAAAGGCAAATTCGTAGCCAAACAAGAGGATCATTCGCATCGAATGCTATACGAAATTCAATCACAAACAGTGACACCAGCAGCTGCAACAAGTACAACAGGTGATGGTGCGAGCACATCGACCAAATTGGCGAGTCGTCTCCTTGTTTCGAACACCAAAGTAGAGAAGAATCCGCTTAAGAAACTAAAACCCGCGCGTGCAAAACTTGTCAGGCCTCTATCGACTATTCAAAGTAGAGTGTTATTAGTAGACGTTGCCACTGAAACACCAGAAGGAATATCAGAACTTGCGCAAAGGCAAGGTTGGGACCTCGGAGAACGAATTAACGGATTCGAGTTCTTTATTGAAGATGCATCAAATATCACCGCGTGTGCAGAAGCAGTAAAAGAAGTGTACCCAGAAGCCAACGGGGCCTCATTTGATGTTCATAGCAAACACTGCTATGCATCTGTCAACTCGACAGCACACAATTCGAACAATCGATATGTTTCTGCATACTTTCCAACAGTAGTCATCCCACCAGCAATTGGGTTCCACCTGCCGAACGAATGGCAAATCAATCACATCTCTTCACCCTCCACCGTCAGCGTTGGTTATGGCTTGCAAGTGCCAGACCGAGATAACGAATACTCCGGATTTGTCATCAACGGAAGCGGGTACGTCAGAGGCTACACAGACACAGACAACATAAACTTCTACACATTTTATCGTTTCAACCTCCACGAAGATCTTGGAACCATCAAATCGTGGCATTATTCCATTGAATACCTCGACAGCGAAGACGCTATGGTCGACACGCCAAACAAGAACCGCCGCGAAATCATTGCTATTGGAGCCAATAACATTGCCCAAGACGGAAAGCCTTGGGCATCACTCCATGTCGTCGAGACCTCCGGACTCGGAAAAGAAAAATCTCTATGCCTGGCTGGCTATATGTCCAAGTCAATACGCAAAATCCACGGGATTGCTGTGCTCCCTTTCACGCAAGAAGACATGTATCTCGACATATCAGTGAAAAAAACAACTCTTCACAAAGTCGAGGGAGGCGCGGGATTTACCGGCGGCCTTGACGAGAAGAACCGCAAATATGATAATGGCATGATAGTAGCATCCATCACAGACCCAACTGGGCAAATCCGAACATGGGTCAGTAGTTATAATGGCGTTCCCATGGATACCAGCCCTTCAAATCCTGGTGATGTCTACAATTCGTTCAGTATTAAATGGTCCAGGTACGCTGTCCACAAAGTACAAATGGAAAGGGATTATTTGCTTATGGCAGTGATTGACGACGAAACAAACACTGTCTACGTGTGGGACGGTGATATCGACGAGGACGAATCTTTTCAGGTCATACCAGGTAAAGGTATTGTGTCAGATGCGGATAATTCTAGATATGGGACCAAATCAGAGTCGGCAATCGTATTGCCAATAAGAGACCTCTACTGGACCGCCGACGAAAAACTTATCGTCATGACAGACATAGACGTCTTCATGTACACGCGCATAAGAGAAGACTTGCCATACGCGTTGTGTCAAAACAAAAAACGACAACAAGAAATCAATGCGCTCGTTGACCCAGGTTACTCGTGGTCACTGTCTCACTTTTGCGATCTTGAACCAAAGCCCTGCCAGCCCGGAAAGTATCAAGACGAGAGAGGCAAACAATCGTGCAAGAACTGTGCCCCGGGTCAATTTCAACCTGGCGAAACTTCCACGTCATGTATAGAATGTGCAAGGGGACGATTTCAATACCTTGAAGCGGAAACCTCGTGCGAAGATTGCATGCCTGGATTCTTCTCCGGCGAGACCGGCTCTCCGGGCCTTGGACCGGGAGAACACGCCTCCCTCATGCTAGACTACGTATGCGAAAAGTGTCCAGTTGGGTACTTTTCCATGGAAAAATCCGCCACTCATTGCAAAAAGTGCGTGTCACCGGATCATTGCGATATAGAATCACAGATATTACCACACGCGACATGTACTCCTGGTTCAGATGAATGGGAAAAACACACAGACCATGTTCATGAATACTGCTGTTCTACTGAAAAGTACTCCGCAGATTATGTTAGAACATTGAATATGCCTGTCGATTGGAGATTCGCGCCAAATATATATTGTGTCAATAGGCGCAAACTTAAAGTGCAGCGTGCTGTAACTGATTGCGGTGATTTTTCAAAAATGATTCAGGACGCGATGAATCGAAAAGTCGAAGACGATTTGCTCGACTCATTATCCAGAATTGATCTGGACGATATCGATAATGCCGATTCTTCAGACCTAGATACATTGTTAGTTTCCTTAGATTCTTTGGTCTTGGCAGAAGAAGAGGGCGACGATTTAGTGCAGGCGCGTGCAGACCTTGAGGCAAACTATACACTTGAATTGATTCAAAACATCACCAGTAAATACATCGAATGCGAAATCGCGAATCACGACGTTTTGGTAGACAACAATAAATTTTCACAAATTGCATCGAATGTTACAGGCATACTCCGATCACAAACCGAATTGCCACGAGGTGTCATGTATGAAACACAAGCTTTCATCAACGACTCATTTTTCAACCTAACGTTTGAAGAAGCATTCTCAGCGGATACAGCAGGCTGTTTTGCCACAGTAGAGCCAAAAACTATTTATCCACAGCTGAAAGCGTGCTGTGGAGACTTTGCAGACACAAATCCGCAATTATTCAAAGAAGATGGGACGTTGAGCGTAGCCCCGGGCGAAAACCTCTACTGCTTTGATGTCTACGAATCTGAAAACGTAGACCCTAAAGCTTACGACCCACTTACCATGACAATGAATGACATGATTCCTATAAACAACGAAGACACAGAACAAACCGGTGACGACGAAGACATAGAAGTAGACGATTTAGGAGGCTATCTTGGTTGCTTCATTCGTAAAGAAAACTACACGAATTTCCACCCACTTATCCCAGAGATTGCAGAGTGTTGCCCGGCAGCCATGGACGAGGTCAGGAATGCTACGTGGAATGAGTGGGACTTTGCCACAGAAGTCGGGGCAGCATCCTGCTACACCGCGGCGAATGGCGAGTGCTTCATAAAATACTCTTTCTATAACGAATCAAAGACTGTAAAGACACCTGTGCCAGCGTTTGTACAAGAAGGACTTTGTCAAGATTCTGGGTACACATCTGTACCAGAGAAACTCGAAGTGTTCGCAGAACAAGATTGCCCTGACGAGTGGGAAAGTACATTTATTAAACAAAGAACAATATTTACGACTGCACTCACCCTAAACGGAGAATGTGACGAAGGTTGGGTAGAAAATTTTGGAGAATTAGAATACAGAGCCGTATACGCTGGCACATGCAGTGATATAGGGTTTGATGACGTAGGAATGACAGATTGCTATGGCTCCGAAATATGGAAAGATTACTTTGACGACACAAAATACGATGAACTCGAATGGACAGGCCTCCCAGACGCAAATACAATACCAAGTACATGTGTTTTGGCACCACTCATCGAAGTAACAGAGTGCGAATATGTATCAAATGTATCAAATGCAGCAATATTAACAAGAGAATGCTTCACGTCCAACCAAAAGTATACCGCAAACCAGATGGAAGAATTATTCGGATACAAGACCAACTATGCCTTTCACACTCAATCATGCACTGAACAGAATCCTTGTCTATGTGCGAGAGAGACGAGTTGTAGCAAACTGGACACGATATGCTCTCCAGAAAACCCGTGCATGTGCGCATTAAACACCACTGAATGTGTGTATTCCCCTGAACTAAACGTCACTGATTGCGAGTGCCAAGATCACGTAGAAATCCCTTCGCCAGGAACATCCACATTTTTGACAACACACGACAACTACACTATATACGAACTCACAAAAACTATACTACCAAGAGACTTCAATCTTGTACAGGGAGTGTCGGTCACCACTGGTGCACTCGTTGTCAACAAGGATCAATGGGAAAATATCACCAAAGACGATTTGCCCCTTGGTATTGCTAGGTCCATCGACTCGTGGAATGGGTTCTACGACGAAAATTATCTCTACAACGTCAAAGCATACGATACTGAAGAAGTTCTCATTGACATGAAAGGTGGTATTGACTGGGAGGCCACACGTGGAACAGACGAATTCAGGTACTGCAGGCACGAATTCGAAGTCATCAGTGACGAAATTAGAGAAATGTCCGTCAACATGTTTAACGCCACCGCCAACGAAACATATTTGGTCAAAGAAAATCAGACCATTCAAGTCACATCGTTAGACGCCATTTACTGCAGTTCTTTCTTTCCGATCGCAAGGCTGGCTGATACAGGCGATTGGACATGTTCGTCGGTTCAGGAATGTCCGTATTGGGAATTCTGGCCAAGACCAATCAACGCCTACGGATTCGTTGAAACAGACCCATGTCTGTGCGATGGCGTAAAACAGTACGGAGGCTATTGTATTCCAGACATGTCGTACGTGCTTCCTAAGAAGGGCGACCCCTTTCAAGTTGCGTTTGACACACACTACAGTCAGGTGCCGGGAACAGAGATCGCCATGTCTCAAGACGGCTCAACATTTGTTACGACGCTGAACGATAACATACAAGCATACTCAATTGGCGACCCTGTCATTGGTGGCTCTGTCACACAAAAGGGGTCGGCACTGGCATCAAGCGACAATGTGGCTATTGTTATGTCTGGCGACGGTACAACATTTGCAAAAATGACTCTCTTTGACAATAAACTTCAAATATTTGGGTATAGTTCACAATGGTCACTGCAAAAAGAATTTTCGGTATCAGCACAAGCAACAAACTGGAACTACGAAATAATACAGACTGGCACGTGTGCGTCCAACGGCATGACACCAATCGCCGACTACTACGATTGTTCAGCTTCGGCAGCGGCGTTTCCTAGTATTACCTTTGCGGGGGGTGGGAATTATGGGTCCACCATCCCCAATTGCTGGAGAACAGACGCTGGTCAGACGCTGCGGTGGAATAATCAGGCAACGCTGACGGCAAATGCAAAGCCTGCTGTCTGCAAAAAACTTCCAGAGCTAGCCATGTCTAAAGACGGGAAAACAATCGCTGTAACTCAGGCTGGATCAAGTATACAAGTCTATCACATGTCCAATTCTGTATGGCAGGAGCGCGCCTCCATCAGTACGTCGGAAGCCCCATTGTATGTGGATGTATCCGACGATGGCAGTGTAATTGCTTTCTCTACAGCGGGCGCGGCATTCATTTATGAATGGGAAAACAGTGCGTGGGTACAGCGCGGCGATTCTATAGTCGATTCCAACTCACAGCTCGGCAAAATCGCTCTTTCTGGCGATAGCCGTTCGATTGCCATTTACAAGTCTGTTGACAAAACAGTCGAGGTGTATGCTTGGAAGTCAACATATTGGAAACGCCGCGGAGCTTCGGTTCAAGCAGATGCAACGAAAGGCCTCCATGTCTCGTCCGACAACTCTGTCATGGTCACGTGTGCCGAACATGTAAACTTGTACATGTATAAAAGGAAGGCATGGACTTTAATGCACTCTGGAGTCTTCAATGCTGAGTCATGCTCGTTGTCTCATGACGGATCTATGGTAGGGGTTGTTGGAAGCTCGAAAATCAAACTGATGACAACGTCTTTAGAGAGCGATATTTACGCCACAGAAGAAATCTGGGTGACTGATCTTGATGAATATTTCAAACAAGAATCATACGAAAAGTACGCTTCCGAATGTCCAATTGGATCCATTATGAAAGCGAGCGCACAGTCAAATATAACAGATATCGATTGGTGGGAAGACGCGTACGATAGAGCCTGTATGTGTGATGGGTCCATGTGCAATGGCTATGCAGCGCACGATTTGCTCGTAGGGTTGAGCGAGGACATTGACCAGGACAAATTGTTGACAATGACATGCGCATCAGATGGCTGTCTTTATGACATAATCGACAGTGACAGATGGTCAGTGACGGAAGAGTATGCGAAAGATTGCTCAGGTGCAGTCTCAGAAGTGTGTGGCATATATTCGTTTGGACGATTTAATGATAAAATGCCATTTCAGCCACTATATGGCGTCTACGACGAAGACGGTGATGTCAACACTGGCATGTTTAAATGCCCATTCCAAAACGGAATGCGAAGGAACGATTTCAGGATGGATAGTACGCTTGATGGTGGTATATTCTTTAGAGACGGCGACTTTGACTTGGCCCCCAATGGTAAGCCCCAGCTTTGTGCTTGCGGTGCGAAAACTTGCCACTACAATCAGTATTGCCGCGTCACCGAGGACGGTACAGGGTTTTGCGGAAATACGAAGAACGAGCTGGAAACCAAAGTCTTGGAAGCATCCGTGTTGGACGCTTGCGCAGTCGTACCAGAAGTAATTTTTCAGGTTGAACTTGGCAATTTCGCAGCGCCTACAGATTGCACGTGCGGAGACAAATTCTGCAAAGAAGGCCAGTACTGTACCTCCAAGGGGTGTAGAGAATGCGTTTGCGGCGAATATGAATACGAGCATGTCGATTTCCGCCTTTCGACCTGTCACGAAATATCAGATTGCGAACTCGGAGAGTACGTGAGCAAAATACAGACAAGATATTCAGATAGAGAATGTGCACAATGCGAGCATGACGTCACTTACTCACCCTTCCAAAACGCTTACTCTTGTGAACCGTGCAAAATATGCACAGGCGAGGTTATTTCGAAATGTAACATTGTAAACAACACGATATGCGCCAAAGTGTGCCCTGACGGACAAAGAGATAGAGGGGGTACGTGCACGGATATATGCGAGCGAACACAGCACGAAATGCCGGATGGGTCATGCATTGACTTTTGCGACTACGGGACATATTTCGACGAAGACCAGTGCGTTGACTGTCCACAAGGCACATATACGGTGAAAAGAGGTCAAGACCTAGCCAGGTCTGGTGAAATAGAAGATGTGTGCAGGCCACACAAGGTGTGCAATTTCCTGACTCATTTTTATGCACAGAGTCCGAATGCATCGTTTCCAGGCCGTTGTGCCACGCGTTACAAAGGACATTGTGGAATCAGAATACAAGGCGACGAATACAACGACGACAACTGTACGCAACTTCGTGTAGTAAACAATCGCGACATTATCAGGGCCCATGCCTTCACTAAAAATATCTCGGACACTGACTTCATGCCATTCGACTCTGAAAATACAGTTACAAATGCAAATGCCATTCGACTCAAGACCTCTCAATACGGATGTCCTGCTCAAACATTTGTCTGGACCGGTTCCCTGTGGAGAGGTTCAGACAGAGAACTAATATTGCAAGGTGATAGACTCTACTGTCATATTATAGGCGGAGGAAATTTCGGATCGTACTCGCTAGACGCCAATTATCTCGAGTACGAGTACAAAGTGGTCATACCGAGAGAGCATGGCGAATTATTCGAAGACGAAATCCTAGATGCCCTTGAGCTTCTAGAGACAAATACTCTTTCTTCCAAAAGGGCTACATACTCCACGTTTAAAACAGTCGCCAGGTATATAAGTGCAGATCTCAAGAGTGGGTTTGTCAACGGCTATCTGGATGTCGAACTCAGGCTCAGAACGCGAGTATTCGCTCATCTTGACGCTCGGACGGTAAATAAGTTCAACTTTGTCACGCCGTTCAGCCTGGATTCTGTGGATAGTGATATAGAGCAAGTGTTCTTATCCAAAGAGAGTGATATTGATTTTACACAAAGTCCGTTCGAATGCGAATCTATAGAAGACGGCATTTACCTGTGCGTTCGTTAATCAGACATAATACAAAAGAGATCAAATAAGATTTAATTTACTAATTAATTGTTTAAATTTTTGAATTGTTGTTGAATTGTTGTTGAATTGTTGTTTAATTGTTGTTTAATTGTTGTTTAATTGTTGTTGAATTGTTGTTTGATGCTTCGCGTAATTGTTTGATTTCTCTATACCGTTGTAAATCGAAAGCATTTCGTTTCTTCACAGTCGAGGAAGAATCGTTTTGCATTTTCAAACATATCTTTCTTTTCGACATTGGCTTTAAAATTCCAATTTGAAATGTCTTTCGCAAATTCGATTGCGTTCATAAACATTTCTTGCATGTTGTCGACAGACGAAACATCCCAGTTTTTTATGTCTACGTTGAATTCTCTTCTATCTTTGAATAGCCGAGACATATCTGTAATCTTGGACGTGTCCCAGTTAGGCATTGTTCCAAGTCCAGACTTAGCACTCCATACTGTGCATTGGCCGTTAATTGGGTCCTCTGCCAGGCAATCCGCAACTGACTTGCGAAGTTCGAATGGTTCAATGGCAGGAACTGTCACAAATCGTTTTTTACACATCGACGGTTCCACGCCAAACGGATCCTTGCAAAAGCACCTTCTGTACCAAGAACATCCCCTTTTAGACCATGTGTATCTGTTGAAATACAAGTAGTTACGCCATGGGTACCACCAACAACCTGGTGGCGACCAACTACTGCGGTGGCTCCACGGCATCCAAGCGAATTTAGGCGTGGTATAGCCCCATGGTTGAATAGCTGCTTGTGCTTCTCTACATTCACTTTGACGCAAATATTCACCCCCGGGATCATCTGTGCATCTCCCAGAAGTGCGCATGTAATAGCGAACGCACTCAAATCTTGCATTAAATGCATCTGCGCCAGTAAAGAAGTGGACATAATCCAGGCCGGATTTGTAAGACCAGTCGCTGATATCGTCCGTGAATCTCCTTGCGTTGTAAAACATTTGTTTCATGGTCAAGACCTTGGACACATCCCAAGAGTTAATCAATCCGTTAAACTCTGAAGCGCCAAAGAACATCTTATCCATATTCGTCGCGGAGGAAGTTGTCCATGGCAAATTATGATTGAAGAACTCGCAACCGTAGAACATTTCGCTAAAGTTCTCTACAGCGGACACATCCCACTTGGCCAAGTTAACGTTGAAAGTTCTTTCGTTTTTGAAAAGACCCGACATATCCGTGATGGCAGAGGTGTCCCAATCTTCCATGGGAACCGACATTATGTTACTGCAATGGCCTTGCATATCTTCTTTGAGACAGGCTTGGACCAAAGAGTGAATATTCGAATCGACGACTTTTGTGCTAATGACTTTATTCACAAGGCTATTGACCGCCAGCCATTTGGTAGCCCCAGAAAACATTGAGGTTACGTCTGTATTCTGCAAATCCCAGTTGACAAGATTACCGTCAAATAAGACATTATCCTTGAACATATTCGTCGCATCAGACACTGAAGTCATGTCCCATTTGTCGATGCCCTTGATGTTTACAGATTTCTCAAACATTCCTTCCATTGTCTGCACCGAAGACACGTCCCAGTCTCCCAAATCTCCGAATCCTAAACTCATGGTCGACTTGCACCCAATTAATCTATTCGAGTATGTTGACCCCGTTGCATGTGTATTGAAATAAGCGTACTGGCCATTCGTGAAACATCCCACAGGTTCCCCGCTCCAATCTCTAGTACCTTGGTAAGAAACCCCTGCTTTAATAGCGATGGCTGAACATTCGGCACTGTTTTCAGCGGGAGTGGCGCAAGTCGTTACAAACCCAGGACCAGAACTGCTGAACAAATTCTTCATTGACGTGACAGAAGACACGTCCCATGTCGACATATCGACAATCGCAGGTAACCCACTAAAGACGCGCCCAGCTAGTTGCAAGTCGGACAAATCGGTCACTTGACTGACGTCCCATGTGGATATGTCTCCATAAGGAGAAACGCCCTCAAAGTACAAATCCACGACTGTCTCAATGTCTCGAATGGGACATGCGTTAATCTCATGAATCAAATGAATATCGAGCGCCGGCGTAGAGTCTCTATCTTTGTTCTGCATCGACACCGTCGATTGGCCTGGAACATTAATTGTATCCAGCGTAAAGCACGGTTGTTTGTGCAGAGGTAACGACTTTTGTCTTTGGCACTCGACTTTGTCTGTCCATGTATCGCAATCGATGTCATAGGCATCGACGCAGAATCCTAGGGTACAACCGTTCGCGACGGCATCGTAGGCGTAGTACCTGCATGTTGTCTTGCTATTGTAAATCGCTCCATTAAAGACACTTGGATTCTGCAAACACTTGGCAAGACATTTGTCCAGAGAGTTGTCGCTTGTTTGTATCTTCTTGACAACTTGGAACCCGTAACCATTCTTCGTGGTCACGGAGTCTGGGGCAAATGTTGGGTATCCGGGCACGTGAATTCCAGTCAAACAACCGTCGCACGTAGATATATCCACGTCACCGTTGCTCTTTATAATGCATTGCATAAGATCGACATAGCTACTGTCAATAAACTCGAATATATTAGTAGTCGGGTGAATGTTCCATTTGAACAATGGTTGCTGAAACGCTGCACTTTTGAACATTTGTCTTGCATCTAAGATGGATGTGACGGTCCAGTCGTTAATGGAGCCATCAAAGTCTGAATACGCAAACATGCCGCGTGCATTATTAAGGGAAGAAACATCCCAATTCGAGATATCGCCATCAAACTTCGAGTTCTTGAACATATTTTCCATTTTTCGCGCGCTACTCGTATTCCATTGACTTATGTCAATTGTGAATTCGCACAATTGGAATGCAGCGCTGAAATCAATCACTGAAGATGTATCCCAGTCTGAAATATCACCAGTAAAAGCATAACATTCTAATGTCTCGCCATTTGTTTGGCGTTTTGCAAATAGGTTGCTCATATCGGTAACCTTTGCAGTTTTCCAATTCGACATGATTCCGTATTCTGAATTTGGGCAATTTCCCGATAATGAAATTTCCAAGCACGCTGCTACTTCGGTAGCGAAAGTATCGTCTATCATCGCTTTACCACACGAAGAGGGTGGTCCATGTACTGGATCATCACACAAGTTAGCGAGTTGGAATGCCACCGCGTCCTTAAACACATTGGTGGTTGTTGCATATTTATCAGTATACTGATTGAACTCATGAGCAAATGAACTGGCACCTTCAAACATGGACTCCATATCCATGCATAGTGGCATATTCGGGACCCCTTTATTAAAGACTTGATTATTGTAGAACATTTCCTTTGCTGTTGTCACTCTGTTAAAGTTCCAATACGAAATGTCATAGTTGAAGACTGAATTAGAAAACATGCCCGAAACATCCACAGCGGACTGTGTGTTCCAATTCGTAATATTTCCGTTAAAGTATCTGGCGTTCTCGAACATTTTAGAAAAGGATCGCACTTTCCCGGTATCCCAAATATTCAAGTCTTGGTTGAACTCGTCGGCATTTTTAAACATTCCTGACATGTCAATGACTCCCGACGTGTCCCAAGATGCCAGGGGCCTGTTAAATGACGTCCTGACGAATGAGTCTACGGATGTATACACGTTAATCTGCAGAACCGGGTCTATTTCCGACTCTAAAATGGTTCTTGTTTTACGCGAGTTTGAAAACATAAAAGACATGTCGCGAACCTTGCTAACAACCCAATTGGAAATGTCTTGGTCAAATGCCTGGCAATCCGAAAACATGAACGACATGTCTTCCACTGACGACACATCCCACGCTGTTACGTCACCGTTAAATGCATCATGGCCCTCGAATAAGGCAGACATATCAGTGACCTCCGATACGTCCCACTGTGTAACCACTCCAAAGTTCGATGCGAGAGCATAGTTCTTGCAATCACCATTTTTTGGAGCTTCTTTCAGACACTTTTGAACGGCGTCTCTGATTGAAACATCGTTTAAGGGCCGAGTCGCTTGATTCGAAACAACCTTGCTCGAGTAACCTTTAATCTGTGTCCCAAGCCAATTCTCGTCATAGTACAATTTTATGAATTTCGCGAGGCGCAATATTGCGTCGTCTGTAACATCAAAGTCTGGCTTTTGGGACATCATTTTGTCGTCGACAAAGTAGGCCAGTGTGTTGACATCAAAATGGTGATCATCTGGACGTGGAGTACACACCTGTGTTGGTATTTCAGAAATCTCCCAAGAAGCACAATGCTTAAATTCGCACCCATCTGCCAAGTCTTGGTTGACGTCCTCGTAACTTGACAAACATTCCATTTCTAAGCACTCTGTTTCAGTACATAAATTGCAATGGCCGTTATAACCATTCATAGAGAACTTTGAACAACACTGGCCTGTCTTTTTATAATATGTTGAACCTCTGACAAAGTCGTTCTCGGCTAACGACGTTTCCTCGACTTGATAGCCATCGTAACAGCTTGTACAGAACGAGGGTTCGGCAGTCGTACAATTTCTCGATATTTCTAAAGTACCATCCTCATGGCATTCACAGGGCAGAATCTCGCAATCGAATGCGTTCCCGTCTAAATTGTATCGCCCTGGTGGGCAGTTGTCGCATCGAACATCTTCCAAGTGAGTTCCTCCAAACGTTCTGTATTTCGTTTCGTCGCTACAACCGTCAAGCCCGTGTTCTACACAAGAAGACACTTCATTGCGTTCAGACGAATACGACTCGAAACTGAATAGTCCCATTTCTTCGACGGACACGTCAACACTCTCGGAATCGCATTGTGACGCTTCTAAAGTCGAACAGAAACATTGAGTACGGTGCAGAGTCTGTACATCTTCTCCGATAGCCTGGAAAGAAGATGTGCCCCCAGAACTGATACACACATCCCAAGCATAAGGAAATGTACCAGAACAGCCAGGTACTGGCTCGTCCGAGTTTCTTTGGAAGCACACGTTGCCAGTAGCACAATGCGAATCGGAATCACAGTCACCTGCACATGTCGGCAGTTTTCCAAACAAATGTGCTGAAGGGCCTTTGTTTACCATAGTTGGCTCGTAAGCAACATTTGTGTTTTGAAAGCTGCCGACATAGCCATATGCTTTTGAGTGCAACATATGGATTGATTTTGTTGAGTCCAACGCATTACATGCCTCGTTACATTTTTCTGAAGACAATACGCGATTACGAGCACTAATGTCAAAGTATGTGATGTGCGAACCAAACACTCTAGAAAATGGTTTGTATGCATTTAGATACGGCAAATAATTGTCTGATTCTCCAGCTGTCGGTCCGTACTTTTTGTGTCCGGTTGACTCTGCCATCTTTGTATGGATCTCGACGATTTGGTAGACATATGATTCCAAATTACAATCGCCGATACCTGTCGAAAGCGGGTGACAATAACACGCGTTTCCTGAATCCGGCGTCCACGCGTACGAAGCAAAGTGCTTTATTTTTTGAGAAGAAGCAAATATTCCAAGATTGTTATTCTTCAACTCCTGTCCGCACAAGTATGCACAATCTTGCGCGTCCACAGCTGCTCTATTCGGTATCACTGGCCAAGCAGCACCGCCACATTGCATTCCATGGCGAATGTATGCGACGTGCGCACACACACCGTCGGAATTTATGAAATCGTCTGTTTTATCAGAGCAAGCACCTACAAGTGTGTCAGACGGACACGGTTCGTAATTGTTGTCCTTGCACGTTTGACTGGTATATTTCACAGGCCTTCCAGACATGTCCACTTCGTTCCTACAGCAACGCGCGCCATTATAGTATACGTGTGTGCCCTCCGGACAAAATTGAATGTCATTGGGTACTGGTATATCGTACGACGTCAGCGCAGGACATACCGATTTTTCTATATCTTGCGCCAATACTCCTGTATCAAAGACGCACGTATTGATGCTATCCTTTTCGTTGATAAACTTGAACCGAAATTCAGCCTCCGAACCAGCATATTTGTACTCGACGCCAGGGTACACAGTTGTAAAGGTGGAGTAATACGAGCTCGAGCCAGAAGGACGGCACCAGAACTTATCGGCGCTGAATGTCAAGTCCCGGTTAGGACCTACCCATTTTGAACCAGACCGAACAAAAATCTGTATAGGACATCCGTAAAGTCCCTGCGTCAGTTTAATCATAAGTACGTCGGCGCCAATATCGATACCGGCATTATAAGGTGCGAATGGCTCCGCAATTTTGCCAGCGGGCAATGTTGACATTGGATCTGTCTGAGTCACTGTTTTCGTTGACGTCTTTTCAAAATTATCACGAATATCCACAGTGGCCAAGGTATTGCGGAAGAATCCGGGTGCACACTCGTGACACACAAGATCACGCGTTTTTGTTGGATAAAGAAGACCTTCCTGGCCCAAAGGACAATTTTCTGCCCATGGGGTGCACGACTCTGCTCCTGACAACGCAAAATGACGAGCAGGACAAACGTTGCAAAGCGGGTCTTGAACGCCAGAGAACCTTCCAGCAGGGCACTCCACACAACCCGGCTGTGCACCATCCGCGGTGCCCATAGCATACGTCACCCACTCACCAGCAACATTCGTATCGACTCCCTCAACGTCGCAATTTGGATGCACTTTCATTGTGCAATAACACCTGCCGTCAGTCTGGTGGCCCTGCGCGTGATGCACAATGAAACCAGGATAAGCCCTGCACGCGTTTGCACATGCATCCGCTTGCAATATATCACGAGTCTTTGCTCTATTGACAAGATCAATTACTGGCAAATCTTTAATAAGAGGACAGGTCTCGGCAATGTCAGAAAAGTCCTTCTCGTCATTCGGTACGTTTCGCCACGTCTGACCGCTATATTTAGGAATCAACGGGTCGAAACAATACGTGTGGAATGGATTCTTACACCATCCCGCCAGTCTTCTGACATACGCAATGTCCGTGGTGGTCATGAATCGACCAGCGGCACAAGCAGTGCACACACTTGAACCCGGCTCCGATGTCTGGCTATCCGCACAATACTTACATTCAGTCTGGCCAGTTTGGTCCTGATACGTGCCAGCACCACATTCAACACAGTTTGTCAAATCCATGCCAGTGCCAGGCTGGAATTTACCCACAGGACACACCGTGCATCCTTCGGCGTCAAGCACGTCAGAATACGATCCAGGTGGACACGGGTAACATTCGCGATCGCGCACACCGCCTTCAATAAGAGAACACGTTGGCGTCTGGGCACGATTGTACAATTCAGACATTGTGTCAATACACTCAAAGTTTCTGTGGTCATTATCGGACAATATGCCACTCGCGTCCCAATCTGTTACTGCAAACGTCATGCGCTCGTGACACATGTCGTTTTTACACTCCCTATACAGCTTGTCGGATTCACCATACATGGAAAAAATACCAGAGCCACGGCAATTTCCATTCAAGTCTTCCGAACGGGCACACGACGGATAATAAGATCCAATGCATTGTTTGGTCTTTGGCTTGCAGTCTTCAGAGAGATCAGTAACTTCAGAATAATAACCATTCGGGCACGCTGCACAGCCACCGCCCAAGACTATTGTACCAGGACTTGACTCGCGCAAATACTCCGGGAACTCAAACTTTAAACTATACGCATTCCTTTGCGCGTTACCATCAAAGTCGAATCTCACATCTTTCTGCTTATTGTATTGACGCAAAACCGTGTACGACATCACAGTCTGATGTACAAACTTGTGACCGCGCGAACAGCCGTTCATTTTCTTGCATTCACGAATACCCGCAGTATCCGAATACGTTCCTTCGTTGTACAAACACGGAGAACATTCAATATGTTCCGTTGCGGCATAGTCAGGCGACATCAGCTTGAAACGATCCAAGTCTGTTGGCTCGTATCCTTCTTTGCATGTATTACAAAATACTTGGCCGGGCGTAGACCAACGGCCAGAGTTGTAGCTCGATTTTCCATCACCCATAATACTGCCACATGTATCATCCGCCAACGCATCGTCGCACGAATATACCGCCAGCGGCAAATGTCCACCAAAAATTGGGTTGACGTAGGATTTCTCCCCACCGTCACCACATCGACCCCTCAATTCGCACCTATAATGAAAGCCTTCCGTCACCAAATCTTCGACATAACGTTGAAAATCTCCAGTATTATAAGTGGTCTTGCCAGTCCTAATACAATACTCATCATAATTGTCAAAGGCGCCGAACGACTTGCCACACGGACCAACTGCATATTCCCCATGGTACACCCTGGATTGCGAGGTGGGGTCATGATCATAATTGTTATACGAAACCTTGTCATAATGATCCGTTGAGTGGAGGTATTGCGTGCACGTTCCTTTTGTTTTCTCTTCGTTCAAATATTGACAGTAGGAGTTCTCGCACATTATGTCGCCGCATACATTCACGAACTTTGGTTTGGCATATTCGTACGTGCCTGTCGCGTCGTACTCACCCTCGAAAGAAACTTGTGGGCAACCGTTGTATGTGGTCCCATCATACAAACTATCCGGATAAGATATCGACCATTTCTTTGGACTGGGGTTAGTCTTCGTTTTTATCTGACCTGACGCCGGATAACATTCCGTGTATTTGTTGTTCATGTAAGCTTCATATAACTTCACTTTATCTGAGGCTGGATCATACAGATACTCGACATGCACGTTGTCCATGTCTAAACTACCATGCCATGTATCGCCCCTAGGATCCACAGGGTGCGTAAATATGCGCAAATACTGATATAGAAAATCCGCGCGCAGGGACAGGGATTTGGTCGAAGATATAAAATCGGCACCCGACTTATAAAACGTCTCGGGTGCCCAGGAAGCAGGATAATTACGTGGTGAATCCATGTTGACGAGACTAGACTTCACTCGAATCTGCAGTATATCGCCCCAGTCGATGTCAGCTCGGTAAGCAGACCATATTTCGTTATCCGTCCCGCTGATGTCTAGTTTGGCAAAGCCTTCATGAACATCGTAAGGAACATACATAGTAGGCGTCGTTGTCGCGATGCCATACCCAGTTTTTGAACTCGAGCATTGCAAGTCCGTAATATCGCCAGATTCGCCAACACTAGATATTCCCTGCTTTGGAACAGGCCTTGTATTACAAAAACCACCCAAATCGTTCACAAAACAATACGAATTTGCCTTGCAAGATTTTCCGGCACAGCCACATCTCTCAGTGTTCAAAGTCGTACCGTCCGTAAATCCACACAATGGGCAGACATCCAATGACCCGACCGAACAAGCGTAGCAAACAGATCTACCGTACTCGTCATTGGCAGGAGAAAAGGTACCAGGAGCACACGGTTTGCACATTGACTGGCCTCCTTCACGACTGCAACCGCCATCTCCCATCATCTCATAAGCTGTGAACATATCGTCACTCTTCAAATGTTCTGGCAAATAGCAATAATCGGCATATCTTTTCCTAAGGCCAGAGCAATCGTCAACTACGTTGGTCCACAGACTCGATGGCCACCAGTTGATTTGCTTACACTTCATATCGCCGGCACAATCGCGATCAGAATCGCAATCACCCTCACACTGTCCCAGTGGACGTTTGGCAGGAGACCAGCCTTTCCACGTTATTCTACCCTTTTTACTGCGAAGTGCAGGACTTGGCACAGTCTCACAATTGTCGATATTGCATGCGCATCTATACTCGTGGGAAGTTTTTACAAAAAATGTAAAACTGTCAGGGTATGCGTTCCTGCACCTATTACGACACTCTTTAATTCTGTTTGCGTCGTAAAGTATATGGTCCGCAGGAAGCAACGGGGGGAACTCTCCCTCAGGTAAGAACCTTACGTTAGTGCACGACCCGTCGCCGAGCGACCTGTAACCGTTCACAAACTCTGACTCTTTAATCGCCATGAATAACCCCTCTTCGACTGTTTCGCAATTGTTCGAAAAATATCCTTGAGGACACGTTTTACACGAAGATGTGCTGGACGCTCCTGTTGTATCCGAATACGTGCCAGCAGCGCACGCGGTACACTTTGAAGCACCAGTACCAGAAAAGTAACCTGCTGGACAGTCCAAGCAATCGATATCTTGGTCCAAAGTTGGCGAATACTTACCCTGAGGACACGTCGTGGAAAACCCAACCGCGTTGTCGGGTCCCAAAAAGTCGCCACAAAGAGCCTCGTTGCCGTGAGTGAAACACGTCTGACTGGGTCTGCAAAATGTACCGTAACCGGTACCACATCGACACACATCTTCTTCTGCGTCAAATCCAGCATTCCAAAATTCAACATTGCGCTCGGGAATTGTTGCCAAAACCTGAGTATGTCCAGTTTGCGGCGTCTGCAAATGCTCAGGCATGATACGGCGCTTGCATTCGTACGACGAAGAACCACCAAACCCATCCTTTGTTTCAAGACAATCTTCTTCGGCAGTACAGAACGCGTTTTCACCACATTTGCACTCTTCGGGCTCCTTTGATTTACTAAGAGATTGCGAGAACGACTTGTACGGAGAAAATTGTGATTCCCAGTTAGACGTAGACGAACAATCCTTGTACTCTTTAGATTTCGTTTTTTCGCGCCACGTCACAGTTGGCCCGACCTCGTATGTACCGGTAACGCCCGCTACTTGCTTGATCACATAAGCATTGCTGTTCGCCCATGAGCCCAGGCCAGTTGCATCCCAATATTTGGCGAGGTCATTCGTCCCGCAAGCGCTGCATAATTCATAATCATTAAAAAATAATTGCCATCCGGCGGCTGCGCATCGATTTGCACATTCCTGTAACGGATCCAGGTCATACAACACGTGTGATGTCGGCAATCTGGGAGGGCCGCGCCCCAAATCCCGACTCAAGTCAGCCACGCCAGTTACAGGATCCGTGTAGCTCGGATTGACGTATTGCATCCAGTGTTTGCCATACTCGCGCATATAATATCCTCGAAGTCCGTACCACTCGTAAGCCTTGTCGTTGTAAAAATCAGCTGTAGGCGTCGTTTTCGGCTCGGTAATATGAAACACTCTGCAGCTGGAAGAATCCGCTACAGTGTCGGCACTTCCAGTATCGTATATGTCACAACGATCTTTTGCGCAAGCACATGATATTGGTTTGTGGTCAAAGTGGACAAAGAATGCAGTATGGCCCCTCGCATAACAGTGTCTTGCGCAGCCTTCACGAGTGCGTTTCCTTGCCCACTCATACGTTGTCGTGTCTCTCATATGATCTCTGGACACTCCGCTCAAAGACGTAAGCTCGCTTTCAGATAAGAAGGTATTGTAACCGACATCGTTTTTGCAATATGCTTTGTTGTATGTCAGGCGAAATTGCGGTGTTTTCATTGTGCCAGGAGCCATAGTGGTGCACATATCTGCGAACTTGCCGACACCGCCGTGTCTGAACCACTTGCAGCCATCAGCAGCACAAAATTGAGCGCACGTTGCGGGAGATTTCACCTCCATGTGTACACCAGTCACCTTCATCATTGATCCCTTGGAAATAATCCAATTAATCGGTTTGTAAGGAGGCACAGGCCTTGAAAATTGCTGAAGTCGACCTGCGGCCTTGAACGATGCGTAATAGTGCGTAGAGGAGGACGGGGCGCACTTCTCTCCTTGGGCCACGTTTGAAGCACTACGGCCGTTACAACCAGTTGAACAGTAGCATATGCGATCCAGCGTACGTACAAACCCAAACGGTCTGGTCGGATCTGACAAGGCGCACACTTGCGCACATTGTTTGTACATCAGTTCATGGCCAATGTTTTTGGAGGTCAAAGCTGTATGATAACTATTGTCAACCACAAAAGGCGCGTCCAGAGGCGGGCTAAACACCGGCAGAGGATCGGCCCCTAGGTCTCCAAATTCTTGACGAAACGGAATGAAATAATTTTGACTGGACTGGCAGTGACCGCATCCTTCAAACACAACGTCTTCCGGCAACACTGGGTACTTTGTGACGCCTGACCCGAATACTTGCGTCAGTGGCGCGAGGTACGCGGCGACCTCTAACTTCTCAGGGACCTCCTTAGGATATCTTCTCCACGAGTATGTATTCTCTTCGTATTGGTTTTCTTCCATGCAACTTGTCGAAGAAAGGATGCACTGATGTGTGTCATCGTGTTGGTACGAATAGCCCAGGCACGAAGCCCCGGCGGCGTCGCAATCGGCTTTGCACTTTGCGAGAGTTCCAGAGGTGTACTTTTCTGCCAGCACGTCCGTGCAATATCCTCTGAAGCCGTTCGTCGGACTCTCACGCAGAATATACGAATGCCAGTTGTTAGTCGAGGTTGTGATAGGATTGTCACAATTATCACCGGCCAAATCACAATAATTGATCCCTGAATATGAATACCACCGAAACGCTATGCACCCATCAGTATTTTTGCAACGATCGGCACACGTCTGCCAGTCAACATTTCTGGGCTTGCCGGGATCATAGCAGTAGTCCCCGCCGGAGGCGCCGTCGTCGCCGGCGCAAGACGGGGGCATTTCGTTGCCATTCCTCTGGAAACACTTGAGGCCGGACGCGCATTGACCGTCGTTGTCGCAATCACCCCAACAATTAGGTATGTTGTTTTGCGTGCAAGGGAACCCCCTCACAGAAGTGCCCGAGCCACTACACTTGGTGCCCAGATCGTCAAACCACGTTAGATGCTGGTCGTCGTGATAGGGAGTTCCCATATAGGTTTGTATTTTTGTTGAATCACAATATCCGAACTTGACGTCGTAGGCTTCGTCTGACGAAACTCGGGCGTCTTGATAAATCTTCATTTCTCTCAGATGAAGGTAATGATTTGTAAAGTCGTAGCGCCTCCAACTATCATTATCGACGCCACACGTTGCAGAGTTTGCAGATTCGCAATAGCAGCCTCCTGTCGGGCTGATGATAAAACCTCTGTAATTCGTATGCCTGCATAAAGCTGCGCATTGTTCTGCTCTTTCCGCGTCGTTTCCTGTTAGGGAATTAGATTTCCACCACTCAGAACCCGTATTGCATTCGCCAGTCCGAATATATTTAAACCCACTAGGCTCCATTCTGACGCGCACTGCTTTTATTCCTCCGGGAGCCTCAACAATACAAGGATATCCTCTCATATCAGTGAAAGTTCCAGATTCTGAAGAGCATTCGTACCAGCTAGTATCCGAAGTTAACTGGTATTCAATCTTGAAATTCTTCAAACGGGCCGCTGTATCGCCGGTTCCTTGATTGTAAATGTCGACTCGGCTGATTTTTTTGGTACCGCTTACGAGGTTTGCCTGTATCCAATGTCCGTTAGTCTTTAAAGCTGTATGAGAGTAAGTACCAAAATCATTGTCAAAAGCACGCGAAGACGGATAAGAACCGTAGTCGGAACTCTGTGTACTGCTCGTAACTTGAACTGCGACCTTCACTGTATTGCCCTCGGCTTGAAATGCCTCAATATTGTAAAATGCTCTAACATCCCCGTGACCAAAACGAAAGCCATCGACAAGACCGCGCCCAAATCCAACGTTGTCGTTGTTTGAATTCCAACAATGTCCGTACCAACTCGGGTTGACCACTGGACCAATAGCGGTGCCGATATTGCCCCGTCCTTCGCACCTACCATCCGATGTGCGCGGGAACATTGCTTTAGATGATTGGGCCCCGACGAGGATTGAACATGCACAATGTACCCTATGGCTGCCATCGGGCGCTACATTTGGACAATACAGAATCATATTAGAGAACCCCGCAACCTTGCACTTTTCCATACACGTTTTAGCACCGGCGCCCGTCATCGGAACATCTTCAATTATACTAGTCCGTTTGAAATCGTTACTGACACCGGTAGCTTCCATGCACCCTGTGTACAAATCAGCCAGGTGTACGCCGTTAGACTCAGCGCCCTGATCCTTCGGTACACAACTGTCAACGTCATTGTCTGTTCTACGACCAAGCCAGCGACAATTCGTTTTGAAGTACTCCCTTGTCTCCAAAAGCTGTATCGGGTCATCACCATTGCACATGAGTTCCGACCACTTTGCGGCGGCACATCCCTGGTCCAGAGGGTTCACAGCTTCCACAAAGTCGTAGCGTTCATATGTAGACGTTGATGTTCTTGTACACGATGCACTTGGCTCATGCTCGCAGTAACACCGTCCCTTATAGGACCCCCGGGTCGCGCGACTAATGAAAAAGCCTCGATACTCTGGCCAATGTCTCTGACATGCTTTGGCGCATTCGTCGACACGCTTCTGATGCGTGGCTTGAGCAGCAGTTGTACCGTCGGGATACGTGCTTGTTGGCCCATCGGCGCCGCTCGGCAAACCAGCGTACATTCTTACATTTCCTAATCCATCAGCAGTCAATGCGGCATCAGCAACGCATTCGCCGTCCCACATTTTTTTCCACGTTTTGACCTTGGCGATTCTCTCCGTTTGGCTGTCAAAGTTTACGGATTTGGTCCACCCAGTGACAGATTTGTCATTACGCCCCTGTTCTTGTGCGAGTGCGTTTTCCAACGCCATATCTATGGGACCCGCATCAATCTTGTAAATTTTGACTGGGGAATCCGTCTTTTCACGGTCGGTACAGCTAGATGTCGCGCACACGCATTCGTTTTCAGGAACAAGGCCTCCCGACGTCACGTAAAAATACTTTGTATCTGGATACGCTGCCAGACATCTGTTCATGCATTCGGTGTTTGGATCAGGATCGTAAAGCGGATGATCCTTGGAAATTCGCTTTGTGCCGTACGCGGTTTTTAGCAATCGTTTTGTTTCTGGGAGAAATCTCCTCGTGAGAAATCCGGGCGACTTGTCATAATAATCTTCGGACGTTGAAGAGCAACCTTCTGTCCAAAGACACGTGCAACTCCCGCCACCTTGAGCACGGTAAAATCCGTCTAAGTTTTTAGAAGGGTAACTATCTGCACAGCGTCTGGCACACTCTACGTCGAAATTACTTGCGTGCCGCAACGGATTTCCGTTTCGTACCCTGGGCCCGTTGGGATCATAACAGTAGTCGTATCCCCAGGAACCCGTTTCACTACCATGACAAGCTGGGGGCATTTCGTGGCCATTCCTCTGGAAACACTTGAGGCCGGCTGCACAGTCCATATCGTTGTCGCAATCACCCCAACAATTGGGTATGTTGTATTGCTTGCAAGGGTACCCCGCGTAAGAATCTCCAGACCAAGCACCGCAGTAATTGCCCAAATCGTCAAACCACGAAAGGTGCTGGCTGGCGTGGGCACCGGAAGGCATTGTATTGGCAGTGTGTGATTCTGAATATTCGCCGAAAATCGGCTTACCCTGGCCAGGGCCAGTGCATCTTTTTCCTTCATAGATAGTTTCGAATAGGTTATCAAACCCGTCCGTGAAATGACCCGCTTCGTATTTCACGTCAGTATTGAAGCCTTCCATAGGAAAGCGCCCATTCACGCAAAACGCGTGCTGTTCGTCAAGTACATAACCCCTTGACGGCAAGTGTTGGCCTTTTGAAATTCCGCATTGGCCTTCTTTGTAATTGTATACGAAATCGGGCGTCAGATTGATCGCGTTAGAATCCAGACCAACTGGCTCTGACTTTTTTCTTTTGCACCCCACTGCTCTAAAGGAAGCAATGTTTTGTATGGGTGTACCGGTTGCATGTGAATTAAAATATGCATTATTATGCATCCTGAAACATCCAGTCGGTTCTGTCCACCAATTTACTTGTGTTACTCCAAGAGTTGATGACCCGTCGGTCATTTTGATTGCGGCGATACATTCCTCAAACGTCTCTATGGGGATGTCGCAAGTTTTTGCAAAATAGTACTCTTCAGATGTCGGCCGACGTGGTGTTTCCAAACACACTGGTTTTATGTCTTCTACTTTCTTGCGGCAAATGGCCCTATCATTCGTGTCGAACACAAGGTCGTACGTAGTGTACGCTGCCGAAACATATTTATAAGTCCCGTGCGACTGCGTGTAAGCACAATAACAGTGATTATTTGTCCCGGCCAAAATGCCTGTAAGATCTTCGCCGCAAGTGTTTTTCGGATGAGTGGTTACACACCAAATTGCACATTGTTGATTGAATACCTTATCGGCATCTTTCCCATTACCATGCGTGAATAAAGTGGTAGATATTCCAGGATTTGAGGTGCACGTTTCCCCCTTGTATTTTTCCGGGTGCCCGCCGATCATTCCTTTTTGCAATCTGTATTGTGGATGGTGGTTGCTCGAGGATGCGCCATGGTTCATGTAAGCAGTTGCTAATGGGGACCAAATATTGCTCGATTTCTCATTCCAATAGCAACCTTCTGTTAGGCTAGCTTTCCAAAACGAAAGAACCTTGTCAGTTTTGCACAACTTGCCACTGCACACGTCTGCCTTCATATTTTTGATAGCATCCGAGCATTCTTCGTACGACGTGACGTGATCGGTGCCAGCAGGACAGCTAGTACCACTCGCTTGAACGTATTCGTACTTTGCAGCGGAACAATACGACCCTGTCGAGCACATTGCATCGTCACCACACTTGCACTGCACGGATGTCATTTCTAGACCGCTTTTGGATTCACACTCAAAAATAGTGGCCAAATCGTGCGGATTTTGTGACAATGCGTACACCGTTTTACCTTCCGCCGGTTTGATAGTTTTGCACGCTCCAATACCGCACGCACACCCGTTATTTTCGTCCATAACAATCTTCTGCGTGTCTGGGAATTTTACCATACATCTGTTCGCACATTCTATTGTTTTGTCAGGGTGTTTCAATTCACTGAACGCGTTCGAGTCGATCGTGTAACTTTTCGCCGCTTCGACAATCCAAGAAAGAGATTGTGCGGTTATCGAGAGTTTGCGCAACGTGTAGGTACTGTAATAAATGCGGTTTGCACTATCAGAACATTGACCATTCAATGTTTGTGCGTGGCAAAAACACCCGGTCGGTCTTGAACAACAGTTGCCGTGGCTGACATAAATCGTAGTGTCTTGAGTAATGTCGACGTCACCGAGTTTTCCCTCGAATAATTTTTTGGCGCACTCGTTTGCACACGTTTGTGCGTTACCGCCAACGTATGCAGATGAGGACGTTGCCACAGTACCTTTGCTGACTTTGTCGCTGCAATATTTGTTCGATGAAGACTCATCAATCGACACCGTGTACGCATTGTTCTCTGTGACCAGATTTGTGTCCGACGCGCACATGCAATACTCGTCATAAAGCAGAGTGAACGTCGAACTTGCGTGGTCTTCGTAGCAGCGTTTCGCGCACTCTTCTTTGGGGTCTGCGTTGTAAAGTTTATGGTTAGAACGCAATCTTTCTGCGACGTATAGGTTTCCGCCATTGCCTTTTTTCAACGTGGCCGGCACGACTTGTTGGTCGAAATCATAGAAATCGTAAGCAGTATGTCTCTTATGGCTGCAATCTGACCATGTCTTGTGATTGCAGTAGCATCTGCCACTGGCTTTGTATAGCGAAAAGCCAGTGGCAGATCCTTGCGAGGCCCACGTGCCGTAAGCGAGTGGTACGTTCTCAAGACGGCACGCCCTTGCACACGCGTCTATACGCGACGCGTCGTTTGTTCCTGGGTTGTCGCCTTCACCGTGGTACGCGCGGACGCCGAGATTAGTATCTGAATTGCCAGGCGTGCAAATACCAGCCCCCTTACGAGCATATGAAAAATCCGGAGTCTGCACTGTCCCGTCTGCCTTATGAGGGAGGATTAAACCGCCCAATACGCCGTCTCCTAGAAAGCTGTATGCTTTTCCCAGCGGCGGAGAAAAGTCTTTCGGTTTGACGTAAATCGAAGACACTGGGGTTACAAAGTTTTCGAGTTCAATCTTGTAGCTTAAACCTCCGCCGGTACTGCTCGGACAGTCGTTAGTCGCACACATGCATCGGAATACATCGCCGGCGATAGTCCAATCTACAACGTAGAAAGCCTCTTTACCATAATCCGCGCAACGCAACGCACATTCAGTCTTCGGATCATTTCTGGCCATAGCATTCTGTTTCGGCAAAAAGTAAGCATAACACCCGCCTCCACATCCCCACGGTCCTGGTGGCCTAGTATAGGACGTACAGTGGCCATACCTAAGATACGTATGCGTTCCACCTGACTTGCCAATATAGTCCTTTGTAATATATTCAATGCCTCCTTGTAATTTGGTAAACCGCTCCGATTCCGGAATATTTTGTACACCACTGACAAGATCGAATTTCGGCAAGCAGTCGTGATTCGAAACGATGCAACGTTGAAACGTCGGCTTTCCGTCGGGACCGCGCTCGATTTCGTGACTGAAACGAGAACATTCTGGATCTCCTTCGCATAGTTGCTGGCATTCTCCGAGATCCGTCTGAAGGCCATAGACCCCCATTTTGCCAGTGTCGTGAAAAATGGTTTCGCTGGCCGGTCTGCATTTCGCATCTGGGTACTCGAGTGGTCTGGACCAGGGCGCGACGTATCGAATGCCCTCGCAAGTGCCATCGCCTTGCAACACGAGTTGGAGCTTTGGTTCCAGACTTTTTTCAGGCGTGTCGATTATATCATAAGCGTGCAAAGTGTCGGTCCTCGTTACCGGAAGGAAAATGTCACTAGAGTCATACGCTTCGTCGTAAGAGTACAAATGGCAAAAGCATCTGCCAGTGTCCGGATCAATCGAAATCATTTTGCCGCTCTTGTATCCAAACCCACCCAAAAGTCCTTTGAGACTCGGCGAGGAATATCTTGGTTCTGGGCCAGAAGCCCCGTACTGACCGTTTCTGCATCTTCTTGCACATTCCAAGGATCTACATGTGGCGTCATTGTCGCCACACATGTTGTAGTCTAGACCCTCAAACAACAGGATCTGTTTGGCATCCGAATCGTATGAAGACTGACCGTTATTTTCATTGCCGCTATACGTTGTGTGCTTGGTCACATAAAAACCGATGCCACGCCGAGTAATACGTACAGGGTCGTGTTTGATTTTGTTCCAGCGCCCTCCAGACGGACCGTCACCACAATATGATGATGTTAACTCGTACGACGAGTACACTGAACTACCTCCTTGCGTCCCCATTTTTTTGGAAGCTTTGGCCGACCCGGGAGCGCAGTAACACCGCCCGGTTTGGGGATGGAGAAAGAAAGACAATGCTCTCTGGTGTTTATTGAAGTTTTTCTTGTGATTAGTGTCTTCTGTGTTCATATTCGCACAAGCTAAGCCACACTCTCGAACTCTCTTTTCCCTGGACGCAAAGCACACATCGGTCCCGTCCGGATAGGTATTTCCAGAAGAATATACCTGTGTAGTAATGTCCAGGGTTCTCTGACCAGTGCCAGTCACGACCAAATTCTTATAGCTCAAATCGCTGTTCCTCTCCAAACAAAAGTCTGACTGATCGAGTTTATGGCAGTGACAGGCATAGCCACTGCCTCTCCACGAAGCAAAATGCCTTATCGGTTTTTCTATGTCAAATGTGCCAAGCGATCCATCTCGTAAAAGGTCACCACAAGCCGCGGCACAATACGCCTCAGTGGTTCTGGTACCAGCACTGACGTATGGCGCCCACGAATACAATGAAGGGGACGTGCCACAACCACGCGACGAATGTATGGTAGAGACTTTTTGGTACTCGTGGTCTTCGATAGAATTACCACATCCGGCGTACATCCGATTCTCATGGTATCTCTGTGCACTTTCATCCTCATTATAAAGTCCCTTGCCGTAACTGCCGGTCTCACGTTGCATAACATATTCTACCCCGGTATATTTCTCTGTGGCGAGCTCGGATCTCGTGCATTGTTTGTCGTCAAGCGCCTTGTATTTGTTGCAAACAGCGCCGTGCGAACCCAGGACACAGAATTCGCCCTTTGAACAGACGATTTCACCACACGCACAGACTTCCTTGGCCACTTCTGTTAGTCCGTCTTCGTGTGTGCACGCAACCAACGCTATGATTGAATCTGCGCGTTTCTCTGCGCATTCCGAAAGTTTTGAAGTTTTCGACCATTCGTAGTCGTTGTCCGAACACTTTCCGTCTCTCTCCTCTGTGTAAGGTATGTCTGACGATCCCTTGAATGTATCGTAGTTCGTGTTCGAGGATTCGTGGAAGGATATGGTATCGTCACTGTCGTCGCCCGTATTTACCTTGGTGAGAGCCTCTGTTTCTGGAGAACCTGGCACTACTATACACACATTCGTCTTTGCCACTTCACGCGAATAATCGCATGGATGAGGCGTCTCCTTACATCCAGACTGTTCGACGCAATAAGGCTTGCTGGTCGAGAAAAGGTCTATGTCTTCGAGGCACATATCAAATCCACTCACTTCGCCCGTAGCCGTCTGTGGAACAACGTGAGACATGTGCATGCCCGCCTGCCATAGCAATCGCCCACCCTTTTGCACTTCTATGGTCCGGTCTTCTTTCTTCGTAATGTCGTGCGTCCATATCACTTGTTCGCCGCAAGCCGCCGCGGTTGAGACGATTTTGTAAGACTCGTACAAAGTTGAACTCTCTGTTCTCGTAGAACATGATCCGCTCGAACAACTGCACTCTTCGCCCGCCTTTGTAAAAAATGCCTGTGAACTCGGGTATGCATCCAGACATCGGTTCATGCATTCTTGAATTGGATCTGGGCTGTAAAGAGCATGCATTTCGTCTAAACGAGCAGGGTACGCACCTTCGGGCAAATACTTATAGTCGGAACAGTAGCCAATTTCCAGGTACTCGTACGTGTTGCAGGTTTGGTCAATATTTCCCGATTTTGCCAGCCATAGCCAATTCAAATTTGTCGGAGCCGCGAGCCCAGTCTTGTCTGCAAAATTAGACGGAGGCGTATTCTTAAGGCCGGACGTTTTGAGGCCAGGTTGCCACGCCGGACAATCGGCTTGACTCGTTCCCCACGTCCCGTCGGCGGGTGGCGCAATGCCAGAATATAACATGCGACACGGGCCGATATTGCCAGGGTTCTTATAACACCAGTACGAACTTGACGTGCCATATTTCTCCAAGTACGGATGCGATGGGGGGCACGGACCTTTGTGTTCTTTAATTGTCATCTTACTTTCAATTTTCATGTCTTTGACTCTTAGAGTACCGGACTTGATGAATTCGACCGCGCACGAATCGTTTTCGTCAAATGCGTTGGGGTAATTGCGCGAACGCACACAATTCTTGCGACCATCCGATCTCGACGAATACAACTCGCACGTCGGTGTGTCCAATTGATTCACGGAATTGGTATAATCGTTCGAATACGTTATCTGAATAATATCTTTCGTCGATTCGCACGTCTCTTCTGAACCATTGTCCAAAAAACAAGTGCAGCTTTCAATGTCAAACAGGCTCAACTCTTTACCATCTTCATACGCCTCGCACTTAGGGTTGGCCGAAATATATGCTTCTTGAATTTCACAATACGGTGAGAATTTGCTGTCGCCGAATATGAATTCAATTTTATCGAATTCCGGATCGATAGAGCCATGCGGACCGCAGGAGCAGAATTCATCTACGATCTTTGAACCTTCGTCGTAAACGCAAGTTTTATAAGGATAACACGTAGCCATGGTGCAAAAGGGATTTGCACTAGTGCATGCCATGCCCGCGCCAAAACCACCACCGCACCAACAAGGGCCTTCAGAAACCTGACCATTTTGATGAGGACAAATCGGATTCGTTTTGCAAATGTTGTTGCCACAATACTCATTCGACAACGTACATGTTGGATGTCCAGACGTAAAATCATTGCCACAAACGCACGCCTTAGTATTCGCTGTCACACCGTCTTGATGATCGCACAGTGGCTCGTTTTTGCACGTGTCCTGATGGCAAAATTGACCGCTGCCACAAACCGAATGCCCTGACAAAGTATCGCCACACACACACGCCTCAGAATTCGCTGTCAGGCCGTCCTGATGGTCGCACAAAGGCTGTTTCTTGCACGTGCCCTGTTGGCAATAGAGACCGACGTGGGGAGCGCACAATGTATTGGTGAAATCGCCACAAAAACACGCTGCAGAATTGATCGTCTCGCCATCTTGGTGCGCGCACACTGGAAAATCTTGACATATATTATCAAAACAGTACTTGTTCGTGCCACAAAGCGTATTGTCATCGCCACACAAACAACCCGCCGTGTTCTTCACTAGGCCAGTCGCGTCACAGCGGGCATCCGTATTCGAGCAAACAGCCACTCTGTCGGTGTAAAGGTGATATGACGACCATTGGCTATGACCATAGTTGTTCACTGTATCGCACGACCCGGAACATCGACAGTCGCCGCTTACCGAATTGCGCGTAAAGCCGGTATAGTGTCCGCGGCACACGACTTGTGCTGTGTGGCTTCCCACGAGCATAGGTGTCTCAGTCGAACCAGTGTTTCTATTGTAATACACAGCGTTTGGAACATGTGTATAGACAAAACAGTTTGGTCGGGTGCCGGGGGTATAACTCCCAGTTGCCCAACTCTTTGATGCGCCACCAAGGCCATCTCGAGCGGCCTGACAGCCGGCCTCGTCAGTGACCTGTACACCACCATGCGATGCACAAGTTCCTGACGAAATCAAAATATATTGTAGCCCCGCGCACTTTTGCGCACAATCCATCGCATTCGCCGAGGATACGCTAGGTTCTCTGTGCAAGCATGTGCCTGAACTGAAATCATAATAACTGACACTCGACTTTGTAGGCTCTTGCAGGAAACAGTACTGGTCGACCTGACAAGTCATTCTGTACGGAGATCCACGCACAAGATTCTCGCCGCATGAACATTGCTCCGTAATCTTTTGTCCAATCTTGCATTTCTTCGTGGCAGAACACATATTATGAGAGGCTTGGCAGTACGTGCCCGCCGAGCATTTGTTTGTGCCGCACATGCACTCCGCGGAATTCTTTGCGGAACGATGTCCATTCGGACACAGTGGCGCGTCGTACAGCTTACTGTTCAGGCAATACTTCATGCAATTGCCAAGACACGCCTCGTGACCCTGTGTAGGATCCGCCGCCGTAGCCGAAGAAGGCATGCACCAGCACGCGTATGTATTCTTTGTAATACCGTCTGTGTGGGGGCATCTGCCCTGCGGGCGGGTGAGACCGTCTTTGCCGGCGAATCCACCGTCGCGCACTGAGACTTGTGACACAACGCCGGCTGTGTTGGCCACGTCAAACACCACATTAACGTTGACATTACAAATCTTTCCGGCCTTGCAGTAAATGCGGTCGGGATCTTCTTCCGAAGTACCGCAAATGCAATCAGTCGGGTTTGAAGACACGCCGTTGCAGTACTGTTCGGCGCACAACGGTGCCAAAGAGTCGAATTTCGATGCCTCGCGCGCTGACGCTGCAGCAGTGTCCGTTCCCCAATTCGGGTGTTTGCCAAACTCGGACGTGCCTGTTATGCACTTAGGTCCACCAGTTTTGCAAGCACAAGGGCCGTAGTCCGTGTGACCATCATAACCTTCATGACCACATATGTCAGCAACCGCTCCCGTATTAAATCTTAGGTACGAGCTGCCCCATCTAAAGCAATATCCGCGGGACCCGTACCAATTGACGGTACTGACGTAACCATTGTTTAGTGCCGTGGCAGCGGCTCCACATTCCGCCTCTGTAGTGAGGGGTCGCGCATTGTTCGCCGCGCACGATGTTTGCCCAGACGGGGAAGATGCAAACAGGTGGTACGATACAGGGGTAGTACTTGAATCACAGTGCCTATGTCCGCTACTGTCCGCCACGGCGCACACGTCATTACCACACAAGCAGTCTTCGTCGTTTTCACTCGGCGTCGAGCTGCAATCGCGTTTTGCTTGGCAAACGCCGTTCTTGCAGCCGTTTTGAGACGCAGAGCACACGTTTGTAGTCGTACCAGATTGGCAAGTGCATTGCCCAACATTATTCGCGGTACCGTCCTGGTTGGCGCACAGTGGCGCCGCAAGACACTGTGGTGTCTGCTTTCTACAAGGTATTCTCATCAGAACATTTCCCCAATATGAATTTCCTTCGTATGCCACGCCGCCTGTATAGTAATACATGTTATTATTGTATCTCATACTTTGACTCCATCCTGTCCGTGCCTCATAAGAAAAGCATCGAGGATGCGTTGAACCATAATTATAATCACTGTAGAGTGGTGACCCCGGATTGTTATATATGTCGGTTAAGCCCAACCAATATGCGGCATCTATACAGCCTTGCTTAGTTGTAACTCCTATACCACCGTGATCTGTGCACTTGCCAGTTGATGCCAAAAAATAAGCATCGCAATACGAATTTGCTGCACAAGGAGTACCACTGACACACGTGCACGCCGCCGTGTTCTTTGTAACGCCGTCCGCGTGTGTGCACGGTGGCGCGGCCAAACATTGGCCGTCCGCACAGTACTTGTTCGCAGCACAGGATGACGCACCACAAAGGCATTGCTCAGAAGTTTTCGTGGGCGATGCGGGACATTGTGACAAGTATCTATCCGACCGACACGTGCCACTACGACAGTAGCGCTCGAACTCCGAGCAAATCTCATTTCCACATTTGCAGCCAATTGCGTTCTTTGTAGCGCCAGCAGTTTCTGCGCACATTGCTGGCGAACTCAATGCCGAACCGGTGACTGAGCTACCAAAGGGCATATCGGTTTTTTTCGCAAGGCATTGACCGGTGGCCACATTACAATACTTGTGTTCCATGTCTTCTGTATCACAATCGTTCTCGTTGCAACGGCATTTATCGCCGTGGAAATCGTAAGGGTCTAGCGCGTATCGCTGCGCGCCGGACGTCTCGGGCGTTTGGTCTGGCGGCATGCATTTCGCGTCGGACAAGTAGCAACGTTTTGTTGACGACGAAAACGAAAACCCGTCGCATTTTCCCTGTTCGTGACACAGTCGAGCACAGTCTGACAGAGTCAGTACATTTGTGTACAGACTATCGTCGCCACAAGTGCCTGCGCCGAGGTAAACAAATTTAGGAAAGCACGATTGCTTGCCAGTGTACACGCCTATTGCAGCGCCGGACGGTGCCGTGGAACCAGAGCCGGACCAATCTGTGGCAGTAATTTCAATAACGTTTTCAGTCTTCTTGCACACGACTTGTGCTGTCCAAGTCGGTACAACCTTTGGCGTATCGGTCGAACCAGTGTTGGTATTGTAATACACACTGTTCGGAATATGTGTATAGACAAAACAGTTTGGTCGGCTGCCAACAGCAAAACTCCCAGTTGCCCAACTCTTTGATGCGCCACCAAGGCCATCTCGAGCGGCCTGACAGCCGGCCTCGTCAGTGACCTGTACAGCACCATGCGAGGCACAAGTTCCTGACGAAATCAAAAAATATTGGTGTGGAGATGCCACCGTCACTGGCGCGACATCATTCCCAACTTCGACGTTGCCTTGATAGGTCATGCCGGCGTGCGTAAACTGCTCAATGTGTTCACCGTCCATGTCTATCAACGTGATATGGGTCGCCGCAGTTTTTTCCTTGCAGACGATCCCGCCGAAATCCGACGCTTGGCCTGCGATCTCAGCAACTGTTGTTACGACACTATGAGAATTGTAGTGAATTTTTGTTGGCGTAGTCGAGTACGCAAAGCAACGTGGTCTGTTGCCAGCCGTGTAGGCTTGGTTATATCCAGCGACTCTGCCTAAAGCCGACGTTGCGGCATCGCATTCAGCCTTGTTAGCGATTGGTACATAGCCCCTCGATTCACAACTGCCAGAAAAAAATAAAAAGTAATCGCTTTCTGGCGTAACCGTAAACGTATTGCCGCTGACTGTGGGCGTAAGCCAGTCCGACATTTCCTGAATCTCGGTCGTCGGACAATGATCAACGTTTACATCAATATTGATACTCACATCTGTCACGCAATTGTTATTCGGCCATACTTGATCCGCGTCGCATGTCTTGCCAGTTTGGGTAACCTTTGTACCCGAGGCAGAATTCCAAATGGCCAACGTCATGTCCTCGATGCGTCTGATCAACGTAGTGTAACGCGTTTCTATTTGATTGCCGTCCATGTCCGTCGCCACCATCATGAAACGCGCGGGCTGACCACCACTTTTCTTGTGATGCACCCAATTTAGATTGTTTGTCACGAGACTACACGTAGTCGTCATAATCGCGCACAACTGTCTGGTTTCGTGCAAATACACAAAACCGGTGCAGTCCGAACGTTCCTCACACTCTTGCTGACACGTATCGAATGGTACTAAGGTACTGGAACCCTGGTTCGAACAATAGCCTTTTTCTCGTTTAAACCCATAGGGCACATATTTGCCGAAAACCAGAGTGTTCGCGTCCAGTACGTAGGGATGCGTCTTTTTCACTTCATATCCGGACAAATCGTATGTCGTGTAAGAGCCCTTAGTAATTCGATGCCAAAAGGCGTCGGGGCGTATGCAGAAATCGTGACCCGCTGCAAAATTATTCGGCGCACATCCGGGGGGTGGTGGAAAAGTACTCGACTTTTGAAAGCATACCAGTTCGCCCTGACAGTGTGCATCAGAATCGCAGTCGCCCTCGCATTCCGCAAGCGGTAAATTTGCCGAGCTTGGCGAGCCGCCGTGATCTATGACAAGTTTCTGATTCTTATTAAATTGTTCACTTGCCTCTTGTGAATGGAAATCCAAGCAATAACAACGGCCGTCCGTGTCTTTAATAAAGAAACTTTTGAACACGCCGCGACCGGGACCGGATCCGAGTCCTGTATAATACGAATCCGAATACACAGGGTTTGCGCCTTGGGGTCCGTATTTTCCCTCGAAACAATACTCGGCGCATGTCTTGACATAACAATCTGTTTTGGCCGTGCCCGACATTGCGTTGCAGTTGCCATGCGCACTTGAATAGTCACTGCCTCCGAACACTAGGATGCGACCCATTGTTGCATCTTCGCCCCGGTTTAGTTCGTATCCCTCGCCGATGGGCTGCATTTGATACGCATTGTGTTTGCCGGTGACCTTTGCGCATATCGTTCCAACAGGACATACGGACGTCAGAGAAGAGGCCGAAATGGTGCCCCACGAGACGTCTTGGCCGCTCCCGCTTATTGCAGAAGACGACTTATGCGACTTGAAATCGCCCGCACAATATTGACTCGAACCACACGTACCTCCTCCTCCTTGCAAGCCGGCACTGATCCACTGTGCTGCTGTCAAAGCCGAAAGCCTTGGCACTGTGCTGCTTGAAATGTATTTGCTCTTTAGTAACTCAAGATCGAGCGTTACAGAAACCATTTTGAACCACGAACCGGCGACCTCACCAAAGACAAACTCCCCATGAGAGACGCGCATTGGGTGCATTCGATTGCCAACGGGATTAGTAAACGCTCCACCTTCTGGAGTCATTCGACCACTGATAAGCGGGCAAATTTTCCCAACTGGGCATTCTTCTGTCGGTGAAATGCCCATACCGGGGAACCCAAGTGTGTTGAAGTCGTATCGATCGTACGAAGTGGTCCCTCTATTATTTGAGCAGTGCGCTGATTCGGCAGTTTCGCAAAAACATCTGCCTAGATCAGCTATGATAAAGCCAGGTAAAGTAGGGTATAAGTCAAGACATGCCTTGGCGCACTCATCGATTCTTTTTTCAGCCGTCGCGTCGCACACGTCGCTGCCATCCGGGTACGTATTTGTTCGCCCTGAGCTGCTGCCACATCCTTTATACATGTTGTACTCAGACCCCGATGTACATTCTCCGTCAAATACCTTGGACCATTGCATTTGTTCAGTCAGGCCAAGCGTTAACTGGACTGGAATAACCGGGTCCATACACACGTCGTAGCCACTGGCCATGGAACCACCCGAGCATCCTGGTGTCTTTTCGGTACTACCATAACGCTGGTGGCACACTAAATGACCCTCGCAATCGTCGTGTGAATCACAATCGCCTTCACAACGTCCCATCTTGCGTGGTGGTGTTCCGCCCAAATTGACCCATGGGAGCGTAGGCGCATTCGATGGCCATGGTTTTATGCAGACGTCCATAGACGTACCAGTCGCGTGATTCACGTGACTGGCATCCCCGGTGCAACCTGGAACCGGCGTCGGCGCGCTTGCGTCGCTCGTTTTTTGAAAGCAAATCAAATCGCCTTCGCAGTCTCCGTCAGTGTTGCAGTCGCCCTCGCACTCCTTTTTCAAACCTGACCGATACGTTGCAACCACTTCCTTTGTCGGGAGGGCTCGCAATACTTTGACGGCCGCGTCTTCAGCCGTCGTCTTGTCCGAATATATTTCGAAATCAAGATGAAGCACGTTGTCACGGGCAAGTCCAAACGTGTTCATTATCATATCGGCGTCGTTTGATTTTGAGAAAGGTGTTCGACGCACATAGTACAAGTCTTTGTAGGCGCTAGTGCAATCTTCGCAGTGACGATGCAGCAAAGGCAATTTGATATCCGGCACAATGTCGTACGAATCAATTTGCAATGACGTGTCGGTCTCTGCGCAAATACAACCATAACCTGAATGTGCACAGTTGTTCGTTACGCCTGACGGCTTATTAAGGTACAATTCCAGGCGACTGGTCGTTGGATGCTGAAGGATGCAACCATACTCTAGGCCTGCGTTGTTGATAGTCGGGTAACCCGGCGATCCGGTCTTTTGTTCTGGCAAATTCAAGTATCGCGCGGCTGCCTCGCATTCTTCGGTAGTCGTAATATATCGAGGACAACTGCCGGAAAATCTCAATGAGTATATCCCCTCGTCAGTGTTGCCCTTGCTTTGGCATTCTTCCCACGAATAATCTTTGCACAAGCATTGTCCATCGGATTTGCGCACGGAGAAACTTTTGGCGGTTTTGCCGTATCGATTCAATTTGAATGATTTCCACGGATAGCTATTTGAATTGTCAGCTGTTGTTTGACACGACGCATCCACAGATAAGATGCACTGACTATTTGATATTCCCGAATGGTCATCTTTATTGATGTAGCTGAACGCATCACATTCCGGGTCGTTTCGGCATGCGGCCTCACAGTATGGAAAGTATGTATTCGTATTCTTTGACACGTCCGGCGCACAATAGCCATCTCCAATGTATGTAGAGCCGGCGGTGCTATGTGTACATTTTGTGGCGCATTCTTCAACGTAATTTGCTTTCGACGTGTCCACAGTATGCATGGCGAAAAAATCCGGTTCGATGGTGTACGCGTCAAAGCCAGAGTTTGCATGAATTTCATTGCATCCATCGCTTACGCACTTGCATCCGAGTGCGGGTGCGTACGTCAATCTGTCAATGCTAAAACCGGTGTACCCTTCAGAACGACATCTTTTTGCGCATAGTTCGGGGGCTTTCGTAGCGTCGTAGCCCACGGAGATATGTTTCTGCGGGGATTCGACATTGTAATCATAATATTTATATGAAGTATGGTCAAGATCGGCAGTACAAGACGCGTATTTCTTATGATTGCAGTAGCATCTGCCGGAAGGCTCGTACACCGAAAAGCCAACGGCGTCCCCTTGATTAGACCATGGACCGTAGCCATCGGGGGGTTCGCGATAAGAACACGCCCTTGCACACCATAATGTGTAAGACTCTGCGTTTGTTCCAGGATTGTCACTGGACCCGGCGAATACGCGGACGCCCAATGCCATACAAATACCGCCGCCCTTATGCGTATACGAAGGTTTACCCACACAAACATTCCCAGAAGCTTTCAGTTTGTATCTCGGCATGTTGCACGTGCCAGCCTCTTGTTGCAAATGAGGTTTGACAGCGTGATACGCCGAATCCAAGTCACCTTTATCAGTGTTGACAACACTCACAGAGTACGAGTTTGCATCGTATTTAGAAGAGTATCTAGCTTTGCAACTATCGGTAGAACACTTGCACGCATAGGCATGTTCACCGGCATGGTTGATAAAGAACCCAGTTTGACCTATTGAGTAGCAGTATTCAGCACACGCTTGTGGAGAAGAGTTTTGAATGTAGTCCATAGCCACTTGGTTTGTGCAAAATGTTGCCGATTGCAGGAGTCTGGGCACAACAGTTGTTTCATCGCCGACAAAATCGTAACCAGTATAATCATTATTTATCGGAGTGCCATAGTCTGCAAGAAACGCCGAGCAGAAGCATCTGCCGTTTGGATTCACAAGAAACCCTTTCGCATTTTTTCCTGCGGGACTGACAAAGTTGCGACACGCTTTTGCACATTCATTAACTCTTTTCTCTTCGCTAGCTTCCTCCAATTGAGTACCGTCAGGATATGTATTTGTTGGTCCGGTCGAGCCTACGCCATTATACATGTGATATTCGGAGCCGCCTTCTCCATTAGCATAAAGAGTCGCGTAATGTCCTATCCTTTTGTACGCGGGATAGGCAATGTCTTCTCGCGTCGTCGTTCCGCTATCTTCTGAATGCGAACATGGTCGACACTGTCCATGATTGTCCATAAAAAACGCGTCTCCAACACTATGGCCAGCATTGTCGCAATAAGCCGTTGCCGAGACAAACAAACAAAAAATTAATAATATCACTTGTGTCATCATTGATCTTTATTCGAATACTTAAATACTGTGTTTTTTTTTGAAATATAATAAATGCGTTACTTATATTTTTTTTAAAATTTAATATTTTATGTTGACTTTGTTATCAAATGTTTCGATCCTAACCTTTTGCTTTGGAAATGTATGTCGTACCAGGTCGTGTAGGAAATTGACTTTTCGACTACCGAGGTGAAATCATAATATTTATATGAAGTATGTTTAATGCTGGGACAAGACGAGTATGTCTGGTGATTGCAGTAGCATCTGCCAGAAGACGCGTACACCGAAAAGCCAGTGGCAGGTCCTAGCGTGGCCCATGAATTCGCAAGTGACACTTTCTGAAGGTGGCACGCCGTTGCACACGCTTTCGTCCTTTCGTCCGTTGTTGTTCCGGGATTGTCGCTAGCGCCTTCGTACATGCGGACGCCTAAGGGGGGGTCACAAATGCCCCCCCCCCTGTACGCATACGAAGTTCGCACCTGTTCCGCGTTGCACTGTGCCGAATTTTCAGACCTACAAGAACATTCGCCGGAATTCGAATTGTACTCGATCGCCTTCATTTTGCCGCGGCCAAAGTTCGGCAACGTATCGCGAATGAAATTGCCCCCCATATAACCGCCTGCATTTGTACTTGTGCCTCTCTTATTGCCTACATACGAACAGTAGCATCTGCCGTTGTTAGCAGTCACGAGGAATGCCTTTGCGAGATTGCCATTCGGATCTTTCCAGGTGAAACATCCTCTAGCACACTCTTCAATGCGCTGATCGTACGTGGTGGTGCTAGACATGGTCGTTCCGTCTGGATATGTATTGGGACGTATCTGATTGCTAGTAAACCCGCCGTAACCATTACTATTATATACAGTCGGAAAAGTTGTTCTTGTCTGGCCGTGACCGTCGAAGATACGCCAATTGTTATGTGTCCATGAACCGTACACCGAAACCGAATTCGTGGTCGGCCAACCCATAAACATTTCGCCGTAAATACGATTGAAATCGTAGTGGTCGTAGACGGCGCTTGTCGTCCAAGCCGTCTTCGGTGTATACTGCGTGGCCCTGCCTCGTGGAATCGAACAGTAGCACCTCCCAATACTATTTTGAACGAAAAATCCCGCCATTTTTAAGCCACTGCTGTAAACATAATTGTAACAAGCGGCGGCACATTCGTCAACTTGTTTCTCATCAGAAGCGTCGCAAGTTGACGAACCGTCTGGATAAGTGTTACTATCTCCACCGGATAAGGCTTGGCCACATCCAGCATATATTCGGAATTGATTAGAATCCGCGCTGCTCAACGAAGTATACCAGTACTTGTGGTAATTGGTGAGATAGCCACCGGAATAAACTTTTGTGTACAATGCACTAATGCGCGGGTCCGAATTCGTCGGATTTTGACCGTACGGGCCATACTCACCAGAATAACATTGTTTCGCGCACTGGGTCTTTTCGCATTCAGTCTTCAAATTGCCAGTCTTCGAATTGCAATCTCCATTCGAAGCGTCGTAGTCTGCATGCTTCAAGTACATGGTGAGCGATTTGTAGCGTTGGCGCTGAATTAGCCGATCGTTGCGATCTTTGGAATCATTAATAAATGTCACGTCTTTTCTGCACGTTTTGCCGGTTCCAAAAGCGGATTCGGTCAAAGTCAACGCATTGTATTCGGCATTGACTGTTTGGCTGTCTGCGACTGTTTTCGTCATATGGGTTTTGACCGTCAAGTAATTGACATCATTGTTGTTCGTGCATGCCAAGCTGCTGCCAGCAACGCTCTGCCGGCAAGTGCAGCGGTTTTCGTTGGTGAGATAAAATTCACCGGCACAGTACTGGTTGGTGCCACAGGTACCGCCACCGCCTTGCTTGGTCGCGGCTCTCCATTTGGCATTCGTTAGCGCCGACAAGCTCGAAACCGTAGACGACGTCACGTACCGGCTCTCAGAAAGCACAAACTCGCGTGTTTGTCGGCCAAACTTGACGGATACCATTTTGAAGTAACTGCCCGCAGCTGCACCAAACACATACTCGTCTTCTGACACTCGCATAGGGCTCATTACCGACGACGTGAACGACCAAGCGAATCCCGGCAATATTCTACCTTTCATTTTCGAGCAAATATCTCCTATAGGACATGCTGTTTCCCAAGGCACAACGTACAGATCCGAGTAAAAGGTTACGCCGTTAGTATTCGATTGCAGTTTGTTGGTCTCCACGTAATGGTATGCTGCGCAGGTTTTGGCACATTCGTACGCTTTGGATTCGCAGGATCCCGCTTGGACTTCGTTGCACGTGCCAAGTGAGTTCGTGTTGTAAACATCAGCTTTGTTTGTGCACCGACCGCGTTCCTCCAAGAGTTTGGAATTGGTCAGTTTTTTCGTATCGTCTTCGGGACATTCAAACATGAATTCGTATCCGGTAAATGAATCCGTCGCAAGTTCGGTGGACGAACCGTCTTCAAGTTCAGACCCGCACGGCATTTGTCCGTACGTCGTGCACTCGCATATACCATTTTTGTGGTCTACCCCAAACCCTTTCATAATGTCGTTAAATCCGTTATGGCCGTACCGCAACAAATCCGCAGTCCCGCTCGCACCATATTCCCCAGAGAAACATTTTTCTGCGCATTTCACGACATGGCATTCGCGATCGCCGGCCGGACAAGTATTTGAGTCCGCAGAATATACGCGCAAAGAAGATCCCTGGTCATAACACATAGCGTCGTCGCCGTGTGGTTTTGTCCATTTGAACACGCGCCGGCATTTCGAATTCGATTTGACGCGGTTGTACTTTTGCGTAGAGGCGTCGTAGAACCGATTGTCCCACTTGTTGACGCACGCACTGCCAGTCCATTCGCAACATTTCTCGTAGAATTCTCTGTGGGCATCGATGTAATGCGTTGGGTTAGAACCATCGCAATATGATGAAAATGGCGTGCCGTCCGCCGTGCGAGCACCATCGCAGCCGGTGTATGTGGCGCCGGACCAAACACTGTCTATATTTGTCAGACACATAGGCGGCATATTGTCGGACAAAAACCGCTGGTTGGCCGCCGAACGCTTATGGTACGTTTTCCAAGGGTGGGGATTGACGGTTACTGTTTTTGGACCCGTACATTTACGACAATTAGTGGACGATGCATATAAATACGAAAAACTCAGACAAGTCTCGTCTTCAAAACACTGCTTTTCGCAATCTTCGAAATTAACATTGTCGACTGCCGAGAGAAACGGATCACAGTAGCCCCTCACTTCTTCCCAAACGCTTTCGTACTCGGGTCGCGACGTCTTTTCGCACTCTTCTCCTCGGATTGCGTACGTATCGTACTGAGACAGACACTCGTGCCCGCTCTCGACGTTTTTATACGGGTCTTGTTTAATGCACACGCACTGGCCTTTCAGAGCGGCGTTACCGATGCCATTGTGCAGGAAGAAACCTCGTATCTTGTCTTCGGAGTTCATCGCGTCTGTATCGGTTTTGAAGTCGTAACTTACGTAGTTAGATGTCGTCTTCGTGGTTTCTAATGAATGTTTGTAGGAACAATGACACCTTCCATTACTGTTTGAAAGGAAAAAGCCTTTTATCTTTGATAGCGGATTCGAATAGTGGAAACATGCCTTTGCACAGTTAGAGACCCACTCCTCCCACGTTCCAGACTGACTATCATACGGAAGCAATGTATGGGAACTTCCATCTGCGCGAACATGATAATTCGTCGGATATCCGTCTATGTGAGCCGTTTTGTACTCTGGCATGCCTTCTGAGTCTTTGACCGTTCCCCATTGAGTCGTATCCGCACACAAATTTTTGCAGTTCGTTACCTGCTGAGCCCGCGTGCCCTGATTGTAAACCAATGGAGGCTTGACGACGGCAGATTCGGCGTAATTGCAGGCTTTATTCCCAACCAACTCGGCAACGTAGCCGTCGACATTCGCTGTCAGCGAGGCTTCGAAGACTTGCGCGGCCATGTGTTGCGGCGTGTAGGAAAGGCTAGGCTTCTTGCACACGCAAGGACCTAAATTCGGGTGGCCAAGATAAGACGTGTGGCCACATTTGTCCGCATTCGCTGTCGGATTCCACCAAACCTGGCCGGGATTCCAAAAAATGCAGTAGCCCATCCCCGCGCCAAAACCGCCTTCTTGGGGGGACTTTCCCAATGCCGCAGCGGCGGCATGGCACTCCGCCTTGGTCGTGATTGGTTCGTAGCCGTTCGCCGCGCACGATGATTGTCCCGACGTAGGGGACACAAAGGATTTATACTCTGTAAAGGATATCTTTTGACTCGGTGAAATCGGGTATGCATACACACTTGGCGTGAGGCCGGCGCGCACGTCGATCTTTCTTCTCGGGTCGTTTGGGTATGTGTCAGCGCTGTCTTTGACACCGTCCATATCCGAATCTTGTGTACTACTGGCGTCATTTGGCATCCAATCCTCAATGACCTTTTCACCGCTGACTATGCGCCAATCTGCAGTACCGTCGCCATCTGTATCCGTTGTTCTTGTGGCGTCGTTCGGGAAGGCGTCAGGGGCCATCGGCAATTTGCATATGCAGTTGCCAAGAGTCGGATCGTTAGCATAGTTTGTTATGCCGCACGCATCTTTTGCCGTTGCGTCGGTATTAAAATACACACCGGTGCCCCAAGTCAAACAGTATGGGTTGCCCAAATCCCCCTGAGTCCAACTGCTTCCGGTGACACCATTCAAGAAGTTATGGTCTTGTAATAATTCTCCAGCTTGTTTGCATTCCGCGAATGTAGAAATGGGCAGAGCGCCATGCGACGCGCAAGAGCTTGTCCCATCTCCAGTAAACGTCACGTATTTGTGGTCCTTATGACCGTCGCCGTCTGCGTCTTCATCGGTGTTGTCACCGATACCGTCGCCGTCGAAATCAGCCGATTCTTTGTGGATAAAAGGGAAGGCGTCCGCACTATCCGCAACGCCGTCGCCGTCCTTGTCCGAATCGGAGTTGTCGCCGGTGCCGTCGCCGTCCATGTCAGAGTACTCGTTAGGGTCGTTCGGAAAGGCGTCGAATTTGCAGAGACACGCACCTAAGTCCTGACGGGCAACGTAACTTGGATGAGAGCAAACATAGGTTGCGGGATTGCTGTTTGAGTTATGATAACCCCACCCCCCTGACCATTCCATACAAGGGGCTACGGTAGCCCCCCAAGGACTTGTATTGATTATAGAATCATAACCGGTTTTCGCGTTTCCGGGGGTTTTCCCCATTCCCCGATACCAGGCGGCGTCACATTCCCCAACGTCCGTGATACTTTTTCCACCAATATCCTCGCAGCTCTGCGTTAAAGACCAAAATACCTTGTACGTTGTATGGTCCGTAATGGACGACACGTCTTCGACACCGTCGCCGTCTTTGTCCCTGTCGGAGTTGTCGCCGATGCCGTCGCCGTCCATATCTGCGTGCTCGTTGGGGTCGTTCGGGAATTCGTCCACAGCATTGGCGTGACCGTCGCCGTCACGGTCTGGATCGGAGTTGTCGCCGATGCCGTCGCCGTCCATATCTGCGTGCTCGTTGGGGTCGTTCGGGAATTCGTCGCCACCATTCGCATAATCGTAGTTTTTATACGAGGTGGACCTTTGGTCGGCGCAATTCGACCATGTCTTATGATTGCAGTAACATCTTCCAACATAGTCTACTGAAAAGCCGAGAGCCGGTCCTCGCGTGGACCACGGGCCATACTGTTTAGGGGGATGCTGCTCAAAGCATGCCCTTGCACATTCCCTAAGGTTGGTCGCAGAGTCGGTTCCTGGATTGTCCGACGCCCCGTTGTAAACGCGGATGCCAATCCCACCACTGTAGCAAACGCCATTCCCTTTGTGCGACCAAACAAGATTCGCATAGCCGTCGCCGTCCCGGTCAAAATCCGAGTTGTCGCCGATGCCGTCGCCGTCCATATCTGCGTGCTCGTTGGGGTCGTTCGGGAAAGCGTCCACAGCATTGGCGTGACCGTCGCCGTCCCGGTCTGGATCGGAGTTGTCGCCGATGCCGTCGCCGTCCATATCTGCGTGCTCGTTGGGGTCGTTCGGGAATTCGTCCACAGCATTGGCGTGACCGTCGCCGTCCCGGTCTGGATCGGAGTTGTCGCCGATGCCGTCGCCGTCCATATCTGCGTGCTCGTTGGGGTCGTTCGGGAAGGCCTCGCCACCATTCGCATAATCGTAGTTTTTATACGAGGTGGACCTTTGGTCGGCGCAATTCGACCATGTCTTATGATTGCAGTAACATCTTCCAACATAGTCTACTGAAAAGCCGAGAGCCGGTCCTCGCGTGGACCACGGGCCATACTGTTTAGGGGGATGCTGCTCAAAGCATGCCCTTGCACATTCCCTAAGGTTGGTCGCAGAGTCGGTTCCTGGATTGTCCGACGCCCCGTTGTAAACGCGGATGCCAATCCCACCACTGTAGCAAACGCCATTCCCTTTGTGCGACCAAACAAGATTTGCATAGCCGTCGCCGTCCCGGTCAAAATCCGAGTTGTCGCCGATGCCGTCGCCGTCCATGTCAGACCATTCGGTAGGGTTCATCGGAAACATATCTGCGCCCGAGTTGACACACACGCAGGACGCGGCGGAAGAACAACTGGTCGTAGGATTCGCGT